>Ga0181520_10003975_pt1 | contig 25306 bp, 22 predicted proteins | sample PEATcosm2014_Bin_29_FD_132451 | JGI IMG/M metagenome (GOLD analysis project Ga0181520, IMG submission 132451) | Peatland microbial communities from MTU Mesocosm Facility, Houghton, MI, USA - PEATcosm2014_Bin02_30_metaG | ecosystem: Environmental > Terrestrial > Soil > Wetlands > Peat | place...
CTTTTGTTCCACGTGGAACAGTTCCTGAAGTGGGAAGCCGTTCCCGAGATGTTCCACGTGGAACATGGCTAGCCTGAGATAGGTCCCATTCGAGAAAACAGCGACTCGATAGAGTGGTTGGCAGACCGGCGCTACGCGTTTCCAGCTTCTCTTCCGATAGACCTTGCGCACCCGCCTTTCGGGTGAGAATCTAAATGGCGGGTTCCCCCCAGTTCTCGTGATCTCCGGAGGCCACAATGCCGTTTGCGTCCGCTCGCTCCCTAGCCAGACAAATCGCAAGAACGCGGAAGGGGGGCTTGCCCCTGTTCCGCTCAATCCTGTTTGCGTTGGCGTCGGCAGTGGTCCTTGGTGTGGTTTTGGCGCCGCAGGTCGGCCACTGCACTGCGCTGGCAGACGCCAAGGGATCGAAGGCCTCGTGCATTGGGATCGGACCCATCGTCGGTAAGTGCATAAAGATTGCGGAAGACGCCGGGCTGATCAAGGAGAACGAGGTTGGGATAACCGGACTCACCTTTGGCATCTCTGGCAAGGACGACGGGCGGGTCACGCAGATCGTGCCTGGGTCGGCCGGAGCGCAGTCCGGACTTCAGGTGGGAGACTTGATTGTGGCAATCAACGGGAAGCCGACAAAGCCTACTCCGGGGATGATCGCCGTGGAAAGGACATTTGGCGTGCGCGGGGAGGGGATTGACCTCAGGGTGCGGCGGGACAGCAAGGAACTGAACTTTAACATAGTGCGCGATCCGCAGACCGCGCCACCCGGGCCCCAGTCGGGAACAATTCTCATCTACGTGCACCCGATGATCAACTCAAAGGGGCAGTTTATTCCATGCATGGGGGCCGGTCCCGCAGGCCCGCTGGCGATTGACATTTGCTACAAGACCTTTGGCAAGGATGGATATGTCAAGGTGGGCGAACTCGGCACGACCGGGCTTCAGTTCGATCTCGACCGGGCGGACGCCGCGATTGTTACATCAGTCAATCCGGACAGTGCCTCGGCAAAGGCGGGCTTGCGGGCCGGAGACGAGATCGTGCAGGTGAACCAGACTCCGCTGGGGGAAAGCGTTGGAGGCATTCTGCCGGAGCTGCTCTTTGGCAGGGCTGGGGACAGCTACACTCTGACCGTCGAGAGCGGTAGCAGCACACGAACCGTCAAGCTCACCCTGGGCAAGAAACAGAAGGAATGAGTTTCTACTCTGGGTTGGGAGCCGGACCGATCTTGTGACCGAGCGCTATGAGGCGTTCGGCGCTGCCTGGGAGCGGAATCGGGTCAGTCCAGGTGAAGGATGGCCCTGCGGCCGACTGCAGGGCAGAAGCTTTCGACTCGGTTGTCATCAAGGCGAGCCACCCACCCTCGCCGACGAGGCCTGCAGCGACCTCGACGGCACCAGGCATGCGATCGACCGCGCGGAGGGCAACGCAGTCGTAGAACCGCGCTTCTGATTCAGCTCTGCCGGCGAGAACCCGGCTGGAGAGCCCCAGGACGCGGGCTGCCTCGTGAAGGAAGGCTGCTTTCTTGCCTTGCGATTCGGCGAGGGTGACGGAGATTTCCGGCCGGCAGAGCGCGATGGGGATCCCGGGAAAGCCAGCTCCCGAACCCAGGTCCAGCAGAGTGATGATCCCAGCAGGCAACGCCCTCGCGCACGCAATGGATTCAACGAAATGCCGGGAGAGGATTCCCTCTTCGTCTCGTATTGCAGTCAGATTGACTCGCTGGCTCCAGCGAAGAATAAGCGAAAGGTAGGCGGCGAAACGGGTTGCCAAAGACGGCTCGAGAGGAGCCATCCCGGCTGCTTCCAATTTGACATTCAGACGCCGGCAGACGTCCTGGGGAACGTCCTCCGGGCCGGAGTGATTTGGCGCGGCGACCATCCCGAGTTACACCTGCGCTACAGAGTGCTCGATGGTGCGTGGCTCCCATGCCGAAGCCGCGGCGGCAAAGGCCGTGAAGATCGCCCGCGAGAATGCGCTCTGCGTGTAGGTCCGCTCCGGATGCCACTGCACGCCGACAACGAAGTGCGCCGCCGAGTCGAGTTCAACGGCTTCAATGACGCCATCGACCGGGGAAACCGCGGCAATTAGAAGGATGTCGCCCGGGATTCGATCGGCCTGATGATGGCTGGAGTTTACCTGCGGCAGAGGCCCCTCGGCGGAAGGAACCAGCCGTGAAAGCCGCGATCCGGGGGTAATTCGGGCGGGATGAGCATGGGCAACAGTGCGACCCGGTTGGTGATTCACCTGGGTCTTGAGGTCCTGGATCAGGGAGCCGTTGCACCAGACGTTGAGCGTTTGCGCGCCATGACAGATCGCAAGGATGGGCTTCTGGAGGTTGAAGGCGTCCTGCAGCAGGAGCTCATCGACGGCGGTGCGGCCGGGGTCGGCCTCGCCGCACTCGGGGATTGGATCTTCGCCAAATCTTTGCGGATCGACATCGAAACCGCTGCCGGGTAGCAGGATCCCCTGAACACCGAGAAGCAGCCGTGCGACGCGGTCCGGTCGCTCGTGCAAGGGAATAACAATGGGGGTTACACCGGCGGAGTGGAGGGCAGCAAGGTAGGGCGGTAGCGACCGTTGGTTGTACTCTGTGTCGCTGCTGGTTGGCTCGGGGATGGCGATGTGGAGAGACATGGATGCACCAGTGTAATGACAAAACCGGTCTCTGCGATAGAGGATTTCTCTCTTCGGTAATCAAGCTTATGCAACAGGGTGGAATTCGTGAGCCGGCGCTACGCTGGCGGGCCTCCGCATCGCCTCAATGGCGGCGCGAAGGCGCTCCGTGAGCTCATCCGTTTGGCGCACGGTCATTCCGGTTGTGTCGATGGGTTTGCCCACTCGGAGCGTAAGAGGCCCGGGGAAGAGATGGCGTGTGTGGATGGGCAGCAAATCGTACACGCCAGTCAGCGCGAGGGGCACCAGGGGAACCTGCGCTCGAATGGCGAGGAAAGCAGCGCCAGATAGAAAAGATTGCAGCTCGCCGTCTGGGGTGCGGCCGCCTTCAGGGAAGACAAAGAGCGGCGTCCCGGAGCGCAGCGCTTTTACTCCACCGGCGAGGCTGGAGAGCGAGGCGCGCGGATTGCGCGTGTCGATGGGAATCTGGCCGGAGCGGTCGAGGTACCAGCCAATGAAGGCAATCGGCCACAGCTCTTTCTTGGCCAGGATGCGGAACTGGAAGGGCAGGCTGGCGAAGATCACCGGCGTGTCCATGTAGGAGGTGTGATTGGAGGCGTAAACGGCGACTGGGTTCTTGAGGAAGTTCTCCCGGCCGTGGATGGTGACCGAGCAACCGCAAGCCCAGACAAGTCCGCGCGCCCAGAGGCGGGCGATCCAATGCTGAACACGTCCGCTCTTTTCGAACAGAGAAAAGAATAGCGCGACCGATCCGCAGGCCACCGTCATCAGGGTCATCACGGGGATGTTGAACAGGTTGGTGCGCCAACGGTAGTAGCGGGGCAACGGAGTGGGAGGACGGCTCACGGCTGGGGCCTCCCCGAAGGATTCTGTCCGGTCTGGGTCGTGGTGTTCGGCGCTCGGCCCTCGAGGAGCAGGGTCCGTGCCTCACCGACGAGATAGACCGATCCGGAGACGACGACCAGCTCGGAACCCCGCTGGCCGGAGTCCTGCTGGCTTGAAGCGAGAGCGAGAGCTTCAGAAACTGTGTCGGCGGTGACAAAAGTGGAACCGGTGGCTGCGGCTGCGGCGGCCATCTCGTCAAGCGCCGCGGCGCGGGCTGCATGGAGGGGCACCAGGATGACGCGGTCGAAGACGGGAAAGAGGATCTGCGCCATCTCGGCGATGGGCTTGTCACGGAGGCAACTGAAGACGAGAGTGCGTGGCGTGTCCGGAAGGCCGGCACCGCTGAGGCCGGCGCGCAGGGCCCAGGCGCCAGCGGGGTTGTGCGCCACATCTAGAATCCACTCCACGCCACCGCGGGAGATACGCTCCAGACGGCCCGGCCAACGGGTCAGGCGCAGGCCTTCGGCTATGGATTTGGGCGTAATGGGGTAGTTGTGGGCGGTGGCCAGCTCAACGGCAGCAGCAATGGCCAGCGCAAGATTCCGATGCTGGTGAGCACCGGCGAGGGGCGAGTCGACCTGGATGGACGCGCCAAGCACCTCAACGGAATAGGGTCCAGCGTTGGCGGTTCCCATCGGAGGCATGTAGGCGGCTGCGCTCACGCCGCGCACGCCGAGTTCCGTGGCCACCTCGCCGATCACCTGGTTGGCTTCAGGATGCTGAGGGAGGGTGACGAGGGTTCCGTTGGGGCGAAGGATGCCAGCCTTTTCGCGCGTGATCGCTGCGATGGTCGAACCGAGCCACTCGGTGTGGTCGAGCGAGATGTCAGTGATAACGGAGAACAGCGGATCGACGATGTTGGTGGCGTCGAGCCGGCCGCCCATGCCCACCTCGAGCACCGCCAGGTCGACATACTCTTCGGAGAAGTAAAGCAGGGCTTGCGCGGTGAGCATTTCAAAGAAGCTGGGCATCTGCGCGAGGCGCTCTTCAAGGACAAGCTGCTGTGCTGCGTCGTGAACCCGGAAATAAAGGGCGGCGAAGACATCGTCGGGGATTTCGACGCGGTTCAGGCGAATGCGCTCGTTGACGCGGGCGAGATGCGGAGAGGTGTAGAGGCCGACGCGAATCCCCGAGCTGGTGAGGATAGAAGCGAGCGAAGAGGCCGTGGAGCCTTTGCCGTTGGTTCCCGCAATGAGAACTGCCGGAAAGCGGCGGTGCGGATCGCCGAGCGCGGCAAGCAGGATGCGAATCTCTTCGAGCGAGAACTTGCGCCGGGGCTGGCCGGGGCCGGCGTAGAGCTCGGGCACCATGCGGTTGAGTTGGGTAATGGCCTCGGCGTAAGACATGAACATTTCAAGTATAGAAGAGGGTGGACAACGACCCTGCGGGCGGATGTGCGGCGATTTGGAGCGGCGTAAGCCCCGGTCAGCGCTTGTTCCCGAGCTTCCGCATCTCCGTAACGTTCCTTTGAATCGGTTCGTCTGGCGGAATCACTGGCACCATGACACTGATCTGCTCCTTAGTCTTGCCCTCGGTTTTCTCCAAGAAGTACCAGAGTGCGTCAACAAGAATGTCGTTAATCGTCGTCCGCTTGCTTTTCGCCAAACGGCGGGCTGTGCCGATCCAATTAACTGCGGCACGATCTTCGGCCGTTAGACAAACCGATGTCCTTTGGGCATCGCTCGGAATGTGCTTCTCTCTTGGGCTCATCGCTCAAATCGCTTTTCACTGCATTATCGCATTGGTACGGAGCCTCGATTCAACGCTATGAGCCAGCGGTGATCGCAAATTATGATTCTGTAGGGGATTGGAATGGAATGTACTGGCTTGTTTGTTGCGGAGAATGATCTGTTTGAGCAACACCGTGACGAGTGGTTGCGATCTCACCCTGGCGAGTATGTTGCAATACAAGGCGGCGTCGTTGCCGAAGGGTTCTTCTGCACCTATGCCGAGGCATTCAGAGCTGGCCTGCGCAGATTTGGTGTAAGCAGGTATTTCCTTGTAAAGCAGATATTGGCGAGCGACCCCATATATTTCATCCCATAGGTACATTATTGCATTATAATGCATTATATGGCCTACGTAGAACTCAAGTGGGACCCTTTAGACCCTTTTGATCCGGGTCCGCGTATACATGTCGTCGTAATGAACACCGACGAAGTTATTCGAGATGGCCGTGCAATTGGGTTGGACTTCCCGCCACCTCATGCACAAACCGCGTTGCTTGATACTGGATCACCGTTCACGCTTGTTAGCAGAACATTTGCCAAAAGCGCGAGACTTTTTCAGACTGGCGCCGGAGCAATGTTAAGGACCTTGGGCGGCGAGCAAAGATGCGATGAGTACTACGGCACCGTCAGTTTCCCCGACACGAATCTCCCAAGAATCGAGGCTGTCCGTATTTTTTCCGCCGAATTCACTAGGGAGAAGTACTTCTCTTGTTTGATCGGACGGGATGTCTTGAAGGGCTGGAACATCAGATTCGATGGGCGCGCAAAGCGCTTTACGATTACGGCCTGATTCAGGTTCGACCCCTTGTCCCCAAGGCGATGCGCTCTCAGAATTTCCACCTGCGCTACGAAATCGATCTCTGGAACGATTCCTTCAGCTCCCCAGCAACAGCTGCGGCGCCTGCCGTGCGCTCTGCAGGCAGACGCGTGCCTCATCTTCTGATAGCAAACCCTGATGCACGGCCTCCTTGCCGGTGTCGTTTACCTGGTTGGCGACGCGGGGAAAGTCAGCGTGGGTGCCGGTGAGTAGGAGGTTGTTGTTGACTTCATGCAGGAGATTGCCCAGCGTGGCCGCATTCAGGTAGCGGGTGCGAATGAGGCGCGCCAGCGCTAGGCCCGGCGATTTCTCAGGGTGTAGAAGATGGCTGCGGCGGCGTTGCTGAGGATTACGGTCCCACCGATCTTTGCCGCATACGCACGTGGATTCACCACATCGACAAACGGAAACGTCGAGGTGAGCAGACTGAAGAGCGAAGCGCAGAACCCGGCGAGCGAGACCCACTTGAGCCAGCCGGGCAGCGCTTTGCGCAATGTCGTGGCGCCGACCAGGGGAATGGCAAACATGGCCATATACATCAGCTCGTAGTGAGTCATGCTGGCATTCGCGAGCACCTGAAAGGCCTCTTGCGCATGAACGCCCACAGTTGCCAGCACGGGCAGCAGCAGAACGACTCCCGCAATGCATACGATCGAATTCACCGGCGTTTTGAAGTGCACGTGCAAGCGCGTAAACCACGCCGGCAACAGGTGATCCCAACCCACCGCCATTGGCAGCCGGGTCGCTCCTGTGAACATATAACTGGCCGCGCCCAAAATCCTGAACTGCAGGAGCAAGATCGCAACGATCGCAACCAGGTTTCCAACTCCCGAAGTCCCGAGGGCAATGCGCAGCGTTTGCGGAATGGGAGCAATCATGTCGATCTTCCCGGGCGCTGCAAAGGCCACCACCGAGCCCGTCCCCAGGATGAACATCGCGCAGATAATCGGCGAGGCAATCCAGACCGAGCGCGTGATACTCCGCTCCGGCTGCCGGCTCTCCCCGGCAAAGATGGCAATATACTCAAGGCCACTCAGCGCGCCTACCAGCATTTGCCCAAACAGCGCCATCGAGCGCATGCTGCGTAGCGGCAACGCCAAGGCAAAACCAGTCCCCATGTTGACCCCTGAGTTTGCCGATCCGTGGTTCCAGTGCACGTAAGCAGGCAGTAGGATCAGCGCCGCAAACACCGTAATCATCGCCATCCCGCCGACGTTATGAATCCACTTGCCCCACTCCAGCCCTCGGATGGCTGCAATGGTTATCGCCGCCACGATGCAGGTGACAATCGCCAGGGAAGCCAGGTGATTTTCCGGCAACCACGCAGCCCTGGGTCCAATCATGTAAGCCAACTCGGTAGGAATTGTATAGAGGATCGCGGCAATATCTACAATCGCGTAGACCCAAAGATTCCAGGCTGTGAGGAAGCCGCCAAACTCACCGAACGCCCGATGGGCCCACACATAGAGTCCGCCTTCCAAGGGCATAACCCGGTTGAGGGCAATGACCACCGCGGCCATAGGAAAGTAGAAAAGCAACATTGCGGCTATCCAGGTAAGAGCCTGGCCCCGGCCCAACCCCGCAGCCACCCCAACCCAGGCGCTTCCGACCACGCAAAGCACCTGCGCCAACACCAGATCGCGCAGCCCCAACTGCCGCTTCAAGCCGTGTTCCGCAGGAGACGAGGACGACGTCCGGGCCATGGTGCGTTCATCTTCGCACAGCCTGGGTACCGGGCCGCCAACTCAAAGGCCGCCCGGAGTTCGCTCGCGAGCGTGTTGTGAACGGACTAATTTCGCCGGAGGGATTGAAAGTTGTTTTAGCTGCCCAGCAACAACTGCAGCGCCTGGCGGGCGTTCTGGAGGCAGAGGCGGGCCTCGTCTTCCGAGAGCAGGCCCTGATGGACGGCTTTTTTTCCGGTGTCGTTCACCTGGTTGGCGACGCGGGGGAAGTCGGCGTGAATGCCGGTGAGCTGGAGGTTGTTGTTGACCTCAAGGAGGAGATTGCCCAGAGTGGCGGCGTTGCGTTAGCGGGTGCGCACCAGGCGCGCCAGCGATGGGGGCAGCTTCTGCTTGATGGCCTCCTCGAGAACCGAACGACACATTACGGCGCACGCCGTGAAAAGGCCGAAGAAGTAGCAGCGTGTAGCTTCGTCTAGATAGCGGTCGGCATCCTCAGAGCTCGGCGAGGCGACAACACATTCGCGAAGATGGGCTGCACGCGCGACTGCCGGCTCGACGAGCTCAAGCAACTCAAGAGCGAAGGCAGCGCGGAGCAAATCGTTCTGCTGGGAGTCAAGAGCGCGTTGAATCTCCTGCCAAGCGGGGGTTGCGGCGCCATTCGAGGCATGCTGCAGGCGGGTGAGCGAGGTGAGCCGCTGGCGCGCGTGCTGAATGAACCCGTGGCGCATCTCCTGGGCCAGCATCCGCCATTCGGTGACGAAAGCCTGGGGCGCGAGCTGGTAGCGAGTCCGGAGTTCGTCATACACGATGTCGGGCAGAATGGCACGCAACTCCTCGAATCTGCCGGTTCTGGCTAATTCGGCGATTGCCTCACTGAACTCTCGTCCGGGCGCTCCGTCAGCGGACATGTGGAGGAGTTGGTCTTCGAGGCGTGAAACATCGATGGTCAAAATTCGCTCCTCCGCAGCTCAAGTCTAGTTGTGAATGGGAGACAAAAAGCGATGCGACGTTGATGAGCAACAGTGACCTATTCAGCAATGGGAAGGCGAAGGTTAGGTTGAACGTGTACGGGAAACAACGATCGATTTGAGCCGAAATTCCTTCATGAAAAACCGCTGCTGTGGAAGGTGTGGAGAGCTCGTCTTCTGTGGAGGATTGGGGCGCCGGAAACCCTTGATTCATGCGGGCGTGGACATGCTTTTCACACAATCCAGCAGGTTTGCACAGGCAGATGTGAGCCCCCTGTGGGAAGCGTGGGAAAGAAGGGGAGAGTGTTTGAAGAGGAAGCAGGTTTTTCCAATACTCCAGAGTTCCACAACCGGGATTTAGAAATCCGCGCAGGCTGTCAAGCGCCACCAGCAGTGGCTCTTCGGGGGGATTTCCACTTTTCCTGCTTGAACTACGGGTACTACTGTTTTTTCTTTTATTATTTCTCCTCTTCCAGTACCCGTAGCCGAGGTGAAGATCAATGCAGGCCCAAGGAGGCAAGAATGGGCTGTCCGGAGTAGGAGCGGTTGGCAGAAGAATTCCAGCCGGGACTTTAGCTGGAGGGGACCAAGTTGGAAGGGATTGTTCGAATGGGCAGAGATTTCAGCGATTGTTGACTGGTTTTCCACCCGCAGGAGAAGGCAGAACGTGAATACAATCAAACAGAAGAACACGCAGGCACTTTCGCGTGGCCGCAATGTGTTGTAGGCTGGGGCCAACGCAGGAAGGTGCTTCTGGAGCGAGGGTTGAACTATGCCGATCGTGGAAACGGAAGCGGAGAAGCCTGCGGTGCAGGGGTCAGCGATGGAGATTACCGTAAGCCGGCAGGACCTGGTAAAGGAACTCACCGCGACACAAAGCGTGGTGGAGCGGAAGACCACCATTCCGATTCTTTCGAATTTTTTGATCGAGGCCGAAGGCGACCGGTTGAGCATCACGGCGACGGACCTGGATCAGGCAATCCGCACCAGCACGGAAGTGAAGGTGAAGAAGCCTGGCGCGTGCACCATTCCGGCGAGGAAGCTGTACGACTACATCAAGCTGCTCCCCGAGGGCGACATCTCCATCAAGCTGCTCGAGAACCACTGGGTTCAGATTCGCAGCGGCCGTTCGAACACAAAGATGGTGGGAATGGCGCGGGCGAACTATCCGCAGGTTCCCGAGTTTCCGTCCGTAGCGGTAACCAGCATATCGACCGCTGCTCTGGAGACGCTGATTGCGCGCACCATCTTTGCCATCTCAAACGAAGAGTCCCGCTATACGCTGAACGGAGCCCTGCTGGTGATCAAGGCGGAGTCCCTGGCGATGGTGGCGACCGATGGGCACAGGCTTTCGTATGTCGAAAAGCCCAACGAATCACTCGAAGGCATCAGTGGCGAGAAGCGGGTTTTGATTCCGCGCAAGGCGCTGCAGGAGTTGCAGCAGCTTCTCTCCGCCACGGAAGCTGAGAAGGTGGAATTTGCCGACGATGAACACACGTTGTTCTTCCGCGTGGGTCACCGGACGCTAAGTACCCGCAAGCTTTCCGGCCAGTTTCCGAACTTTGAGGCAGTGATGCCGCGCGACAACACCAAGTTTGCGGTGGTGCGGGCGAGCGAGCTGTCGTCGGCGATCCAGCGGGTGGCGCAGTTTGCCGATGAGCGCTCCGGCGCGATCCGCATGAAGCTCGAAGGCAACGAGCTGAAGATCAGTTCGAGTTCGACGGAGTCCGGCGAAAGCGAAGATACGATCGATACTCCGTACGCGAGCGATCCCATCGTTGTCGGGTTCAACTCGGGGTATATTCTGGACTTCCTGAAAGCGCTTGGGAACGAGGGCGAAGTGCGGCTCGAGTTCAAGGATTCGCAGTCGGCAGGACAGATGCGGCCCGAGGATCCTGACGCGGAATATAAATACCGCTACGTTCTGATGCCGATGCGCATCTGACGCTGCAAGGGCAGGAACCAAGGAAGCCAAGTACGGCCTGGCGTCTAAGCCAGGCCGAGCCATTTGCGGGGAACTGGGCCAGACAAAAAACAGGCTGATATATGGATTTTCATACCGCGCAAGGCCCATGGGTGTGGTTTTGAGGGCGTAATGCATTATTTATCTTGATTATTATCAGGAAGTTATTCAAGATGGCAGAGTGGAAGGCAAGTTGCAAGACATCCGACAATCGATAGGACACGGGAGGTCGTGCGCATGCGAAGCAATTTGACGAAGCTCTTCTTTCTGGCGCTTGCCTTGTTGGTCTCGACCCAACTGAAGGCTCAGGACAGCTCATCCATGACCGGCGTAGTCACCGATCCTTCGGGTGCAGTGATTCCAGGCGCGAAGGTGACGCTAACCAATAGCTCAACTGGCGTTTCGTACACGGAGAAGACGGACGGCACGGGCACCTACCGCTTCCCGAACGTCCCGCCGAATCCAGGGTACAAGGCGGTGTTTAGCCATGAAGGTTTCTCCAATGAGGAGATCTCGAGTATTGAGCTCAGCGTAGGCATCACCCGTACGCAAAATGCAACGCTGAAGGTGGGAGCCACTACGCAGACGGTGGAGGTGTCGGCGGGCAACGAAGTTGTGACGCTGAACACGACCGACGCCAGCATCGGCAACAACATCAATGTGGAACAGCTGAACGAGCTGCCGATCTACGACCGAACCGCTGGAATTACAACACTTTTCTACCTGCAGCCGGGAGTCGATTCCAACCAAGGCGCTGTGACCGGCGCGCGCATTGACCAGACCGAGGTTACGGTCGACGGGCTGGACGTAAACGACGTCGCAGCCGGCACGACATTTGCAATTGTTGCCAACGCCCCGGTCGACTCAATCGAAGAATTCACTGGGACGGTTGCGGGCCTGGCCTCCTCGATAGGAACGGGCAGCGGCGGACAATTTCAATTGGTCACCAAGAGCGGCACCAACAAATTTCATGGCGATGTTAACGAGTACCATCGGGACACAACCACAGTGGCCAATACCTGGTTCAATAACCTTGACGGCGTTCCCCGCACCCCGCTGATCCGGAATCAGTTTGGCGGAAACTTCGGAGGCCCCGCCAAGCGAGACAAGTTGTTCTTCTTTTTCGATCTTGCCGACTCCCGCATCGTCCAGTCGGCAACCGCCGAACCGATTATTCCGCTTCCCGGTTTCCGCAGCGGGACTCTCAATTACATCAACAGTGGTCCCGGGTGCGGCGACAGCAGCCGCCTGAACACCCAGCCAGCGTGCATTTCCACACTGAGCGCAGCTCAGGTGGCCGCGCTTGACCCGGCCGGAATCGGCTTCGACCAGGCCGAACTTACCTTTATCAATGCGCGCTATCCCGCCACCGTGAACGATCCCGCTGCGGGCGATGGCGTAAATACGGGCGGCTTCCGATTTACGACTCCGACCCCCGACAACCTCATCACCTACGTCACCCGCGTTGACTACAATCTGACGTCGACGCAAAGGGTTTTTGGCCGGTTCACCATCAACCGCGAAAACGCGATTCAGTCGCTTCCCGAGTTCCCCACCGACCCGCTTACACACCCCTTCAGCGATCGCAGCTACGGATACGTCATCAGCCACGTCTGGACAATTGGCAAGAACAAGGTGAACGAGTTCTACTACGGCGACAATATCTCCAAGTACGATTTTCCAGACCTATACAATCCAACCGGGGTCAACCAGTATGGCTTGTCCGGGTTGAGCGGTCCCTACACGTCGTTCGATGGGCAAAAGCGCCGTGTGCCGATTCCGATCGTGCGCGACGACTTCAACTGGCAAAAGGGCGCGCATAGCTTGACGATGGGGGGCACCTTTAAGTTCATCAAAACCGACAGCAACCTGATCACCAATTTCAACTTCGTCGGTGTAGGTCTGCAAGGTGCTTCTTTAAGTGGCGGCCTGGACCCGACAGTCCGTCCGGCAGATATTAACCAAGGCCCCAACAATGTTGGAATCAACGATTATGACAGCCTGTTTGCCACGGCCCTTGGGGTGATTGGCGACATCGCGACCAACTACACGTACAACAACGCCGGGGTCGCGAACCCCGCGGGAACAGGCGGCCCTCGTGCCTACCGTTACTTCCAGACAGAAGGGTACTTCGGCGACACCTGGAAGGTGAGACCAAATCTCACCCTGTCTTATGGCGCGCGTTACCAATACTATTCGGTGCCATACGAAACGCACGGAGACGAATCGGTGTCGACTCCCATCGACCTGAACACTTACATCAACGACCGCCTGGCATATGACAAGGCCGGCAATATCAGCAACACCGGATTGCCGCTCTACTCCTATGTGTTGGGGGGCAAGGTTAATCATGGACCGAATCTGTATAAAGCGGATTGGAAAGACATCGCTCCCCGCGTTGCATTCGCATACACATTGGGCAACTCCGGCAAAACGGTGATCAACGGTGGCGCGGGCATCGTGTACGACCGTACGGTGATCAACGCCATCAATTTCCTCCAGGACCAGATCTCGTATCTGTTCTTCAATCAACAGATCAGTCAGTTCGGCTCAAGCGCAGGTGCAGCTGCGTCCCTGGGTGTCGACACCAGGGTCGGCGCCAACCTAGCTTATCCAGCCGCCTTAAATCCGGCGCCGGTAGCGGTTTCGACGCCCTACACGCCGTATGTCGATAGCACCGGAACTCCGTTTGGCCTGGCGGCAGGCGAAACCAGTTTCGTGATCAGCCCAACATTAAAAGACCCGTATTCGATTGCCTTGAACTTCGGCATCCAGCAGGAGCTTCCCGGCCACATGATCTTGAAGCTGAACTACGCGGGCAGACTCGGGCGGCGGCTGGTCGCGGACGCAGATGCTTCTCAGGTAATCGATGTGCCTGACTACACCGGCCAGTCCACCCAGTCGATGGCCAACGCTTTTGGCGCCCTGACGACAGAGTTGAGGGCCGGCTCACCCATCTTGCCTCAGCCCTGGTTCGAGGATGTTCTCACCCCCGGTATCGGAGCGGCGCTCGGCATCCCTGGCGTCAATAACAACACCCAAATGGTGGCCTATTTCGCTGGCCAGTATGCCCAGAGAGGGGACATATCCGATTCACTCTATGTACTCTCTTACTACTCTTACTTCTTCGGGCTCAATTACCTTCCGCCTAACATCGGCATCCCGGCGCAGTTCGGAACCAATGCCTACCTCACCAACATGGGCAATTCCAACTACCACGGAATGCTGCTCACGCTGGACAAGAACCTTTCGTCGGGGTTACGATTCGAGCTCAATTACACTTGGTCCCACTCCATCGACAACGCCTCGGTGAGCGCCAATAACAATGCCCTGTTCACCAACAGCAACTTCATCTGCGATATTCTGAATCCTCGCGCATGTCGCGGGAGCTCGGACTTCGACGTGCGGCAGGAGATCACTTCGAACTTTGAGTACGACCTGCCTTTCGGGCGCGGCAGGGCATTCGCAGGCACGGCGCCGCGGTGGCTGGATGAGGCAATTGGCGGGTGGAGCTTCTCGGGCCTTCCGTCCTATCGCACCGGCGTAGCCATGAGTGCCTATTCCGATGCGTATCTGGCTTCGTTCGACAATGCGGATCCAGCGATCTTCACCGGCAACAAGGCTGATCTCAGGGCGAAGGTGAACACAAACCAAGCCAGCAAGGTGGTGTACACGTTTGCGAACGGAGCCCAGGGCGCGGCCAAGGTGTTATCTGAATTTAGCGGTCCGGTCGGACTTGAGTATGGGCAGCGGAATCTCTTGCGCAGCCCCGGAGCGTTCAATTTCGATGCAGGCCTTGGGAAGACGTTCCCGATCCTGGAAGACCGGCTGAATCTGAAGTTTCGCGCAGACGCATTCAACGTGCTGAATCACCCTGCATTTGGTACTGCTTCGTTGAATATCGTCAACAACGCCTCGGAGTTCGGCCAGATTACCGGAACCTTAAACAACGCGCGCGTGGCTCAGTTCTCGTTGCGCCTTGAGTTCTGAGAACCGACAACTGCTGCAACGGCAAATGCCCCGGACCCAAGTCCGGGGCATTTTGTTTGGGGCCGCGAAGAGGCGGAAAGGCTTGTGGGATCAGGAACTCAGGCAGCCGAAGAACCCAGGAAGTCGAGTGCGCGTTCAAGGTAGGCCTTCAGGCGATGGCGATGCACAACCGCGTCGAGGAAGCCTTTCTCCAGCAGGAACTCTGAACGCTGAAAGCCCTCGGGCAGCTTCTGGCGGATGGTCTGCTCGATGACGCGCGGGCCGGCAAAGCCGATGAGCGCGCCGGGCTCAGCCACATTCAAATCGCCGAGCATGGCGAAACTGGCCGTGACGCCGCCGGTTGTGGGGTCGGTGAGAACGCAGATGTAGGGAACCTTCGCATCGTCAAGCTGAGCGAGCGCAGTCGAGATCTTCGCCATCTGCATCAGGCTCACCACGCCCTCCATCATGCGCGCGCCTCCCGAGGCAGCGACAACAATGAGCGGATTGCGGGTTGTGCGGGCCCTGTCGACCGCGCGGGCGATGGTCTCGCCGACTACGGCGCCCATCGAACCGCCGATGAAGCGGTACTCCATGGCGCTGAGCACGACGGAATGATGACCGAGCTTTCCAACCGCGTTGAGGATTGCATCGTCGAGGCCCGTGGCCTCCTGCGCGGCGCGGAGGCGCTTCTTGTACGGCTTGACGTCGGTGAAGTTGAGGGGATCGTTGGAGCGCAGGCCGCCATCGACCAGTTCAAAGCCAGGTTCGAGCAGGAGTTCGATACGATGGCGGGCGCCGATCTTAAAGTGATGCTGACACTTGGGGCATACGTTGAGATTGGCCTCGAGTTCGGGTTTATAGAGAACCGCCCGGCAACCGAGGCACTTGGTCCACAGGCCCTCGGTGCGGACGTTTCTTTCTCCGTTTGGGCCTTCGCCCCCGGGATTCGACTCGTAGTCGCCGTCTTCTCTTTTGAACCAGGACATCGAAGCTCTTTCAATAGGATCTGGGATACGTTGCTGGGCTCGTTCTGTACCTTGTCCCTGATGGACGAAGGCCCAGTCAGAATTCTATTCCACGCTGCGCGAGGATGCCTTTTTGATAAGCATGCTTCACTTCGCGCATCTCAGTCACGGTGTCGGCAAGTTCGACCAGAAGCGGATGGGCGTTGCGCCCGGTAAGGATCACATGAACCATCTCCGGGCGGTTGCGCAGCGCCTCAGCAACAACAGCGGGATCGAGCATGCCATAGCTTATGGCGTAGTTGATCTCGTCCAGGATCACCATGTCCCAATCGCCGGAGTTGATGGCCAGTTGCGCTTCGGCCCAGGCCTCCTGCACGAGGCGCAGGTCTTCCGGATCGGTTTCAGCGCCCCCGACCTTCACAAAGCCGCGGCCCATCTGTTTGAGGACAAAGTTGGACCCGAAGGCCTGCACTGCATCGAGCTCGCCGTAGTGCCATGAGCCCTTGAGGAACTGAAGCATGAGGACGCGCATGCCGTTGCCCACAGCGCGCAGCGCGGTGCCCATGGCCGCAGTGGTCTTGCCCTTGCCGGGCCCGGTGTTGATGAGGAGAAGTCCGCGTCGGGAATCAGTCATTAGAGGGTCCAGGGTTCAGGGTTCAGGGTCCAGGGCGAGAATCCCCGCATCCGTCAACCCTGCACCGCACTTCCTCTCTTGCTCAACATCGCGTAGAGCATCTTGCTCACTTCCTGCGAAAGCTCATCTGCTCTCTCGATCATGACCTTGTTGCCCACTCCAAGCACCCGGGCAATCTCAAGCTGCGTCTGCAGCTCCAGTGTCGAACCTCTCGCCATTCCAAGGAACTGCTTGTACTCCCCTGCACTCAACCACCCATACCCTTCGGCGATGTTGCTTGCGATAGACACCGACGCGCGCTTCATCTGGCTGCTCAATCCATATGTTTCATCCCGAGGAAAGCCCCCCGCCAATCGATAAATCGCAACCGCCAGTTGAATCGCCCGTTGCCACACATGGAGTTCGCGATAAGACTTCAGCATTCGGTCGTTCTCCTCGATATCGGCGTCGATGCGCTTTGGGCTGAACTCTGGACCCTAACCCCTGTGGTACGGATGGCCAGAAAGAATTGTAAATGCGCGGTAGAGTTGCTCGGCGAGGACCAGGCGCGCCAGCGAGTGCGCCATGGTCATGGGCCCCAGAGAAAGCAGCAACTGCGCGCGCTCCCGGGCTACGGACGACCAGCCATCCGCCGGTCCGATGGCAAAGACGAGATGTTGCGCGCCGTCGTCGCGCCGCTTTCCAAGCCAGGCCGCAAAGGTCTCGGAGCTCATATTTCGTCCGCGACTGTCGAGAAGGATGGCCACGGGAGTCGTTCGACCGCGAAGCTTCTCGATCCACTCGAGCATCGACTGTTCGTTGCGAAAAGCCTCGGCACGGCACGGCGCGAACCCAGCACAGCGCTCCAGATAGTGATCGGTCAACTGGGCGAAGCCGTCTTTCGACCGCGTTCCGTGGGTGACGCGGGGGCCAATGTGCGCCAGAGTCAGTTGCATGGGGCGAGAATACTCCAATTGCATGTGACAGCGGATACGCGAGATGGAGGGATGTCCCCAAAAACGAGAGGCGATGCCCGATTTTGGGATATGGTCGAGTAATTCTCCATTTTTTCATATATCGATTCAAACGGAGGAGGAGGGACTCCGAGGATTTCTGACAATAAGTCGTTTAATCTCAACATGAAACCAATATTTCCAGATTCGCGCAAGAATGGCAGTCCTCATGCACATATCCCATCGGTAAGTAGTCCCTATTTTTCCACCGGGCGAGAACATGGACGCTCGCTCTTTGGCGACAAATCTGGCTTTGCCCTCATTTTTAAGTGATCTAGAACAACTGGCATTTGACCTGCGAATCGGGCTCACCCCCAAGAATTCCGAAACGCAACAGAAAAATCAAGTGGAGCGAGAGGCAGTTTGGCAAGCCTTCTCAATCCCCACATAATCCTGGAGGAGTTCGATGCGATTTCTTCGATTTCAGAATGCGGTTCTGGCGCTCAGCCTGCTCGCGGTAGCAGGGTTTGTTTTCCTCGGTACGGTTCCGGCTGCCTATGGCCAGTCGAATGTGACCGGGGCTCTGAGCGGCTCCGTCACCGACGGAACCGGCGCAGTGGTTCCCGGCGCAACCGTGACGCTGGTGGATACGGGAACGGACGCCAAGCAGACGGAGAAGACGAACGGCGAAGGCCATTACATGTTCGCCAACTTGAAGCCAGGTACCTACAAGGTATCGGCCACCGCTGAGAGCCTGAAGTCCGACACCATGCAGGTGACAGTAATTCTGGGCACGACAGTGCCTGGCGACATCAAGGTGACGCCGACCGGCAACAAGGAAGTCGTTGAAGTTTCCTCGACGGCCGCGCCCCTGGTGGATACGGAGAACATCGCGCTCGCAACCACCTTTGCCGAACAGCAGATCCAGGATCTTCCCACGCCCGGCGGCGACGTCACCACTGTAGCCTTTACAGCTCCCGGCGTGATCGTGAATGCCGGCGGCGGCGGCATTGGCGGCAACTTCAGCTCGAACGGCCTGCCCGGCATTTCGAACCTTTTCGTCCTGAACGGTTTTGACAACCAGGATCCATTCCTCAACCTGAACAACTCCGGCAGCTCGAACCTCACTCTGGGCCAGGGCGAACTCCAGGAAGCCACGGTTATCCAGAACGCGTACAACTCGCAGTATGGCCGCGCCGCGGGCGCAGAAATCCAGTACACCACCAAGTCCGGCACGAACAGCTTCCATGGTGAAGCGGACTATAACTACAACGGAACGCTCCTGAATGCCAACGGCTGGTTCAACGAGAACGAGCAGGTTGCCGGGGGACAGACCAACACGGCGCCCCACGCGGTTTCGAACGAATGGGCTGGGAACGCCGGCGGTCCCATTATCAAGGACAAGCTCTTCTTCTTCGCCGACTATGAAGGCCTCCGTTATGTGCTCCCCTCCTCAAGCGGTTTTGTGACCTTCCCCTCGCCGCAGCTTGCCACCTACATCGAGCAGAATGCGCCCGCTTCAGTGGCGGGGCTCTTCACCATGGGGATGAACGACTACACCAAGTCGGCTGCGTACAAGTCAGCGATCCCTGTCGTGAACGGCAGCGGCGGCAACCAGGATGGAAGCGGCAATCTGGGATGCGGCGACAGCAACCCTGCCGACTCATTCGTTGGAGGTGGCACAACACCGGGCGGTCTGACTGGTACGCCAGCACCGGGCGGCGGTTTCTTCGGCGCCATGCCCGCGGACAGCTCAACGGGCGCGGACTTCCAGCGTGGCATGCCGAGGGTCGGAATGCGCCGCGCGCATCCTCTTGCTACCGGCAACGTGGTTCCCTGCATGCTGGTTGGCTCGGCTTCGGTGAACAACGTGAACATCGAGTGGCTGTTCACGGGCCGTGCTGACTGGCACATCAGCGACAAGCACAGCATCTACGGGCGCTACAAGATGGATCGCGGCTCCCAGCCCACCGCCACCAGCGTTATCGATCCGCTGTACAGCGCGCTCTCGATCCAGCCGGAATACGAGGGCCAGTTCAACGACAGCTATGTCTTCAGCCCCACCATGACCAACGTCTTTGTGGCGGCTTCAAACTGGTACTCAGCTTACTTTGGACCGCCGAGCGTGGCCGCCTCGCTGGCTGAATTTCCCATGAACATGTTCATCCCCGACGATGGCCTGGACGGAAGCGGCGTGAACGGCGCACCCGGCCTTGGAGCGTCGAATCCCACCGCCCAGGGTCTTGGAGTTTTCTTCGCTCTGACCCAGGGCCGCGACGTGACCCAGTACCAGATTGAAGACGACTTCACCATCATCAAAGGCAAGCACACAATGAAGATGGGTGAAAACTTCCGTCGCGATGACGTAGAGGACTACGACTCGCAGATCGGAACCGTCTTCCCATACAGCGTGCAGCTCTCCCTGGGCGACTTTGCCTCCGGCCAAATCAACGGCATGCCCAACACGAACGAGTGGGACGCGATCGGCGCGAACTCCTACAATCAGTCCTATGCCGCGGCGCCGACAGCGCACCTTGCCCTGTTCAACTTCGGCGCGTTCTTCCAGGACGAAATCCAGGTCAACTCCAAGCTGAAACTGACCGTCGGCGCCCGCATCGACCGGACCGGCAACCCCGTCTGCCATGGTGGGTGCTTCGCGACCTATGCGCCGGGAACGTTCCCTGCCAATGGTGTCACCATCAACACGGCGTATAACGCGAAGGATGGCGGATCGATCACCTCGGTCAATACCAATCCCTTCGCGGGGGAAAAATTCAACTTCCAGCCACGCGCGGGCTTCAACTACAGCATCGACGACAGGACTGAGATTCGCGGCGGCGTCGGCATCTTCTCTGACCTCTACCCCGCGGCCTTCCTTGACAGCGTCATCCAGAACTTCCCGAACGAAAACGCAGTCACCGTTTACAGCGGGGCCAACGGACCTGCCCAATATGGCGCCGGCACCGCCGGGGCCTTTGCGGGCCAGGTGAATTCAACCGTTCAGGCTGGCTTCCTCAGTGGGCAGGGCCTGGCGCCGATCGATAATGCCTTGACTGCTCTTAACGTTCCTTTCTCGCCACCGACACTGGGCGCATACTTCCCCGGTACATTCAAGGTTCCTGAGTACCTGGAATTCAACGTGCAGATTCAGCGTCAGATCAGCCGCAGCGACGCAATTATTGTGAACTACGATGGGAACTACGGCTACCGCGGGGTGCTGCAAAACGGCGATCTCAATGCGTCCTCCGCCTCAGGCCAATATCTCGGAAACGGAAACGGCGGTGCGTGGCAAAACAATTCGGGCTTGTTCGACAATCTGCCCCTCACGCCCCCCGATCAGCGCTTCTCCAAGGTCACTGCGCTCACCAACAACAACCACTCCAACTACAACGCGGGGTGGATCAGCTACAAGCACACCGGCCATGGATTCACCGGGCAGCTCAGCTACACCTACAGCCACTCGCTTGACCTGATCTCCAACGGCGGCGAGGGCCAGGGTTTCCTGGGCAACTCACTCGGCAGCCAGTTGACGCCAAATCTGGCTGTACAAAACCTGAACTACGCAAGCTCCGACTACGACATCCGCAACAATCTTACCGGCGACCTGGTGTACGAGGAGCCCTACAAGTTCAGCAACAAGCTGGTTGAAGGATTTGTAGGCGGCTGGATCTTCGGCGCCAAGACCTACCTTCGTGGCGGCGAACCGTTCAGCATCGTGAACGGAGCTGGACTTGCTGCATTTCACGGCATCGGCGATTCCCTTTTGGCCGATATTGCTCCCGGCGTCAGCCGGAAGCAGCTGGTGAACCATAGCAACAGCAACCCGCATATCTGCGTCTTTGCAGACTGCCTGGATACCGACCTGGACATTGCCCTGGGCAACACGGCAGCCCAGTTCATCAGCGCTACGGCACAGACTGACTTTGGCAACTTCCAGCGCAACCAGGAGCGTGGCCCGCACTATGTGGACACCGACCTGAGCGTGCTCAAGAAGATTGTGAAGGTCGAGGGCTTCAGCGTCGAGATTGGCGCCAACGCCTATAACGTTTGGAATCACGCCAACTTCTCTGCGCCGGTGAACGACATCAGCTCACCTGCATTCGGCGAGATCACCTCGGCAGTTGCGCCACCGACCAGCCCGTACGGTTCGTTCCAGGGCGCAGCCGTTACGCAACGTCTGCTTCAGGTTCACGGCAAGATCGTGTTCTAACCCAGCCCCGGCAGCTTTCCGGGCAAAGCAAAGGGCGTTCGCCACGGCGAACGCCCTTTGTCTTTGCCCAGACTCATTCTTGGATCAGGATCCTCTTCTTGCCCAGACTCATTCTTGGATCAGGATCCTCTTCTTGAAATGCGGACGGCTCCACGCAGTCCCTGCGGGCCTGCCGAACCGGGGATCGATTTGCGGCTTAGCTCTCGATTCCAGCCTTCTTCGCCTTGGTCTTTGCCGTAGCAGACTTCTTTAGCGCCGCCTTCTTTGGCGCGGCCTTTTTCGGAATAGCCTTCTTTCCAGCCGCCTTTGTTGGAGTCTTCTTTGCTGCCGGTGCATTGTGCGCCGGCTTCTTTGCTCCGCCCTTCGCATTTGCCGCAGCTTTCTTTCGGACGGCAGCAGTCCTGGCGGCCAGCGCGGCCTTTAACTCTGCATCGAATTCTGCCGGCGTGAGAGGCCGTGCGGATTTGCGCAGGCGCTCAATGTCGTAGAAGGCGCGACGCTCCGAGAGAAAGACGTGGATTACGAAGTCAACGTAGTCGAGCAGGACCCAATCGCCCTGCTTGCGACCCTCCACGGAGTTTGGCACGACGCCGTACTCCTTCTTCAGCCGGTGTTCGACCTCGTCCGCGATGGCAACCGCCTGGCGGTCATTCATCGCCGACGTGATGAGAAAAAAGTCTGACAGTCCCGAGTCGATTGGGTCGAGTTCGAGGATGCGTGTGTCCAGGCCCTTCTTGTCCTCACAGGCCTGAGCTGCAGCCTGCACAAGGAGCCGCGTTTGGTGATGTGCATCAGGGGTCGTCATTCGTTGAATGGGGTCTCCAAAGTCAATCGTAGACCCCGAGGCCCCGTTCGCACCACCCGCCAGGGCAATGTGAGCGAGCCCGAAGCTTGTCCTAGCGATAGAGGCCGCGGTTGCGGATGTAAGCAAGGACTGCATGAGGCAGCAGACCGAGTTCCGGGGGCGGATCGGCAGGGGGAGCACTGACTCGCCCGAGAATTGCCTCGCGAACCTGCGAAGCACTGATCTCGACCTCAAGCCCAGGCAAGACGAAGAAAGGAGCGCTCTTTCCCTCTGCGTTGCGCAGTAAATACGCCACGACGCTGGGGCGGACCTGATTGGCACCGGAGGGTCCGGCCTTGCGGCGGAACTCAGCCTGTGCCCTCTCAGGAAGTGGCTCGAGGGTCAAGCCATCCGGCATTGCTGAGCGCATTCCCTCGAGTTGCTGTCCGGGGCGTGAAGCCACAACCAGGGGCGCGACGAAAGGAATCTCGGCGGCACGATGCCATCCACGCAGTCCCAGGAATGCGTCGGCGCCCATGAGGCAAAACAAGACACCCTCGCGAGGGAGAGCTGCTCGCAAACTGAGCAAGGTCTCCAGAGTGAAATTCGGCTCACCGGAGGGACGCGGAGCGTCGGCGAGCGAAACCTCGAACCTCTCCTCGCCGGCAATGGCCAGCCGCGTCATGGCGACGCGATCCTCAAAGCTGGCGGTCGATCCCGACGGCTTGAGCGGCTGCGCGCCAACCGGCGCAAAAAGGACAGCATCGAGCTCAAGCGCCGCGCGCGCTGCGCGTGCCACTGCGAGATGGCCGAAGTGGGGCGGATCGAAACTGCCCCCGAAGAACGCCACGCGCCTGCCTAATTCCAACTGCTCCATCTGCCTATGCTAACGCCTTGACGAGCAGCGCTTGACAAGCCTTGAACTGGAGATCGCTCTGCTAGCATCGGAGATACGACGATGCGCTTTGTGATTGGACTTTTGGCGGTTGCGGGTGTGGTGGTCTCTTCGCTGGCACTCCAGGTTCATTACTCGACTGCGACCGAGCCTTGCTCGATCAATGCAAAGTGGGACTGCGGCATTGTGAACCACAGCCCTTTTGCAGAGATTGCGCACATTCCGGTGGCAGCGCTGGGGATTGCCGGCTACCTGGTGATGGGCTCGCTGGCGCTGCTCAAGCGGAGGCGCCTGGTCGCGGTGCTGGCGTTGGGCGCGCTTGGGTTCTCGCTCTATCTCACCTACATCGAGAAATACGTCCTCGAGGTTTATTGCATTTACTGCGTCACCTCGCTGGGCATCATCGTGCTCATCAACATCCTTGGCCCCTGGTGGGTAGTGGCCGATTGGCGAGCCAGACGACCCGCATAGCAATGTCGTCGACTGGATTCGCTGCGCAGCGTTATCTTCCTTGCACCTTCCTCTCATGGGGCCTGGCGGCCTGCGCTGCTAAAATTGAAGAAAGCCCATGCTGAAGAAACGGTACGCGCGATGGATGTATGAGTGGGAGACGCGGCTCACGACGCGCGATGAAAACCGCGTAGTGCGGCCAGTGGAGTGGGGATTCGAGTGGCTCACGCTGTTTCTTGAGTCGCATGGATTCGGCCACGCAATCCCCGAGCCGGAGGTTCTGCGCGATGCGGCTGCTGCCGAGGCGGCCATGGTCGCGATCAACCAGCTCCTGATCCGCCACAGCGATCAATTCTTCGGCTACGAGCGGCCGAGGGACTTCTCGCTCGAAGAGCGGCATCCGCAGCTCTACCCAACCAACGTGCGGCCGGAGACTCTTGCGCAGGATGCGGTTCTCAAGCAGCAGGCTGTCGAGGGGAAGCTCAAGAAGGCGCTGTACTTGCGCTTTACTTCGCCGGAACGAAGCCCGTACCCGGAGAACGACCTGGTGAGCGCGCGCTGGTTTCCGGCGCCCGAGCACAAGGACCCGAACAGGCCGAAGCAGGCCATTGTGGTGCTTCCGCAATGGAACTCTGACGGCTTCAGCCACAACGCGCTCTGCAACCTGTTCAATCGGATGGGCGTCTCGGCGCTCCGTCTTTCGATGCCGTACCACGATATTCGCAGACCGGCGGAGCTGGAGCGCTCCGACTACTCGGTGAGCGCCAACATCGGCCGGACCATTTCGGCGTGCCGGCAGGCAGTCGTCGACATTCGCTGTTGTGTTGATTGGCTTGAGGAGCAGGGCTACGAGCATTTCGGTGTGCTGGGCACCAGCCTCGGTTCCTGTTACGGATTCCTGGCGAGCACGCACGACAAGCGCATCCGCGTAAACGCGTTCAATCACGCGTCAACGGCGTTCGGCGACGTGACCTGGGCGGGGCAAAGCACGCGGCATATCCGGCAAGCGCTCGAAGAGGCCGGCCTGACCCAGGCGCGGGTTCGCGAGCTCTGGTCGGCGGTGAGCCCGATCTCGTATTACCCCAAATTCGCAGCGCCCGAGGCAGGCGGGCCCGATAAGAAAGTGCTGCTGGTCTATGCCAACTACGACCTGACCTTTCCCAAGGAATATTCGCTCCAGGTAGTGGAGGCCTTCAAGCGCTACGGGGTGAACTACGAGGCGAGGGTCTTGCCGTGCGGGCACTACACAACAGGCGAGACGCCCTATAAATACATGGATGGGTGGTACCTGGGCTGGTTTGTGTACCGCGCGTACAAGGCGCTGCGCGAAGAGAAAGCCGCCGGTTTGGCGCCCGCGCGGGCGCAGGAACAGGAACTCGAAGAAGAGATCGTTTCGCGCTAGCGAACAGGGCTTAGATCGAGCCGCAAGAGCTTCGCGGGATCGAGATAGGCGTCGCGCCAGCGAACGGCCCAGTGCAAGTGGGGCCCGGTGACGCGGCCGGTAGCGCCGCTCAGGCCTATGAGCTCTCCAGTTATCACATGTTGCCCTTCCTTCACGTCGATCCGGCTCAGGTGCATGGATATGGTGTAGAAGCCGAGGCCGTGGTCGATGACGACGCAGTTGCCCTCGTAGTAAAGCGGCCGAGCAAGAACCACAACGCCGCTATTCGCTGCGTGGACAGGAGTGCCGGATGCAGCATGAAAATCCATCCCCTTGTGAATGCTGGCCAGCTTGCCGTTGAACATGCGGCGCGTGCCGAAGCTGTCGGTTGGCGGTGCGGCAACCGGGGC
>Ga0181520_10003976_pt1 | contig 25295 bp, 20 predicted proteins | sample PEATcosm2014_Bin_29_FD_132451 | JGI IMG/M metagenome (GOLD analysis project Ga0181520, IMG submission 132451) | Peatland microbial communities from MTU Mesocosm Facility, Houghton, MI, USA - PEATcosm2014_Bin02_30_metaG | ecosystem: Environmental > Terrestrial > Soil > Wetlands > Peat | place...
CCTCTCACAACCAGCCCACGCATGTTAAACGTTCGATCCTTCGGAGCCGATTTCGGGCAGGCCTGATTGCGCTGGCTACGGCCTTTCTGAGTGCAGGCATGGCGCATGCGCAGGGAACCTATACGGCTGCTTCCTCCAACGAATCCGACGTAAACGCGGTCATCAACGGACCCACGCACACAGCGGTCAACGGCGATTCGATCCAGATTCCTTGCAGCGGTACGCAGTCGGTAACCTGGACGAGCACTCTGACGGTGACGGCGAGTATCACGATTACCGCGCTAGGGGGAACGCCAAACAGCGGTCCATCGACATTCGGCTCCGGCACAAATTGCTTGACGATCCTCGACAACAATCCCTCGGGCCCGATCTGGTATTTGGGTCCGACCTACGCCTCATCTAACAACGTAACCACGTTGCAGAACATGAATCTGGACCCGATCACGAGCAGCACATCGCTCTATGGCCCGCTTCAGATCAACGGAACTGCAACCTCAAGCGGGTTTCCCCAAGTCCGTATCAATAACATCGTTTTCGGCAAATCTGCGCAGTGGACTGAATCTGGCAACGGGAATAACGCCGTCAAAATGATCCGCGAGGATGACGTAATCGGAGTCGTGGATCACACGACAATTCCTTCAGGCAGTGCGGTTCAATTGTCCTCGCCAAATTTCTCTTCGTATCTCGGAGTTGGCCAATACGGTGATAACTCATGGGCGCAGCCGGATTCCTTTGGAGGAGCGAATAACTGGTTTGAAGAGAATAATGTCTTTTACGGCGACACTGCAGGTGTGGGAGGGAATGTCCTGAACGATTGCACCGAAGCTCCTCCCAGCGGGTCTTCCGGAGGCGGATGCCGAGTAGTAAACCGTTTCAATCACGTGACACTCAATGCGGGATTTCAGATGACATCTGGGCACGGAACCGATACTACCGGAAGGCCGAGGAGCGCTCGCCACACAGAAACTTACGGCAACACCGCGCTCTGCAATGTCGGGGAATGTTCCCTGGGGCCGGTAGGATTCCGCGGAGGCACAGGACTGGCGTTTGGAAACACACTGACGGATGTGCCGGGTAGTTCAGCATGGAGCAATATGTTTGGCTTCACTGTTTACCGGACAGTTTTCGGTAATTCGCCCTTCGGTTATTGCGGCGGTCTGAACGCCCTTGATCCAGGGGACACGAACGACAACACCGTCTATTATTCCGGCACCTTGACGGCAAGCGGTCTGACGATGACCGACGGAACGAAGAGTTTTCCTTCGCTGACCCCCACTGGTGCGCCTTATTCGGTTTACGACACCACACAAGGATTCGTCGCTGAAGTTGCCTCCAATACTTCAACCACAATCACCGTCCAGCCGCCAATTTCAGAATCTACGTGGTCAGGATTCAACAATGGCGATGCTTACGAAGTCATTCGTTCGACGGTCTGCATCGATCAGGGCGGTCGCGGAGCAGGAGCCTATATTTCTGGCGGATCTCCTTCTCCATCGAGCGCGTTGAATCAAGCGTTAGATCCAGTCTACGAATGGGATGATACGGTTGAGAATTTGAATGGTGTGCAGGTCATAACCGATACGGCAAGGATCATCGCCAATCGCGACTACTACACAGACAATTCGCTCGGCTCCCCTCAAGCCCAAACTTCGCCGACTTCGCCGTTTACCGGGGCCAGCGGAGTGGGATTCGGAACGCTGGCAAACCGACCTACGAGTTGCACCACGGGTGTGGGTTACTGGGCAACCGACCAGGGAAGCTGGAATACCAGTGGCAATAGCTTCGGGCAGGGGCAGCTTTATAAGTGCACCTCGACCAACACATGGAATCTGGCTTACACACCGTACGCTTATCCTCATCCGCTCGTGAGTGGTTCAAGTTCGGGCGCCACTCCTCCTCCTCCTTTAAACGTAACCGGCACTGTTGTTCAATAGAATAGTGAGACGCAGACATAAGAGAGAGAAGGAGCATGATGTTTTCGGAAATCGAGCCGCGCGCCCCGCTCTGCATTCGAAGTTGCGGGGACACTACTCTGGCAATTCCTTGTTGAGTTCGGCAGCAACTCGAGCCGTGAATATTTCTGCTCCTCTCTGATTCATATGAAAGCCGTCCTTCTGATAGTAGCTTTGATCAAACTCATCGCGCTTAACCGGCAACAGCACGGTGACTCCATCTTCTCGTCCCGCCTCTACGATTGTTTCATCGCCTTTTTGATAGGTAGGTGGCACCACGAAAAGAAGGTGAGCGCCATACGTCTTGCATAATTGGTCTAACGCAGCCAGCCTTCCAGCGGCTAACGGTTTGAACACTGAATCACTGAGCTCGGGCTCACGAATAGACGCAGACCGGTTTTGCAATAAATCTGCTACTGAGGGAAAAACACGGCTCATGACGTATCCGCGGAACACGTCCCGGATGCTGTAAAACACGCTATAGTGCGCTAATGCGAATTCACTTGCTCTCGTCGCGTCCATGTGACTCTGTCGCACCAGATCAAGGAGATCCGACTGCTGAATTAAGTAATGCGCACTTATGTCACCTCGGACTTCCGATGTGGCCAATTGATTGGGGCTCAACCCAAGCACTATATATCGAGGTCGCATTCCCTCTGCGAACAAGCGCCTCAGGCCATAGAACCAATCGTAATAGTTCGTCCCCAGTACGAAATAGATCGTGGGCACATATCCCGGTGCGATCTTTGCCTTCAAAAGCGGGACCTCCACGCCCTCAAGCATCAGCGAGTTCCCCAACAAAACAACATGTGGCTCACCGCTCGCTGCAGTATCGCGGATGGCAAGCACGCCTGCTCGCTCTGACAGCTCCCTCATTTCTACCTTGCTTGTGGATTCAAATCGTTCCCGGCTCACGATTTCAAGAAACACCAAGACGACCACGATTGTGGCGAGCAAAACGATCGTAAAGCGATCCAGCCCGACACGAACAGTCTGCCGCTCAGAAACGGAAGTAGATGAAGGCATGATTTCCACTTGCTGAAAATAGGGTAACCAGAGCGATCGCTATGAGAGCCGCGCTGTAACGGAGCACTGGCACTCGGTTCTGAAACACATATTCCCCGCCGCTCCGCTCCATTTCCAGATCCATCATAATCGCCAGTCCACTCAGAGCGATCACAAATAGCCAGGCCGCGGCGTAATCAGGAGACCATTGAAAATGGCCCAAAGTCTTGAGCATGTTGAAAGCACTGGATACATTCTCTGCGCGGAAAAAAATCCACGAGAAACACACAAGCTGAAAAGTCAAGATCCGGCCAGCCAACCGCCGGACTCCGGTCGACTGAGCGACGTGCAATCGGCTGCCGGAGATCCACCGCTCGATAGAAAGGACGCAACCGTGAATCGCTCCCCACACTACGAAAGTCCAATTCGCTCCATGCCACAAACCTCCGAGCAGCATTGTGATCAATATGTTTCTATAGGTCTTCACATGGCCCCCTCGACTGCCCCCGAGAGGGATATACAGATAATCGCGCAACCATGTGCTCAGGCTGATATGCCACCGGCGCCAGAACTCCTGCAGGCTGCAAGCTAAGTACGGCTGGCGGAAGTTGACCATGAAGTGAAATCCCAAGAGCTGAGCACTTCCTCGCGCGATGTCGCTATATCCGCTAAAGTCTCCATAAATCTGCCATGCAAACGCATAAATTCCAATACATGTGGCCCAGCCGTCGTTGCCTAAGGCCCCGCTGAATGCTGCGTTTGCCAGATGCGCGCAATTATCGGCAATTACTGCCTTCCTCACCAAGCCCATCAAGATCAGCATGCAGCCATCTCGAAATGCACTTGGGTCGAACACGCGTCGCGTCTGAACCTGGGGAAGCAAATGCGATGGCCTTTGAATAGGCCCCGCAATCAGATGCGGGAAGAGGCTGATAAAGAGCCCGTATTCGACGAAATTCCGCGACGCCTTTATCCTGCCGGCACTCACATCGACGATATACGCAACTTCCTGAAAGGTATAAAAAGAAATTCCTGGCGGCAGTATAACCGCGAGAAGGTGTCGTGGAACACCGTGTATACCCAAAGCGTCTAACGCCGCTACTGTTGAGTCGAGGAAGAAATTAAAATACTTAAAGAAGCCCAGTATTGCAAAGTTGAGAACAAGGGACGTAATCAGCAAGATTTTGCGCTTGCGCTGATCCGAAGCCCCTTCAATTCCACGAGCAATCAAGAAATCGATAATCGTCGAGCCGATCATCAATAACAAAAAGCGCCAATCCCACCATCCATAAAAAAAATAGCTGGCGAGCAGGAGTAGAACATTTTGGCGTCGTTGGTTCAGTCGCCAATACACAGCAACGACAATGGTGAGAAACAAAAGATAGATAGGCGTATCAAATAGCATAGAAAGCTACTTATCCAGCCGCAATCCCAGTACGGAAGAATCGCTCGACAACGGTTCGGAACAAACCATCTCTAAAATCGCTGCTTCCTCATTTCAGAGCTTGGGAAATCATCCGCTTTTACACTCCCCCGGCTATCTGCACATGTCGCTTAGCTGCATATCGCCAGGAACCCGTCGCAGATTTTCTTATTACCGGATCCCAGACGACCCCAGAGTTGATGGCCGTCGAACTGACTATGGCCAAGAGGAGAAAGATCCACATAGGATCCGGCGACCTGAAGCCTGCCTCGGTGACACTGTAGACCGAAGAGATGATAATATACGCAAGCATAAGTCCACCAACGGATGGATTTTTCCTAAAAGCAGCGACCCCGCGACTATATCCGTTTATTAGGATGCATGAGATCAGGCATACGCCTACCCATCCAAGGTTTGCGTAGACCTCAATGAAGCCGTTGTGGGCTTCGTTGAGCCGCTCTGGGTGGTACCAGCCGACGAGACCTTGCGCAAACTTCGACACATTCTCAGGGTTCATCCAAAAGCTTTCATATCCGGCGCCAATTAACGCATTCGGTACCGCTGGAATCACTGCCGCCCAAATTTCTGTGCGCCCCGAGAGATTCGACTGTCTGCCCAACGCGCTCGCCACCAAACCTTGCCCTCCAAAAAGCAAAATCGTCGCAGCGGCGAGAATGAGCACCAGAACGAGTGCATGTATCCGTGCCGGCTGCCGTCTGAACGCCGGACGGCTTGTAGCGAAAATGAACACCGCGCCTAGCACGAAGCACGCGAGCGAGGTGGAAGAGTCTGCCAGCTTGAACAGCCAGACGCCGAATGCCAAGAGAACACCTTGGGCAATCAGATGCCGCTTGCGCTCGGGCATTGTCTTAGAGCGCCAGAGTTTCATTATCTGCCATAGAGTACACAATGAAATAACCAGCAATATAACCCCGAAAACATTCTTGTTCGTCGTTGTGCCGGTATTCATCAGCATCCCGTTAGGGGCATATCCGCGTCCAAGAAGAGGAAAGTATTTGATAAAGAGCAATGAGACGGGCAGCAGAATGTAGCCGACGCGCGAGATAAGGCGCCTTAAAGCCGCCGCTGGCCGTGGATCCGTAACAATAATTAGCACCATCACCAGATCATTGTTAGCCTTGATCCATCGTTTGAGCGCGATATCGGGTTGAACGGACCAAGCAACGCTGAAGAGACAATAAAGGCAGTAGACCAAAATTGGCCAGTTTGGCAGTAGTAAGGTCAATACGCGATGTCCGCGGTGAACTAAGACCCCAAGACCGGAAACCAGCAGGAGTGCAAAGATCGCTACGTCGATCGGGCTACCAGCAGATTGGACGGAATCTCCTCCCCCCGCTAAGCCTCCACTGAGCCAATCAGAAACCGGACGCGATCCAATAATCCACAAATAGATTGTCGGCAACCACAGAGCCTTGGATGTGCGGACGGTCCTGTCGCGATCAAGATAGAAAAGTCCCGCAATCCCGCAGGTGCAGATAAATGCGGCAATAAAAGGTCCCATTGAATTGCTCGAAGGTTTCCCGTGGTTTCAATTGTCAGCTGGCGTCAAAGAAGAGCCGATGCAGCAGTTCCAACGTCAACAACTTGTGAATGGCGGTTGTATAGTTGAGCCCCCGGCGAGTGTGACCATCAACTACCGCCTCCAGGACCGACTTTTGTAGATAGGGACGCCCCAGGGCTCGTGGGTCCAGAAGAATCTCACGCACATAGCTTGCCAGTTGGTCCCGATACCACACCCGGAAATGGGTCAGCTTATGGCGTCCCAGAAATAACCGTTCAAGATGAAGACCAGAGAAAAGGTGATCGACGCGCGCCACGGAGGCGGGCATACCATAGTCGTAAGCATACTCAGACTTGAATGTGAATTCTCGGCTGGCCCGCCTGAGCATTGCCAGCGGCCCTCCGTGGCCAATCACGCCACGATCCGAGGGAATCTTGGCCAGAGTGGCACTCCCGCCCCTGATCAGTCGAAGGCGAACATCTTCACCCTGCAAAGTGTCCTTGGGAGCGCGATAGGCTGTTCGGACGAAGTCGTTATCCATAAACGGAGAACGAACCGTGATCTGACTCTTTTCGATCGCCAATATTCCATAGTGATACCAGGGCGACTGAATGAATGCCGCAAACGTGACTGGATTCTGTTTCCGCGCCTCGGCATAGGTGCTGGCGGCTTCATCGAGGTATGGCAGGAAATCCGGTGAAAACAATCCTGGCACCGGTGCGCTCGGTTTGAACATTGCCGCATGCCGAATGATCTCGCTCCCATAAGTCCCTACGATTTTTGCGGGCGCAATCTCCCGGACTTTCTGGCTTACGTAAAGGTCGGACGCTCGGTAAACGTCGACCGTGCCTTCACTGATGAGAATGCTACTCTCCACGTAGCCGGCAAATCCACGAAGGAATTCCTCCCCGACCTCGATGACCTGATGCGGCTGCTGAAGAACCCCTGCGATCTCACGTCCAATCCGAACATCGAACGAATCACGATAGGTTCCGCCAAACGTATAGCTCGGCAGCGATCCCGGCGGGACCGGGTGAAGGGCTAGGATTACCCGCGTATCGAGCCCCCCGGTCATCGCTATTCCAAGTCGTTCAGGTCCCTGGAAATACTTAGGAAGCGTTGTCGTAAGAACAGAGCGAAGTTCCTCGTAGAACGGCGCCGGCGCGAGGGCAGTCTGCTCTTCCCACTCTCGCGGATCGAAGTACGTTCTCTTGCTCGCGAGCTGGGCGCCTTTAAACGTCCATTCGCTGGCCGCGGGCATGACGTGGATACCTTTAAAAACCGTCCGGCCTCCGAGAACACAACTATACGAAACGAATTCGCCAAGTCCCTGGGGATCGACCGTCCGAAGTTCCGGCCGCACCGCCAGGATTGCCTTAGCCTCGCTTGCAAAATAAAGCGCGTCGGCTGCCTCATGATAATAAAGCCGGTGCATCCCATAGCGATCGTTAAAGAGAACCGCTTCGCGATTTCGGAAATCAATCGCCAGTCCATGAAACATTCCGTTCAGCTTTTCAACAAAACGCGAATCCTCCTCGCAGAGGTGAACAAGATATGCGGCTTCCTTTTGATCAACACAATGGCCACGTTGTTTCAAGTCTTGCCGATTTGAAGAACCGCTATATTCCTCGCCAGAAAAGAAAAGTGTAACGTCCCCCTTTTCGTTGCGAATCGGCATCTCATCTGCAAACGATCCTTCGAGAGCCGTCCAGCCAACATAGACTCCCAAGGATTCGTCAACGAACGCTCCGCGCCGGTAAAACTTCTCACGATGAGTGGCACTCATCATCGCTTCGAGCTGATGCTTCTTCTCGCTGCAATCACCTCTCCCAATAATTCCAATAAGCCCCGGCATTTCGGTGGCTCCTAACTATGATTGATGTTCGGGTGAAATATCTTGGTAGCTACTTATTTATACATAGCTATAAATTGGAGCCGGCGGGAGGATTTGAACGCTCCATCTGCCGATAACAATTCGGCTGCTCTGACGTTAAGCTACACCGGCGCATGAAAGTCTTTAGATCGTACCACAATGCCCGAGCCCGCAGTCCCGCTGTGATCACCGCAGGAGGTAGGTTACCAATAAGGCCGCGATGAAGTCTTGCTTTCATGCAAAGCCTTCCCCACAGAGTCAAGGGCACGAAATATCTAGGGACAAGAAACTCTTTAAATCCGTTACGGATCTTAAACTCTCGCAAAGGACTGTCGCGCTTGTTTCCATAATTGTAAAGTCCATAGGTGATATGTGAAATCCCGCGCGCCCCACTGATCTCAACAGCTTTCGCCATTAAGGCATTCGCTGGTCTCTTATCAAAGTGACTTGGCTTCGAAGTTAGATTCAGAATCGCGGCCACATTGCCCCGATAGACCAGATGCAGGAACCCGATCATTTCCTCGCCTGAATACGCGCAGATAAAGTCACATCTGCCGATGAATTCGCCATAACGTTTAGCCGTCTCTTCTGCAGTTAGTCCGAAATAGGCGTTCCGCAGGCCTTGGCGCGTCGGGGAATCGTCGTTTACGCCTCGAATTCCCTCGATGAGCTTCTCGTCGAACTCTTTGACATTGATCACGACTCCGCGTTTTTGCGACCGCCTTACATTCTTCCGCGATTCCTGAGGTAAACCCTCCCACCACTGCTTGAAGTTGTCGAGCGGTATGGCCGCGATACTCTCCCATTCCACCGGATACTGAAACTTCGGTTGCGTTTCCGGAAGCTTCTGCGTGAAGCTGAAGATGTCACTTTTTAATATGTGATCCGTGTCCCCTTTTAAAGCCGCAATATAGCATTCGGGGTCATCCACGCCCGTCTCCATCATTTCTTCGCCGCGAATGCGGGCGATCCTGAGCCATTTGCCTTTCGTAGTTAGTTCGCTCCCGTTCACCCTCATCACGGGAACTGCAACCCACCGCCCCTTGATTCTGACTTCAACTGATTGACTGGACTGGACCATGCCTGTGTATTGCACCTCTAAGGAACGTCTGGGTAAAGCTATTACTTTAAGTTCTGCCAGGCACAGAAGTCTCTGTCGCGTTCCTGGAGTCTATTATCGCGTTTGCAATTCAATCGAGCGGGCGTGCACAGGTTCAGACAACCGCCGCAGCGTGTTCCCGCCCATAATCCCTTGTCGGTTCTGCAATGCTCTCACTTAGGCTCCTAAAAATGGCTTCCATGATTCTCGAGGTCAGGAGAATTTCGCGATAGGGGATTGGCTCAGGTGTCCCTTCGATAATGGAACGATAGAAGGACTCAATGAGGAACTTCAATCCTGACTTCATGTGGAAGTCGTTACCGAGGAAGGTCTTCAAATTCAGCGATGCGTTCCCCAAGTACTGCCCGGCAAGGACAATGGGCGGCACAAATTTCTCCGCATAGCTCTTGTACCGTGCTCCGCGGAGCTTAATAAGCGTCTCTTGATCCTGATCGAGCATGAGACCGTTCTTGGAGCCGTATATTCGAAATCCATGAAGCCCCGGGCGCATCTGAGAAGAAAAGGTAAAGTATGCAGTAGCCCCATCTACATCGTGAATGATCACTCGCAGTTCATCGATGATTTCGGTCTCGCCCATCGACCGAAGAAGAGGACTTGTAAAGCCGTAAGTGATGACCACCGGCGAATCTCCCACCAGGAATTCCGCGATCCGAGCGATGCCATGACTAATGATATTTTGCAAAAGCTTTCCCGGCAGTCGCCGTACCCAATGCTTCTTGTCCCCTAACAGAGCTCCAGAGTACCCGGCCTTTGAGATTTCATAGCAGTAGTAGCTCTCCATGTGAACAGGTGAACCGCCCAGAAATCCATTGCGGACAATCGAACGCATCCGGCGCGACACGTGACTGAACTGATCGTCATGGCCGACAGTCAATTTCAACTGTCGCTCCTTGGCAATTGCGATTAGCTTCTCAGCTTCATCCGCCCATACAGTGAATGGCTTTTCTACATAGACGTGACAACCATACTCCAGACAGGTCTTCGCCAGATCAAAATGACCTTGTGGAGGCGTGGTGATGTGCACAACATCGGGTCGCGCCTCATCAAGAAGTTGCGTTAGACTGCTAAAAGCCTTCTTGATTGGGAATCTCTTAGCTAACTGCTGCGCCATCAAGGGCTCTCGATCGTAAACGCCTACGATCTCACAACCCTTAATCCTGCCGATCTGAGAAGCATGCGAGTCGGCGATCTTCCCGCAGCCAATTATGGCGACCCTAAGCACTTGTTCTCCTGACTCGACAGCTCTCAAAAAATAACTTCAATCCATCCTCGGTTCGAACCCTCGGCATCCAGCCAACGCGCTCCTTCAGTTTTTCATTGCTATAGCGCGTACTCTTCCAATATGTGTGCCATCTCCTGCGATTGAATACTGGGGGGAGCTGATCGTGGGACCATTCCGAATATTTCTCCCATAGGTAGCAGAGCGCGTAGCTTATCGCGTGCGGAACGTACAGCGATGGAAACGATCTGACATGCCTTTTATACAGGCGTAAAAATTTGCGGCTGCTGGGAAGGTCGTCATCCACAACATTGAATATCTGGCCGTCAGCTCCATGCTTAATCCCAGCAAGGATTATTGCATTTGCGCAGTTATCGACATATGTCAGCGGTATCGTGTTGGAGCCACCTAGGTGAAGAAAGATCCCGAACGTTCCGATTCCAACACGGCCCGTAATTCCCTCATTTCCGGGCCCGTAGACCTGACCCGGTCTGACGATTGCGTAAGAAATGCCGCGTCGGGTCGCATACTCGAGCACAATCTGCTCCTGTTCCACTTTCGCGAAGCAATAAGCTTCCCCTCGAAGTGCGGGCGATTGTTCCACTGGACATGACTCATCAAGCAGCTTGCCGTGGCTCTTATGCTGGTTGGAATAGACGGAAAATGAACTGACGTTGACGAACCTCTTCAGGCAACCATTGTTCGCCGCCGCCTCCAGCAGATTTCTGGTCGTAACCACCGAGTTCATGAATGCATCGGGAAAAGACTTCTCGCCTCGGCCTGCCGCAAGATGAAATATGACTTTCGCATCCGTCGCGGCGCTGGCACAATCTTGCGGCGATAAAAGGTTACCGTTGACGATCTCCAACCTCGAACCGACCCCATCGACTTTGGCGAGCGCTTCTAACCGATTTCCACCTCTCGATGATCTCGCGAAGCATCGCACGCGCTGAAAGCCCAATTCCAATAAGCCCTCAACAACTCGATAACCAATGAATCCGCTCGCGCCTGTCACAAGCACGAGATCGTTTTTGTCGATGATGTTTTCGTATTCCATCGATGCTAGCTTTGAGGACCCGTCTCGAGAAAACTACGTTTTAGAACGGATTGTTTCAGAATCAATTCTATGAAAGCCGCTTCATTTCGAGTGGGACATTCCTACAATCCGACTCGTAGTGGCTTGCGAATTCCTGCTAAAGAACTTCTTCAGCCTGTTCAACTGTTCTCTTCGGACAAAGGCGACAAGATCTGGGGAAAGCGGGACTTCTGCCCGCCGAATAAGTGACCAGGCATATCCTAAACCCAACGCCAGGCCGCCAATCGCAAAAGGGCTGCTCTTCATTTGATAAATCGTTCGAGCCAACTCCCAGAGAGGATGGTTACCAACCGTGTAATCCTTCACGCCGATTTTGAACCGGGCTTTCAGAACACCCTGCATCGCGGTGCCCATTTGGCGGTGATGCAAACAGACATTTTCCGTGAAGGTTCTAGTCTGCCATCCATGCATGCGTGCCGACAGCACAGCGACATGATCGATGCATCCACCCTTCAAGGGCAAGTATCCACCAATCGCCTCATAGCACTCGCGCCTAAAAAGCTGGCAACCGCCCCAGACATTTTCAATATTGGAAAAGCGGTAATCATATTGAAAAGTTCCTTCGCGAAAGGGAGCGCCCGCCACCCCGATTTGCGGATTTTCGCTCATTCTCTCGATAAGGAATTCGAAGTGCCTTGGCTCGAACGAGACGTCAGCATCCAGGTTGCCGATGATCTCTACCTTCGTATCCTTCAGTCGCTCGTAGCCGGCCTTGAAGGCATGGACCTTGCCGGCAAAATGTCGCTGTGCACGCTCTGGCATTCGCACCAGCTCAATCCATGGATACTCTTTCAAGTATTTGCGCACCAGTTCATCGGTCTGGTCGGAGGAACCGTCGCTGACTATAACCCACTTCAACGGCAGAAGACTCTGCGCGATCATCGACTTGATAGTCAACTCGATGTATTGGGCTTCATTCCGCGCCGGCGTGATCAACGCATAATTCAACATTGGAGGCATAGTGGGAGAGGTTCGCAAAAGTGAAGGGTGAATGTTCTTGATGCCCTGCAGGATCGGGCGATGTGTGGGATGGACTAAGTTATTTCTTTCCTGACGAAGAAGCCAAGACTGCTTGCTCGGCCTCAGGACTATCGCCGGAACAGTTCCTGAAAAATGTCACGATCTCTTCAGCGACCATCCCCTGTTGCGCTGCTGTCAAATGAGGAAATAGTGGCAAAGAGACGATCTCCGACGCCACCCGCTCCGTCACGGGAAAGTCTCCGGAACCGTAATTTAACGATTTATATGCCTTCTGCAAATGCAGCGGAATCGGGTAGTGAATCCCTGTGCCAATACCCTTCTCTTTCAAGAAAGACATCAAGCGATCGCGACTAACCGTGCGGATCACATAAAGGTGATACACCGCGCGGGACCAGCTCGGTTCATACGGACAAAGAATCGCGTCGTTGCCTGCCAGAAGCCGGTTATATTCTGTCGCCCGCTCACGCCGCTGTTCGTTCCACTTCTCCAGGTGATTCAGCTTCACGTGCAGCAGCCCCGCCTGAATTGAATCAAGCCGCCCGTTATAGCCTTCTATGTCGTGGTAATACTTCTTCACCTGGCCGTGATCGCGAATCATTCTGATCCTAGCGGCAATGGCTGCGTCATTCGTTGTCGCTGCTCCGGCTTCGCCACACGCGCCGAGATTTTTCCCCGGATAAAAACTGAATGCCGCCGCCTGCCCGACAGAGCCCGCGGTCATCCAACGGTTCAATTCGCGAGAAAAATACTTTGCTCCGTGCGCTTGGCAAGCATCTTCGATCAGCATCAGATCATACTGTCGACATAACCGCAAAATCGGATCCATGTCGGCCATCTGACCGTACAGATGCACCGGCACAACTGCCTTCACGGGCTGTTTATTCCTGCGACTGATCAACCTTCCCGCATCGTCCCGCGTGCATTGTTCTTGGATGAACTGCTGCAGCTTCGTCGCAGACAAATTATAAGTCGTCTCGTCGATATCGACGAATTCCGGCGTCGCCCCAGCTTGCGAAATGGCTTCCGTTGTTGCGATAAACGTGTGCGGTACCGTCACCACGACATCGCCTGGGCCGACACCGCAAGCCATCAGCGCGAAGCGCAACGCGTCGGTGCCGCTGCTCACGGCGACCGAATAATTTACATCGCAGAATGTCGCAAACGCCTGCTCAAACTCCTCCACCATCGGTCCGCCGATGAAGCCAGCCGTGTGCAATGCTTTCCGAAATACTTCTGTCAGATCCTTCTCAAGCTCCATATGAGGAGTTATAAGATCGAGAAAAGGGATACTATTCGACGCTTCCATGCTTCGCCTCTAGACTTGGTTCTATTTTTCGCAGTACCCGCGCCGGGTTTCCGGCCACAATTGAGTTCGGAGGAACATTTCTGGTGACGACGCTGCCGGCTCCAACGATCGCGTTTTCCCCCACAGTTACATTGGAGAGTATCGTCGCTCCCGACCCTATAGATGCACCCCGTTTGATTACGGTCGATTCCACCTTCCAGTTCGCCTCAGTCTGCAGTTTCCCATCTGGTGTCGTGGCTCGGGGGTAACTGTCATTGATGAACATCACCCCGTGTCCGATAAACACGTTGTCTTCGATCACCACTCCCTCACAGATGAACGAATGGCTCGATATCTTACACCTTTGGCCAACTACCGCGTTCTTCTGGATCTCAACGAACGTGCCAATCTTCGTCTCGTCTCCGATATCGCACCCGTACAAATTAATGAACTTCGCCAATCGGACGTTCTTTCCCATCTTCACATCGTCCGATATCGAGTTCAGCGAGTTTAACAAGTTCACAGGTAGACCAAGGCTCCCCTCTTGCTAAGCGACTCACTCGCCGCTTCCAACATTTGCACTACCCTCAGACCAGCACAACCGTCGTTAAATGGCTCCTTAGAATTTGAAACACACTCCACAAAGTAGGTGAGCTCCTGACGGAGAGCCTCTACCTGCTCGAGCTGCGGAGACCACATATCTCCAGACCGATAACTCACCAGTAATTCGTATAAGCCTTCGCGGTTGGTAATCTTTACACCCTTGTCGTAGACTTTTACTTTTTCATCGGCTTCTAAGTCGTTCCACACGAGCATACGTTTCTCACCGCCAATAAGTGTTGTGCGTACCTTCACCGGCGAGAGCCAGTTGACATTGATATGAGCAATCACCTTCTCAGGGTAGTAGAGAGTCATGAATGCGACGTCTTCATGTCCATTTAGATGGCCTTGTCCTGTCGCAACAATCGCCTCCGGACGCCCTTTGAGGACATGATCCATAATTGAGAGGTCATGTGGCGCAAGGTCCCAAAGCACATTGATGTCGTGCTGGAATAGTCCTAGGTTTACGCGGGTTGAGTCATAGTAATAAAGGTTCCCGAGTGCGCCCTCGTCGAGCAATTGGCAGATTTTGCGGACCGCGCCCGTGAAAAGGAAGGTATGATCCACCATAATCCTGAGATTTTTTTGGTGCGCGAGGTTGATTAATTCCTCGGCTTGCGCGGTATTGCTTGTGAAAGGCTTTTCGACAAATACATGCTTCCCGTTCTGTAATGCTGCCTTAGTCAATTCGTAGTGCGTCCATACAGGGGATACAACCGCAACAGCATCGATCGCCGTAGACGTTATCACCTCGGATGCGTCTGCTGTCACATTGACGTTTGGATACGCTTTTTGTGCTCTGGCACGCGCGCCTGCATTTATTTCTGCGATTGCGATAACCTGAGAACCCTCAAGGTTCACTAGGTTTCTCACGATATTTGGACCCCAATAGCCGTACCCGATTACTCCGAAATTCACAGTCCTTCTCCGTCTTGCCCTAATTAGCAGATGATCTAATGTTTATCTGTAAAGTGGTACCAACAAACGTCGGCCAAAAGCATCTATATCGGACGAGACCGGTATAGGATCTCAATATGCACCGGACCCTTTGATGACTGCCACGGGGGTGCGAAGCAGGATCACTAGATCGAGCCATGGGGTCCATGTCGTGGCGTAGCGCAGGTCAAGCCGCACCATCTCATCGAATTTCACGCGGCTCCGTCCAGTAACTTGCCACAGTCCAGTAATTCCGGGCTTAACTTCCAACACTCTCCGACGATGCCACACCTGGTACGCTGCCAATTCATATGGAATCGGCGGACGGGGACCAACAAGAGACATGTCACCTTTAAGAACGTTGATCAGTTGGGGCAACTCGTCGAGGCTGGTTCTTCTTAAGAACTTCCCTATCGGAGTAACCCTCTTATCGTTTGTCAGCTTGTATACGCTTTGGCGGCTCCCCGGCTGCGCTTCGGCTGTGGCATCTTCTGCGATCAGTTTCGTGACAAACTCGCGATGAACCGTGTGATCGTTATCGACATACATCGAGCGGAATTTCAGAAACGTAAAAACTTGACCAAATTGGCCGACGCGCTCTTGCCTGAAGAGAACTGGGCCCTTCGATGACCATTTAACCGCGGTCGCTATCGCAAAAAACAACGGCAGGCAAATCAGCGTAAGCACACCGCTCCCGGCAATATCGATGCACCTTTTGACAACTAAAAGAGATTTGCGGCCATTGTCATGACTGGTCAGATCCGGATATAAGGCTGAGTTGCTTGGACGGCCCGGCTTGTCATCTTCCCAGTCATCTGGAAAGAGGTGGAAAGAGATGCTGATTTGGCTGAACTGCTCGAAAGTAAGCTCGTTGCGAAGAGTCTCGCTAACCCTATTCAAGATGGCGCTCAATATCGAGTGTTTATCGTTGACTACGAGTCCCGTGAACATGACTCCGACAATGCAATTGTCCTTGTACCATCCAACGAGATCCGTGTCCCTGCAAGCCACAAGCAAGGCAGTCACGATACATTCGAGCGATCGCTTCGTTTTCTCCGAGTTCTGCTGATTCGTGACTTCCAATAGCATGAGAACGAACGGCGACTTTGAGCGCTCGGTTCGTTTGCGCTCGATGGCGATCACACGCCTGAAGGTCTCTTCGTTGAGTGCCCCTTGTTCGGCCGAGGCAACAGTCTCGCTAATCGATTCAACGAGATTTGTAGACCGTTCCTGTCGTATAGTCACGATTGTCTCCTTTCGTGCTTCTATACTTATGCAATTTACTTCCGGAGAAGTATTGACCCAAAGACGCGCATTACATGCACATTTCTACTAGCGAGAGATTGCAACCTGTTGTTCGTGGGAAGTAATTGCAATGAATTGATGGATGGGACAACGCTACCCACGCGATCGGACACTCGTCAGAAGGACGCCCTGCGCCGAATTCGCGATAGATCAATAGTAGTAGTGACTGTTAGCCTGGTTTTTGGAACAGTTCAACAGCGAACCCACGAGCTTCTGAGGTTCGATTGCTTCAAGTCCTCTTTGCAATTGCTTCTTCTCTGTAATTCCCTGGCGCGCAACCAGAATGATTCCGTCCGCCAGCCTCATCCAAACGCTGGTATCTGCCAACGGAAGGACAGGAGGCGAGTCAATCACGATGCAATCAAACCAGTCGGCTAACTGGGCCATCAAAGCATTCAGTTTGACCGACTGCAACACCTCGAGAGGATTCTGAGGAGAGCTTCCCGCCGGCATAATCCAAATTCCCGGACCATCGAGATAGTAGACACAGGCTGTCAGCTTATGATCGCCTCTAAGCCATTCGCAAATCCCTGGGTTTCCCTGAAGTCCGAACATTTGCGACAATGCGGGGCGTCGGACATCGCCTTCGAGAAGCAAAATCTTTTGCTGTGTTGAACGAGCGAGCGTGAAAGCCAGGTTAGCAGAGATCGTTGTCTTGCCTTCTTGAGGAATCGTGCTCGTAATCAGCACTTTCTTCAGTGGGCGGGTGCGACTTAGATCCCGCAATCGCACGCCCAGGAGCCGAAACGCTTCCGCGGCCGGACTGTCTTGCTCCGTAAGAGCCACAAGCCGGTTCTCGGGTGACAGAGAAAGCTGCAACGACTGAAACTGGCCAAGGATTCGCAAGCGGTCATCATGCTTAGAAGAATTGCTTTTCCCCGGAGTCGATGATCCCGAAGCGAGCGTATCGAAAATGGCCTGCGGCCTGTCGCCTTTGATGTCTTCGACGGCCACCGACTCGGATCCACCGAGGACTGTCTGGCTCTCCCACTTCGACGCAATTTGGCGCTCGGCGCGCCGAAGCATGTCGTTGGTTTCCAGAGGCGCCTCTAACGGGCTACCCGCACGTTCTGCTTCCGATCTCTGTAGGGCGTCAAAAATCTGACTCATTCTCTTTTACCTCTCAGCCTTATAAGCGAGCTTGTTCGGGATCACTTGAAACCTCATCTTCGACATCTGGCAGTTCGAAATGGTGTCCGTTCACATAAGCGCCGTTTTCCAAACTTCTGTCGATTTCAGACACAGAATTATCGAGCCGGAACTCTCGTGCCACCTGCTTGACAATGTCCGGAGTGATAACCGGAACTTGCCGTGCATACGCCGTTAGCAACGAATTCTCGCAGATTGTATTGATCAGTCGAGGAAAGCCCCGTGAGAATCTGTAAACCATCGCTGTTGCCTTTGGCGAGAACAGAGAGGACGCACTGGAATCAGCCCCTGCAATTTGCAGACGGTGTTCAATATATCGCTGTGTCTCTTCAAGGCTCAGAGGGGTAAGATGGGTGCGAAGAGCAATCCGTTGCTTCAGCTGTCTCAACCCCTTGGAATCAAGCTTCTCGTCAAGTTCCGGTTGACCCACCAAAACAATTTGCAACAGTTTGTCGTCGTAAGTCTCGAGATTCGAAAGAAGCCGGATCTCTTCCAGGAGTTCATCGGACAAGAGATGCGCCTCGTCGACAATGAGGACCGTCGTCATCTGTCTGGACGACCTGGAAACTAAGAACTGACTCAGGTCGAATAACATTTCGCACTTATTCTTACCTGACGCCTGCAGACCGAAATCCAACAGCATGTACTGTAGAAACTCAGTCGATGTCAGGCGATTATTAAAGACGTAGGCATACGTAATATCTCTGCTCTCTTCGAGAAGCCTCAACAAGCACCGCAGCAAGAGTGTTTTGCCCGTCCCCACTTCTCCCGTGACAACGACAAACCCCTTGTGCCGTCTCACACCATAGTAGAGCGATGCGAGCGTTTCATTATGCCGCTCGGTCGGAACGAAACAGGTCGGATCCGGCGTAAGATCGAACGGATTCCGTGTGAGTTGAAAGTATGTCTTGTACATTCGTTTCGACTCGTCCTAGCTTTCAAGAAGACTAATTGTGGTGCCGGCCAGAATTACGACGACAACAACTGCAGTCATCGCCCAGCTCAGCACCATTCGCCTCTTGCTCCGTGCCACATCCGAAGGGTGCACTACTTCTGGTATTTCCGAAAGAATTGCCATCGGCAGCAATGCTTTGAGATCCGTTTCGTTATACAGACGGTCATCTGCGAATTCAAACCCGACCACCACAATGGCTCCCACAACAAGCCCCAATCCCAATCCAATGCCGCAGAATTTCAGACGATTCGGGAAATAGGGCTTTGCCGGCAAGCTTGGAGGATCCAGCATCGTAAAGTGCTCTCCCTGTTGCAATTGCTCCATGCTTGTTGCCATCTCCGATGCATTCTTTTTCTTTAACAGATCGTCGTAGATTGACTTAGATTGATCGTAACCACGAGTCACTTCCGCAAATTGTTGCTCTGTCGCAGGAGCTGCATTGAGCCGTGCCTGGTATTCGTTGATTCGCTCCTGTAACTCGTCAATCCGATGTTCGCGATTCGAAATCTCCAGTTGATTTGCCTTCAGCTGCCCCTGCAACTGCGCCAATGGCGCGTTGGTTTCAAGACCGTCGATCTCGCGCGACGCGGCGGCGTCGTCAACCGGCTTCTTCGGGGCAGCAATAATTTCCTTTCGTATCTTTTCTGTCTTGGCGATCTGTTCCTTCAACTTAATTACATCCGGGTATTCGTCTGTATAACGCGAGCTTAGGTCCACCAAATCCCCTCTTAGCTTGGCGAGTTGCTGATCGACTTCCACCAGCCCCGTGGACGTGCCGTCCGCCTTTAACGAGCCGTGCGGTGCACGATTCTGATCGATAAGCGCCTGGAGGTAGACTCGTTGCTGCTTGGATTGATTCAGAGAATCCTGCTCGTTCTGTAGTTGTGTCTGCAGCCCGCCGAGAATCGTCAGATTGCTGGTCGCCTGGGACGGCAAGATACCCTCATGACCACCTTCGAACGCCTTCACTTTTGCTTCCTGCTGGGCGAGCTCCACGCGTGCGGCTTCCAGTTGATCCTCGATGAATTTCGTAGTTCCCTGAGATTCTTCCTGTCTGAACCTGTTGTTTTCGTTAATAAAGAGATTGGTTAGCTCTGTTGTCACCTGCTGCGCAATCCGCGGGTCAGGTGCGGAATAAGAAATCCTGAATGCGGTGATCTCATTATCCCGACTATCTTTTACGAGATCAATACTAATTTCCTTTCGCATTCGCCCTACGCGCTCGTCCTCGGCTGAAGAACTCTGAGAGTCTCCATAGAGATGAAGCTTGTCAATAATCACTAATAGGCGCGTCCGGCTGAGTATTTGCTGTGTAATGCTTTGCAAACGGTTCTGCAGATCCTCGTTTACGTTGGGCGCCACATAGTTGGACGGCATTGTGGGTTGCTCCACAAGGATCTGGGTGCTCGACTTATAGAGTGGCTGCAATACCCAACTGGACCCCCATACAACCAGCCAGGTCAGGAAAAATGGAATGAGCAGGTGTAAATAGCGCCTGCGCATGATGTCAAGATACTTCTCGACATTCGGCTGTTCCGAATTTTGCTCTTCAACCATATCTACCATCGTTATCGTCCTAACGGTCTCCGGAACCCGTAGCTAAGAGAAACCGCTATCCGATCCGCATCAGGATCATCCGAGATCGCCACAATTCCGGAGAATGTATTGTGGAGACGATTGTATTCTCCAACCAAGTTCAGATGCTGTCCTAGCATGTAATCGAGTGAAGCTCTTCCGAACACGGTGTGGCCGGCTAAGGAAGTCGTCGTAATCGACGGGGTTGCGTTCTTCGTGTTCGAATAATTGCCGGACAAACCACCAGTGAGCCGTTGGGTGAACTGCCACCGCGCCGATGCCGTTGCACTGTCTGCTGTGAAGGAACCGAACAGACCCCAGCCCGTCGTGACCGCGCGAGAATAGCCCAACGTAACAGCCGCGCGACGTCTTTGCCACCCAATGCTTCCATTTCCACTCGGAGCCCACGTCGCAATCGTCGAGGTTCCGGGGACGGAGGTTGTGGTGTATTCAGGCCCCCCGCTAGCTGATAGAGAGAAACTATTGCTAAGCTGGACGCTGTAGAAAACGGTAGCAAATTGGCTTTCTGTTGTCGAAGGGGATGGAGTTGTCTCGGATATCGCATACCTATACGAAAGCCCAAGATACTGCGCGCGTCCGAATCGACGGCTGTAGGATCCTGACCCGCCGCCGCCATGTGAGCTATAGAGGCCCTGAGATGCTGTCGAATTCGAAAAACTAAACGAGGAATAATTGCCCGAGGCGCTGATCATGCTGCTTCTGCTGAATTGATAGCCGACATGCGCGCTCGTAGAATCCATGATCTGGCCCGCATACGGAGCAATCACGATTGGATATCCAGAGCTTCCAGAACCGGATATAGTGGCGCCTGACACCGTGTAGGGCTCGCTAAAGACCGTTGAATTCTGTCGGAATACTTCTTGTACAGCGAGCGTAGTGTGAGGAGTCCAGCGAAACTGGAAATCGGCATCCGCATTCTGTGTCACTTGATTCAAGTAGGTCGTCGGATCGTAGAACATGAATCCGGGGCTGTAGTTCAACGATCCACGCAGTCGGGATGTGCTCGTTGAGATTTCGATATTTGGCAGGATTGTGTACGACTCGGCGCCGATCGTTCCGGTACCACCCCCTCCTGCCAACACGTTGTCGTCATAGGCGGCAGTAAAGAGGAGGCCTCCTGACAAGACATTCTCTCTCCCCTGGGATCCCACTTCTGAAGGGTAAAACGACCCACTTATCGCGGGCGGCATCGACATAAGCGAATCATCGTCAGTCGTTCCCGATCCGCCTGTAGCACTTGGCTCCACCTGACACCAAAGGGGCGTCGAACCGACTAATACGGCGAGACTGAGGAAAATGCGTCTAAACATGGTCAACCTTTATGGGACGATGATCATGTCACCCGGTTCAACTTTGACATTCTGGGAGAGATTCTTGCCTTTGATAAAGTCTTTGTAGTTGAAATTCAACCGCGCCTGAGTCCCATCCGGATTCTGTCGAAGGATATATACACCCTTCGATTTGGCAAAATCCTTAAATCCGCCCGCGAGCGCAATCGCATCCATGACTGTGGTCGAGAGAGTGAGTGCATATGCTCCAGGCTTCCCCACGTAGCCAAGTATATTGTATTTCTTGCTGTTAATCTGCTCCACAATCACAGTAACTTCGGGCGCGGTGATGTAGTTCCGCAAACGGCTCGAAATGTCCGATTCGAGTTGCAAAGGTGTCCGGCCCGAAGCCTGCATCTCTCCCACGAGCGGCAATGAAATCTTCCCATCAGAACGTACTGGAATATTCTTCGTGAGATCAGGCTCCTTCCAGACGTTGATCGAAAGGTGATCGTCATTGCCAATCACATATGAATCATCATGTGCCTTGGTGCTCGTACCGGTCTCAGGCTGCGAAACAGAGGATGCCGCACCTGCTGCTTGGGAATTTGCATCTGCAGCATTAGGAGTGGTGGCCTGCCCAAACGCTGGAAAGGACAAAACCACAAGTGAAAGAACAATTTGGATTGGCGCTCGTGCGATCGAATTCATTTCAACTCCAACGGCAAGTCAGGCATTTCTACTTCGGCACAAGCAATTGTGCCTTCCCTTGTCTATCTTCATTCCGAAATTGCCAATGCAACCGACGTTGTGCTCTTCAGATATTGAACGCAGAGAACCAAGTCGATTTCAATTCGTAATTCACAAAAGTCAATCAACAGTCCGTCCCGCGCTTCAACGGCCTAACGCGCTTGCACTTAACGTCATTCCGCGCGAGAACAGGTCGTTTGAGGACCCACCACCAGAAGTCTCTGCTCGGGGAACGACGCCGGTCAAGCCCTTTCCTTTGACAGGTTCCACATCCGCGGCATCGATTTCGACCGATACTGATTGCGCGAGCATTTCCACGGAAAGAACCAGTCGGAAAAGACTCTTCTTGCGCACAAGTACTCCAACAACCCCTTCAAGGCTTCCGCGGGTTACTCTAACCATCTCGCCGCATTGCAGAAATGGGTGTGGCTCGACGCGGGTGGGGCTGTTGACAGCCCTCCTAATTGAATCAATTTCATCGTTTGGGATAAATGCGAGGCGTTCGCCGCTGTAGAGGATGGTATGAATACCAGGGGTCGTCACAACCTGCAGCCGGCGATTCATTCCGCCCCGCACGAAAACATAGCAAGGGAAAAGCGGCAAAGAGAGGGTTTTGTTTCTATCTTTCCAGCGACGGACGCAGTCGTAAAGCGGCAGAAAAACTTCGAATCCCTTGGTAGAGAGTACCTGCGCAACTGCCTTTTCATGTTGATGGCGCGTGTATACCGCCCACCAGCTTGAAGAGTTTTCGACCTCTTCGTCGATTTGACACAAGTTGTTCATTTTTTAATAGCTTACAGTCAGATTGACGGTCTTCAATTTGAACGCTTGAGGCACAGCTCCGCCCTGTGAGCCACAGGCCCTTGTTTCGAAACTTATCCAACGACCTTCGCCCTTTTCCGGCGCCGCAGACTCATCATCTGCAGTTCACATTCCATGCATCTCATCGGCAATTTCAGTTGAGAGCAGAGTCGTTCGATTCAGGCCTATGCGGGTGCGGGCTATTCGAGCGGTTCGCTTCCTTAAGATCCGTGAAGCCCTTGTTCCAGCTTCACAGTCCGCAATCTTGCGTACTACCCATGTCACCTGCTTGTAGGCACTATGTCAATTCCACGTTGGTAATGACTAGCCAATTACCAGTCCTACATATTCCACATTTTGCGGGGGATCGCTCTATGTCCCGTCGAAATCTCCCTGAACTTGTGCGCGCACTCGCCTCGTCCCAATCTGTGTTTACCCCGACCTACGGCAAAGAGGTAAATTCCGATGACTTCATCGACCCTAAGATCGTTTGTCCACTGTCCAGCGCAAACGCTTCGCTCAGAACAGTTTCCTCTAGCATAGTGAATGAGGTCGCTCCGCAATTCAATTTCACGAAAGTTGCACTATCTCGAAGTGACTTCCGCAAACAACTGAGTCCATTGAGCGCTACATTCTCTTGAACGGAAACGGCAGAGGTATTCCGTATTCTAATCCTGCCGAGAAACGCGCGAGTTACGGATGGATCCTTCTGTCCGCCCAAAGGGATGAAGATCGGATCATGGCCGCGGCGCGCAAAGCCCGCCATCAAAAAAGGGGAATGGCGAGCGTCAATACAATAACGCAAACGAGACGCACACAGGCTATTCTTTGCAAATCTCTGTTTCTAAAATGGTTGCGCTGGCGACTTCTTGATTAAATGCTCCAATCCAGCTCCCATTTTCGGATCACTTCACCGCTCGTTTGGTGGAGCTGGGCGGGGTCGAGAATCTCCTTACCAAGGTATTGCCTTCGGCCCGGGAATTCGTTTACCTTAGCCAACATGCACGCTGTCAGGTGGTGGGGATCGCCCGGACCCTTGTTTATTGAGATGCTGCGCTCGACTTTAACTGTTGTAATTTGAATTTACTACGCATAATTTAAGTGATTCGCATCTGCCAACATCACGATAGTCATCTGCACAAGTGAACTGCCCGATCATGCCCCATTTTGAAGTAGGGTGGGCACAAAGATGTACACAGCCCACTGCGTGAACCCTTCGGTTGACAAGACTCCACATCGAATGCGCGATCTCTGCGGTGGCAGCGCACTGGAAAAGCTTTAACTTACAGAACATAAGTGCGACGGATGGCTCTTTTTGGGCGCTTATGGGCGCGGCAAGGAAGCGCTATTGCATCCTCAATGATGTGCTCGTGAGCTCTCCCTGGACCATCCATGGTCGGGTTTGTAACGATTGAGGCGCAGCCATTTGCTTCGTTTCCACGGCGCTCGTAGCTGCCCGCTCGATTAGAGAAGCACTGCATCTCGCTGCGAGATATACACAGCATGGCTGCCGTCGACCTCGATCACGCTCCAGGCGTCAATTGCGGATTAGGTCTGGCAAGGGTCTTCCGAAGGTGAGACGGGGGTTGCCGAAGCACAGCCCCGCTTGCCAGATCGTTGGATATCCTGGAGGCCTCTGCCCAGCAAGGAATCGCCAGAAGCTGACGATTTTTCAGAACTTCACTCAGCGCCAACTCAGAGCTGGGGCGATAGTGGTCAGAATTGCCTCTAGGACATGCACATTGTAGGCAACACCCAGTTGATTTGGAATGGTGAGCAACAACGTATCAGCCTCCGCAATCGCTTCGTCTTTGCTAAGCTGCTCGATAAGAATGTCTGGCTCAGCAGCGTAGCTGCGGCCGAAAATCGCCCGTGTGCTTTCGTCGAGGAAACCGATTGTGTCCTCTTCCTGAGAGCCTCGTCCGAAATACGCACGATCGCGGTCGTCGAGCAACGCGAAAATGCTCCGGCTAACGGAAATGCGGGGAGTGCGCGTGTGACCGGCTTCCTTCCAGGCCGCGCGGAAGGCGCGAATCTGCGCTGCTTGTTGGATGTGGAGCGGCTCGCCGGTCTCGTCGAATTTTAGGGTTGAGGTCTGCAGGTTCATTCCGAGCTTCGCGGCCCACTCAGCGGTCGCATTGGAAGCGGACCCCCACCAGATCCGATCACGCAATCCTTCAGAGTGCGGCTCAAGACGCAAATGCCCCGGCGGATTGGGAAACATCGGTCGTGGGTTAGGCCGAGCGAAGCCCTTCCCGCGCAGCAGCTCGAGAAATTCCTCGGCATGCCGTCGGCCCAGAGCCGCATCGTCCTCGCCATCAATTGGGCTGTAGCCGAAATAACGCCAACCATCGATGACCTGTTCGGGTGAACCGCGGCTGATTCCCAACTGTAGTCGGCCGCCGGAGATTAGATCCGCGGCCCCGGCGTCCTCCGCCATGTAGTGAGGATTCTCGTAA
>Ga0181520_10003978_pt1 | contig 25280 bp, 19 predicted proteins | sample PEATcosm2014_Bin_29_FD_132451 | JGI IMG/M metagenome (GOLD analysis project Ga0181520, IMG submission 132451) | Peatland microbial communities from MTU Mesocosm Facility, Houghton, MI, USA - PEATcosm2014_Bin02_30_metaG | ecosystem: Environmental > Terrestrial > Soil > Wetlands > Peat | place...
CGCCAAGACCAACGTGCAGTCCGCCTCGGCCATCGATGAAGTCACCAGCACCATGCATGAGATGAGCATCAACGTGCAGAACATGGTGAAGAACACCCAGATGCAGGCCTCCAGCGTTAGCGAAACTTCGGCGTCGATCGATGAAATGGTGGCCAGCATTCAGCGCGTGGCCGATACGGCCAAGGTGCTGCTCGATATCTCCAGCCGCTCCCGTGACGAAGTACAGCTCGGCATCGGCACCATGCAGAAGACCACCGAGGGGCTCAATCGCATCAACGGTTCCATCGGTTCTTCGTCTGCCATCATCGCCAGCCTCGGAGGGCGGGTCGATAACATCGGCAAGATCCTTGAGGTCATCGACGATATTTCCGAGCAGACCAATCTGCTGGCACTCAACGCCGCGATTGAGGCAGCCCGCGCCGGCGAACATGGCCTCGGCTTCGCGGTGGTCGCCGATGAAGTCCGTAAGCTGGCGGAAAAGTCCGCTACCTCCACCAAGGAGATCAGCGAACTGATCAGCAGTATTCAGAGCGAAGCCCGCAAGGCCGTGGACAACATGAACAAGAGCTCCTCGATCGTGAATGAGGGGCTTGATCTGGGGAACGATCTCAGCCTAGCGCTGCGAAAGATTTCTACTGTGGTGACCGAGGTGTTCAAGTTTGCGCAAGAGATCGGCGCCGCCACCACCGAACAGTCGCACGGCTCCTCGCAGATTGCCAAGGCCACCACGCGCCTCAATGAAATTACGGAGGACATTAGTTCCGCGGTCGAAGAGCAGGCCGGCGGCGCGCAGGCGGTCGTCCGCGCCATGGAACGCATGCGCGGAATGGTGCAGCAGTCCGCGTCCAGTTCCACCGAACTGGCTGCCTCCGCCGAGCAAATGTCGCGAATGGCGGGTAACCTCATGGAGTGCATGGGACGCTTCGCCATGGATGATCATCGCCATGTCGGGAAATTTCCAGGCGCGGGTCAACCGAAGGCGTTGTCAGCAAATCTCATTGCGGCTGAGTCCTCACGGGTTTCCGAAAGCGGTCGGAGGCACAGGCTGTTGAGCCGCGAGTTGTAAGCGCAGTTGCGCCACTTCTTTCCGCAGCAACTCGGCCAGCACCCGCTCGTAAGCGGCGGCAGCCCGTATTGCGAGTCCGCCCAACATTTCGCGCTCATCGGCATCGATATCGTTGCCTGTGTCGTGCGCTCCGAACAGGGCGACAGCATTGGCTTCGGGGATCTCGCTGCGCACCGGTACAGCGAGACACGGTGCGTCCTGTCCGCCTGGCAGATCAAGCCGATTCCAGTCCCCATGACAGAGGCGAACCGGTGCACCCATATCCAGGCTGCGCAAGGCGACCGCATCAGATTCCCTGCTCAACTCTTGTACCGAGGTCGCCCATGCTGCAGTGTTTTCGGTCCGGCGGAACACGCCTCCTTCCTGGCGGAAGACTGCGCCGGATGATAAGCAAAGCGTATCGACCACACCTTCCACCAACAGGCGGTCGATCTCGGCGAGAGTTGCAACCTGGCGCATCGCGTCGCCCTCATTCTGCAACCGCCGTCGCACCTCGTGAAAGTGACCGTTGAAGACATGGTCCGCCAGTTCCACCGCGGCCTCATGCAAGCGCTGGAGGATTAGCAACAAGGCTGGTGCCGCCACGAAAGGCCAGATCCATTCCGGCAATCGCAGATCCGCCTGAAGGTGCGACATCTGCTCATGCAGGTGCACGATCGGTACGCCCACAAGCAAACTCAGGGTGGTCAGTATGGTGCCATGGCGGAGCGGGATCGCTACGCTAACCACCCGCTTTTGCCACACTGCCTGGGACGCAAAGTAGGCCAGCACGCCGTTGGGGAGATAGAAAAGACCAATCAAGGCTGGCGACGGTGACACGCTCCAGAGATGGCGGAACAGCGCCGCGGACTGGCAAATCTCGGCAAAGATAAAAGCCGGCAGTCCGATGGCGCATCCCCAGATGACCCAACGCATCCGCTGCTCCTCGTGCGGAGGAAGCAGGCGACGCCGCTGCAGCAGAATCAGCAGTACGAACGCATCGACCGCGTAGTTGGCCAGAAAGGTGATGTCGGTGATGGTTTCCGTGCGAAATCCAAAGGTGTTGGTAAAACTCGCCAGGGCAAGTACAGTGATCAATGCAGCTAGCAGCGGCACTGCTCGTTCCAGTGACCGCCAGCGCGGCTCTGTCTGGTCATTGGGGAAGCGTAGTGCAAACACAACTAGGCCAGCCAACGCCGCCCCGTGAGCCAGCGCCTCCGCGATCTCCTGGGCGAAAATTGCCATCGGCCAGCGCTGCAATAGCGCGTAATAGGCATACGACTGTCCGGGATTGAACCAGATCACATAGAGAAACAAACCCCAGGTCATCCAGCTCGGACGCGTCCAGACCAACCGGAATGCGATGAGGATGACGCCGATGCCGACGACGGTGTCGGCAAGGAGCACCACTTTTTCCGTCCAGCTGAGCAAAGCTGGGACCGACTCCAGAGTTACAGTTTTGGAAGGGCCGCCGGTTGCCGGAATGAGGATGAGAGTGATCTGGCGATGCGGCCATACCGATTGCATGCCGCCCAATCCGCCGAGGACGGCGACGAGACTGGCGCATTGCAGAGTTCCAAGCGGGACACAACGCATGGCTCGCAACGCGAGCTGATCACCGGGCACAATCCCCGCAACCGCGGCCGGGGAGTCCTGAGCGGATGCAAACGGAGCAACTACATCCGTCACCACCCCATCGTTGTCTGCGGACAGGCCAATCGTGCCGAGCGGATTGAACAGCCGATACAGCCCGGGAACGATCATGGCCAACGCCCAGAGAGCCAGCACGATAAGCAGCAACCGGCGCCAGCCAATCGGATTTAGATCGATCCGCATCCCTTCAAACTGCCCTCGGGAGATTGGAAGAAAACAACGGCAATGTAGTTGCGTCGTGGCGAAAACCCGAGTTGAAAGCGACCTGCTCTTCGTTGGTACCGCACCGGCTTTGCGGAGATGGATCGCCCGAAATCGCCGCACAAAACGACGAATTCCACAGGGGATGTGATGGCAACCGACGGCACGATTACCGTGCTGGCATTGGCACCTGTGGGAACGCGAGAGGGAGCCTCTCCGGTGCTGGCTTCTCGACCGTGAGCAAAATTAGAAGGTAATGTATCCGGGACAGCGTTGCTTGAACAGCAAATTTCGCACCCCATGCATTCAACTCAGCATCTAGAACTAATAAGGAGAACGACTGTGAAGATTAGTGCACGAAATACCCTTGCTGGAACGGTCACGAAGGTCACCAAGGGGGCAGTGAACGCGGAAGTTGATCTGTCGCTCAAGGGCGGCGGGAATGTTGTATCGATCATTACCAACTCAAGCGTGGATTCGCTCGGACTAAAAGAAGGAAAGGCCGCTTATGCAATTATCAAAGCCAGCTCGGTGATGATCGGCAAGGACCCGGTAAAACTGAGCGCACGAAATGTTCTCAGCGGAACCATCGCTGCGGTGCACGACGGGGCCGTGGATTCCGAAGTGATCCTGAAGCTCAGCAGCGGCACCGAACTGGTTGCCATTATTACCAAGGAGAGCGCTAAGTCCCTGGGGTTGAAGGCTGGCGAGGCGGCCACGGCCATCGTCAAAGCTTCTAGTGTGCTGGTCGGCGTCGACCACTAGGTTGCCTGGAAATAGGAAGGCCCGGGTCTGTCCGGGCCTGCTGTATTAGGGTTTCCCGCGGCTTTTCCACACCTGTGGTAAATGTATCGTTAAAAAACATATGTACGTTATACGACACATTCGGCTACCATGGATCCGGTAAGCTGTTCTCGGCCGAGCATGTTTACAGGAGAGGTGAGTACCCGAGAAATTTGACCCGATGAGCAGTGGTGACGAACCTTCGGCACTTCGCGAACTGCCGAAGCGGAGACGCCTTCTGCAGTGAGTCACGGCACACCATCCGGTCTGAGCTAAGAACTCGGTACTGACGATTTCACCAAGCACAACAAGTTGTCTTTACGCTCCGCCGGTCTCTGTTTTCGTTTCCTTTGCAGAGGCCGGCATTTTTTGTGCCCAGCTACTGCGCGCGGCTAACTCCAGGAACTCGTCATCTTCTGCCGCATGGTTATGGATCCCGAAGTGGTCATCCCAAATGCCGTCCGTGCATCAGCGTTACAGTGTAGAAAGCGGGCGCGGAGTGTAATAAAGGAATGCGCCGCGCCCCGCGATTGGGTCAGCCGTCGGCGGCGGCCATCGCCAGGGCTTATCGCAGATTCAGACACTCCCAAAGTTTTCAAGCATTTCCGGCATCTCGACGGAGCTTCGCGGTTTTCCACTGCTGTCAGCGGAGATAGGCAGCCGAACTGCACAGCTACTCTCGAAGAGGGCCAATGAGGACTTCAACGGGAATGTTTGAGACTAACGCATCTGACTTGCGCGATCTGGACGAGGAACACGCCGAGATTCGCCGCCGCTACCATGGGTTGGAGAGGGTGATCCTGCGCGGAGGGGGTATGCCTCGCATTTTGGCAGCCGCCGACAATTTCGTGCAAATGATGTTGCTGCACTTCGCTCATGAGGAGCGCTTCCTCGTGAAACTCTCCCTCGGCGATCTTCCGACGAGGCATCGCGAGGCCAAGATAACAATTGCCACCCAGCTTTTCGAAATCGAAGCCGAACTGGAGCAGGGAAAAGCCTCTGCTGTTTTCCAGTTGCTGCGCCTCGGCAAGGTCTGGATGAAAGAACATATGGATCTGGAGAACGAGGATATCGAGCGAGAGGACCTCATTGACGAAGAGAGGCATTTCCTGGCGCGGCGTGTGCTCATGGATCATCTCGCGGCACCTGCGGCACGAGGTCCGAATCATCCATCCCGCCGATTGCGGCATGCTCACGTTCGCGGACAATGGTCTTCGCACGCGGCTGCCAAACTCAACCGGTAACCCGTATGTTAGGTCTCTTGGGGTTCGTCCTTCTGATTATTGTTTTACGCCCTCTGGCTGGCGGCCAGCGGGCGCGAAGTACAACGATTTTGCGTGCGGAATCGGCGTGCGCTGAGCAGGAAAAGACAAGACCGGGCGTAGTCGCTGACCACGCCCGGTCCGAGTTCCGAATAAGGAAGCTGTCAAGCGCCGTTTGAGGGCACGGCTGCCAGGCTGAAAACGAGTGGAATGTCACTGGTTGTCGTCTCTACGATACCCTCCTTCACCCGCTTGTGGGTTTCCAAAAAAGTCCTCGTGCCTCGACAATGCCCTCACCCGGTTCCGGCACGAGAGCGTGCTGTACGCCTCATTAAACGCCGTTTCGAAATTGTTGCAAGCAGAAAATCACCTGAGATGTGACGGGCGTAACCATTCTGGTGCCGGGATTGTGCTTGGGCCAAGTTCAGGCCGCCTTTAGCTTCCTGCGCTCTTCGCGCAGCATCAGGCGCACCCCTTCGCGGAGGGCTAGCGTGTCCCGCTGTCCGTGGTTATGCACTGCATGCTCCACCGCAATATTCAGCAACTTTTCCTCGTCTCCCAAGATCGCGATGTCGCAAGGCTCGTCGGCTAGAAACAAGCGGCAATCAACTGGTTCTCGATCGTTAGCCATGGCTCACCCCTGTGTTGGGTGACAGCTTAACCCCGGCGAGCGAAAATGTTCAACGCTGCTTTCCGAATTGAGGATGCTTCTATCGGCGTACGCCGGGGCGGTTGCTCAGCGGATTCTGGCGAAGAGGAAGCGTCTGATGGGCATTGACGGAACCCGGCTTTCGTCCGCTGCGAAACTTGGCGTTTTGCCCGCTCTGGTTAGGGCCTGGAGGACGAGCGGTGCGCGTCAGAATCCTCCTGGTCTCAAACCGGTCGTGGCTCGTGGCGAAGCCCGATGATGCCAGCAAGAGAACCCCGAACAGCACCACTGCGGAACACCGCTGCATAGAGACTCCAATTACACCCGGTCAGTCATGCGCATGAATCACTCGCTCTCACGATACCTCACCGGAGGGCAGAGCCGGTACACAAGACGCGCGGAAAAGTACCTCCACGGTTTCAGAGGTGACCAGCTATTGGCCACAGACCAATTCGGGCAATCCGCAGACAGCGTCCGGAATCCCCCGCAGATGTTGCCGATCAATACTGCACACCGGTAGCCGCCGGGTTGGCTGCTCTCACCGAGCTGGAACTCACGGAATTGGAAACGGTCACAACAGATGGAGCGGTTCCTGCCGGTCGTGACTGAACCGCACGGGCGATATCGAAGACCCCGGCACGGCGTTTCGAGTTGAACCGTCCGTCGAGAGCTGCTTGCTTTGTCCCTCGCCGCAGTGCCACAATCCTGCTGAGCCGAAGCGCAGGTCCAGAACAAGTCGAACCCTTTTTCAATCACCATGGAAGGAGTCCCTGGCGTCGATGAAAATCGCACTCGTTCTCTTGATCGCAATCTCTGCATTTGTTCCCCTGGGAGTCTCAGCACAGGATTCCGGTTTTCGATCCATCACTGCCGGCATGGCGTACACCTGCGTCCTGAATGGCGAGGGCAAAGCGTATTGCTGGGGCAATAATGAGCACGGACAACTGGGAAACCACGCCACCGTTGCTTCCACCAAGCCTGTTCCGGTCGATACCATGCTGAAATTTTCGTCTCTTACGGCGGGCTATTGGACTACCTGCGGGATTACCAAGCAAGACGGCAGCGCCTACTGCTGGGGCGATGATACGTCTGGTCAGCTTGGAACTTCTGAGCCAACCGAAATTTGTGCGGGCGTTGCTTGCGCCACTACCCCGAAACCGGTCTCTTCTCCGCTGCTTTCGACGCCCCTTAAGTTCTCCAAAATTGCTACCGGACACACCGGCAGCTGCGGGCTTACCGAGTCTGGCGACATCTTCTGCTGGGGAGACAATGGAAACGGACAGCTAGGCCAAGGGGACCTACAGGGTCACCCGGAAGGCGTCACCTGCGCCAACCGCCCGTGCTCTAAAGTACCCGTCGCGGTGCAATCCGTGGACGAGAAAGGCGGGATAAAGTTCGCTTCCATCAGTCGAGGCGAGGGCACCTCCTGCGCCGTCGCCGTGGGTGGCAAACTATTCTGCTGGGGCGATGGCCAAACCGGAAAATTAGGCAATGGCACCACTACCGCAGCGCAGACGCGACCGGTCGAAGCCAGAGGAAAGCTCCGATTTGTGACCACTGCTACCGGAGCGTATGCGGTCTGCGGCGTGACCACCGGCCGGGCGGTCTATTGCTGGGGTGGCAACCAAGGAGAAGCTCTTGGCACCACTACTCCGCCTGAGAATTGCCGTACTACGGGCCTGGGTAATTTCCCGTGCAGTACGACGCCGAACTTTGTCAGCGGCTTGAAGTTGCGCCCCGAAGAGGGTTCCATCAGCTTCGGCGCCACCACGGTCTGCGGGATTGATCCAAAGGGCCACGCCTACTGCTGGGGAGCTGGCGGCAACGGACAACTCGGAGATGGAATGTCCATAAACCGGCGGCGGTTCCTCAACTTGAGCGCGAATTCCGCCGTACCGGTCGCGGTCTCAGGAAAACAGCGATTCAGCGAAGTCGCCGTTGGTTCCAATCATGCCTGCGCAATCAGCGAAGACCGAAGAAGCATTTACTGCTGGGGAGCGAGCTTCGGCAATGCCCCGCAGGCGCTATCGTGGGATGAGGGCACCAGCGAAACTCCCAAGAACACGAGCGTGCGTTAACACCGGGCGCTCGCAAACGCGGATCCGCAGGTTTTCACTGCAAGACCTTTCGCCACGGTTATACGCGGACGATCATGACTTCGGTGGACTTCATCAGGGCTGCGGCTGTCTGCCCTTTGTGCAACTGCATTTCGCGAGCGGCGTCAGCGGTGATGATAGAGGTGATCTGCTGATCGCCGATAGAGAGCACGACCTTGGCAAGCAGTCCGCTGATCTTCACTTCCACAATCTTGCCCACCAGTTGGTTGCGGCCGCTGGCGTTGCGGAAGCGCTCGCGAGACTGAATCTTCGGCTTAGTGGGCGTGGATTTCATCAGCGGGCTGAGCGCGCTTTGCGGCACGCGATGGTGCCCGCCGAGGGTCTTGGTGCTCTTCAGCTTGCCAGTAAGTATCCATTGCTTGACGGTGGCGTAGCTGACGCCGATTTCCGTTGCCACTTCACGAGGGGTTAAAAGAGCTTCTGCCCGGACCATGTTGCCACCTTGGATGTTGGCCGCTCAAATCAGGTCCAACACGCTGAATGATCCAAGGTTACACCCGGAAAGGTCAGCCGGAGTGTATGATTTGGCAGGTAATGATAACGTATAGATTCGATATTGTAGTTCGTGTAGAATTGCAGTCATTTTATTTGGAGGAGCTATGATCAAGGTTAAGTTGGTTCTTGTGGGACTTTTGTGGCTTACGATGGGGGCGTTCCCGGCATGGGCCCAAACGAAAGCAAGCCTTTCCGGCGTGGTGACGGACCAAATGGGGGCAGCCCTTCACGATGTCGCGGTGACCATCAGGAACGTCGACACAGGGGCAACGCGCACGGTCACAACCAACGGTGCGGGGCGCTATCAGGCGTCCGGCCTGCCTCCGGCGAACTTTGAGATTCGGGCGACAAAACAAGGGTTTGACGGTGCAACGCGCACGGGAATCATCTTGGCGGTTGGCCAGGACGCCACGGTCGACATTACGCTGCAGATGAAGCCCGCCGACATCTGCGCGAGCGGTCACGAGTTCGCCACCAGCGATTGCGCGCTGACCTGGCACGGCATCACGGCGTATGGTGCGTATGACGTTGGCCTCGGCTGGGTCAGTCACGGCTTACCGGAGAACGGCTATAACTATGAAGGCGAATCTCTGATTAACCGAAACGGCTATGAACATCGATTCGTCGTTGCGCCGAACAACCTGTCGCAGACGGGTCTGGGCATCAGGGGTAAGGAAGAGTTTCACCATGGCTGGTACGTTGTGTTCAACGGTTCAACTGGCATCAATCCGCAGTCCGGCCTGCTCGCCAACGCGTCAGCCACCCAAACCATCAACAACGGCCTTCCCAGGGCCAGCTATACGATAGCCATCGACGGCGCGCGGGCGGGCCAAGTATTCAATGACCAATTCTATGGCGGTATATCGTCCGAGTCTTTCGGCGAGGTGACCTTCGGTCGTCAGCGCTCTCTCGGTACCGATGCAATGCTGGTTTACGATCCGGCCAGCGGCGCCTATGCCTTTTCGTACATCGGGTATAACGGCACGATGGCCGGCGGCGGCGACACCGAGGACAGCCGTTGGGACGACGCCGTAAAGTATCGCCTCGCCCATGGCCCGGTCCATTTCGGCGCGATGTATAAATTGGCCGATGGTTCTGCCGGCTGCTACTCGGCCGCCAAAACCTGGTCTGCCGCCTCCTGTACGCCGGAACAGGCGCATAACAACGCCTTTGGATTCGACGTCGGGGGAAACTTCGGCAAGTTCTCCGCCGATGTCGTCTACCAACGTTACAACGACGCGATCAGCGTATTGAACCCCTTGCTGGGACCTCAGAGTCCAGCGTCGAACTCGTTGGGATACAATCAGTCAACCACTAACGCCATCAATACAAACCCCGTCACCGGCGTCAATGTGATCAATACGGCCAACACCGTAAATGGCATTGTGACCGACAACCGGGCCCTGATGGCGGCTGCCAAGTATACGTGGGACAAGTTCAAGGTGTTTGCCGGCTACGAATTCATCCGGCAGAATAACCCGAGGAACCCGCTGGGCGTTGGCGCCTTGGACATGGCCGGTTATATCATGAGCAACGTCGAAGACAACAATCTTGATTCTCCCAAGACCGTGCAGATCTGGTGGACGGGCGCGAAGTATGCTTACGACAGCAAAACCGACATGACTTTGTCCTGGTACCATCAGATGCAGTACGACTTCCGTGTTCCGCGCACCTGCTCGACCGACCCCACTATCGGCAATATGCGCGCTTCCTGCGCGGGCACCCTCAACGAGACGTCGTTCTATACGGATCATCACTTCACCAAGCGTTTCGACGGATTTGCCGGAGTCGCTTATTCCTGGGTGACCGGAGGTTTGGGCATCGCCATTCCTCATGGCCCGGGCGTCCCCTATGACAACAAGAGCAACTGGGCTCCGACAGTCGGTGGTCGTTTCGCCTTCTGATCGGGCTCAGTTGGAGTGTTTACAGTCTGCTTATAAGAGCGCTGTAGACGGCATCGCGGTGCGATTGCCGTTCCAGCCGCGAGTTAGGCGGGCCATCAAGTTAGCTAGTTAGCTGGATGGGCAGTTGGAGGATTTCAGCCTCCAACTGCCCAGTTTTTTGTCGCAGAATGGCACGGTTGGCACGAGTCGGCGGACGCTTGGCCTTCATTTGCGGCGGCATCCGCTTTGTGGTGCTGCACTGATGCCGGGCTCTGCGCTCTCTAACATTCCTGTGTTCCGGTGCCGGCGCTATAAGCGAAAGTCTCGCCGTCGCGATGTTCCTGTTGGACTCGGCCACCTTCCAGGCCGGCTACAAAATCCCTCTCATACGCTGGGTTGACAACGCCACGGATGTGCACTGCTGGTCGACCATAAAATCGACTGCCTTCGCCATACCTTCCGTCCTCTTGCGCGGGAGACCGAGCACGCCTTGAAGCGGCGCGTCTTCCTGCCCGTTTGTGAACTTGCCCAGAGGTTTCCAATGAATATACGTCTCCGGTACCAGAAATTCACACGCCCTTAACAGTGCAGTAATACGCTGAAACAGATACTTACAGTTGAGACCCCAGGAGGAATAACTGTGACTCGTACTTTGAAATTGATGGTGTGCGCGATCGTATTGTGCGTCACCGCATCCGCACAGTCGTTGAACGGTGCGGGAGCTACCTTTCCGAATCCGATATATCAGAAGTGGTTTACGCAGTTTAGTTCTTCTCATCCCGGCGTACAGATCAACTATCAGTCACTGGGTTCAGGCGCAGGTATCCGCCAGATCACTGCCGGGACAGTCGATTTCGGAGCCTCCGACGGTCCAATGAGCGACGAGCAACTCGCACAGGCCCCGATCAAGATTCTGCACATTCCCACCGTACTTGGCGCCGTCGTTCCTTGCTACAACATCCCTGGCGTAAAACAGGAATTGAAGTTCACCCCTGAGCTTCTGGCAGACATCTTCTTAGGCAAGATCAATAACTGGAACAGCCCGGAGATTGCCAAGATTAATCCCGGTGTGAGATTCCCCAACAAGGACATCGTTGTCGTCCATCGTTCCGATGGCTCGGGTACCAGCTACATCTTTACCGATTACCTTTCCAAGGTCAGCCCGGAATGGAACGCTAAAGTCGGCAAAAACACGAGCGTAAAGTGGCCGGTTGGTCTCGGCGGCAAGGGTAATGAAGGCGTGGCCGGAACGGTTCGTCAGATTGAAGGCTCTATCGGTTACGTTGAACTGATCTACGCCGTGCAAAACAATATCTCTTATGGGTTGGTTCGCAACAAGAGCGGAAACTTCGTGAAGGCATCGCTCGAAACGACTACTGCCGCTGCCGCCGCTGCCGCTGCCAACATGCCCTCCGACTATCGTGTTTCTATTACTAACCCGGACGGCAAGAATGCTTACCCAATCGCAAGCTTCACTTGGCTGCTGATTCCTCAGCAGTCCAGAGATGCGAGCAAAGGCAAGGTTTTGCATGACTTTCTCGAATGGATGTTGAAAGACGGAGAACGTGAAACATCGTCTTTGACCTATGCTCCGCTGCCGAAAGAAGTCGTCAGGAAACTGCAGGCTACAGTTAGGTCCATTCACTAAAATCCAGCGATGGCCAAAGTACAATCGAGTAAAAATCAGGAGGAGTAGTTCAAATGAAAACAATTTCAAAACTGATGGTTTTGCTGCTTTTATCTGGGGTCTGTTTCGCTAAGCCTGCGGCCAGCGAAGGAGAGCCGGCTGCTAAGGCGCATCACGCCAAAAAGAAGAAGGCCGAAAAGGCTGTCGCTTGCGCGGCATGCGAAGACATTAAGCAACTCAAGGAACAGATCCAGGCCCAGCAGGCCGAGATCGATCAACTCAAGGGCACACAGCCGCAAGCTGCTGCCGCCGACGAGAAGGCCGCTGCTGCCGCTGCCTCCGCTGCCTCCGCGCAGCAACAAGCTGCCGCCGCTGCGGCTGCTGCTGCTGCCGCTGATTCCAAGGCTTCTGCCACCCAATCCGACGTTGCCGGGCTCAAGACCGAGGTGAACACCGCCACGGAGGAAGCTCAGAAGGCAGAGAAGAAAGTCAGCGATCTGGAGCACCCCGCCAGCATCGCTTACAAGGGCATTAAACTTACTCCCGGTGGCTTTCTGGCGGCTGAAAGTTTGTGGCGCCAACATACCGAGAATGCCGACATCGGCAGCTCCTACAACGGAATTCCGTTCGCGGATTCCACCCAATATCATCTGACCGAATGGCGTGGCACGGCGCGTCAGTCCCGCATGTCGCTTTTGGCTGAAGGCAAGGCCGGTGCGGCAAAGCTGACGGGTTACTACGAAATGGACTTCCTGGGCGCAGCGGCGACCGCGAACGAAAACCAAAGCAACAGCTGGCAGCCTCGCATTCGCCAACTGTTCGGAAAAGTTGCGATGAACGGCTGGAGTATGACAGCCGGTCAGACGTGGAGCTTGTTAACCCTGGACAGAAAGGGTACGGAAGCCCGCGCCGAGTGGGTACCCGCAACGATAGACGCGCAGTACGTCGTGGGTTACACCTGGGCTCGCCTCATGAGTGTACGTGTGGCGAAATCCTTTGCCGATGATAAGGCGACGGTCGCGTTCTCCGTCGAAAATCCAGCGATGCTGGTTGCTGGACAGGCTCCTGCGCCCGCGCCGGTCTTCGGCGGCACCGGATCTGGGCAGTTAGGCAATGGAAACACCTACTCGGCCAATCTTGCGCCAGACCTCATTGCGAAAGTTGCGTTTGATCCCGGCTACGGCCACTACGAAATCAAGGCTGTGGGCCGCTTCTTCCGCGATCGTATCGGGGAAGTTTCTGCCACGACTACCACGCCGGGCGTAGCTGGCAGCAACCAGACGACCTTTGGCGGTGGACTCGGTGCAGCCGCCATCCTGCCCCTTGTGAGCAAGAAGCTTGACTTCATCGCGGAGGGATTGGTAGGACGCGGCACGGCCCGCTTTGGAGACTCGTCGAACGTGGACGTAACCTACAGGGCAAATGGTTCACTCTCTCCGATCAAAAACCTCCAGGCTTTGGCTGGTATCGAAGGGCAGATAACTCCGAAACTCAGTATGTATGTCTATGGCGGCGACGAGTATCTCGGCCGCAATATCTTCGGAACGGGAGCTACCGCAACCGGCTACGGACTTCCAAGCGTAAAAAACACCACCTGCTTCGAAGCTAACAGCAACAGCTGCAGTGCACTGATGAAGAACCTGATTCAGGGTACCGCAGGCTTCTGGTACAACGTCTATAAAGGCTCATACGGCACGCTCCGCTACGGAATGCAGTATTCGTACACCTACAAGAACACCTGGGCAGGAGTGAACGCGAATCCGGGAGCGACCACCGGGGCTCCGAAGGCAAACGAGAACATGGCGTTTACCTCGATCCGCTACTACATACCTTAACTCTGACTGGCAACCGCGCGTTTCCGGCGTTCGCAAGTACGCCAGTGCGGTGGCCATAAGCTAGGAAAAGACTGCTGCACAGCATGAAGAATGGGAAGGAGGCGCCCCTCATCGGGATCAACGCCTCCTTCCTTTTTGCCTGTGCATGTGGCCCCTATTTCCACGCTCGTCTTGGGTACGACATGGCAAGCATCCCTGAAAACGAAGCGAATTTACTTATTGGTTATAAGTCGACGCCATTGTTATCACTCCAGATACCGTAGGGAATAAAGTTTCTCAACCTTTTGCTTCCACACTGGGGACTTTCCCTCTAAGATTATCCAGCTCTCGATTACAAGCAGGGTTCTGTGTCCGGGGAAATATTCCTCGGGCCTGATTGGGTCCACACCTTATCTCGCGTCCCGTTGCCCGTGGCAGCCGTGGAGTTGCGAGAAGTTCGACTTGGAGTGACGAAGACATGAGAAACTTTCAAAAACTGGTAGCAATACTCGCACTATCTGGAATGTGCCTGGCAGCACCGACGCCATCTGACAATGAGGCTGCCGCCAAGAAAAGCACAAAACACCATGCGGTGAAAGCCGCAAAGAAGGACGAAACCGCCGAGAAACTGCGCCAGTTGAAGGATATGATCGACCAGCAGCAGGCAGCGATGCAGCAGATGCAGCAGCAACTGCAGGAAACCCAGCAGCAGTTGAAGCAGACGCAGCAGCAGCTCTCACAAACTCAGCAAACCGCACAGCAGGCAGACGCTAAGGTTGCCACTGTCGAGACGAACAGCAATCTGCAAGTACAGAAAGTCCAAGCCGATCTCTCCGACGTGAAGGCAGCGCTGAATACTACCACGCTGGTAGCCCAGAAGGCAGAGAAGAAAGCCGATGATCTAGAACATCCGGCGACCATCGCTTACAAGGGCATTCGCATCACGCCCGGTGGCTACCTGGAAATGACGGGCTATTACCGCTCCCACGCGACCCTCTCGGATCAGGCGACTCCGTTCCAGGCCATTCCGCTCAGCTCGCAGGTAAGCGGGGCTTACAACACTCATCTGTCGGAGTTTGGCGAGACCGCACGCGACTCACGCATCACGCTGCGCGCCGATACCGATGCGGGTACGACCAAAATGACAGGCTACTTCGAAATGGACTTCTTCGGAACCGGCCCGACCTCCAACCCGAACCAGACCACGAGCTACAACCCGCGCCTCCGCCAAGCTTGGGGCCGCGCGAAATTTGCCGATGGATGGACAATTACCGGCGGTCAGATGTGGAACCTCATCACCCTGAACCGCAAGGGAACCGACGCTGATAATAGCAATCTGTGGATCCCCAACATCATTGAAGCCCAGTACTCGGTCGGTTACGACTGGGGCCGCTTCGCCGAGTTCCGCGTTTCCAAGACTCTGGACAAAAATTTCACCCTGGCGCTGGGAATAGCGAATCCGTCCTACCTCAACTCCGGTGCCACCGCCGCAGTCTCCGGTTTGGCTGCCAACGGCAATGGTCTTTTGGCCAACAGCCTAGTGAGCACCTGCACGACCACGGTTCCCGTGACTTGCACCAACACACCGACGTATTCGACCAATCTGGCCCCAGATATGGTTGTCAAATTAGCCTATGACAGTCCGAAATTTGGCCATTATGAAGTCAAGGGATTGGGCCGCTTCTTCCGCGACCGGGTTGTGCCTACCGCGACGACCGCCGGCTATGACAATACCGCTCTCGGCGGCGGTGTCGGCGCAGGTGCTGTCATCCCGGTTGTAACCAAGAAAATTGATTTCGTTGCGCAAGGAATGTACGGCAAGGGCATCAGCCGTTATGAGGATGCCGGTCAGTACGACTTCGTGGTGCGTGCTACCGATCACAATCTGCAGACCGTGAAGAGCTTCAGCGCGTTGGCCGGTTTTGAAACCCACCCGACTCCGAAGACGGAACTCGATACGTTCTTTGGCGGTGAGTATTACTACAGGACGACCTACCTCAACGGCACTACGCTTGCAGGTTATGGTGCACCGGGGGCTACCAACACCGGATGCTACTACGAAACAGCAGCGCAAGCGCCAGGCGGCGTTCTCCCAGCCTGCACCGGCAATAACCGTAACCTGTGGAATGCCAAACTTGTTGGCTACTATGACGTCTACAGGGGACCGCGCGGCACCCTGCGCTATGGTGCGGAGGTGGACTACGACGAACGCAATACGTGGTCTGGTAACGGCGGATTACCGGCTGGTTCGGCCGGAATATCGCCCAGTGGCAATGAGAAGATTGTCTTCACCACCATGCGCTACATCTTCCCCTAACCTTCACCGCTCCTCAGCCAGCCAGCGTGGACCATTGTTCACGCTGGCCTTTTTCGTCTTCGCGTTCCGCTGCCTACTTTGAGACAACCTCATTCTGTGTGAGACTGTCCGGTGTGCCGTTTACTCGTAACAGCAGTGCGCTTCCGCTCCGAATGTCAAAGTCTCCCGTGCTGGATTGGAGTACGATTCTGCCTTCTGGATTGGTTCGCCCCGCATGCGTGATCGCAATGTCGTATCCATAAACTCCACATGCATCATGTGAAAACACCCAGAGTGCCTGAGGGTGGTCGTTCCCGGCGATTGGTCCACGGCAAGGCTCGCCTGGAGACGACGAAACCTGGCTCAAAACGCCCCAAGCGCCTCCGTAAACAGGGGTTCCAACCGTTTCTACGCCGCGCGCCACCGGGCCGCCGCCACGGTACACCACATCTCCGCCGATCTGCACGGTGGTTTGGGACCAAGGCGGCATTGAGCCACGGTCCTCCCCCGAAGTTGCCTGCTGCGCCGCATCCACCTCCATAGGTGACGCGAGGGCACGCAGATCGGTTGCGATCGGCACTGTCTGTCCGGCAATGTCGATCCGATCGAAGCGAAGCGCGATTGTAGCTGGCTGGGAATTCTCCGGTGGGGTGACCGCTAGGACCTCTCCTACGACGCGAGTGCCTGCTTTTATTTTTTCACCGCTGTACAGCGGAACATCCTGTGCAACCTTAGCCGTAACCATCTGTCCTGTCCTGCTGTTCTTTGCGTTCAACGACGAGTTCAGCGTGACTGGGATGATGGTTCCCACGGGAATGCTGATCTGCGCGGCCAAAACCGCCGAAAGCGTCATTACGCTTAACAAAAGCAATGTACTTCTCATACGTAACTCTTTGCCCCCTCACGCGAGCTTGGCCGCGCAATTATCTTATGCGTGGTCGCGTTTGTTAATTTTTGATGATTTTCTTCCGCGGCAAGGGTATCTATAACATATCCATATTTGACGATTACAGGCGAGCCCACGCACCTGGACTAGTTTGGGCCTGCAACAAAGCGAGGTATGCTAGACTCGAATTCAGGCGATCGTTAGCGCGCGGTGGGGCGATGCAGAGTAGCAGGACTGTGAGCGGCAGATTACGGATAGCGGTCGCGTTCGTTGTCTTTGCCCTGCTGGTTTTTACGACAGTTCACACCTCCCCGATTTCCACCGGGTTTGGCCCCAGTTCATCGCTTTCAAAAACAACTCCGAAGCAGCGCCAGTTGACGGTCCAGGATCTCGCTTGGGCCCCGCCTGCTTTGGAACTTTTTACAGTTGTTCCTCTGGATTACGGCAACGTATTTCCAGCAGAGTTTAATCATCTTTCCTCGGATCACTTCTCTGGTCGCTACTTCAATCTTCCCCCGCCTAAGGCATAAAATCTTCCTCTAGTGCTCCGGTAATTTGCCATAGCATCTGGCGTACGCGACATGAGCCTCTGCAATTTTTCAGCTTTTGGTTTAGCTGTGAGAATCCAATCGAGAGCGGCTTCTGCCTTGGTGCAGGCGCCCTTTGCCATGTTATCGCCAGATGCTACGAACCGGCACACCATAGTTGTCTCTGCAAAGCTGCAGAGAAGGCGGAATCATCCGAGCCACCGCCACTCGGTCTAGGTACTGGAAATTCGGCAGGAACATGAAAAATAAAAGCGTTTTGCGTGTAGTTGTAGTCGTGATTGCGATCACTGCACTTTCCGTTGTTGCGGCGGTGGTATTACGGCCCCGACCCTCGAGTGCGGTCGTACAAGCGTCCTCGGCTCCGGTCGCGCCCACCGTCGTGGTCATGCGCGCTCCGATCTCCAACACGTTGTCCATAGCGGGAGAGTTCCTTCCGTGGCAGGAGGTTGAACTCCACGCCAAGGTCGCGGGCTACATCAGGAAAATCAATGTCGATATCGGCGATCATGTGCGCGCCGGCCAGACCTTGGCGGTACTCGAGGTTCCCGAACTGACTGCCCAGGTCGAGGGCGCTGCGGCTGGCATTCTTCATAGCCGTGATGAGATTCAGCGCGCGCAAAACGAGGTGACTCGCGCCGAAGCGGCGCACGCGTCGCTGCACGCCGCCTACGAACGCCTGCACCAGGCGGCACAGGCCCGGCCGGGCCTTATAGCCGAGCAAGAACTCGATAACGCATATGCCAGTGACCGAACCTCAGAGGCTCAAGTAGATGCCGCCAAGTCCTCTCTTTCAGCGGCATTGCAACAGTTAGAGGTGTCCAAGGCTGCACATCAGCAAGTTACGGCCATGCAGGACTACTCGCATATCATTGCGCCTTTCGATGGCATTGTTACTTTCCGCTACGCGGATACCGGTGCTCTGATTCAGTCCGGGACCTCCAACGTCGCCTCCATGCCTGTAGTCAAAGTCGCAGAGGTCAGTGTTTTGAGGCTCCGCATTCCCGTTCCGGAGTCCATTGCCGCAGGTGTGCGGGTAGGCGATACGGCGCAAGTGAGAGTGCAGGCTTCGGGCGAAAAATTTCCCGGCAAGGTGGCGCGATTTACCGGGTCTCTGGATCGCTCAACCAGGACCATGCAGGTTGAAATCGACGTTCCAAACAAGGATTACAGACTCTCGCCTGGCATGTATGCGGATGTAACGGTGGAGGTTCAGAACAGTCTCAACGCGCTGACCGTTCCGGTTACCGCGGTCCATCGCACCAATGCCGGTGCCGCAGCAGTTCTGGTCGTAGATTCGTCCGGTCGCGTCCAGCCACGCGCCGTACAGACCGGCGTTGAAGATCCAACCCGGGTGGAAATCATCAGCGGGGTAAACGAAGGCGATCAGGTGATCGTCGGAAATCTCGATGCCTATCAGGCGGGAGAGCTCGTAAGACCGAAGCCCAGCCGGATGGCAAGCGTGGAGTGGACGAAGGATGGGGGGGCGCAGTAATGTCAGGCTTCTCTATCAAGTACCCGTTCTTTATTATTATGCTCTGCCTCATCATCCTAGTGGTCGGCGTCGCTACGGTTGTGCGGATGCCAGTCGATCTTTTTCCCAACATCAACATTCCCGTAGTTGTGGTCGCCACATTCTATTCGGGTATGCCGCCAGAGCAGATCGAAGCCAACATCACCAATCCCTTCGAGCGCTTCTTTACACTTGGCAGCGGCATCGATCACATCGAGTCGCGCTCGCTGACCGGAGTGAGTCTGGTGAAGGTGTACTTTCAGCCCGGTACTAACCCCGACGCGGCAGTCAGTACCATTTCAAACCTTGCCATGGCGCAACTCAGACGCCTGCCTCCGGGAACGCTGCCGCCAGTAGTGCTCAAGTTTGATGCTTCCAGTTTGCCGGTCTGCCTCATCACCCTCAAGGGGCAGGGTCTCAACGAGACTCAGTTACACGATCTCGGTCAGTTCAACGTTCGCAACCAGGTTGCTAATGTCCCCGGTGCTTCAGTCCCGCAGCCTTTCGGCGGCAAGTACCGTCAAATCCAGGTGTACGTCGACCCGGTGAAACTGCAAGCACACCAGTTGAGTGTGATGGATGTGGTGCGCACGGTCAACGATGCCAACGCCATTCTGCCGGCGGGTGACGTGCGGATCGGTCCCAAGGATTACAACATCTACACCAACAGCCAACTGCCGACGACCGACGAGATCAACCGGCTGCCGCTCAAGAGTGAAGGCAACGCCGAGGTAATGGTCGCGGATGTGGGTTACTCCAAAGATGATGCCGCCATCCAAACCAACATCGTGCGCGTGGATGGACAGCGATCAGTGTATCTTCCTATTCTGAAGCAGGGTGGCAACAGCAACACAATTGCAGTTGTCAGCGGGATTCGAAAAGACATCGGAGACCTGCTCGATGTACCGAAGTCACTGGTTGCAAAAGTTGTCTTCGACCAGTCCGTCTTTGTCAAAACAGCCATCACCAATTTAGGCAGTGAAGGCGGCATCGGCTTGGTTCTGACCGCGGCCATGATCCTGATCTTTCTCGGAAGTGTGCGCGCCACTTTCGCGGTTATGCTGTCGATTCCACTTTCGGCATTGGCCGCGTTCATGGCGATCAACGCCAGCGGTGGGACCATCAACACCATGGTTCTGGGTGGATTAGCGCTGGCCTTCTCGCGTCTCATCGACAACTCCGTTGTGGTGTTGGAAAATATTTTCCGCCACCTTGAGATGGGCGAATCGCCTGAGGTTGCCGCCGAGCGTGGGGGCCGCGAGGTCGCACTTCCCGTGCTGGCAGCGACGTTCACCACGGCAATCGTATTTTTTCCGGTCATCTTTCTTTACGGTGTAAGCCGCTTTCTGTTCACCGCGCTGGCCGCGTCCGTGGTGTTTTCGCTGTTTGCCTCTTACCTGGTGGCGATGACTGTTGTGCCCCTGTTCTGCGCCAAGTTTATGCATCACGCAGAAGCCGATGACGAACTTGGAGTCGAAGCCCCTAAAACTTCCTTCGCACGTTTAGTGCAAGGGTTTAACCACCTCTACAATCGCATGCTGGGCCGCTATGACATCGCGGTGGGACGGACGCTGCTTCGGCCTATTGCGACGGTAGCCAGCATCCTGGGAGTATGCCTGTTCAGTCTGGCACTCTATCCCCTGTTGGGCGTGGCGTTCTTCCCCCGGACCGATCCTGGCCAGTTCGTCATCAACATCAAGGCTCCGACCGGCAGCCGACTGGAACTGACGGAGCAATACATCAAGCGAGTGGAAGCCGATATCCGCGAAATCGTTCCAGCCCGGGACATGGGCATGATCGTCTCTAACATCGGCATCACGCCAGACTTCTCTGCCATCTACACCAGCAACTCTGGACAACACACAGCCTTTGTGCAAGTGAGCTTGAAGGAAGGGCACAAGGTTGGCAGCTATGAGTATATGCGCCGGGTTCGCGCAAAGCTTTCAGACGACGTACCGGAGCTCAGTACATACTTTCAGGCCGGCGGTCTGGTGGATTCGGTGGTGAACCTTGGACTTCCCGCGCCGATCGATATTCAGGTGAGCGACAATGACATGCACGCCGCCTATCAGACGGCATCGACGTTAGCACAGAAGATTCGAGGGCTCCCCGGTGTAAGCGACGTTCTGATTCCGCAAGACCTCGATTACCCCGGCATTCTGTTGAACGTGAACCGGGAGATGGCCGCACGCCTTGGGCTAACCTCGCGAGAGGTTGTCGATAACGTCATTACGGCTCTTACCTCAGACGGTATGATTGCACCAAGTTATTGGGTCGACCCCGCTAATGGAAACAACTACATGCTCACCGTGCAGTATCCATTAACTCAGGTACAGTCGATGAGCGATCTGAAGCAAATTCCACTGCGGGCGGGCAAGGGCCTGAACACCGCAGAACTGCAGGCGGTTTCCAGCGTAAAGACTATTAACACGCCCACCGAAGTGGACCATTACCAATTGCGCCGCGTTATCGATGTCTATGTCTCTCCCTCGGGCGAGGACCTGGGAAGCTTGGCCAACCGTGTGGACAAGATCATCCACGATACCCACGCAGGTGAGAATACCCGGATTGCGATGCGCGGCTCGGTGGAAGGCATGAGACAGTCGTTCAAAAGCTTCGGGATAGGATTAATCCTCTCCATTGTGCTGGTCTATCTGATCCTGATGGCGCAGTTTGCTTCCTTTAAAGATCCGTTCATCATCCTCTTGGCAATTCCTCCAGGAATAACCGGCGTGATCGTCTTCCTGCTGCTGACGCACACAACCTTAAATGTCATGTCGCTGATGGGAGTGATCATGATGGCTGGCATTGTGGTGTCGAACAGCATCTTGATCGTAGACGTTGCGCGGACGCTACGTTCCGAGGGGATGCCTGTCGAGCAGGCCGTCTCCACTGCATGCCGGATGCGTCTCCGTCCCGTGTTGATGACCTCGTTTGCTACCATCCTGGGGATGATTCCGATGGCCCTCGCCCTGGAGGCAGGAAGTGAGCAGTATGCACCGCTCGCCCGCGCCATCATCGGCGGCCTAACCGTATCGGTTTTCGTTACGGTATTTCTGGTCCCGGCAGCGTACCTGCTGGTACATCGTGGCGAGGACAAGATCAAAGAGGTGAAGGCGTAAATGCAAGGATCGAAGATAGTCGTAATGGTGGGATTGTTGGCGCTGTTGGCGAATGGGGCGGTTGCTCAGGGGCCGCCTCCTCACGGTCAATCCTTACGATTGACCGTGAGCCAAGCCGAGCAGATTGCAATTAGAAATAATCCTGATATCAGTGTCTCTAGACTCGCTGCGATGGCCAGCCATGAAGTGTGGCGCGAGACGCGCGCGGCACTTTTACCATCCGCATTCTCAAGTCTCACCGCCGTTGATACCAATGGAGGCAATCGTATCTCCGCCGGGGCGCTGAACAACCCTATCATCTACGATCGCGCTGCCTATGGAGCGACCGTTGCGCAGCTCATTACCGACTTCGGAAGAACAAAGAACACCGTTGCGGGTGCCCGCTTTCACGCGCAGGCACAGGCTCAAACATCGCTCGCCACGGCGAACGAAATTAAGCTGGCTGTGGATCGAGAGTTCTACAGTGCGTTGGGGGCCGCGTCTGTTCTTAATGTCGCCCGGCAAACGGTTGAATCGCGTCGGCTACTGGCAGATCAAGTGACCACCCTGGCGCAGAATAAACTCAAGTCATCACTGGACGTTGCTTTTGCAAACACCAATCTTGAACAGGCACGATTGCTTTTGTTGGATGCGGAGAACCAGTACAACACCACTCTCGCGGGTCTCGCCGAGGTGCTCGGTTATGTGGGTCCTCAGAATTTCGAGTTGATCGACGAGGTGCAAGGTGTTCCCGAGCCTTCGCCGGATGTTGATCAACTCGTTTCTACGGCATTTCAGCAGCGTCCTGAGGTGAAGGCCGAGGACCTGCAAATCCAAGCGGCCAGGAAGCTGCAGACTGCGGCGTGGGAGCAGTCACTGCCCAGTATTCGAGCCCTTGGGGTAGCCGGAGAAGCACCCATTCGCGACGATCATATTACTTCCTGGTATGGTGCTGTCGGAGTCAATGTTGAGATTCCACTGTTCACCGGCTTTCGCATCTCGGCGCAAACCCACGAAGCTCAACTGCAGACCGAAGCTGAAAACGAGCATCTCATCGGCTTGCGAAACGCCATCAGCCGTGATGTACGCACGAGTTGGCTTGCCGCAAACACGGCTTACCGTCGCCTGAGTGTTACCGCCGTCCTTTTGCAGCAGACAAAGCTAGGTCTCGACCTTGCTCAAACCCGCTATAGGTTAGGATTGGGCTCCATCGTGGAGGTCAGCCAAGCGCAGTTGGCGGAGACCTCGGCGGAAATCGAAACGGCCAGGGCGCGTTACGATTACCTGCTTGCGCAGGCGGTCATACGCTTTGAGACCGGATCGATCTAGGCGCTTGTATGCCATGACGACAGGGATTGCACTTTGATTTCTGTGATGTCTCCTACTCCCAGTAAGCGTCCGGTCCCGACCGTATTGACTGTTCTGAGCTAAGTGTCCACGAATTTATTTGTGGACACTTGCGGGAATGACTGGTCTAGTTCGTGGCGTCGGGAACTGTGGCGGTGGCGATGTTCAAGGCAGGAGTTCTTCGATGCGATTGACCGGAGGGTCGGCGATGCGGCTGAGCAGGTCGCGCAGATAGGCTTCGGGGTTGAACCCGTTGAGCTTCGCCGTTCCGATCAGGCTGTAGAAGGTGGCCGCACGTTCTCCGCCACGGTCCGATCCAGCAAACAGGTAGTTCTTCCTGCCAATGGCGACACAGCGCAACGCGCGTTCGGCGGCGTTGTTATCGATCTCAATGCGGCCGTCGTCGCAGAAACGCACGAGGGCTTCCCAGAGGGCGAGCGCGTAGCGGATCGCAGCCGACGTATCGGACTTCTTCGAGAGTTTTGCGAGCGAGGCTTCCAGCCAATCGTGCATGGCGTCGAGCAGTGGGCGCGAACGCGCCTGTCGTACCCGGCGGCGCTCGTCCGGCGCCCGCCCGCGAATCTCGTTCTCGATGGCGTAGAGGGCTCCGATGCGCTCGACCGCTTCGGTTGCAATCGGCGACTTGTGCGCCTCCATCAGTTCGTAGAACTTACGGCGGACGTGCCCAGCAGGCAGCCTCCTGAATGCGTCCGTTCTCGTACAACTGGTTGAATCCGGCATAGGCGTCGGCTTGCAGAGTGCCGGTGAAGTCGTGCAGATGCTGCTGCGGATGTTCGCCCTTGCGATCCGGCGAGTAGGCAAACCATACGGCCCGCGCTACGGTGTCGCCCGCCGGACGATCATCGCGAACGTAAGTCCACAGGCGCCCGGTCTTCGTCTTGCCGTTGCCGGGAGCAAACCAGGGCCAGCGATGCCGCGCTCGATGGGACGCGATGGCGCAGGTGCCTGCACAATCACATCGCATGCGTTGCAACTCAGCTTGGGACGAACATAACGGATGACCTTGAAGCTGGCGGGAACATACTCCAGCATCTCCGAAACATCTTCGCCGAGTTTGGCGAGCGTTCCCCCGCACTGCGGGCAGGACTGTTCCGCAGGCGTGTGCGTCTCGATCTGCCGCGGAAGATGCTCAGGAAGTGGGCGTCGCGCTGGCTTGCTGACGACAGCAGGAGTGCTCACTGCCGCGGGCTGTTCGATAACAGGTGCGCTCTCTGCGCGGTTGGCTTCCAGTTCTTCCAGCTTCAGCTCAAGCTGCTCGATCTGCCGCTCGACCTTCTCCGACCTGCGCCCGAACTGCATGCGTTGCAGCTTGGCGATGAGCAGCTTCAGGTGCTGGATCTCGTGATCGCGCGAGAGTAGCTGTTCGATGTGAGCTTGCAACTGCTCGTGCTGCGCAACGATCATTGCACGCAACGCGTCGGCATCCAGCGTGTTCAGATCCGGCAGCGTCATGCGCGTTGCGACCATGAGCGGAGTATGCCATGAACTCTGCCGCAATGCGTCCACAGCCGCATAAATAGCTGTGTAAATCGCATTTACTGATTAGATAGCCATCAATGAATCTGCCGTGCGGATGGGGCGTCGCCAGTCAATGCCTTCGCACAGCATCGAGAGCTGTGCGCGTGTCAGCGATACCGTGCCGCTGTCGGCCTTCGGCCACACAAAGCGACCACGCTCTAATCGCTTGGCAAACAGACAGAGTCCATCACCATCGAACCACAACACCTTGATCAGATCACCGCGTCGCCCGCGGAAGACGAAGACGTGACCGGAGAGCGGCTCAGCTTCAAGCGTGGTCTGCACCACCGCGCTCAGCCCGGTGAAGCCGCGACGCATGTCGGTTACGCCGGCGGCAATCCAGATACGCGTGTTCGATGGGAACGTGATCATCCGCGCAGACACTCCAGAATGAGGCGGAGCGTTGCGGAATCCGCGATGCCTTCCACGCGCACCATCGCCTTCGGCAACTGAATCTGAATGGAAGCCGCGGAGAGCTGCGGAATGCAAGGAGCTGACGCTGCGTTCCGTGCAGTGGAAACGGC
>Ga0181520_10003979_pt1 | contig 25271 bp, 22 predicted proteins | sample PEATcosm2014_Bin_29_FD_132451 | JGI IMG/M metagenome (GOLD analysis project Ga0181520, IMG submission 132451) | Peatland microbial communities from MTU Mesocosm Facility, Houghton, MI, USA - PEATcosm2014_Bin02_30_metaG | ecosystem: Environmental > Terrestrial > Soil > Wetlands > Peat | place...
CCGCCTATGAGGTGCACGGCAAGTGGAGCCTGCGCGCCTCCATCACCAGCGGTTTGTCGCTCCAGGAGGTGCATGTGCCCGCCTCCGCTCTAATGCCAGGGACGAACGGGCTGAAGAGTCCGCTAATGTGCCTGAACCAGGCTCGATACGGCATCAGTTGGGGGACCATCGGCGCGGCCATGGATTGCTACTCGACAGCGTTGCAATATGCCAAGGCCAGAAAGCAATTCCATGGGCAGCCCATCGCCAGCCACCAACTGGTGCAGGAGAAGCTGGTGTGGATGCTCTCGGAAATCTCCAAGGCTCAGTTGCTCTCGCTGCACGTGGGCCGCATGAAGGACGCGGGCACGGTGGGCCACGAGCACATTTCGATGGCGAAGCGCAACAACGTGTGGATGGCTCTGGAAACAGCCCGGCTGGCGCGCGACATCCTGGGGGCCAATGGCATCACCGACGATTACCCCATCATGCGCCACATGATGAATCTGGAGTCGGTAAAGACCTACGAGGGAACCCACGACATCCACGCGTTGATTCTGGGCCAGAGCATTACCGGGATTGCGGCGTATTGATGGAACGCGCAGTTCCGTCGTCTCGAATGCCCTGCGATTTGTGCGGTGGATTTCCTACTCGCCGACCGGACGCTGGAGCCAGGCGGCGACGAGTCCCCAATAGGACACCTCGGGACGGCGGAACGGCTGGTTGTGGGCAAGTTTGGGCACCAGCACCAGTTCGGTGCAGCCTTGGCAAGAGGATGCCAGTTCCTCGGCCATGCGCACCGGAAAGAGCCGGTCCTTTTCGCCGTGCACGATGAGCCGCGGAACCGGGGAGGCACGCAAAGCCTCTTCGGCGTCCCAGATGGGCGGAACCAGAAAGGCGACCGCCTTGGGAATTCCAGCCCTGACCGCGGCCTTCCTCAGCGAAGTGAAGGCGGCGCAGAGCACCAGGCGATGGACCGGGAGCTGGCTCAGAATCGTGCCAGCGATGCCGCTTCCCAGCGAAAAGCCGAGCACCGAGACCGGCAACGGGGCGGTAATCCTCTCAAGGAAGCGAAAGGCGGAGATGGCGTCCCGCTCGGATTGGACTGCGCTGAAGTAACCCGAACTGCGCCCATAGCCGGAATAATCGAAGACCAGCGTGGCGACGCCGGCTGTGGCTAGGATCTGTTGAACGGCGCGATAGTGCTGGACGGTCTCGCCGATTCCGTGACAGATCAGCAGGCCAGCCCGCGGAGGTTTCTCTTCCGGCATGGCCAGCACCGCGTCGAGCAGGTTGTTGCCGCTGTGGATGATATGGCGGGTGAAACCCGGCTCCAGCGCTTTGCCGCGCGTGCTCCACGGAACCCTGCGGAGGAATCGGTCGCGAGCGAGCAAGATGCGGCCAACCGAAGTGGTGACAATCGAGAACAGAAGTTGCTGAAGCTGAATCACGGACACTCTCAGGATGATCTACCGCCAAGAATACAGGGAGTTGAAAACCGTCCACACTCTGGAACAACGATCTGCTCACTATTCCCTGTTCCCTGTTCCCTTAGAATAAAAACCATGTTTACTGGAATCATCGAACAGACCGGCACGCTGGTCGGGTTGGAGAGCAGGGGCGGCGTGCGCCGCATCACCGTCGAGGCGCCTGGCTTGGCCTGGCAACTGCGCGGGGGCGACTCTCTGGGAGTCTCCGGCGTCTGCCTGACCGCGCTCGACGTGAACCCCACTCTCTTTCACGCGGACCTGGCGCAGGAAACCCTGGACAAGACCTCGCTGGGCGCGCTGGCTCCTGGCTGCAAGGTCAACCTGGAGTTGCCCACAGCCGCCGGAAGTCCACTGGGCGGGCACATTGTGCAGGGCCACGTGGACGGCTGCGGAGAACTCCGCTCTCTTGATCCTGTGATCTCCCAGGCAGATCCAGCGTTCGACAAGGAGACCACCGACTGGACCCTGAAGGTAAAGTTCCCTGACAATGTACGCCCCTGGATGGTGCCCAAGGGGTCGGTGGCCATCGAAGGCATCAGCCTGACCATCGCGGACGTTGACGCCGAAACCATCACCATCGCCATTCTTCCCTTGACCTATTGGCGGACGAATCTGCATACGCTCAAGCCAGGCGATCCAATGAACGTGGAGGCTGATGTTCTGGTCAAACTGGCCCATGCGCACATGCTGGCGCAGAAGAAGCCTGAACTGGAGCTGACCGCGGCGTGGCTGGTGGCCAGCGGGTATTGAGACAGCTCCAATCTGAGGCTCATTCCGCCCCACTCTAGCCGCAAAAGCGGCTCCTTCGACTCTCTCTCTCTGCCGCCCAGGACGACAGCCGAGGGTTGGGTGCCCGCCAGCTTGCTAGAGAACGGGCTCCCCGATGTTTCTATTGACGGCGAGCGCAATCGGTACCAGACTGGTTCGGGGCAAAAACCATGATCTGCGACCGATGTGGCGAAGAGATGCGGTTTACTGAGAAAGATACCTCCTCCGGACGCGATATTCGCGAGTATCTATGTCCCGGCTGTGGCTACTCGGACTGGGAAGTCTACGGCACGGCGATGTGGCAGATTCTCTCAGACGACCGAGAGGAGTGGGAGCGGGAAGAGACCGAGCGCGACACCGATGGCATGCCGGCAGAAGACCGGCAAAGTCTGGCAGGGTCCGCCTGGGAGCGCATCCGGGCCTTCTTTCGCAAAGAAAGACAATAAGGCAGGTGGGGGAGTTTGGGATCTGTGCTTTCCCGGATCCCAGAATCGGGGCTCGGGCCGCGCGACCGATTCTGGAGATCCAGAGTTGTGGCGCACCCTCGCCAGGAGAAAGGTAGGGCGAACGGTCATGAAATCTCCCAAAGAAATTGGCCTGAAGATCACCGCCGCACTGCGTGAGTATTACCGGTATACCGGCGTTTCGGCGCGCTTGGAGCAGCGGGGCGCAGGGTCGTCGAGAGCAGAAGTTGCCTGGTTGCGGCGATCGAAGCAAGATAACGGAGAAGACCGTTCCGCAGATCTCAAGAGCGAGTAAAACCGGCTACTGCGGCAAACAGCCATAGCAGATTATGGCTTGGCGGGCGGCTTGGGAGGGTCGGTCAGGTACTCGTCGCCGGTGCGCGCCAGAAGAAGGGCGCGGCGATTAGTCAGCAGCTTGAGCCGGGTGGTCACCTCAATGAACTCCTTTTTTTGATCGGCTGAGAGCTGCGGCGCGGCGGTGTCCGGCTTGCTCTGCGCGGCGAGCTTGTTCAACTCGTCGAGGCGAGCTTGCAGGCGGGGAATCTCGCGGTCGATCAGGATGGGCCGGATCACCGTCGTTTTAGCGTGGCCGCTGGCCAGGTCGTTGCGGTTGTTCTCGCCCCATACGGGCAGTACGCCCACGTGGCCCAGTTCGACGCGCACGCCGGCCGGGCCGTAGTCCTTGCGCACGGCAGAGAAGAGGCCAATCATCGAGTCGCGGGGGTCGCCGTTCTTATCCGGCATCAGGCCATCGACATAATTGCGCGACTGATTCGAGAGAAAATTGCCCAGCGAGTAGAAGATCACCGTATCGCGGCCGTCACTGGTGCGGAAGGTTTCCACTGGCTGGAGCACATGGGGATGGTGGCCGACGATCACCGAGGCCCCGGCTTCCAGGATCGTGTGCGCGGTCTCGACGTCCTCGGGCCGGGGCGCGGGCGCGTACTCCACTCCCCAGTGGATGGAAACCACCAACAGGTCGCACTTGGCGCGGGCCTGCTTGACGGCATCAAGCACACCAGCCTCGTCGAGACCCGTCGCGCCGCCCGCCTCGCCCGGATAGGGAAAGAAATTGACGTGCGGCTGGTCGTCCTTGTCGGGGTTGCGATTGCCGTTGAGCCAGCGGGTCATGCCCAGCCAGCCCACCTTGATGCCATTGGCCTCGGTGATGACCGGTTGCCAGCCCTGCTGCGCCGTATCGCCGGAGCCGGCAAAGAGCAGCCCCTTTTCGACCAGATGTTCGCGGGTCTCGGCGAAGCCAGCCCAGCCCTGGTCCATGACATGGTTGTTGGCAAAGGAGACGATCTTGATGCCGCTGGCCTTGAGGCCGTCGAGCAGCGCGATGGGGGCGTCGAATAGAAACGGCTTCGACCCCTTCGAGTGCGCCGGAGCTACCGGGGTTTCAAGATTTACGAATCCGAAATCGGCTTTCTTGAAGACGTCGCTTACGTCGCTGAAAAGCGCAGCCCATCCCAGGGAGCCGTCGCCTGCCGCCGCTGCTGCGGCGCGCACAGGCTCGTGGGGAATCACGTCTCCGGCCACTGCAAAGCTGACTTGGGCCAATTCGTGGGGATAAGGGACGGCGACCGCTGCCAGTCTGCCAGTGTGGAAGCGGCCCAGCAGCGCCAGCGCCGCAATGAGCAGAAGCAGTGCGGAGGTTCCCACGATGCGGCGGTGACTGCGCAACCGGGAGACGAACTTTGCGCCGGTCTCCACCCCGAACCATCTGCCCCGCAATGCAAAACCTGTGGCGTGCGCCAATCCGTTCCCCCTTGCCGCGACCCGGAAAACCAAGCGCAATCAGGATACATGGTCACGAGATAGGCAGGTGGAGCCTATGGAGCCGGGTTCATCGTCCCGTCCCCGGTTCCTTCTTCGCTGGCCTTCACAGGGTCCAGTTTGAGCGCCGGCATGAGCCAAACGAAAAGCAGCGTCGCGGCGGACGCTCCGGCGAGCTGTGCCCCAATGAACCAACCCGCGTCAGCCGGGCGAATCCCTGCGAGAGTGTCGGTAACGCAGCGCGCAAGTGTTACGGCAGGATTGGCAAAAGAGGTGGACGCCGTGAACCAGTAAGCCGCTGCGATGTACGCACCGACGGCATAGGGGATCGCCGGCGGCCGGCTTCGCGCGCATCCCCAGATCACCGAGAGAAGACCAAAGGTAGCTATGAACTCGCTGAAGACCTGCGCCGGTCCGCTTCGCGCGTGGGATGAAGCCGAGAGCAAAGGCAGGCCAAACATCAGGTGAGCTACGATGACTCCGGCAAACGCTCCGGCGACCTGCGCAAAGACGTAGGCCGGCGTTTCCTGCCAGGCGATGCCGCCCTGCCAGGCGTCGGCCAAGGTGACGGCGGGGTTCAAGTGTGCAACCGAGATAGGCCCGAACGCGAGAAGGATGGCCACCAGCGCCGCACCTGTCGCGAGCGTGTTGGCCAGCAAGGCCATGGCGACGTTCCCTGCCGCAAGGCGCTGCCCCATGATCCCCGAGCCAACAACGGCGGCAAGAAGAAACAGGGTCCCGGTAAACTCCGCGACGACACGGCGATGAAATGAAGATTTCATTGCTTCCCGATGATGTCGAGCGTCTCTTTCAATGCGAGTCCACTCAGTGTGGAGAGCGGAAGCGAGAGAAAGAGGCCGATACGGCGGGCGAGAATGGCATACGCGTCGCGGAAGGCGCGTTCGATCTCCTCCGGAGTGCCCTTCACTGCCGCCGGATCGGGGATTCCCCAATGGGCGGTCACCGGCTGCCCGGGCCACAAGGGACAGGCTTCGTTAGCCGCGTTGTCGCAAACCGTAAAGACGAAGTTCATGGCGGGCGCGCCAGGAACGGCGAACTCGTCCCAGGACTTGCTGCGCAGGCGCTCTGTCCGGATTCCTGCTAGCTCAAGCTGTTTCAAAGCTTCCGGGCGGACAGTCCCCGAGGGGTGGCTACCCGCGCTGAAGGCCAAGAACGCGCCGCCAGCTTTTTTGTTCAGGATGGCCTCCGCCATGATGGAGCGGGCAGAGTTACCAGTGCACAAGAACAAGACCATGTATTGAGCAGACATTCTTTGCGCCTTCCGTTCTTAAGTTGTCGAGGAGCCCGGTTTGCAGCACGAGCCATCGTTGGCTTGCAGCGGTTTGGCAGCGCGGATGAAGGCGCTCAGGAACTTGCCCTCGACCAGCGGCGCAATCTCGTCAACCGCAACACCGGCTTCGGTAAGAAACTCCCGCGCGTCCTCGATGCTGTAGATGCGCGTGGGCTCCAGGTCAACACCCACAAAGCCCACGGCAGCCAGCCGGGCCCGGTAGTCCTGCTCCTCCAGCGCTCCCGCTATGCAGCCAACCCACAGTAGCATGCTCTGGCGCACCGCGTCCGGGACCTGGCCGCGCACCACGACATCGGAGACCGCGAAGCGCCCGCCGGGCTTGAGCACGCGGAATGCCTCGCGGAGCACGCGGTTCTTGTCGGCAGACAGATTGATGACGCAGTTGGAGATGACCACATCGACGGTGTTGTCCGGGAGAGGAATGTTCTCTATTTCGCCCTTTAGAAACTCGACGTTTTCGGCTCCCGCCTGGCGCTGGTTTTCCCGTGCCAGGGCCAGCATATCGTCGGTCATATCCAGGCCGTAGGCTTTTCCTGCGGGGCCCACGCGCCGCGCCGAGAGCAGCACGTCGATGCCGCCGCCCGAACCCAGATCGAGCACCGTCTCGCCCGCCTTCAGCTCCGCCAGCGCGGTGGGATTGCCGCAACCCAGCGAGGCCAGAACCGCTTTCTCGGGAATCTGCCCTTTCTCGCCGCTGCTGTAAAGGTTGGTGGTGATCGGGTCGCAGCAGCGCAGTGCTGGATCGCAACATGCGCCAAGACTCCCCGTTTCGGCGACAGAGCGGGCGGCGCTGCCGTATTTCTGCTGGACTTCCTCTTTGACATTGGCCGCGGTTTCCATTGGGGTTCTCCTCATATACGTTAAAGCGAATGTATACCTGGCCGCACATATCTGTCAATCCGTATATTATGAAGAAAATGAGCAGACTGGCCGCATCCTCCGATCTGGTTCCTCTGTTTGCCGCACTTGCCGATCCCACCCGCTTGCGTCTTTTGAACCTGATCGCGGGCCGCGAAGTTTGCGTTTGCTATCTGGTTGAAGTTCTCAGGCAGAGCCAGCCGAAGATCTCCCGACACCTGGCCTATCTGCGGAAAGCAGGCGTGGTTTCCGCACGCCGTGAAGGCAAGTGGATGCACTACCGGATCGAGCAGCCCGCGGACCCGGCAGCGGCCTCGATTCTGGCTGCGGCCCTCGATTCTCTCAAGAACGACCGCGAAATGCAGGGCGACCTGGTACGACTGAGCCGCGCCTGCTGCCAACCGGAGCGCTTCGTCGCGCTGCAAAATGCTCCCATCCCGGCACGCACAGAAACATGGCCGGTCGATTGATCCAGCCCATAAATACTACGATTGGCGCGCATCTTTTGCCCGGCTTTTCGAAGAAACGAGCGGAAAGCGTAGGAATGCCTCACACTCTTTTCGGGCCGGCTCAGTAGTGCTGCAGTCGTATTTGCGTCCATTGGCGGCAAAACCGCAGAGACCAGGGCTGAAGACCTTTTAACTTCTCTCCGTGCTGCATTGGGTGAAAAGACAAGAAACTGGGAGTAAGGAATAGGAATTGGTGCCCTGTCTCCAGACTTCCCTGGCAAAGCTGAGGCTGTTATTCGGAGCGAACGGGGCGCCGAACAAATCTCAGATCGGGGGCGGGCGAAGAATCTGCTTTTCTTGCGCCCTGTTTTCCGATGCGAGCTTCAGAAACAGGACATGAGGGAACGCTCGAATATAATGGAAGGCAGGTCAGCGTGTTCGGCCGCACCAGTGGTGCGTGAGTGCCGCTGAAGCGATCCCCGGTTGAACGAGTCAACCTAAAACCATATGTGGCCGATTGGTGAACTGTATTCGGCTGGCCTGCTTGTCTATGCGGTAGCTGCGCTGGCAGGGCTGGCTGCCTATTTCCGGAAGCTGAATGCGGCCTGGGTGGCTGCGTGCCTGTGCTGCGCCAGCCTGGCGGCCGCGGCGCTGGAGTTCTGCGCCTCGGCAGGCGCGCTGCTAGCGGGCACGGAGTTCAACTGGTCGCTCCCTTCGGGTATCCCGTTTCTGCATTACGGAGTATGCCTGGACCCGCTCTCAGCTTTCTTCAACCTGGCCTTGTCGCTGCTTGCCGCGTGCGTCGCGGTCTATTCCGTTGGGTATTTGAAGCATGGCGCGGCGCAGCGCAGGCCTGGCCTGTTCTGCTGCTTTTTCAACCTCATGCTGCTTGCGTTGACATTGGTCTTCACGGCTTCGAACATCGTCTTCTTTCTCATTGCCTGGGAACTGGTGGTTGTCACCTCCTATTTTCTTGTCGTCACCGACCACGAGTCGCTGGAGTCGCGCCAGGGCGGGTCGCTCTACATGCTCATGTCGCGCGGCGGCACGGGCCTGCTCTACATCGGGTTCTTGCTGCTGGCCTCGGCGGCCGGAAGCATGGAGTTTCAAGCGCTGCACGGGTGCGGCGCGAAGCTTTCGCCGGCGCTGGGCGCGGCTGCGTTTCCGATGCTCTTCTTCGGATTCGGCGTGAAGGCCGGAATCATTCCGTTGCATATCTGGCTGCCCGCGGCGCATCCGGTGGCACCAAGCAACGTCTCCGCGCTCATGTCGGGAATCGTGATCAAGACCGGCATCTACGGCATGGCCCGCGTATTCTTTGACTTTTACCCAGACTTGCCCGTGTGGGCCGGGATGCTGGTTCTGGCGGCGGGTGTGATCTCCGCGCTGCTGGGAGTGCTCTATGCGCTGATGGAGCACGATCTGAAGCGGCTGCTGGCGTATCACAGCATCGAAAACATCGGCATCATTCTGATGGGCTTCGGATCGGCGCTGCTCTTCCGCTCCTTCGGGCATCCGCAACTGGCCGCTCTGGCCTTGGTGGCGGGGCTCTTCCACACCCTCAATCACGGTGTGTTCAAGTGCCTGCTATTCCTGGGCGCAGGCAGCGTGTTGCAGGGCGCGAAGACGCGCAACATGGAGGAAATGGGCGGTTTAATCCGGCGCATGCCGTGGACCGCGCTCTTTTTCCTGATTGGCGCGATCGCCATCTCCGGGCTTCCACCGCTGAATGGATTCGTGAGCGAGTGGTTCACCTATCAGGGGCTGCTGGCGGGCTTTGGAGCAACTCCGACATTGACGCGCATTGCGTTCCCGATTGCCGGGGCAATGCTGGCCTTAACTGCGGCGCTGGCCGCAGCCTGCTTCGTGAAGGCGTTCGGAATTACTTTCCTTGCCTTGCCGCGCACCGAGAATGCCGAACACGCAAGCGAAGCTCCGCTCTCGATGAAGACAGGAATGGCGGCTCTGGCGCTGTCGTGCGTCGTTCTCGGACTCGGCGCGACGTGGTTCATTCCGGTTTTCGCTTCCATCACGCAGCAAGCATTCGGCGTTCAAATCACCGGGCAACTTGTCGCCGGCAACAGTCTTCTGCTGACCGCGGGCTCGGTGCACAATGGCAGCGTTTCGCCGCTGGTGCTGGCAGTTGCGCTGGTCGCGCTGGGCGCGGTTCCGTTGCTATTGTGGTTCGCGCTGGGACGCAAATCGAAGCGCGCCACGGGGCCTGCGTGGGACTGCGGCCTGCCGGGACTGACCTCTGCAAACGAGTACACAGCCACGGCGTTCTCAAAGCCGCTGCGCATGATCTTTGGCGCAATCTTTCGCCCGCACCGCGAGATTCAGGCGGAGTTCGATGTCTCGCCGTATTATCCAAAGGCCATACATTTTGAGTCGGAGATCGAACCCACCTTCGAGACTCAGATTTATCAGCCATTGTTGAAGGGCTTCATGGCGCTCACCGCGCGCATGCGCAAGATTCAAACTGGCAGCATCCATGCCTATCTGGCCTACATTTTTGTCACGCTGATTCTGCTCCTGCTCATCGAGGTGCGCGGATGATCGAGAAGATCTTCTCAACCCTCATTCAAATCGCGCTGGTGCTGCTGCTCTCGCCGCTGGTGACAGGATTCAACCGCGCCTTCAAGGCACGCGTGCAGACGCGGCGCGGACCGAGCCTGATTCAACCGTACAGAGACCTTTACAAGCTGCTTCGCAAGGGGATGGTGATTCCCGAAACGGCGTCGTGGATCTTCACGGCCACGCCCTATGTGCTCTTCGTTACCACCCTGCTGGCCAGCCTGCTGATTCCGACGGTCTCGGCCAACGCGCCGTTGAGCTTGTTTGGCGGCGTGCTTGCTGTGGTGTATCTGCTTGCCTTGGGGCGTTTCTTCTTGGCGTTGGGCGGATTGGATACAGGCAGTTCTTTTGGCGGTCTGGGCAGCAGCCGCGAGATGACCATCTCGGCCATTGCGGAACCGGCGCTGATGCTAGCTGTCTTTACAGTGGCCATCGGAGCGGGCTCAACGAATTTGAGCACGGTGGCGCTGTCGGCGCTGGGCCAGAGCTGGCGCTTTCTCGCTCCCTCGCAGATGCTGGCCTTCGCCGCGTTGTTCATCGTTTTGATCGCGGAGACTGGGCGCATCCCGGTAGACAATCCAGCCACTCACCTAGAGCTGACCATGATTCACGAGGCCATGATTCTCGAATACTCCGGGCCGTATCTGGCGCTGATCGAGTGGGCTGCCTTTATCAAGCAGCTGGTGCTGATGACCATACTGGTGAACGTCTTCTTCCCGTTTGGCCTGGCTACGGATTGGTCCGCAGGCTCGGTTCTCTTTAGTCTCGCGCTGTTCATCGCCAAACTGCTGTTACTCGCCATTGTGGTCGCCGTGGTCGAGGTAAGCAATGCCAAAATGCGCTTGTTCCGCGTGCCGGAACTGCTGGCGATTGCGTTTGTTCTGAGCGCATTGGCGCTGGTTTCAACATTTCTATTTCAAGCGTAGCGAAGGCAGAGGATCGGATGCACTTCTGGCAGGACGTACTTTTCGGCAACAGGATGATTACGCTGATGGCGGCGATGGTGCTCGTGCTGCAGATCACCATGGTCACGCAGCGCTGGCTGGTCACCAGCATCCGGGCATTCGCCGTGCAATCGTTCCTGCTGGCTTGCATTGCCAACACCATCGCTTACTATAACAATGCCCCGCACATCTATGCCGCCGCGCTCTTCATGCTCGTGGTCAAGGCCATCTTGCTGCCGGTGATCTTCGAGCGCCTGGTTTCGAAGATCGAGATACGGCAGGAGATTGAGCCGCTGATCAACGCGCCCATCACGGTGATTATCACGGGGCTATTGACGCTGCTGGCCTATGTGGTGGCCGAGTCGCTGCACCGGCCAGACGAGCCTATGGGCCCGGCGAGCCTGGGCCACAACACGCTGGCCGTCGCCATCGCTTTGTTCCTGATTGGTTTTTTCATGATGGTCAACCGGCGCAAGGCGCTGACTCAGGTGCTGGCGTTGCTCTCGCTGGAAAACGGAATCTTCCTTGCCGCGATTTCGCTGACTTATGGAATGCCGATGATCGTGGAAATTGGAATCTTCTTCGACGTTCTGGTTGCGGGAATGGTGCTTGCCATCTTGGTGTACCGCATCCGTGAGACCTTCGATTCGACCGACGTCAGCCGGCTGAGCCGCTTGAAAGGCTGAAACGCTTATGGTTCTTTTCGTCTTGCTCTCGATTCCTTTGCTGGCATGCGGCTTGGCGCTGGCTGCGCCGACGCGGCAATGGATGGAGGCAATTCATCTGGCGTCGGCGGCCGGCACATTCATCGCGGCGTTGTGGTTGGCCGGGGAAGTGCTGCGGCAAGGCACGGTCTCCCAGGGCAACGGGTTCTTCTACGCCGACGATTTGAGCGCGCTGGCGGCGCTGCTCACCGCCTTTGTCTATCTGGTCTGCGCTCCGTACGCGGTAGGCTACTTGCATCGCGACGAGTCGTTGGGCTTCCTGGCCGCGGATGGCGATCAAGCCGCCATCCTGCGAAAGCTGCGCATGTTTTATTCGCTGATGCCGTTGTTTGCCTTCTGCATGTACCTGGTAGTGGTGGCGAACAATCTTGGCGTCATGTGGGTGGCGATTGAAAGCACCACGCTGGCTTCGATTTTTCTGGTTACTTTCTATGGCCGTCCAACCTCATTGGAAGCGGCGTGGAAGTACGCCATGATCGGTGGCGTCGGATTGTCGATGGCGCTTTTCGGAACTGTCCTCGCGTATTACTCGGCGCATCAAGTGCTGGGCAGCGAGAGTGTGAGCGCCCTCAACTGGTCGGTGCTTGCGCTGCAGGCCGCGCATTTCGACAAGACGGTGATGCGCCTCGCCTTCATTCTCATCCTGCTTGGTTTCGGCACCAAAGCCGGGCTTGCGCCCATGCATACATGGAAGCCGGATGCTTATTGCGAAGCGCCGGTGCCAGTGGCCGCGCTCATGTCGACGGCGGTGCTGAACTGCGCGATCTACGGACTGGCCCGCTTCTATGTGCTCACCGGGCGCTGTCTCGGCCCTGGCTTTGCGTCGAATCTGCTCATCCTGTTCGGGCTGCTCTCGGTGGGAATCGCGGTGCCCTTCATCATGTTGCAGCGGAGTTCGCGCCGCATGCTGGCGTACTCCAGCATCGAACACGGCGGCATCATGGTTCTGGGCCTCGGTTTCGGAGGCGTGTTCGGCGTATTGGGCATGTTACTGCACATGACCTACCACACCGCCACGAAGCCGCTGCTCTTTCTCTCCGTGGGCAACATCCAACAGCACACCGGCAACGACGCATTGCGCCGAGGCGCGGGCGGGCTGGTACATGTCCTTCCCGTCTCCGCGCCGATGTTCCTGCTGGGCGCGCTGGCGGTCACCGGAACGCCTCCCTTCAGCATGTTCCAGAGCGAATTCATGGTGATTCGCGCCGGTTTTGGCGGAGAGCATATGGGCGTTTCTATCGTTTTTGTGATCTGCCTCGTAGCCATCTTCTGCGGCTTTTTTCATCACGTGACGCAACTGGTTCTTGGCCCCCCGAGCGGCGCACCGCGCGAGAAGATCATCCTGTGGAAGAGATACCCGGTTATCGGGCTTGCTATCGTTGTGATCGTGATGGGATTCTGGCTGCCTGCACCGCTCTATCAGTTGATTGACGGGGCCGCGCACATCCTGGCGGTGCAGCCATGAGCCAGCAATTCAATCGCATCTTCGACGAAATTCTGGTGCGCTGCGGCATGAATGTCGCGGCATCCTGCGAAAACGATGCCGCGGAAATCTACGCGGACGCCGACGCTGCCGATCTGCGTCCGACGGTCACATTGCTGGTGGAGAGCGGTTGCCGCTTGGCCTCTGTCTTCGCGGAGGACAGAATCGCAGCGGACGCATGCTTCCTGGTCTACCATGTCTTCGACCATCCGCAAGACCGGCGCTTTTTCCTGTTGCGCACGTCGATTCCGGCCGGCGCTCCCGTGTTTCCATCCGTCGCCGCGGAGATTCCCGCGGTGAACTGGCAGGAGCGCGAGATTCACGATTGGTTCGGCCTGGTCGCCGAAGGGCATCCCAATCCGCGCCGCGTCGCATTGCATGACAACTGGCCCGAGATCCATCCCTTGCGGAAGGATTTCCCCATCGACACCGTGCTGCCTCCGTTCGTTGGCGAACAACACATCTACAGGCCTACCGTCGGCGAGGGCGTGATTCATATTCCGGTTGGACCGGTTCACGCTGGCATCATCGAACCCGGGCATTTCAACTTCGCCGTCGCCGGTGAGCCGATCCTCTATCTGCAGTTGCGCATGTTCTACACGCACAAGGGGATCGAAAAGCGCTTCGAACAACTGTCGGTGAATCGCGCTGTCTATCTTGCCGAAAGCATCTCGGGCGATTCGAGCTTCTCTCATGGAACGGCATTCTGCCAGGCCATCGAACGGGCCGCAGGAGTAGATGCGCCGCATCGAGCCAGACGCATGAGAACGGTACTGCTCGAACTGGAGCGGCTCTACAACCACGTCGGCGATATCGGCGCCATTGTGAACGATGTGGGCTTCGGCGCGGGCAACGCTCATGCGTCGCGGCTGCGGGAACTGATTCTCAGCATCAACGAAGAGCTGACGGGAAGCCGCTTGCTGCGCGGGGTTGTGTGCCCTGGCGGCTTGCGCCACGACTGGGAACCACAACAAGTGACGAGTTGCGGCGCAGCGCTGAGGAGATTTGAATCGGAGTTTCGCGATCTGATGCAAATTGTGGATGGCTCCGACACAACGCGCGACCGCCTGGAGCACACGGGAATTCTGCATCCCGACAAAGCGCGCGATCTGGGCATCGTCGGGGTTGGCGGCCGCGCGTCGGGCGTGGACCGCGACCTGCGGCGAGACCATCCGTATGCCGCTTACGACGAGGTTTCGTTTCATGTACCGGCTTACCAAGAGGGAGATGTGCTGCGGCGGATGAACGTGCGCGTTGACGAGATTTGGCAGTCGCTCAAAATCGTCGACGCGATGCTGACGGCATTAACGCCTGGCCCGTGGCGCATTGCCATTCCACCGTTACCGCCGGATTGCGTTGCCCTGGGCGCGGTGGAAGGCTGGCGCGGCGAGATTCTGCATTGGATTCGCACCGGACCGGAAGGCCGCCTAGAGCGGTGCAAGATCAAGGACCCTTCACTCAACAACTGGCCGGCAATTGTCGAGGCGGTGCAAGGCAACATCGTGCCCGACTTTCCGGTGATCAACAAGAGCTTCAACCTTTCTTACTCCGGGACGGACCGGTAACCCATGTTTCATATCTTCAAGAAAGCCGCGCAAACAGGCCTCGTCACCATCGGGTATCCGCACGCGCCAGCGCATATTCCGGAGCGTTTTCGCGGCGCGCCTGTCTTCGATTTTTCCGCCTGGCGGGATGCGCGGCCGGCTTGCGAAGTGTGTCCTACCGGGGCGATCTCCACCGAGGAACTGGATGCCCGACGCCGCGTCACCATCGATTACGGATTCTGCATCTACTGTGGTCAATGCGCGGAGGCGGACGGCAGCGGCGCCGTGAAGATTACGCGAGAATTCGAGCTGGCTGCTCGCAAGCGCGACGATTTGATCTCCATCGCCGAGTACACGGTGAACGCAGACGGAAGCCAGGGCGAACTTGTTGCGTTTCGCAAGGGCTCAGCCGCGGAGAATGAGCGGGTGGAGCCTCTGGAACACAGAGTCCGGCAGAAGATTCATGGCGTGCTGGGCCGCTCGCTGGCCATCCGCGAGGTAGATGCCGGTTCGTGCAACGGCTGCGAGATCGAGATTGGTGCGCTGAACAACCCTGTCTACGACCTGGACCGGCTGGGAATCCACTTTGTGGCATCGCCGCGCCACGCCGACATGCTGCTGGTGACCGGTCCGGTGACGCGCAACATGGAGCTGGCTCTGTTGAAGACCTACCGCGCCACGCCGGAGCCGAAGATGGTTGTGGCTGTCGGGGCATGCGGCATTGGAGGCGGGATCTTTGGCCTGAACTACGCCACCGTCGGTGGCGTGAATGCGGTGGTGCCGGTGGATGTCTTCATTCCCGGCTGCCCGCCGCGGCCGCACGCGCTGCTGCACGGAATTCTGCTGGCGCTGGGCCGGATGGAGCAGAGGCTGATGAGCAGGCAGTCAGACGAGTAGACAGTTTTTCGAATGGACAAGACCAGGTTTTGTCCCGGCAGATGGTACGAATGGGCCTTCGAGCCTTGCTCGCGGCGGTCGAAGTGACTGCAATCACGCGGGGCGATGGTTTCTGGGACTACGATGATCGCATCGCATTCGATTGGACCGGTCTGCAACCGGTGAGGAGCTTTTATGAATTTGGGGTTTATTGAGAGCAAGACTTACGACGAGATTTCAATTGGCGAGACCGCCTCTACGGAACACGTACTGACCACGAACGACGCAATGGCGTTTGCCTCGATTTCTGGATTCAACTCGGTTCTGAACTACGATGAGATCATCGAACGCGCCGGCGGCGTGCCTCCTACCGGTCCCAACATGTGGTGCGCGTCGCTGATTTCAGGGCTTTTCAGCATGAATATCCCTGGACCGGGATGCACCCTCACGGATGTCTCGCTTACGTTCAATGCGCGCATCCGCGTGGGAGACCGGATTCTGGTCGGGGTGAAGGTCACGGCCAAGGACGACGCGACAAAGACCATCCACTTCGATTGCGAGGCCCACAATGGCGCGGGAACGCAGATCTTCTCCGGCACGGCCAAGTTGCTCGCTCCCACTGAGAAGCTGCGCTGGTCCACGCTGCCGGTTCCTTCGCTCATCGTCAAGGACCCGTATCGCCACTATCGCGGCATGATCGCGCGCGCCACGGCCAAGCCGGCGGTGAAGACGGCGATTGTTTGGCCCTGCGACGAAGTCTCGCTCGGCGGCGCCATTCAGGCCTTCAAGGACAAGCTGATTGTTCCGGTTCTGGTTGGATCCGAGTCCATCATTCGCGGCCTGGCGAAGACCCTGAATTTCGATCTGACGGATCTTCAGATTGTCGATGTCGGCGACAGCCGTTCTGCCGCCAAGCGTGGCGTTGAAATGGCTCGCGTGGGCGAGGTCCAGATGCTCATGAAAGGCTCGCTGCACACCGACGAATTGATGAGCGCAGTTGTCTCGAAAGAGGGCGGAATGCGCACCGGACGCCGCATCAGCCATGTCTTCGCGCTGGATGTTCCGTCGTACCACAAGGCGCTCTATGTCACCGATGCGGCCATCAACATCCAGCCCGATCTGGAGACCAAGATCAGCATTCTGCAAAACGCCATCGACATGATGAACACCCTGGAAGTGGTCAATCCCAAGGTGGCCATCCTCTCGGCGGTCGAGTCGATCAACCCTGCGATTCCCTCGACACTCGACGCAGCGGCACTTTGCAAGATGGTCGATCGCGGACAGATTACCGGCGCGATTGTCGATGGGCCGCTGGCCTTCGACAACGCGATCTCCAGCGATGCCGCGCGCATCAAGAAGATCAAGTCGCCGGTGGCGGGCGATCCAGATCTTCTGATGGTTCCCAATCTCGAAGCCGGCAATATTCTTTTCAAGCAGCTTCAATACCTGGCTGGAGCCCTGGCGGCGGGCGTTGTGGTGGGCGCCAAGGTGCCGGTGGTTCTGACCAGCCGCGCCGACGGCGAACTGGCGCGCATGGCCAGTTGCGCCCTGGGCGTTCTGCTGGCCAAGCCGGCCCCCCAACTGTAACCTGCGCAAGCAGCTGATCGTAGAAGCCAACAAGAGCGAGGCCGGGACAACTCCCGGCCTCGTTCTTTGGGACTTCTCAGGCTCTTATGCCCTCCCCCCCCGTATTTTGGGAATAAGATTCCTGGTTTCAATGGGATGCGGCAGGGGTATCGCGCTAAATTCGTCTTATCATTGGGGTTATCCGCAAAATCTTCTCAGCAAAGGGGTTAGCGGCGGCATTTCCCGCGGCAGAAGCCAGTGCGCCCTTTATGCCTGGATGCCTTGGATTCTGCCTGCACTGCGACCCAGAACCATTGTGCGCCAAAGGGGAGTCATTTCATGCAAAGATGAGTGGTCTCCGGGTTGGCAATACGGACGCTTTTGGCGAGTCAGGTCGGGGTCGCGCAAATCCAGACCGCGGCATCGCGGCACATGGGACCCGCAGGATGGCCAAAACCTGTCTCAAGAAGGTTAAGTCTTCAGACGCCGCCGCACCGACGGAAGAGCCTGCCGCATAATTGAATCGCTCTCATGGCTAAACCGTCGTCCGTTCCTCCTGGAGGGAGGAGAAGAGAATAGCCCAGGGCGAAACCCTGGGAATGTGTTCGCCCCGGAGTGCTTCCCGCCCTGTAAGGGCGGGGAGAAACGTGTGTACGAGACAGGCAGCCATCCAACGATAAGCCGCCTATCTGTCCGCCCTTTCAGGGCGGAGTCAGTTCTATATGCATCTTACCCAGGGTTACGCTGCGCTTCACCCTGGGCTATTCTCTACGGCTCCCTACGGGAGCGACCAGGCGGTTTCGGTCCATGCGGCTCTGCCGTGCCAAAACCTGCCGCATGAAGCCAGACTGCTGTAGGATGCTGGCGTATGCCGCACACCTACTGTTCCTCGCTCTACCATTGCGTCTTCTCCACCAGGGAGCGGCGCAAGATCATCGCGCCGGATGTTCAGGGACGCCTGTGGACCTACATCGGAGGGATCGCACGCGGACTTGAAATCAAGGCCCTCGAAGTTGGAGGCATGGACGACCATGCGCACCTCCTGCTCTCTCTGCCGTCCACGATGGCCGTGGCCACGGCCATGCGCGAGATCAAGAGTTCCTCGTCTCATTGGATGCACGAGGATTGCGCTTTGCCTAACTTCGCCTGGCAGGAGGGCTACGGTGCATTCTCCATCGGAAGTGCGCAGATCGAAACCACTGCAGCCTACATCGCCAATCAGGTTGAACATCATCGCAAGCGGGATTTTCAATCAGAGTTCCTGGCCATGTTGAAGAAGCAGGGGATTCAATACGATTCGCGCTTTGTATGGGGATAGGTTTGAACCGGGCGCGTTCACGTCCTCCCGGAGGGAGGAGAAGAGAATAGCCGAGGGTGAAACCCTGGGTTGGAGTTTGCCCCGAGGGGTTCCCGCCCCGTCGGGGCGGTGAGAAGCGTGCGTACGGGGCGGCAGCCATCCAACGATAAGCCGCCTTTCTATCCGCCCTTACAGGGCGGAGTCGCTTCATTGCATGGCTTACCCAGGGTTACGCTGCGCTTCACCCTGGGCTATTCTCTACGGCTCCCTACGGGAGCAAACCTGCGATGCTATTCATTTGGATTCCGCCGCGCAGTGGTAGACTGTTGCGCATGAAACCAGACCTTTATACCAAAGCCGTTCTTACCGTCATTGCGTTCATGCTGGTCATGATCGGTTGCCGCCAGTATGTCAGCCCTGTTACCGCGGTCCATGCTGAGGGGCCGTTTGCCGGAGTGCAGACGACTGGTTCGTTGGACTTCTTCGACACACGGACTGGAGAGGTGTATTCCTATTCCGGCAGAACCAATGACGGAAAGTCTGTGCCTCTGTTGGTCAAGTTTCGCGTTACAAAGCTAGGTGAGCCTGTAGTCGTGGAATACGAGGCGAAGCAAAAGTACTGATCCTCTCACAAAGGGTGGGACTTGAGACTTCCGGCGGTTCTTGGGATGAAGGCACTTGCGCGTCGCAAGACTCTGTCTCAGGTTGAATAACGTTGTGGGGTGAACCCCTGGCGGGCTGCCGCTCAGGGCGACAGGATTGCCTCGTTGCCCAGAATGCGGTAGAGGGTCGAGCGGCTGATGCACAGTTGGCGGGCGGCGCGCAGTTTGTTGCCCCGGTTCAAGTCGAGCACGTACTCGACGTGATGGCGGATCACCGCATCGAGCGAGAGGTTCTCCGGCCGATTGGCCTGGCGCACCTCGGCAAATGCCTCCGCGGCAGTGGGCAGGGCCAGGTCGTCGGGGCGGATGACGCCGTTGACGGCCTCCAGCAGAGCCGACTCCAGCACCGAGGCGAGCTCGCGCACATTGCCCGGCCAATTGTGTTGCAAAAGGCGGGCCAGGGCGCCTGGACCCAGGACCACGGGACGATGCTGGTAGCGGGCGCAGATGCGGTCCAGCAGCGCCTGGGCAAGGGGGGCAATGTCTTCCCGGCGCTGGCGCAAGGGAGGAATGGCAAAGCGCACGGCGGTGAGCCGGAAGGCCAGATCGGGAAGCAAGAGGCCTTGACCCGCCATCTGGCGCAGCGAGGTCTGCGAAGAGGCCAGAACCACGGCCCGGCCGGGCGGGCGATCCTGCAATGTCTTCAGAACTCCGAGCAGCAGTCCCTGGCCGGGCGGGGCCAGCAGGTCCACGCGATCCAGATAAGTGAATCCCGACAGGGTAACCGGGTCGGCATCGGTCACCAGCCACTCGCGCGCATCGCGGCGCTGAAAGCTCGATCCGGAGAGAGGAGAGCGGCTGAAGAGGAAGCGAGCCAGAGTTTGCTTGCCAACGCCATGCTCGCCCTCGATTGCGGCCAGCTGCACATGGGGCGCAGCCATCTCGGCCTGCATCAGCAGCTTGCGCCAGGCCGCGCTCACGCCCACGACCTGCGGGCTGGCCGAGGATTCCAACTCCACCAGCGCCAAACCGGAGAGGGAGGGCCGGGGCTGGGTGTGAGGGATTGTCTGAATGGGTCTCAACGCGCCTCGCCTCCGCAGCCCTGAAGAGCATTTCCAGGCCAACATTGGGTTCATCGGCGAGCGCGAAAAAAACATGAACAGGAAAGGTTCTGTGCAAATCACGCGCTCCCGGAGATGGGGAGCTGTTGGAATCGGGGGCGGCGGAGCCAGGCGTTCGAAATGCCGGCTGGCCCAGTCCGGGACGCCGGGCAAGGAGTCTGCACAAGCGCTCCCGCTTTGAGCGATGCTTGTTGCATTCGCGTCTATCGGATACCAGCAGAGCGGGCGGGAACTGGTACCCTGAAACCTGAGAACAATCGTTCGGAATAGCCGGAATCTCCACTCCGGCGGGCAGAGGAATGGCAGAGTTCGTCATCAAGATGGCCGATGAGCGCGGCCGCATCCATGAGCAGGTTCACTCGGCGGCGACCGTCGAGGAGCTGCGGGCTCGGTTTACCCATGCGGGATACCATATCTTTTCGATCCGCGCACGCACCGGGTTTGGCGGCGCGTCAAAGCGCAAAGTCAAGCTGGAATCGTTTCTGATCTTCAACCAGCAGTTTTTGACGCTGGTCAAGGCAGGGTTGCCCATTCTGGGCAGCATTCAGATGCTGGCCAAGATCCAGAAAGACGCCCATTTTTCCGCCCAGTTGGACGACGTGACCAACCGCGTGAAGACCGGCGACGCTCTCTCCTCGGCCTTTGAGGCGCAGGGCGGCTTTCCGGTCATGTATACGACCACGCTGCTGGCCGGAGAGCGCTCGGGCAATCTGCAAGAGGTGCTGGAGCGCTATGTCAGCTTTCAGAAGGTCTCGCTGACCTTTCGCAAGAAGCTGACCGCCTCGCTGATCTATCCGGCGCTACTGCTGACTCTAGTCATCGGGCTGATGATCTTTCTGCTGGCGGTGGTGGTGCCGCAGTTCGCGGTTCTCTACGATCAGATGGGCTCCAAGCTGCCGTCGATGACGCTAGGGCTGCTGGCCTTCGGCAAGTGGCTGCAGCACAACTTCATCTGGCTCTTCCTGGGAGCGCTGGCGGTGGCAGCAGGGTTCTACCGGTTCGCGGCCACCGAGCGGGGCAAGGATTTTGTAGACAACTTCCGTATTGGGCTGCCCGTCTTTGGCAGGATCTGGATCAAGTACCAGGTGGCGCTGTTTGCGCGCACGCTCTCCACGCTGCTGACCGGCGGATTGCCGCTGGTGCCGTCGCTGGAAACGGCGGCACGGTCAATCTCGTCGCGCCGGATTTCAAAGGCGGTCTTTGCCTCGATCGGCACAGTGCGCGAGGGCAAGAGTCTGGCCGACTCGCTGATCCAGACCGGCGTCTTTCCCGACCTTGCCGCCGAGATGATCACCGTGGGCGAGCAGACCGGGGCCTTGCCGCAGATGCTCAACTCCGTGGCCGAGTTCTTCGAAGAGGACGTGGCCACCGCGCTGACCGCCGCGCTGGCGCTGATCGAACCCGCCATTCTGGTCGTGATGGGCGTGGTGGTGGTGTTCATTCTCATCTCGCTGTACCTGCCCATTTTCTCGCTGGGCACGGCGGGCGGGGGGCAAGGATAGTCCATGGCAGACGCAACACTCATTCCGCTACCCAGTGTGCAAGACGAACGGGCCCAGGCCGAGGCGCTGGCGCACCGCTACCACGCCGAGTTTGTGGATCTGAAGAACTTCAAGATCCAGCACGAACTGCTGCGCACGGTGCCGGTGGAGCTGATGTTCCGCTATAACTTCGTGCCCATCGAGCAGCAGCAGGACGCGCTGGTGATCGCGGTCTCGGACCCTTCGCGGCTGATGGTGCTGGACGAGATCGCCGGTCTGCTGGCGCACCGCATCATTGCCCGGGTGGCCACGCTGACGCAGATTACCGATCTGCTGAAGAAGACCGAGCAGTCGCAGCGCGTGCTGGACGAGGCCAGCGAGGGGCTGACCTTCGATGTGCTCACCGGCGACGAAAACTCCGACGAAAACATCTCCATCGAGAAGCTGACCAGCGAAGAGGACATCAGCCCCATCATCCGGCTGGTGGATACCACCATCTTCACCGCGCTGGAGCGCCGGGCTTCGGATATTCATATCGAGACCAACGACGACAGCGTGGTGGTGAAGTACCGCATCGACGGCGTGCTGCAGGCGGCCATGGCGCCCATCGCGCGCGAGCACCACTCAACGATTCTGGGCCGCATCAAGATCATGAGCGAGCTGGACATCGCTGAGCGGCGCGTACCGCAGGACGGCCGATTCCGCGTCCGGTACAAGAACCGGCTGATCGACTTCCGCGTCTCCATCATGCCCACTGTCCACGGGGAAAATGCCGTGCTGCGCGTGCTGGACAAGGAGTCGATGAGCGAGAAGTTCCACCATTTGACGCTGGACGTGGTGGGCTTTGCCGAAGAGGATCTGAAGCGCTTCCGCCGCTATATTCGCGAGCCCTACGGCATGGTGCTGGTGACCGGGCCAACCGGCTCGGGTAAAACCACGACGCTTTACGCCGCGCTGAACGAGATCAAGAGCGACGAAGACAAGATCATCACCATCGAGGACCCGGTCGAGTACCAGATTCGGGGCATCACGCAGATCCCGGTCAACGAGAAAAAGGGGCTGACGTTTGCGCGCGGGCTACGCTCGATTCTGCGTCACGATCCGGACAAGATTCTGGTGGGCGAGATCCGCGACACGGAGACGGCGCAGATTGCCATCAACTCCGCGCTGACCGGTCACCTGGTGTTTACCACCGTGCACGCCAACAACGTGGTGGACGTGCTGGGACGCTTCATCAACATGGGGGTGGAGGCGTACAACTTTGTCTCCGCGCTGAACTGCATCCTGGCGCAGCGGCTGGTGCGCACCAACTGCGACTACTGCTCGCGGCTGGTCTACTACGACGACGATGTACTACGCTCCTGCGGCATGAACCCGGCGGAGTGGCATGGCTTCGGCTTCCGCGAGGGCGCGGGCTGCATGGAGTGCGGCGGGACCGGCTACCGGGGTCGGACGGCGATCCACGAGCTGCTGGATTTGACCGACCCCATCCGCGAGCTGATTCTGGAGAAGAAACCCACCTCCGAGGTGCGCAAGCTGGCCCAGAAAGAGGGCATGAGCTTTTTGCGCGAATCGGCCCTGGAGCGCGTCCGGCGCGGCCTGACCACGCTCAAGGAGATCAACAAGGTTACGTTTATCGAGGCTTCGCGCTAATGCAGTCGATGCTCAGCAAAGTACAAATCGGAACCCAAACGGGCGGGCGGCCTCCGGCGGCGGTGGAGATTGCGCCGGCGGGCGTGCTGGCGGCGGCGCTGCCAGGGCCGGGCCAGCCGCCGGTTTACGCCTACCAGGCAATTGCCGCGGGAGCGCTGATTCCCGGTATCGGCGAACCCAATCTGCGCGCGCCGGAGGCCATCGCCAACGCCATCCGCTCGACCCTGGGACAAGTTTCTGCACGCACCCGGGCGGTGACGCTGGTGATTCCCGACACTGCGGTGCGTGTGTTTGTGCTGGATTTCGATTCCATGCCTGCAAAGGCGGCGGAAGCCTATCCGGTGCTGCGCTTCAGGCTGCGCAAAATGGTTCCCTTCGACGTGGAGCACGCCGGGCTGAGCTATCAGATTCTGAGCCAGAGCAAGACCGAGTGCAAGGTGCTGGCTGCGGTGATGCCGGGCGCCATTCAGCATGAGTACGAGGCCGCCGTGCAGGCCGCGGGGTATGAGGCAGGCGCCGTGCTGCCCTCGAGTCTGGCGGCGCTGGCGGGGATCGAATCGATGGAAGCGATTCTGACTGCCAACTTATGCGGCCTGTCGTTGACCACCGCAATCGCGAACGGCAACGATCTGCTGCTCTACCGCACGCTCGACCTGCCCGAGGATGTCCAGCTTCGCCTGGACGAGGTACAGCGCGGCATCGCGGTGGCGGCGGCGTACTACGAGGACAAGCTGCAGGCTCGGCCCACCCGTTTGCTCTATTCCGGCGACGGCGGAGCCGAGCAGTTCGCCCGCTGGATCGACTTTCCGGAGCTGGCAGTGACCGAACTGACGCCCCGTCCCGAGACGGGCGTGGCAACCGCGCTGGGCGAGATGAGCGTTGCCGGAGTGACCGGCGCGCTGGCGGAGGCAGGCTAACCATGCGCATAACCCTCAATCTTGCTACCCGCCCCTATGCCAATTTCGGACCGGCGACGAAGCGTCTTCGCATCGCCATGGGCGTGCTGGCTTTGCTCTGCATCTGCCTGGGCCTGGGCCTGCGCGCTTTTCATGAGAAAGCCGAAGCGGCCCGCGCCCGGGAGCGCTTGCTAGACGCTCAAATCGCCGCCGCAAACCAGGAGCGGCTGGGCTATGAACGGTCGATGCAGCAGCCGGCCAACGTCGAGGTGCTGAAGAAGGCGGGCACGCTCAATCAGCTCTTCGATGAAAAGACTTTTTCCTGGACGCTGGCCATGGAGGATCTTGAGACTGTGCTGCCCGGCGGGGTGCTGGCCTCGACCCTTGAGCCGGTGCGCGGCAAGGACGGCGTGATTACCCTGCATCTGCGGGTGATCGGCCCCAGAGACAAGGCCGTGGAACTGGTGAAGAACCTGGAACACTCGAAGCGTTTCTTGCTGCCCCGCATTGTGGGTGAGAATGCCGAATCCACGGGAGGGCCCGGTGAGCGCCTGGGGCCGGTGAGCGCCTCGGACCGGTTCAACTTCGATCTGCTGGCCAACTACAACCCTGCCACGCCCGGAGAGGCAAGAACTTCCGCAAGGGGCGAGAAATCGTCGACAGAAAGGGCCGAGCGGAGCGCGAAAGAGCCTGCTGCTCACGCCGTTGTTCCGGCTCCGATGCACGCTCCGCCGGGGCAGGGACCGGGCCGTCCGCCGTATACCGGCGCTGCCAGGCCGCCCTACGTACCGGGCGCCAAACCCTATGCAGGAGGCCCGCAATGAGCAGCCACCCGACAGCCTCGTGGCGTGAACGACTGGCTTCCCCGCTGACCTGGCATTTTGCAGGCTTCACCCTGTTATTGGCTCTGACCATTGGGCTTGCCGTCCGCTTTGGTCTGGACTGGGCCGCCATAGACGGCCACTCCTCCGACGCACAGGCCATGAAGCAGGTGCAATTAAAGGCCCTGGAGCTGGAAACCGCTCCCCTGCGCGGCCTGGACCGTCGCGTCGAGGATTCACGCAGCCAGATCAAGAACTTTTATTTCAAACGCATTCCGCCCAGCTACTCGGCCATCGCCACGCGCATCGGCGAACTGCAAGTGAAAGCGGGCGTTCGCCTGTCGCGCGTGCAGTACACGCAGGGCCCGGCCGGCTCGGACCTCTCTGAGATTTCGATGGACGCCGTGATCAGCGGCGAGTACCCGCAGATCATGCTGTTTGTGAACTCTCTGGAGCGCGACCAGACCTTTTTTGTGATCCGGGGAATGCAATTGACCGGGCAACAGGGCGGACTCGTGAACCTCAGGCTTCGTGTCTCGACCTGGCTGCGGCCCGCCGATGCGGCGGCCAGCGGCTTGCCGGCAACTCC
>Ga0181520_10003980_pt1 | contig 25269 bp, 23 predicted proteins | sample PEATcosm2014_Bin_29_FD_132451 | JGI IMG/M metagenome (GOLD analysis project Ga0181520, IMG submission 132451) | Peatland microbial communities from MTU Mesocosm Facility, Houghton, MI, USA - PEATcosm2014_Bin02_30_metaG | ecosystem: Environmental > Terrestrial > Soil > Wetlands > Peat | place...
AAACGCGACTGACCGCTCCACCGCACGGACCGGGTCGAAGGGCAGGAAGTACGGCGAGGAGAAGAGCCAATGAAGGTCGACTTCGCAAATCGGATCGCGGCGCTGGAGGGCGATCTCGCAGGCCCCGCTGAATCCGATGTCCCAGGCCTCGGTTTTCTTCCCATAGCCCTCCGCCGCCAGAAGATCGAGCGCGGCCGGCAGTAGGGCGCGAGGAACGAAGATATCGAGATCGTTGAACGTGCGCAGCGCGAGATCCCCATAGGCAAGATGCGCCAGGACGGATCCCTTGAAGCCAATCGCCGTGATGCCGGCCGAGTCGAAGGCCTTGAAGATTCGCGCCAGCTCCCCGGCCATGCGGAGACTGCGCATGGAAAAGGCAGCGGCCCGATCCCGAATCTCTGCGTAGTAGGGACCGGGGGCCTGCTCCGCCAGCGCGCGAGCGAGCAGGCACGTCATTCCATGCGTCAGGGCCAGCTCGACCAGTAAGGGCCAGTCGAGCGGGGCCGAAAGAAGCTTGGAGATCCGGGCGCGGGCTGTTTCCGAGGGAGGGGAACCGCAGGCGAGGAGGAGATCCAGTTCGGGGGGCAAAACGGTCACCCCCGAATTCGCACGAAAGTATCGGTGGCAGCCGCCGGGCGGCGCATTCTCGATGTGAGGATGCCGGTCCGGGCGAAGGACTTCTCGCAATCGGCCGAGGACGGACCGCGCATATTGCCTTCCATGTAGGCGAGGCCCGGACACCGCGTGCACGATCCCAGGTGACCGCATTGCGAGCAGCCCTCCAGGTCGCGCGCGCGAATCGAACGGACTTCCTTCAACTGGCTCGAAAGACGCCAGATGTCCAGAAACCTCTGCGTTCTGACATTGCCGCAGGGCAGCGGAAACCGCACGCACGGGTACACGTCCCCATAGGGGGACACGTAGCGTGCGGTGTGGCCCGCGCTGCACGGGAGGCCGTCCAGAACATCGTCGTCCACGGCGACGGGAGGCTTGCAAAACTCCTCCGCGTTCCCCACGATCTCGGGGTAATTCAGGGATTGCGGTTTGCGGGCGACCATTCCGGCCGTGGCCACGGCGGACATGGGAGTCCTCTCTCCGCGCTCCCCGCTGACGCGCATCCTCCGCTGGGTTTTCGACTTCTCCCGCCTGCGCGCCGACGGCATCATCGCCAGATCCTCAACTATTTCCGCGCTCAGAAGCTGCTTTCCAGCGGAGTTGTCGAGGGTCTGAACAACAAGGCTAGAGTCACCATGAGAAAATCCTACGGTTTCCGGAGCTTCCGCTGCCTCGAACTTGCGCTCTATCACTCACTTGGCAAGTTGCCCGAGCCGGAATCGCCCCACGAACTCTTCTGACGAACCTGGCTCTTGGATTGGGTTTCGGAAAGGGATACCCGCTGGTAGTTTAGCGGCTACGCGCGTGCTGTCAAATCCCAGCCGGCTGGCAGCCGGACGGCAAGCAGTGGTATGCTCGTGTCTGCCCGGCAGGGCGGATTCTTCGGGAGTGCGTTCGGAAAGGCGTACCCGTCCTCCATTTTGTCGCGCCAGTCGGGCGCAAAAACGCCCCGGCTCTCGCTAGGGCCAACTTTCCTGGTTTCGCTCCTTTCCGCATCACAGTCGGTTTGACTTTTCAATGGCATGGGAGATTTGCAGGTGCCCACGATGGGAACGATTCACAACAAGGGAGTGCTCGTCGGTGGCCTGATCGCCGGTGCCGTGCTCAGCATGAGTGATATGTTGCTGTACGGATCTGTCCTGAAGGCGCCAATGGAAGCAGCCTGGAGAGCGGCCGGGAGGCCGACGATGACCGATCTCCAACGGACCCTCGAAGTGCCGGCGTCCATCTTCCTCGACTTTGTGGTCGGCATAGTCCTCATGTGGTTGTATGCGGCCATCCAGCCCCGCTTCCGCGCCGGCCTCGGGACCGCGGTGAGAGCCGCACTAGTCGCTTGGTTCCTGGCGGCATTGCTTTGCGCGGCATTCATGTTTCAAGGGGTGATGCCTCTAGGCATCATGAACATCACGATACTCGTCCTGCTGGTGGAGTATCCGCTCGCCGTGGTCCTCGGCGCCAGACTCTACGTGGACGGCGCCGTTATGGCTCCGCCTTCTTGAAATCTTAGATGATCTAGACCGACCATAATGCATGTGTTTGCGGCGACATATTCCGGCATAACTCAGATGGATCCCCCGTACAAGTCCTTTTCGCGGTGGGCGCGAACCTCTTCAACCATCTGCGGATGGATATCAACGCGGCGGCGTCCGGAAACCGAAGAACGCCCAGCGAGCGACGAGGCCACACTCCCACAACCGGCGCAAGCGGCGGCGGGTGACATCCTCGTTGCCTCCGACCAGGCGCACGATCTGCGCGGCCGGACAGAACCGGTACCGCAAAAAGGGCGTCGAGGATATCGAGGTCACGGTCGGTGATCTGTCCGGGGCGCCCTGCCTCGGGCCGGATGAATCTTGAGAGAAAAATGCTCCCCCCGTGGTCAGCCTCAGCCGGTGGGCTGTTCCGGATCGTTGGCGGAACCCCCCTCGGCCTCGCCTTCGGGCCGCACGCCGCCGGTCCGAGCCGACCGGCTATTTCCACGCCGTCCGACACGTTCCGCTTTCCCATCCGCGCGCGACGGATCAGCCGGGGCGCTCAAGGTCGGAGAGGGCCGCTGACGTTTCCGCGACGCGGTTCAACCCGAGCGAGTGAATCTGGCGCCGGGAACGCTCCGAAACGCGTTTCGAAACCCAGGAAACGCAAGCTAAACCCCGGCATGACGCCAAGAATAACGCGAGAGTAACGCGGGTCCTGGAAGTGACGCGGGGGGAGTTTTCGCGCGGCCCGCATTATCGGAAAAACTCATCCAGCGGTTCGCTAAAGCACTGATTATTAAGGCGGTTGCTGATCGATTTCGCCCCAACGCATCACCGGTCCTGCCGCCCAGTTTCACCTGTCGACTCCAAAGGGCCGTTCGCGTTATTCCGGCGTTATATTAACGCGACAAAAGAAATGAGCGGGGCGGGTCAAGAGGAAAATCGGGCTGAGGTTCGGCTCAGGCGCGGCAGGGCGGTGAGGGCTGCGCCATACACCAGCAGAGAGAGGAACAAGGCGGCCTTGCGCTCCTGGTGCATGTCTTCGGCGAGCAGGCGGTATGCGCCCAGCGTCATCATGGGGTACGCCAAATGCCCAAGCTCCCAATTGTTGCGGCGCGCGCCCATCCAGGCGAGCAGCAGACCGGAGGCCGTCAACACTCCCGTGCGCATGGTGGCGCAGTAAGCATGACTGGCAGTGGCGCCGAGCGCGGCATGATAACCGGTCGTCAGTGCGCCCGCCAGAGCGCCCGCCGCCAACCATGCCAGCATCGCGGCGATCGCCATGCGGTTGATGCGGACCGTGCGGCCATCGCGCGAAGCGGCATAGTGTGTGGCCAGGAGGTAGCATAGGGCGGCCAGCGTCGCGCCGGCCCAGAGCGCCGGTTGGTTCCGTGTGGCGACTTCGGCGCCCAGCAGGAACGCGCCGGCGCGCGGCAACGCGGAATACGCCAGCGCGAGGGCCAGGTATATTCCTCCATGCACCTGCAGGGTCACGCGCCTTGACAAGCCGCCGGCCCAGAGGCAGACCACGGCTAGGACGGCCCACACTGCGGCGGCCGCCGTTGCGGAGAGCAGGATGCGCGTGCCGGTCAACGCCAAAAGCAGAGCGAAGGTGGAGTAGGTGTAGAAGTTGCGGCCGCGCGCGCGGTTGTGGTCCAGGCGGGCAAAGGCCACCAGGTAGCAGGCGGCGGCGCAGGCCAGCGCCAGGGCTGCGATGGCGGGAGCCTCCTTCGAAAGACTCAACCCTCCGCCGACGCCGATGAGAAACGCCAGCGCGCACTGCGCCGTTTCGAATCCGGTGAAGGTGAAGCCGCGCAACAAGGTGCGCACGATGGTGCTCGAAAGATAAATGGCAAGCAGGGCGGCCTGCGCCACCAGCAGCCAGCTCTGCGGGATGGGGGCATAAGCTTGCGGCAGCCCGCGCGCATTGGTGACCAGCCAGGTGGCCAGCAGCACGGAAAGATCCGCCGCGGTGGCGGCCAGCCAGCGCTCGCTGAGCCAGTGGTCGAGGCAGGCGGAGACTTCCACGGCGGCGGCCGCACCCAGGAAGACGAAGGTAAACGGAAGGACGTCGTGGGTGGCGAGCAGCATCGCCGCCGCCGTGCCTAAGCCGGCCAGCATGGCGATGGTAGCCACCACCAGCAGGCTCTTGCGCCAGGAGATTGCCAGAGCGAGGACGGTAAAGGAGAGAAGGATGGCTCCGGCGGTCCAGGTGGAGATTACGTGAAAGCGGAGGGTGGCTTCCCAGAGGAGGGGACATAGCACCAGCACGGAGGTCACGCTGTGGAGCGCGGTTTCCAGGCGGCGATCGGCGGGTGTGCGCCCGGCCCAGACCAGCCAAAGAACGGCGTAAAGGATGCCCACGGCGACGCCCGCACCTGAGGAAAGGACCGCCGATTCGGTCAGCGCGCGCAATAAATACGCTCCGGCAAGACCGAGCAGGGCGCGGCCTGCGAGGGGCAAGAAGGAGGCGGGCGCGATTTCGTCGAGACGGGGGTCGTGAGAGGGTGGAACGGGCGCTTCCGGAGGCGCGGGTTGGGCCTGCCCGGTTGCAGCGGAGATTTCCAGTTGGCGCTCGATTTGCGCGACGCGTAGCGCTAGATCGCGGACCTCACTCCGCAGATCGCTCCAATCCGGAGCGGCCACCGGTTCGGGCTGCGGCATGGCAACCTCCTTGGCTAACGTCTAATCGCCCAAAGCTTCGGTAGTTTTCCGCTCCGGCCACGGCGGCAGGAGCTTGACCAGGACCACGAAAATCACAAACGGCAATATCATCAGGCCTATGGCTGTCAGCAGCCCTTCGCGCGCAGCGAATTCCAATTTGAAGCTGGTGTAACCCAGGAAACTCTTCGAGAACAGTTGCCCTCCGATCACCACGTTCCAGCGCATGGCGAAGATGCCGATCATCACCAGGAGGCCTGACGCCACATAAATTGCCCGGCGCGCGGCCGCCCGGATGGGGAACAACTGCGTCAACGCCAGCAACGCGAGCGGCACGAGCGTACCGATGCAAATTTGCAGGATCACCTGCGACGCCCACAGGCGCGTGTGCACCATGAAATCGAGCGAGCGGAAGGATTCGCCGGCCTCGTAGGTGCGGTGCACCAGGTCCAGCATTTCCAGCGAGAAATCGATGACGAACGTGTAGAAAAGGTACTTGGCGATGGCGTCCACGCAGGGCATATCGATGGGCATCTTCTTGAGCTTCATGGAGGCCATATAGAGGAGCAGCACCCCGGCAATGCCCGAAGCCATGGCGGAGAACAAAAACACCACCGGCATCAGGGGGGTGGACCACCACGGGTTGGCTTTTACGGAGCCGAAGATGAAGCCCACGTAGCCGTGCAGCAGGAACGCGGAGGGAATCCCGATGACGGTGACGGCGAAGCCCACTTTATCGTCGATGCGGCGCGCGGCGGGGCTGACGTTCATGGACCCCAGCGTGAGCGCTTTGTAGACCAGGCCCGTCCATCCGTTGGTGGTTTGCGCCAGACGCACGATATCGGCGCGGTATTCGAGCCAGATTTCGAGCAACAGCACGGCCATCAGGTACCAGAGGTAGACGAAGCCGAACATGGCCATGGCGGAGGAACTGTGCGGAGTGAGGTACATCTCCATGGAGCGCTCCGGATGGCCCAGGTGCAATTGCAGCGGCAGCGGGGCAACCAGCAGAAAAGCCAGAGCGGTGAGCAGAGCCAGGCGGTAAGTGGGGCGCACGGCATCCACCTTGAACACGCGTTCGAGCGAGGCCAGAATGAACGCGCCAGCCACCAGGCCGGTGATGTACGGGTAGAGCACAATCAGCAGGCTCCACTGCAGCGCCACCTCGTTCGGATACATGAAGCCTTCAACGCCGGGAATCATCGCATCGCTCCTATCGCACCGATCCGTCGAGATCCTTGTAATAGACTTTGGCGCCGGTCGCCATGTACGGTTTGAGGACCTGGACCTTGTTATGCCGCAGATATTCGTGCACCGGGTCCTGGGGATTCTTAAAGTCCACCAACTGCCGGGCGCCGGTTGGACACGCTTCGCAACAAGCCGTGGTCAGGCCCTGCGTGATGCGGTGGTAGCAGAGTGTGCACTTGTCGGCGGTATTCGTCTCGGGATGCAGATAACGGCAGCCGTAGGGGCAGGCCTGGATGCAATAGCGGCAGCCCAGGCAGTAGTTCTTGTCCACCAGCACGACGCCATCGGGACTGACGAAGGTGGCGCCCACCGGGCAGACCTGCACGCAAGGCGAATCGGCGCAGTGGTTGCAGAGCTTGGGCACGAAGAAGCTTTTCACGTCCGTGCGCGTGTCCGCAGGGAAGCCGTCGATATCGCCGTTGGGCGAATCCACGTGCGGCTGCTGGTCTTCGCCCACCTGGTAACGCTCCACCCAGGTGCGGAAATAACCCTGGGGAACCTGGTTTTCCTTCGAGCAGGCGCGCACGCAGTTGCCGCAGCCGATGCACTTGTCGATGTCGACGATCATGCCCCACCAATGCTCCGCTACGTTATAGGATTCGCTGGGCGGAGCGGCGCCTGTAATCTGCTCGAGCGTGGCGCCCACGGAGGCCAGGATGAGCAACTTGCCGCCCGCCGCAAATAGATCTCGCCGGCTTAAATCCATGTTTGGCTCCTCATAGATGCGGGTTATGGGGTTGATGGCAGGCGGTACAGAGCGCGCCACCGGAATGTTCGGCGGTCACCACCTGCGGAAAGTCATTGGGCTTGGCGGCATCCTTTTCATGGCAGCGCCGGCAGAGATTGGCGACATCCGGTAAGGCTGGCTTGTGGGCCGAAGGATCGTCGGCATTGGCGTGGGCCGCTTGCGGGCCATGGCAGGCTTCACAGGAGACATGGGCGTGCTTGCCGGCGGCGCGTGCCTTGGCCTGGTCGTCGTGGCACATGACGCAGGTGTCCTGGCCGGCGAAAGCGACGGGGTGCTGGCGGATGCGGTCGAGAGCCGCCGCGTCATAATGGCCGTACTTGCCGAAAGCCTTTGGGATCAATGCGGTGCGGATCAGCAGGAAAGCCGCAATACCCACGACCAGGACGACAGCGGGGCGAACGAGATGACCCGAGTCACGCAGAAACTGGCGCAAAGCCCCTCCTTTTCAAGGGAACGCTTGGCTCGGACCTAGCAAAACAGGTTCCAAACGGTCTTAAAGTAGAAAATATCAACAATCAGCGGCTATTTGGTGAATTTTACGACGGATGGGCGGGCATTCACAGCCTGAAATAGGGGCAAATCACCCAGACTGGGTGAAGGGATACTACACCGGCGCTGCCGCCGCACCTTCCGAAATCGCCTTCGCCGGAAACGATGTGATGTCATGGGCGATGTGAGAATGGCGCTAGACGCGGATGTGGTAGTGGCGGCGATGCGGAGTCCGAGCGGAGCGTCGGCTGCCATTATCCAGGCGGCGCGGCGTGGGAAGGTTGCCCCGTAAACACGCCTTCACCGCGGCGCCGTGCAGGAGACAATTTCGACCCCGTCGCCGAGCGCTGCCCTTCGCAGATCGGCGTCGAGCGTTGCCAGGGGTAAGCCTTCCCGCTGAGCCAATTCCAGGTAAGCGGCATCGTACACGGAGAGCCGGTGAGTGCGGGCTATGCGGAAGACCGCGTTTTCGTCCGGAGACCGGTCCACTCGGACACGAAGCAGGGAGAGATTCAGCAGAAAAGACGCGGTATTGGATTCCGTGATTTGCCGCCGGCGTTCGTTCACGATCAGGATGTTTCGCACCTCGAACCACCACAGCGACGGCACGACGCCCTCCTCGGCGCGCATTCGCTCGAAAGCCGAGCGGGCGTCGGGGTGGTCTTCATCGTCGAAGGCCCAGCACGCGGTGGTCGATGCATCCAGCACGAATGCCATTAGGACTTGCGTCCCTCATTGCGGGCCGATAGCAACTCCCCGAGCGTGATCCTGCCAGTGCGTTTACCAAGCTCCCGGATGGCGGCCAGCGCTTTGTCGACTTCCTCCTGCCGCCGGTCGACCTCGGGCACGATCCGCGCGATCCGGCGCCCGTGACGGGTGATAATCAGCGTGGCGCCCCGTTCCACCTCGTCAAGGAGTTGGGGAAGATGAACTTTAGCTTCCGAGGCTTGAATCTCACGCATGTAATCAACCAGTCGAATCAACTAGTCTCATTGTATCACAGAAGCCGCGTCAACTCTCAGAAGTCGTTAGGTTAAGACAATGACGTAAAGCGCGTACCGGTTCAGATAGCCTCCGGCCCCTTCCCCCGCCGCCCTGAGCGATCCCCGCCGAGGCTGCGAGTCCGTCGATCACGACGCCGTAAGTTGTACGAGTGGCGCTCCTGTGTCCGGCGACAGCCCCTTTGCTATTGGCCGCGGAAGGTGATAAGTGTCTTAGCCAAATGCTGTTGCTTTCCTACCGGGCAGACCGCCGAACCCTTGCCTATATGGCGGTCACCACCGCGCTGCTCATTACGCAATGGAACCTGGCGGCGCTCCAACCGGCGCTTTATGCGTGCTCCCTGTTCACGGCGATTTCCGTCGCCATCATCGCGCACAACCATAATCACGTGCCGTTGTGGAGATTCCGGCTTCTGAACATTCTCACCGAGTACTGGCTGACGCTGTTCTATGGCTTTCCGGCTTTTGGCTGGATCCCCACCCACAACAAGAACCATCACTTTCTGAATAACAAGAAGGGCGATTACACCATCACCTACCGGATCAGCGAGAAGAACAACATTCTCACTCTTCTGAGCTATCCATCGATCAGCAGCTACTTTCAGCAAAAGCCCATTGCGGACTACCTGAAGACCCTGTGGCGCAGCAACCGGCCGAAGTTCTATTTGGCCGCTTCGCAATACCTCGTCCTGGGGGCATATTACGCCGCGGCGCTGCTTTGGAATTGGAAGAAAGCCGTGCTGTTCATCGTGATCCCGCACCAGGTTTCGCTGTTCAGCGTGCTGATTTTCAATTACGTCCAGCACGTGCACACCGATGAGGAATCGAAGTACGACCACGCCCGTAATTTCGTGGGGTTCATCAACACGGCGCTGTTCAACAACGGCTTTCATACGATTCACCACGACGCTCCGGGCATCCACTGGAGCCAAACCCCGGCGGCGCACCGGAGAATCGCGCACCTGATCGATCCCGCCCTGAACGAACGGAGTTTCTGCTGGTATATTTTGCGCGTCTATCTGCTGGCGCCGTTTCACTCCGGTTTCGGCACCGTCTCCAAACGCCTGGAGAGGCTCCACGTGCACCCACCCGCGGCTTAGGCCCGGTTGCGGTAAAGCGCTGGGTCGACGGCTGGGACCGCGCCCGCTACCGGCGGAGATGCACCAGCAGTTGATGCCCAAGAACAATGGCCGCCAGCAGCGCCGCAATCGCCCAAGTCAGATCGCCCAGAACCCCGTACAGCGCCATCACGCTATCGCTGAAGAGCCGCCCCAAAGAGATTAAGATTGCTGCCCCCGTGATCTCACCGAGAATGTCCCAGCAAAGGAATCGATGCCACGGGTAGCCGGCCGTGCCGCTGGCCAGATTGATCCACGGTCCCAGGGGGCTGAGCAGCCAGCGGGTGATAAAGATGCCAGGCCCGCCCCAGGCCTTTGCTTTGGCTTCGATGGCCTGTAGGTTGGCGCGCCTTCCGAACAGACCGCTGAGCTTTGCGATCGCGGCGGGCCCTCCCCATCGGCCGATGGCGTAGCCGGCCTGATCGCCGAGAATCGAACCGGCGCTGGCAACGCCAAGAGCCCACCAGAGGTTCATGGCGCCTTGCGAAACCATCGAGCCCACCACAACCAGAAGGAGCGTGATGGGCAGTGGCGCTCCTATGGCCGCGATGGTCACAATTCCGAAAAGGGCCGGCGCGCCGTACAGTGAAACCGCCGCGAGCAGTTGATCGTTCATTGCGGCCGGCCGCCGGGTGGATGCGCGGCGGAATCGATGGCGCGTTGCAGTTGGGCTATCAGTTCCGGAACTGGTCGGTTAAGGTCGTGAGCGATGTGGCGAACGGACCGCCGGTCATGCGGCTCCTGTGGTTGAACCCCGACGGCTTGAAACAGTACGGAGGCGGGGACGTGGTGGGTATGGGCGACAAATGGGATGGACATCCAGGCTTGGATGGGCTCATTTTCCGTGCGGATCCGCTGCGCCCGCCGGCCGGCTCTGGAGGCGAAGACGAAAGTGCCCGCGAGCGCTAGCGTGAAAGCGAGCCCAACAGCCAGCGTGCGCCGCCACGTTTCTCCCACAATTCAATATACAGCCCGCGAAGCGTGCGCCTCATCTGGCATTCTGGCATATTCTTTTGACCCTGGCCTGGACCACGCTATTCATGGCAAAGACGATCATTCGGGCGTAATCCTCGCGCGTGATGATGCGCTCGACCAGGGCATCCTTGAGCTCATCGAGTGTGATCTCCATCTAAGGCCTCCGTTCTGAAGCGGCGGCAGGAAGTCAGGGTGACGGCAATCGCGAACGTAGGCCAGTCATCCCTGCCCTCCAGGGCGTCCGGGACGAGTAGATGCATCGCGCCTCCAGACAACCATAGCTAATGCCATTAGGTTGCCAAACAGGGCAAGTCTCGCAAAATCAGAGCGCCGTCGCGCACAGCGCAAACCCACCGGGCATTTCTTACCTTCACCCGGCGTATCGGACCGCACGTTCAAACCCGAAACGTGCCGGCAAGTGACTGATGCACCGGAAGATTTTGGGCATTTGCCCAAAATCGAAGATCCCGCCATTTAGAATCAGCGTGTTACGCTTCGGGTTGGGCATTTTGCCCAAATCGCATCCGAATCGAGCGTTTTTCGCAGTTGCTAAGCGCATTCACGCGCGCCGATACATCCGCTGTTATGATGACGTCTGATATCGCGGGCCTTTCATGATCGGCGAAATCCTTGACGGCAAGTACCGCATTGACCGGCAACTGGGCGCTGGGGGCATGGGTAATGTTTATCTCGCCACGCACCTGGGGACCACGCGCGTGGTGGCGGTAAAGGTGATCGCTCCCAGGTGGGCGTCGGACCCGCATTTTCTGGCGCGATTTCAGCGGGAAGCGCAGGCGTGCGGGCGTCTGCGGCACGGGAACATTGTCAACGTAACCGATTTCGGAATCGCGGCTTCGAGGAAGGGCGAGATCCTTTACCTGGTGATGGATCTGTTGGACGGGCAGACGCTCTCGGACTTTCAGCGGACCCAACCGCGGCCCGCGCTGCCTCTGGTGGCCGACCTTCTGGACCAGATTGCCCTGGCGCTGGATGAGGCGCATCGGCATGGAATCGTTCACCGGGACCTGAAGCCCGAGAACATCTGGTTGGAACCGACGGGCCGGGGCGGATACACGGTGAAGGTGCTGGATTTCGGGGTAGCCAAGATGAAGCTGCCGGGCGATCCCGAAGCGCGCCCGGCGCCGGAGCCAGACGGGTTGGGCGATTTGCCCGCCATGGAGAGTGAAGCCGAGACAATCGCGATGGAGATGCGCTTTCAGCCACCGCGAGGAGCGGCCCCAGCCGGGGAGGCGGATACCGTTGCCATGGTGCGGGTTGCGTCCGGTCCGTCGTCCGGGTCCTTTGGTAGCGACAGTGGCCAGACCATGCCGGGAAGCCTGGTCGGGACCCCGGCGTATATGTCGCCGGAGCAGGCAATGGGAATGGAGATCGATTACCGCTCCGACATTTACAGCCTGGCCGTTGTGGCGTACACCCTGGTGTGCGGCGAATTGCCCTTTGCCGGAAAAACGAGCGAGTTGATTGAGTTCCACCGAAGCGGCAGTCCCCGCCCGCCCGCCGCGGTGGCCAAGGCGCCGCGCGACGTGTCTGACGCGATTCTGGCCGGGCTGGCGCGCGACCCTGCCGCGCGGCCCGCGTCGGCGATCGAGTTCGCGCGGCGCTTTCATAACGCGGTCGACGCCGAGTTTTTCGCGTTGCGAAGAGCCAGGGCATTTCTGTTGCAGCACCTCACCACGTTTGCGTTCCTGATGGCGCCCATCTATGCCGGCCTGTTGTCGGCCGTCGCGCTGGCCGGGCGCCTGGCCGGCAAGCTGCTCCCAGGATCGATGCTACGTACGGTGCTGGTCCCGCCCGCGGCGGCCATCCTGCTGGTCTTTTCCGACAACGCAATTCGGGCAACGGCGGCGCTCATAGCCATGGACGAAAAGGTCCGGGTGAGGAAGTTCGTCGCCTTCCGGGTCTTATGGAGGTTGCTGCAAGCGATGCCGGCCCTTGCCGTCACACAGGCCCGATCGTTGTTCCTGTTTGGGCCCGGCTGGGTGACCGGCGACTGCCTGTGGCCGGTAGTCTCGGTGGTTGAGAACTTACGCGGAAAGGCAGCCGTGCTGCGTTCGCGGAGTCTGATGAGGGGGTTGAACTCAGCCGGACGAGCCCTCGCGATCCGCCATCTGGCGCTGGCGTTGCTCGCCATAGCGGAGTCGGTCAAATCCGTGACCTTCCGCTCGGGAGCCGGTCACGCGCAGAACTCGAACAATGCTGCGTGGTTCCCGGTCTTCGCCATATTCGCGGCGGCTCCGTTGTTCTTGTACGACCGCTCGGCTGCGCAAGAGGAAGGTCCGTTGCTGCAATTGAACCGCACGCCGGAGATCCGAACCACGGCGGGTCTGCTCTCGGTGAGTTCGATGGTCTGGTTGGCGATCGTCGCGGTTTACCTGATGTACCAGCCGCTCAAACTCTGGTTCTTCGGCGCAAGATGAGGGAGGCGGACAAGCGCCGGTTGGAAATCTGCGTCCTGACCCTATCGAGCCGCCGCGATGTCCGTCTATGAATTATGGCCTTGGGCTCGGAGGGGAGCCGGGACCTCGCCCCACAGAGACCGGACAAGGAGCTATGCCATGCCTCTCGACGATCTCCGATATGCGATCCGCACGCTGCGCAAGGCGCCTGGATTCGCGGCCGCGGCAACGCTGACCATCGCGCTGGGTATAGCGGCCACCACCTTGATCTTCAGCGTCGTAAACGCTGCAATTCTACGCGCGCTGCCCTATCGGGAACCGGGCAGGCTGATGCGAGTCGCCGAGAAGAACGACAAGCTGAACCTGCCGCTGTTTGCCACTTCCGTCCTCAATTACCTCTCATGGAAGGAGCAAACCCGGTCTTTCGAGAGCCTGGCCGCCATTGGGTACGGCAGCTTTAACCTGGTGGGCCGTGGCGAACCTGAGCAGTACGCGGGCAACACCGTCAGCCCATCCATCTTCCCAGTGTTGGGAATCCAGCCGGTTGCGGGCCGGGCCTTTCGCGAGGGTGAGGACCGGCCAGGTGGCGCGCGCGTAGCGATGATCGGCGAAGGACTCTGGCGGCGCCGCTTCGGAGGCGACCCGTCCCTCATCGGCGCGACCCTGTCGCTCAACGGAATCGACTACACCCTGGTGGGCGTCGCGCCGGCCTCCTTACCTCTACTGACCAACGGAGACGTCTGGATCCCGCTCATCATCGACCCCGGCCGTGAGGCGCGTCTGAATCACACCATCACAGTCGTCGGCCGTCTCCGGCGGGGAGTATCCTTTTCTCAGGCCCAGGCCGAGATGGACACGATCGTCGCGCGTGTGGGAGCGCAATATCCCGAGGTCAAGGACTGGGGGGTGCGCCTACAGACGTTCCGCGATTTATTCGTATCGGACCGGCTTCGGACCGCCTTGTGGGTCATGCTCGGCGCGGTGGGCTGCGTCCTTCTGATCGCCTGCGCGAACGTGGCGAACCTGCTGCTGTCGCGGGCCGTCGCGCGGCAAAGGGAGATCGCGGTGCGTGTAGCCGTCGGTGCGGCGCGAGGGCGCCTGGTGCGCCAGTTCCTGACCGAAAGCCTGACGGTCTCCCTCTGGGGAGGCGGCGCCGGGATGGTCGCGGCCGTTCTGGCAATCCGCGCCCTGAACCGAAATCTACCGCCAAACCTGCTGCCCGTGCGCGAAATACCGGTCGATTCCACGGTAATGCTATTCGCGTGCGGCGTCACCATGGCTGCGGGCCTGCTGTTCGGACTGGCGCCGGCCTGGTACGCGGTGCGGACCGACTTGAACCAGTTGCTGAAACAAGGCATGCGCTCCGCGGGTGGCGGACGCTCGCTGGTACGAAGCAGCCTGGTGGCGGCCGAGCTCGCGCTGGCCACAGTCCTATTGATTGGCGCCGGCCTGCTGATCCAAAGTCTCCGTCAGTTACAACGCGTGCCACTGGGCTTTCAGCCGGAGAACCTGTTGACGTTCCAACTGACGCCGCCGGCTTCCCATTACCCGGACGTCGCCCGAGGGTGGGCCTTTTACCGTGAGTTGCTGACTTCGCTCAAGGCGCTGCCCGGCGTCCAGGGGGCGGCCATCTCGAGCGGCATCCCCATGGGAGCGGGGTCCTATAATACTTCGCCGGGCAGCGCTGAAGGCAGTTCGCTGCTGCCGGTGGGCGCGAGCATTCCGATCGAGTGGCGGATCGCCAGTCCGGGTTACTTTGACGCCATGGGGATTCCTTTGCTGCGGGGCCGCACGTTTTCCGACCGGGATGACGGCAATGCGCCACCGGTAGCGATAGTTAGCCCTGAGACGGTACGCAAGCTGTGGGGCGACCAGGACCCGCTCGGCCGCGCGATACTGCTGACCGGCAGCCGGCGCTACACGGTAGTCGGCGTGGCCGGCGGCGTGCGCTCCACCGCGCTCGACCGGGAGCCGGCGCCGGCATTGTACATTCCGAGTTCGTACCGCCTGGCGCCGCTGATGGATGTGGTGGTCCGCACACAGGCCCGGCCGGATGCCTTAATGCCCGCGGTGCGCCGGAAGATCCACGAGCTTGACCCGGAGATTCCGCTCTCTAATGTGCGGAGCATGGAGCAGTGGATTTCGAGTAGCGCCGTCCAACCGCGGCTCAATGCCGCGCTTCTGGGCGTGTTTGCGTGCATGGCTCTGGCAATCGCCTGCATTGGAGTCTACGGCGTACTGGCTTACTCGGTGACGCAGCGCGTGCGGGAAATCGGCCTGCGCATGGCGCTCGGCGCCCAACGCGGCGCAGTCTTGGCCCTCATCGTCCGGCAAGGTATGGCGATCGGACTGGCCGGCATCGGCGCAGGGCTGGCGGGATCGTGGGCGCTGAGCCGCGCGCTGGCGACGCTGCTGTTCGGGGTGCGAATGCGCGATCCGCTAATCTACACGGCGGTAGCAGCAATACTGGCCGTGGTGTCGCTGGCCGCCTGCGCCGTTCCCGCCTGCCGCGCCGCGCGCATCGATCCAATGTCGGCGTTGCGCGAGGAGTGATGGCGCCGCCGCCCGGCTCCTCAGGCCTCATTCGCCAGGCTACTGAGCGCGGATGCTACGCGTCGAACAGCCTTCTCTGCTGTCTGCTGTTTGATAAGACCTTCCTTTGCGGCCCCGGTTATCGTGACTTCACAGCGTTGAGAGTCCCCGTCAAGGATTTCCAGGTATACGACGGTAGGATTCATATTCAGAAAGCCTGACTGGATGATCGCCTTCAGCAGTGGGTACGGTGGCTTGTTATCGTCGGTCTGTAACTGCCCGAGTTTCGTAAGCACTGAATATCCGAGCTTGAGCGCCCTCTCCTGCGAGATGTTGAGGGCCAGCTTCTGTGAATAGGATTCCGTCGGCAAGAGCTTCGCCGCAAATTGCGCCCCAATCGAACCCCCTAGCGCGCCGGCTTTACCGACCTCAGGCTGGCCGGAGAGAAGCTCACCGAGCTTGGCCCCGCGTTCGCCGATCTTGCCTAACTCGCGAGCCAGAACGTCGTCATCGCTATCGGACATTGGTACTCCTTCAGCACTCTCCGTCAGAGTTTCTTCAAGTACTCCAGGAGCGCGGCTTTCCGATCCTCAGTTAGCGAAGTGCCGAATGCATCGCCACTGTGGCCGATGTTACTGTTGCCCGGTTGGGTAGTGTCATAGACCCAGCCATTCGCTCCGGCGGCAGTAAGGTCGTTCTGATATCCGACTCTCACCGGATCGAATTCACGGTTTCCCACGGCGAACCTGGCGGGGCGCTGGTCCGGATGCAGCAAATCGTATAGCGTCGGCACCGAACCATTGTGCAGGTATGGGGCGGCGGCCCAGACGCCCGTCAGGGGCCGTGCCAGATATTGCTGGGTGGCGCGCCAGACTGCCGGAGTCGCATCCATGCCTGCCTGCTCCGCCGGGCCGATACCATCGTCCGCGAAGGCTCTCTTCTTCAGTCCGTCCAGGATAGGCCCAACAGCCACGGGGAACGGGACCTTTCCCACGGGTTGCCCGAAACTGTTGGCCCGATTCGGATCTGTCCCGATTTGCGGTTGAGCGAACAATTTGTCCTGGTGGCAGCCGGCGCATTTCTCATTGAAGATCTGTTCCCCTTCCTGCGCTTTGGCTTCATCGATGGCGCCCAGCACGTCCGCGGGCCATTTTGGCGCCTGGAGCGTGTGGGTCAGCATTTCCAATTGGTGCAGGTTGCCGATCCGCAACGTGGATTCGTACGTACGCGGGTCGAAAACAGACCCCATGCCCAAGGCCTGGCCGATGTTTCGCTCCAGGATGGAGTTGGTATTCCCGTCATAGTGAATCCACTGGAAGTCCTCGGGCTTCCGCCCGATATTATTGGGAACGCTCCAAATGAACGGGAAACGCACAGGCGATTGCATCTTGATGGGATATTTCGGAAACAGCAAATTGCGCGCAGCGCCGAACGCGTCGATCCTTCCCGGTCCCGGTTCGGTTCCGTCCAACAGGAGGTGTCCGTTCTGAAGATAGGCCAGCCGCGCCTTCAGAAGTGCGAGGTCGGCATTCAGGCGCGCCTCAAAAGCCGGCGCAGGAGCAGGCCGCGCCGCATCCGCGACAACCGAAGAAACGGAGTGAAAGGATGAATCCGCACTTGGCGCAGCCTCGACATTTCCGGCGGTTGCCACCGCCGGTTCCGCAGCGTATTTACCGGCCTGTTCATCCGACGGCGTATCCCCATTGTTCCGCTGTTTCTCCATGGCGACGATCAGGGCCACCAGTTCGCGGGGACTCTTCATCACCGCATCGAGCGATTCCTTGAACTCTATCTGGTACGCCTGAAGATTCACCAGCGCCGGAGCACCGTCGATGCGCACCTGCTTGCCCCGGTAAGTCAGTTGCCCGACATGGCAAGCCGCACAGTTGAAGCCGACCATCTCCATGCCCACGGCGCCTGCGTTTCTGGACCGCGACACGGTCACGCCAACCGGAAGGCCATACGGGTTGGTTTGACCGGCCTGATCCGGCAGAAACCCAAAGCGCTCCATCTGCTGGAAAAACGGCTTGCCGGTCTTCACACTCTTCAGATTTGCGAGCAACGCATACGGAACGAGCTCGCTGCCTTCGGCCAAATGATAGTATTGGCCACGTTCCGCTTGCGACCAGCCATTGGCGCTGTAAATGACGGGGGTCTCAGAGTCCCCCGCGGACGGCTGCCGGGCTTTATGGCCACAGGCCGCCAGGAGTATGAGAGCCGGCACGATCGGCGCGCAGCGGGAGGCTAGCATTGCACGATTATACGCCAACAAACGGGCATCGGATGACGCGGTGGAGCAAGCGATAACCGGCCGTTTGGTGTATCTTCATTGAAAGGCCAGATGCCGTACAGCGCTTTCATCTCGTACAGTCATACCGCCGACGCCACTCTTGCGGGCGCCCTTCAATCGGCCTTGCACCGCTTTGCCAAGCCCTGGTACAAACTGCGCGCTTTACACATTTTCAGGGATCAAACCAATCTCTCGGTAAACCCCGCTCTGTGGTCCAGTATCCGCGACGCCCTCGACCAATCGCAGTTCTACATTCTGCTGGCTTCGCCGGAAGCGGCCGCCTCGCCTTGGGTGGAGAAAGAGGCCGCATATTGGGTCGGCCGAAACGGACCGTCGCACATCCTGCTTGTCCTTACCGGCGGAACTCTGGAGTGGGATAAGTCCAGCGCCGCTTTCAAGTCCGAACCCACCAACGCTCTTCCTCCAGGCCTTTTGCGCACGTTCCCCGAGGAACCGCTTTTCCTGGATCTTCGGTGGGTGCGGGACGGCGGCGCTCGTTTGCGCATGCGCGAGCCTCGCTTTCACGAAGCCGTTCTGCAACTCGCTTCCACGCTGCACAACCGGCCCAAGGACGAACTCGACGGCGCGGATATTCGCCTCCAGCGCGAAACCCGCCGGGTCGCGGCCTCCGTGCTGATGGTGCTGCTTCTCACCGGGATCTTCGCATTGCGCCAAACTCTCTGGGGCCGCAAAGTGTCAGTCCAGAATTTCGCTGCCAGCCTTGCCGCCAGCTCTGCTACGGTCCTCGCCGAAAGTCCGGATCGGGCCCGGGAGGCCGCGCTTCTGGCTATCGAATCGAACCGCCTCCACCCGTCTTTTGAAGGAACACAGGCGCTGCGGGCGGCGGTTTCTCTCTTGCCGGCGGCCGCGCAATTCTACCCGCCGCATGACACAGACCCAGACGAGCGTATTCGCGATCTGGCGCTCTCTCCCGACGGCGCCAGTCTCGCCGTAGCGCGCGATGACGGGTCCACTCAACTCATTGACCTGATAAACCGTAAACCGGTTGGATTTTTCACGCCCGACGAGCATCCCGCGGCCCGTATCGACCTCCCCGGCGACCCGCGGGACGCTGCGTCAGACAACGATGCTGCTGTTTCGGTAGCCTTCAACTCTACCGGCGCCATGCTTGCATCCGCGGCCCGCAATGGAGTTGCGTCTGTCTGGTCTGTATCAGGGGGGCGCGAATTGTTGCGCGTTGTCGACGGCGCGCCGCTTTCGCAAGTAGCCTTTGGGCCCGCCGCTAACCAAGTCGTCATCGCCGGTGACGACGGGCACGTCCGAGTTTTCGATGTCGGCCGGGCTGCTAAGGTGGCCGATTTCAGATGTCCGGACAAAGTGGTTTCCGTGGCCGTCACTCCCGATGGCAATCTTGTGGCCGCGCTATCTTCGGACGGTTCGGTGTCAGTCTTCGATGTGGCGCATCAGAAACTTCTTCGTAAAATGGCCGGCGGTGAAACCGCGTTCAAGCTCGCAGTCAGCAATGACGGCAGGCGCGTGGCCGCCGCGTGCGGCGATTTCGCTTTTGTCTGGGATATCGGTACCGGCCGGCAACTATTGAAAGCCACCCATGCCGCTTCGTCCGAAACGCTCACACCGCAGGAGTGGATTGTCGATGCCGCCATCAGCCCGGATGGCAAATTCCTGGCTTATGCCGCGCGCGGCGACAAATCGGCCCATGTTTGGGACATCGACAACGGCCGACCGGTTCACGAACTTAAGCATGGCTCGGCGGTTGCCGCGGTCGCCTTCAATGCGGACGGATCGAAACTGGGCACTGGATCTTACGACGGTACGGCGCGCGTCTGGGAACTACCTTCGGGAAGCGAACTGGAACGCGTCTCACATGGCGGCGGCGCCGAAGTTGTCACTTTCAACTCCACCGGCAGCCGCTTCGCCGCCGGCGGCATGGATGGGTCGGTTTCCGTTTCCGAGACCCAGCGCGCCGACCGCCCCGTCTACGTCGCTTTGCCTTCCGATGTTCGCAGCGTCGCTTTCAGTCCGGATGGCAGGCGGATCGCGGCCGGCGCCGTGTCGGTACACTCGTCGCCGCTGGTGAGAATCGCCGATATCGAGGGTAGGACTGTCCGCGACATCGAATTCCACGGCGCTCCCGTGATCGACAAGCTCTTCTTCCTCACTTCTAACGACGCGATTGCACAGTGGAGTGACAAGCTATTCTCGATTGGCCTTGACCGGCCGTCTGTAACTGCGTTGCCCGATCTTCCCGGCGAACAGCGGATCGATTCATCAGGGAAGATACTTGCTATCCAGCGGGATGGCGTTAACAAGTTATACGAGTTGCCGGGCCTGCGACAAATCGCATCCGTGGCCGGCCCGCCTTCCACTCTGCTGCGTGTCGCAGCCGAAGGAAAACTGCTGGCTTTCGAGGAAAACAAACCTCCGAATGAGCATTTTGTCGATATATGGAGTGTCGTCAACAAGGCGTCCGTCAGCCGTATTCAGTTACCCGGCGAATTGAATCGCCTCGCCTTCAATTCAGCCGGCACGGTCCTATTTACCGCGGAGAGTCAAGACCTCCAAGCGTGGGAAATACCTTCCGGCAAACGACGTTTCGCCCTCACTGCCAGCGACGACATCGACGTAATCGTGCCCGATCCCTCATTGACAGGCGTCGCGACCATTACTCACGGACATCTCACCGTATGGGACGCTGTCACGGGAGCTCGCTTGGCGCAGCTTCCCGATTCGGGCTATATCCGCGCTGCCGCTTTCAGTCCCGACGGCCGTTACCTGCTCACAGGATACGATGAGCGCTTTGCGGCGCTTTGGCTCTGGCGCCCAGGCGATCTGCGAGATCAAGCCTGTGCGCGACTCAGTCGCAATTTGTCCTACGAAGAATGGGGGCATTGGTTTCCCAAACAACCCTATCGTAATATCTGCCCCAATTTGCCAGCCGCCAAGTGAACACGGTCCGCGCGGCTGCAGCGGACTTCGTCAGAAATCCACCGGGGAATCGAGGGCGAAGGAGAGTACGGTTCCCGTGGCGACTTTGACGCGCTTGCCGGAATCGCTGTCGCGCAAGAGCGTCTCAGTGGTGATGCCGATGACGCGGCCGTTGACTTTCACCGAAACCACGTTGAGCGCAATGGCCCCTGCCTCTCCGGAATCGCCCAGCTTGACGACCGCTTCGGCGCCCGCGGGAATCACGGTAGCGCCGGCCTTCTGAATTGGGGCGTCCAGCGTCGCCGCGAAAGTCTTACCGACCTTGTCCTTGTCGGAATCGACTGGGTCCACGAGGCGAACCCTCAGGTTCGTCCCGACCGGAAGCTCCACTCTGCCGGGCGCGGGCGAAACCGAAGGCGCAGCGGCCGCGGGCACAGGCGAAGGGGAGGCAGTGTCCGGACGCTTGAGCGTGGGGCGGTCGGAATCGGCAGTTGGCGTGGGCGCGGACGTGGATCCCGAGGCCCTATCGGCGTGGATGAGAACCGGAGCGTTCGGATCGCTCGCGCCGGTCTGGCGCGCACTGGATTGGCCGGCTCCTCCGTTATCCGCCGAAGGCGGCGGCGAGAGAGTCGAGCGGCGCAGGACCGGGCGGTCGCTATCGGTTGTTGTAGAGGTGGCATCGTCCGGCAGCGGCTGCGAATCGTCGTGGCGCCGAAGCGTGGGACGGCCGTCATCCGGGTAGGAACTGGCGGGCTGCGCCGAGGCGCCGAATTCGATGCGAGCGATCGTGTTGGCGTCGAACGTGCGTATCTGGTTCCCCACACGCATCTGCACCTCGCGCGCCGTGCCGCCCAGATAAGTACCGGAAATCACCTGGCCGTTGCGGAGGGTAATGGTGTCGGCGAACGCCGGCGCCAGGGCCAGGAAAACGGCAAGAATGGTCAACTTCACAAGCACACCCTCCTTCATGAATTCTGACGCAAAAGCGGAGCAAACGGTTAACAACGGCGTCCCAACCCAGTATCGCAGCCGCCGCTGGACGCGCCATCCACTCTGGTAGGACTGCATCCGGTTGTTGGACTTGGCCCAGCGGGCGCCGGCATTGTCCGAGAGGCAGCGGCTGCGCAGGAAGTGGCCCAAATGAGAATTGGCTCCCCGGCATGGATTCGAACCACGATTCACGGCTCCAAAGGCCGCTGTCCTACCATTAGACGACCGGGGAAGAGGGTGCGGAAGCTGTTCCCGATTAGTGTATCGTCACTTGCAGGTTGCCCGCAACGTTGAGGGTTGCAGATTGGATGGCGCCGGCCGCCGCCGGTGGATTCAGGGCTTTCGCCGATGGCGGCGCGGCGCGCATTCGCTTAAGCTGGAACGAGATGGGAATTGGAATCCGAATTGAAGAGCTACGCAAGGTCTATGACACGCCGCCGCCCGTGGCCGCGCGAGGCCCGACCGGGTTTGGATGGCAGCGGGGCGGGCGCAAGGAGAAGAAGAAGTCCAAGGTGGTGGCCCTGGAAGGAATTTCGCTCGAAATCCGCGCGGGCGAGGTCTATGGCCTGCTCGGACCCAATGGAGCGGGAAAATCGACGACCATCGGCATCCTCACGACTCGCGTGCAGCCCACCAGCGGCCGGGCTTTCCTGGGCCAGTACGACGTCTGGAACGATCCGGTCAAGGTCAAGCGGCTGATTGGCGTGGTCCCGCAGAGGCCCAACCTGGATTTCTCCCTCACGGCGCGCGAAATTCTCCTGTTCCACGGCGCCTATTTCGGCCAGACGGCCGGCGAGAGAGCGCAACGCACCGGCGATCTGCTCGAAAAATTCAAGCTGACCGACCGCGCCGACCACATGGCCCGCACCTTCTCGGGAGGCATGATGCAGCGCCTCTCGATTGCGCGCGCCATGATGCACGATCCCGAAGTACTGTTCCTTGACGAGCCTTCGGCCGGGCTCGATCCGCAAACCCGTCTGCTGCTTTGGGAGATCGTCCGCGATTACAACCGCCTGGGCAAGACCATCGTGCTGACCACCCATAACATGGACGAAGCCGACGCGCTGTGCGACCGCCTGGCGATTATCGACCACGGCCGCATTATCGCGCAAGGCACGCCCGCGGAGCTGAAGGCGTCGATCCCCGGCGGGTACCTGCTGCGGCTGCGCTTTGACCGCGTACCGGAGCAATTCGCGGAGGAACTGCGGACGCTTGGGGGCGTCCTGGAAGTGCGCGCGGCGGACCAGGCCGGCGCGGATGTGTATGCCAGCCGCGGCGGCTCGCTGATTCCGGCGATTGTGACCGCCGCGCAGGCCGCGGGTGTGGAGCTGCGCGACGTAACGATTTCCGAACCCAGCCTGGAGACTCTGTTTCTGCACCACACCGGAAGGAGCTTGCGAGATTGAACTGGAAAACGTTTTTCGCCATGCTTTCGCGCGACGCGCATGTGGCCCGCCACAACCTGCTGCCGGTGTTGCTGCAGAACCTCTTGCAGCCGCTGCTGCTGGTGTTCGTTTTCGGCCGCGTGCTGACCACCGGCGGCCTGATGGCGGCCCGCTTCAAGGACGTGATGCTGCCCGGCGTCATCGCCATCAGCATGGCGCTCTCCGGAGTGCAAGCCGTCGCCATGCCGCTGATGGTGGAGTTTCAGTTCACGCGCGAGATTGAGGACCGGCTGCTGGCGCCCATGGCTAACGGCTGGCTGGCGGTGGAGAAAATCGTTGCCGGCATGATCCAGGCGCTGGCGGCGGGTCTGGTTGTGATCCCGGCCGCGTGGCTGGTGCTGGGATCGGGCGTACACATCAGCCTGCAACATCCGTTCGAATTCGCAGCCGTCTGCCTGCTGGTCTCTCTATTTTCCGCGGCGGGCGGGCTCACCCTGGGCTGCTCGGTGGGCCAGACCCAGATCGGGCTGATGTTCAGCCTGGTGCTGGCGCCCATGATGATGTTCGGATGCGCGTACTATCCCTGGAGCATGTTGAGCGCCTTCCCCGGATTGCAGTACGCGGTGCTCATCAACCCCCTGGTCTACGCCAGCGAAGGGCTGCGCGGCGCGCTGGCCCCGCAAGTGCCGCACATGCCCGCCGCCGCGGTGCTGGGAGCGCTGATGGCGATCGACATCGCGCTGCTTGCGGCGGGGATCCGGCAGTTCAACAAGAAGGCGCTCAGTTAGCCATGCAAAGGCAACCCCACATCGCGGTCGTTGGCAGCGCCAACATCGATTTGGTGACATACACGGACGAGTTTCCCCGCGCCGGCGAGACCATCTTCGGACGGGAGTTCAGCCTTGGCTTTGGCGGGAAAGGGGCGAATCAGGCGGTCGCGGCGCGCCTCTCGGGCGCCACGGTATCGATGGTGGCGCGCGTGGGCGACGATTTGTTCGGCCCCGCGACCATCGAGAATTTCAAGTCTCGCGGAATCGATGCGAGCCGCGTCCTGATCACGCCGGGCGTTTCGAGCGGCGTGGCGCCTATCTTTGTGGAAAGCTCCGGACAGAACCGCATCTGGGTGGTGAAAGGCGCGAACGACCGTTTGCTGCCCGCGGACGTGGACGGCGCCGCGGATGTGCTGCGGCGCGCCGACATGATCGTGCTGCAACTGGAGATTCCGCTCGAAACCGTCTATTACACGCTGCGGTTCGCGCGCGAGCACGGGATTCGGACGATTCTGAACCCGGCGCCCGCGCAGCCGCTGGACCTCCGGCAGGCAGGTCTTGCGGATTACACGATCCCCAACGAAACCGAGGCGGAGGCTCTGGGCGGCGCGCCGGTGCGCAGCCTGGAGGATGCGCGCGAGTGCGCCGCGCGGCTGTTGGAGGGAGGCCTGCGGCGTGTGATTGTGACGCTCGGCTCGAACGGAGCGCTGTGCGCGGGGGATGACGGCCAACGGCACATTCCCGCCTTTCCAGTCGAACCGGTGGACACCACGGGGGCCGGCGATGCGTTCATCGGAAGCCTGGCGTGCTTCCTGGCCAGGGGCTGCGAAGAGGCCGAGGCGATCTCGCGAGCGAACCTGTACGCGGCGCTTTCCACCATGGGCGCCGGCACGCAAAAATCGTTCGTGACGCGGGAACGGTTCGAGGCTGAGTGGAAGGCGCGCACGGAAGGTTGAAGCGAGTGGGCAGTCCATCCGGATGCGCCTCGGAGCAGGCAGGATGATCCTCAGAACCGAAAGCAGACTTTCCTTTGCGGTGATCGCGGCGCTCGGCACGTTACTGGCACAGACCAGACCCGCCGCGATGAACCCTTTCGGTACAGGGAAAGACATCGAGGGCACATGGGCGGCAGCTAGCCGGACCGCAGTATCCATTACTGGGAACGTTGCGTTCACGTCCAACAAGCTGACGATCCTGCACAAGGATTTTCCGTTGACGCTCGTGCGAGAGATAGACAGACAACATCTGGCGGAGGTCGGAAAGATCGTCGACTACTTGCGACCGCCGTCGTCAGCGCGCCTGTACAGGACGCTGATCTCCAGGCGCTCGATCCTCGTGAACGGAAATACGATATGCGGACCGAACGCAGACGCGAAGTGGATTCTCGCCGTTGCTGACAAGAACGAGCTATCGTTGGCGTTTTTTTCCAGCGATAGCGAACCGAAACTCGATTACGGGACCGTCTCAACGGGCCATGACCTGTGTGGAACCTATTCTTACGTAATGTCCGAAAAATAGGTCAGCCCGTGAGCCTGTCGGAGATAGAATTATCGCAAAGTACTTAACAGAGCGAAGCGGCTTCGGTATCATAGGAGAGTGAACAAACGCTTTCGGGTCTGCGGCCTCGATCAGCCGTTTCTTCTTCCTCCTT
>Ga0181520_10003981_pt1 | contig 25268 bp, 16 predicted proteins | sample PEATcosm2014_Bin_29_FD_132451 | JGI IMG/M metagenome (GOLD analysis project Ga0181520, IMG submission 132451) | Peatland microbial communities from MTU Mesocosm Facility, Houghton, MI, USA - PEATcosm2014_Bin02_30_metaG | ecosystem: Environmental > Terrestrial > Soil > Wetlands > Peat | place...
CCTATGCGATACTTGGGAAGCGGAACCCCTCCCATGCCGGGATGGCGGAACTGGCAGACGCAGCAGACTCAAAATCTGCCGGCCCTTGTGGTCATGGGGGTTCGACCCCCCCTCCCGGCACCATTATATCTTATTTAAAATCATTACTTTATAGATTTTGATGGATTAGCGTACTTTAAATGTACTAGAATGTTTCATGCTCACAATCTACCGGCGCCACCGGGCTTCATGCAAAAGTACGGCTCGGCGCTCGAAGTGTTTCTGCCCGATCTGGGTTCAAGGAATCCTGCGCGGCGAATCGATCAGAAAGTCACTCGACCTCACGAATTGGGAAGCAGCCAATAAGCTCGTCCGTGACTGGGAAGTTGACGGCCCTGCCATTGTAAAGTCGGCGCGCGAGGCCGTAGATGGCTTTCTCAGCGACCGTGAGGCTATGAAGCTGTCAGAAGCCATGATGCGAAAGTATCGCCACGTAGGGGCCGAAATTAAGGCGCTCTTTGGCGACAGGCCGCTAGGCTCAATCACGGCAGACGAGATCCGAACCATACGCAAAGATTGGAAGCTCGCGGCGATTACTGCACAAAAGCGAATGGAAATGGTGAGGAAATTCTTTTCATTCTGCGTGGATGCAGAGTGGATTGAAAAAAGCCCGGCTCGGTTGGTGAAAATGCCGCCGGCGAATTATGATCCGACACTCCCCTTTACTGAACAGGAAATGGAGAGGATTTTGTGGGCGGCAGATTCTATTCGTGAAGCGCATCCAAGAATTCCGGCCGATACACCAAAGAAATTGAAGGCACTTATCCTGCTCATGCGCTTTTCCGGCATTCGCCCATCCTCACCCCCGATCAGCTCGCTCAACTTGAGGCTACCCCCGAGAATGAGCCCTTCGACGGGGACCCCGGAAGGTTCCGCATCGGCGTAGAGGCACTTCGCCTGGGACTAGCCTATGAATACGACCCTTACTTTTCTCTCTCCATTGCCCGTATTGATCCGCTACCGCACCAGCTTGAAGCGGTTTACGACTACTTCCTCGCAATGCCGCGCATTCGCTTCCTCCTTGCCGACGACCCAGGCGCGGGCAAGACGATTATGGCCGGGCTGCTTCTCAAGGAACTTAAGATTCGTGGATTGGTAAAACGGACTCTGATCATCACACCCGCAAGCCTGTCGTTCCAATGGCAGCGGGAATTGAAGGAAAAGTTCCGCGAACAGTTCGAGGTGATCCGCAGCGACGTGCTTCGCGCCAACTACGGCATGAATCCCTGGCAAGAGCGGAATCAGGTCATCACCTCAATCTCATGGGTTTCCCGAATTGAGGATGCGAAAGATAGTTTGCTCCGCAGCCGGTGGGATCTCATTATCGTTGACGAAGCCCACAAGATGGCTGCGTACAGTGCAGACAAGAAGACTCTGGCATATAAGTTAGGTGAGTCGCTGTCAGGGATGACAGACCATTTTCTGCTGATGACCGCCACGCCTCACAAGGGGGACCCGGAGAACTTCTGTCTTTTCCTCGAACTACTCGACCGTGACGTTTACGGCAACGTGAAGAGTCTTGAAGAAGCGATGCGGCGCAACTACGCGCCGTTTTATCTCCGGCGCACAAAGGAAGCTTTGGTGTCGTTCCCCGACCCGGACACCGGGCAGGTCAAGAAGCTGTTCACCAACCGGACGGTCAATACCGCATCGTTCGACCTCGATGGTGACGAATACGACTTCTACGACGCCTTGACGCGTTATGTTGAAGACCAGTCCATAAAGGCCGCTCAGGAGGATAGTCCGCGCAGTCGTGCCTTGACATTCACGATGGCGATGCTACAGCGGCGATTCGCGTCCAGCATCTACGCCGTTCACCGTAGCCTTGAGCGGATGCGCGACAAGCGAAAGAAGATTCTGGAAGATCCCAGGGAGTTCCTGCGCAAGCAGATGGATATTCCGGAGGACTTGGACGATCTGTCCGAAGAGGAGCGCGAAGAATACATCGAGGAAATAGAGAACGCGGCCATCAGCTTCGATCCGACAGTATTGAAGGAAGACATCCAGCAGATCGGCCGGCTGATTGACCAGGCGCGTGTCCTTGAACAGCGCGAAGTGGAATCCAAATTGGTGAAGCTGAAAAGTGTTCTCAATGAGCTTCAAATCTTCTCCAATCCGAAGATGAAGCTCCTCGTATTCACTGAGCACAAGGACACCCTCGATTACCTAGCTGGCGACGGCAAAGACGGTCGTCCACTCGGAAAACTGCGCGAATGGGGCCTCAAGGTCACGCAGATTCATGGTGGTATGAAGATTGGAGACCGTGACACTCCCGGTACACGCCTTTACGCCGAACGGGACTTCAGGGAAGATGCTCAGGTTCTCGTGGCCACCGAAGCCGCCGGAGAAGGAATCAATCTGCAATTCTGCTGGTTGATGATCAACTACGACATTCCGTGGAATCCTGTCAGGCTGGAGCAGCGCATGGGGCGTATCCACCGCTACGGCCAAGAGCACGATTGCCTCATCTCCAACTTTGCTGCCATCAATACTCGCGAAGGCCGCGTGTTGCAGAAACTCTTGCAGCGCCTCAGCGAGATCCGCGACGAGCTAGGCACCGACCATGTCTTCGACGTGATTGGCGATGTCTTTCCATCGAACCTGCTGGAAAAACTATTCCGAGAGATGTACGCCCGACGTACCGATCTCCCTAATATCGAGGCCCGCATCGTAAGCGAGGTTGACGCTGGCCGCTTCCGCAGAATAACTAACTCCACGTTGGAGGGGCTGGCCAAGCGCGAGCTGAATCTGTCATCCATTGTGGGCAAGTCGGCAGAGGCACGCGAAAGGCGGCTAATTCCAGAGGTCATTGAGGACTTCTTCAACACCGCAGGGCCAATCGCCGGAATCACCCCGCGCCCTGTGCAAAAGGACGGGCACGTTTATCGTATAGGCAAGGTTCCGCGAACTCTGGCGCCGATTGGCGAGAGACTGGAAGGTAGATTTGGCAAGCTCGGGCGCGACTACCAGAAGATTGTCTTCGACAAGGCGCTGCTGCTGGCCGACCCGACGCTTGAATGGGTCACACCGGGGCATCCGCTATTTGAAGCCGTCCGCGAGGATGTGTCGGATCGCGTGAGAGACGACTTACGCCGCGGTGCAGTGTTCTTCGATCTTCACGCAAGTGCGCCTTATCGGCTTGACGTGTTCAGCGCATCGATCAAGGACGGCAGGGCAAACACACTTCATCGGCGCTTGTTCACAGTCGAAACGGTGAGTACCGGCGAATTAGTCATGCGCAAGGAAACGCTCCTTTTGGAAGTCTCCCCCGCGCCCAAAGGCACCCCTGTGCCCGCCGATGGCCACTTACCCAATCGGGCCGCCGTAGAGCACTACCTGGTTGATTCAGCACTCCAGCCGTTCCTGGCCGAGGTTGCCGCGCAGCGCAACAAAGAGGTGGACACCATTTCCCGGCACATGGAGATTTCTTTGGGCGAACTGATTCATCGCCAGAACCTTCAATTGGCAGAGTTGGTCAGCAGGCAGCAAACAGGTGCGACCGTTCTCGTTTGGATCGCGGCCCCTGAGGAGTAAAGCAACATCATTGGTACGGAGACAAAAATACTCGGCGAGAATTGCGAGGCTATCCCTCTTGGTCTTCGTGAATCGGAACGCTGGGAGTGCCTCCTGGTTGTGGTTCGTCGTCATTCCCCTCATCATGTAGTACTGATAGGGAATTGCAAGGGGCGTTGTACACAGAGCGTTTCATGCCATATTGTGCGAGGGTATTTTGCTTGATGTAATCCGCGTAGTGGGTCAAGGGTATAGCGGTGATCCGAAATTCGATGAAAGTCGCTTCTCCGTCCGCTGATCGGTAAAGTGCGTGTCCAGGGGGAAGGCTGGCAAGCGCGTCGGCGGGGAGTGGCACCTCTTCCCAGTTCCTTTCGTTACGGATCGCCTTTATCAGATTCTCGTCTGATGAGAGATCAACGAGCCGTCTTGTCTTCACACTGTTCGTGAAATGTCGGGCGTCGCGCTCGTCCATGCGGAAGAGAAGGAAGGTTGATACGTTCCCCAAAACAGCGGAAAGAATCTTTGAATCAAGTTGGTCGGTGAACTGGTTGGCCATGACGAGTCCAAGTTTGAACTTTCCCGCCTCGGAGAGAATGATGTCGAACGAGGTGGTTTGGAATCGCTCAAATTCATCCGTGTATAGGTAAAAGGGCCTGCGCTGCTCGGGCGGAATGGCATAGCGCCTCATGGCGGCTTGCTGGATTTTCGAGACAATCAAAGAACCCAATAAATCTCCCGTTTCCCTGCCGGACTTGACGAGGTTGACGAGCAGTATCTTTTCCGCCTGCATGAGGTCGTAGATATTCAGTTGGTTCTCGCCGCCGGACATAAACGTCTTGAGGCTTGGACTGCGGACAAATGTCGTCATCCGGGTGACGATCGGTTCTATCGCGTCGCGGCTCGGGAAACTAGTTGACCACACCCTCAAGAGGTCGGGATCGTTGACGCGGCTCAAGATCTCTTTGCGGCGGTTCTCGTCAACGAGGAAGTAGTAGATGTCCAGAAAACACGTGTCGCCCGCTTCCAAAAGTGTGTAAAGGATGTTCCTAAGAATCGAATCCATGCGGGGTCCCCAGCCTGGAAAGCGCTGGAGAAGGAAAATAATATCCCCTACGAGGGCCTCTTTTTCTCGCTCATTCGAGAAGCTCATGAAGTCGATGGGAAAAGCGTTCTCGGCGTCAAGATAGATGGTTTTATCGGCAAGTCGCGGAGGGATACTCTGAAGGATCGATTCAACGAGGTCACCGTGGGGATCGATCACGGCGACGCCTTTGTCCTTTGATATATCAAAAAGTGCGCACTGAAGAAGCATGGTGCTTTTCCCGTGCTGAGATTTTCCAGCGACATAGACGTGCCTGGTCCTCGCTTCATAGGGAATAGCGTGAAGGTATGGCTCGTTCTGGATGATGCCGGTCGGAGGATCGTGTGAAGTGCCCCCGATGAGGATGGAGCCTTTAGGTACGATGTCCAAGTCAAAATTGAAACTGGGGATTCCAAGGGTGAAAACATACTGCGAAAGCGGGGCACGGATGGGCCCTAGAAAATCCTGCATGAGAACTTTGTAGGGAGTGACGGTGAAGTGGGCGGATTGAAGCAGAACTTTAGCGTAATCGACAATATAGGTACGATAATAGTCGTGTTGGGGCGCAAGAAACAAATAGAACCATACCTCCAGGTTCGGGGAGACAAAGAAATTGTGCTTTGATTCTGTGAAATTTGGATCTTCGACGCATATGCTTTGCGGCGGCGCAGGCGGAACGTAGGCGGGAGGAGCGAAAGCTTGGACAACTTGCGGCTGCTTGTTCGCTTTGCTCCGGGCGACGAGCCACGCGATGAATGAGGGAACGACAAGGAATGCAAAAAAATCGAAGTACGTGTAGGCAAGGTGGGGAGGGATGATCGTGGAGAGCGGGATACAGGCAAAACAAGCGGCGAGGAACGCGATAGTGAACCACCCGAACAGGTGGGCGTATTCAGTCTGTTTACCAGCCATGCCGCACCGTCCTAGCCGATAGGCGTACCCGATAGGGCGAGCGATAGCGACGGGCATCTTCTTGCGATAGCCCGCTAGGGTTTGAGGACGGAAGGACGAAAACAAGAAGATGCCCGTCGCTAGACGAGGGACGGTGCGGCATACCAGTCATACCCGCAAACCTCCAGTAAATAAAGGAGATTTCTCGATGGCGGGGTCTCCGCCATCATATTTTTCGAGTACCGGTGCCGGATAGGCAACGGTATCGCAGCAAAACGAGAGTTGGGCTATAATAGCGCCACCTCTACCCTTTTGGGTAGGGGTATCCAGACTAGTCGGCCCTGGAAATGAACGATCTGTCGGTCGCTCCCAGAGATGATTGATCGGTCGATCACTCTCAGAGATGAATGGTCTGGGCTTCTCAGATCTTCCCGCAAGGGAAGAGGAATTCAACTCTGGAGACAGAAATGGATTCCAATGAGAAGTGGTATGCAGTAAAGGAAGTCGCCGCTATGCGCGGCGTTTCACAGGATACGGTGCGCCGCTGGATACAGCGGGGTTTCGTGCGGGCGTTCAAGTTCCCTTGTCGGTCGAATCGGAGGCGTCGGGTTTATGATTGCTTCCGCATTTCGGAAGATGAGCTTGATCGGTTCACCCGAGTGAATATGACTTCCTGAAAAGAGCCCCGGTGACGAGCCGGGGCTTTTTTCTGTAGTTGGAAAGTACACCAATCCACGGGAGCTTGGAAAGAGGGGGGTGGGCGATCAGTTTCAGCAGTTGATTCGAAAGTTGAATCGGCGCGGCATTTTTGATGGATATACGAGTGATCCTCGCCTTCTTGTATTATGCGGGGCGCTGAAACCCGTCGTAGCAGTCGGCAATTCTAGCGGCCGCGGAGCGGTGCTCCAAATAGGAGGGGTGGAAATGGATCTCCGTCTGATGTTCCGGCCATTGGTAGGCCTGACGGACAAGGAAGACAACTTCGGCTTCGACGGTTTCAATATCGTAGATCGGGTTGTCTGGCATTGGATCCTCGTGCTTCCAGACGTCAATTATTACGTGGTTGCTGTTGCGCCGCCAGGCATAGCCGTAGTAGCCGTGCTCTCCTTTGGCCATGAAGCCCTGTTTGAGCCGGCTATTCAAGGTCTGGAGGGTAACGCCAACGTAGATTGGCCGCTCGAGGTCGTTGAAGATGATATAGAGTTTGGGTCCCCGGCTTGCGGCAATACCGGCAAACCCCTTCTCGCCGTTTTCCTTCCAAACCGTGAAACTCCCTTCCTTGAAGGCAAGGTTGTACCGCTCTGGTCCCGTGAGGCGCATGGGAACCTCTTTCGCGTCGGACTCCGGCTTATGGCCGGGCTGCGACCTCATGGTACCAGAGCCCTGCAATTTGCCAGTGAGTGGTGGCACCAACAGCATCCTGCGATGCTTGTGACCAAATAGGGTCTGAAAATCCTGGACACATCGGCGTTTACCAGTAGTAATCCTGAAGATTGCGCGCAAGGCGCGCTCAATGAGCGCATTGGACTGTTGACGCGAACCGAGTGGAGATTCCTTGCTCCAATTGAGTCAAAGTCTATTGGGTTCACATTTGCGCATCTTAATTTCTGCGGTATTTCAGAACAGGGCTACGTCCGGCACTTTCCCCCGCACTTCGAACATTTGCTAGCGGTGAGAGGCGGCCAGAATCGGTCCGATACTGGACCAAAACGCTGAGCCAGCAGTTCGCGAGTCTGATCATATGCATCGGTGCTGTCACCGTCGCAAGGTACATGGTGGATGAAGACGCCCAGTGTCTTGGAGCACCATTCGGAATAGTCCTGTGTATGAAGAATAAAGTGGTGCCACAAATCGTCGATAATCGGCGATGGGGCAAGGGACCGACCGCTTGTTGCGCAGAGCAACAGGAATCTGACAAGTTCATCTCCTATCTGCTCAGCATCTCCCATCGGAAGATCTCCGCTGTGTGCAAATCTTCTTATGATGTCTCTATTGATACGAACCTGCGAGACTTCGGTCACAGTGACTGTCGAATTCATTGCATCTCCTTCCGCTTGTCAGTTAGAGTCTTGGCCATCTCCCTGATTAGTGACACATGGTAGTTTGCGGCTTGAAGGTACCCCGACAGAGCGGTAAATTGCCTGGTGATTGCGGGGTCGTCGCGTAATTCCTGATCTTCGTATCTGACAAGATGGTCTGTCTCACCCCAAGCCTCATCCATGAGTGTCCTAACCTGGACCTCAACTCGCCATCCAGTCATCGGAATGACCCCAGCCTTTGCGAGCTCTCGTATGCACTTCCGCTTATCCGACGGACACTCAGATGAAAAGAAACTTGTGCCAGTTCGGAACACGAAATGAACAGAACAATACCCAGCCGCTTCCTCTTCAACATGGTAACCAGCTTCTCTAAATCTCGCAGTATCGTACATTGAGAATTTCCCGTGACGCACGCGACACGGCCATTTGAAGGCTTCTCCCGGGGGCTCAAAGTCCGGGGAAAGACAACCCAATCGTACCCTTTCGGCGAGGTTGAATAGGTCACCTGGGTCGACTACGACAAGGCGAGCAGCAGCCAAATCTGGCATGTGCTCATAAAAATTCTTAGCGTTGATCGCCCCGTTGATCGCTGGCTTCTTCGTTAGCGCGTCAAATTTTTCAAGGGTACGCGGAACTCTCTTACACCTGCAATTGATCGTGTACATTCGGAGATCGGTATGAATCTTTTCCCAATCTCCTCCCAGGATTTCAATGAGATGTCCCCTCAGTGTGTCGCGTAATCCTTCGACCGCGACTTGGTAGTCGTGCCGCTCTAGAAACTGAGACAGTTCAACGCGGTCCGCCGAGAGCTCGGTCATGGCGTAAACATCCAATCCAGAATTTTTCAAGTCTCTTATGGGCAATTAGAGGAAGCAGCGATAGCATAGATAATGATCCGGCTCAGCGCATTCGTCAAGGGCTTTGTGTGCCTATTGATCTCGGGATGTCCCGATCCCGCGGTTGATATTCGAAGAGCGGATGGCACGAACTTGAATCAGGCGCGGTCAGGGTCCAATTCTTGGTTTGAGCATAATCGCCGAGGCGCTCATCGACCGCGGATATGGAACGAGAAAGTCGGCATGACGGCGGGATTCCCGTGCCCAGCCGGTTGGCGAGGTTCCCGAGATGCTCCCTGACACTTGGGCGTTTGTCGGTCCTTATCCCCGCCGCGCCCGCCCGTCGTCGCATGGCGGCCTCTGTCCGAGTAGCGCGTGACTCGCCCGGAACCATCAGTCGTAAGCGGAAAACGTCGGCAAACACTAGGCAACTGCTCGCGAAGTCCCCAGAGCCCCGTGCGAAGCCCTTCATGTGTACGAACCTAAACCACAGGAACCAAGACAGTCGGCCGCGCATTAAGGAAGACACGGATCGGTCATGTTTACACCTGCTGGCTATTACCGGTCCATGCTGGCTGAAAATAGGAACCCTGTCGCTGGGTCGCCGTCGTAAAGGGCCAGCAGACGTCCGCCGCCGCGCTTCATTAGCCCCTCAATCTCGGCAGCGTAACTTGCTTTGAGAATTGGGAACATCACCTTTGCCATGTACCTCCGAAGCTCAAGATCGAACTGGAGCGGAAGCTGGTAGCTGATGATCTTCTCCAGGATCGTATCGCAGATATATCCGGCAACTACCTCGGGTGTGCCGAACGGTGTTCCAATTAGGGTTCCCAGAACAAGGGACACTTCAAATGGATCGAAGCTCAAATCTTCAAGTACGGGCTTAAGGAAGAGCCCTTCCGTTCCTATGACGCAGTAAAAGCCAATCCGGAGGGAATTACTGCCCTTGTGTTTCTGCTCCGCACTGAAGTCGGTCACACGGATCTTCCCGAGTTTGCCGAGGTCTATCTGAAGGTGCCCATAAATCTCTGCCCGGAACTTAAGATCCACATAAAAACGGCCAAACTTAGGATCTGGTGTGAAATCAAAACCACTAAAGTCGACAATCCCAACAGCCTTCCAACCGATGAAGCCGTTATCCTCCGCGTCAACCCTCGCTGCCGGGTACGGGCCATCTACAAGTGATTCGGCCATCGAATTCGGCATGAATAGGCCGCTATCTCCGGCATCTTGTGAACGTGTGCCAGGTATTACGTCATCGGCCTTCACCGGCGTTGGTCCTCCAATCGTCAGTGTGCCCACCGGATACGGTTGTGCATCGCCAGAGTCGGGTTTGCGGTCAATCTGCCCGGGCTTTGATGGGCCGATACCATTTCCAGGTCCACCGCAAGCACAACCACTTCCAGTGCATCGGACTCCGGCTGCCGCTGAGAGAAACAGAAACTGCTTGTCGGCAGAGTGAGCTAGCTCTATGCTTCCGTCAAATGCTAGCGACGGGAACAACAATTTGAGATCTACTTGCTGGCCGCTTCCCACCGATTGAGTGATCGCGGTAGCTAGTCCGCTATACAGCAACATTCCTTCGACTCGGGTCGCGACATCCTTGACCAGACCGAACTGCTTCAGCGTGTCGTCGAAGTCGTCGGGGTCGTTGCGCCGTATTCTAGGAACGACCTCAGCTTCCGCTGGCGATACAATCAGTTTGGCGGCAGAAGGGACGATGACAAATTTGAGCCTCCGCAGCTCGAGCGTAATTTTCGAAAGCGTTTTTGCAAAATGTCGCTGGGCGTCCAAGACGCCAAACGAAAATTCCAGGATCACTGGATCAGTGGCTCGTAGCGATAGGTCTCGACCCTGGAGTTCAAATTCGGTCTTGAGATCCTCAGCGCTCACCGCACCTGCTACTGCCGAATCGAATCTGACGGCAAACGGTGGAACCGCCAGTGAAACAACCTGGCCGACTGACGTTGTCAAAGTGTTGCGAAATGTCGTCAGTGAAAGTGCTGAGAACGATTTAGCTCCTACATAAATCGCAGCTCGGTTTCCCGCCCACGAGGAAATCTCTTCAAATAGTGTCGGCACCAATCTTCCTCCTTAGACGAACTCGTACGGCGCACAGCCTCCGTATGCTAACACAACGCTCCCGTCGCGTATCACTAGAAAGGGCACGGAGGAGGCGAGGCTTACCCTTAAGGCGTCACAACCGCAGTAGCGTTTACCGGCCAACTCCGAGTGGATTGTCGGCCACTCGGAGAAAGTGGACAGTTTACGAGGATTAGTACCGGGAAGTCGGCATCGCGAACGTTTTCCGGGTCTGAGCGGTGCTCCGGTTGGATGACTGGCAACTCGGAAGTTACGCTCAGTCGGTGACAGCAGAGCATTGCAGAGCTGTAAACCGGGATGTCCTAGGATGGATCGGGAAGAACGCAAGGCTGATGCTATTCGTCCAAAACTCCGTGTACTTGTGGTGTACTCAAGAACCGCGTTTCCTGCGTTTTGATAGTTTTGAGCGTCTAGTGTTTTCAATAACTTATTTAGAATCAATACGGACCGGCAATCCGACCCCCCCCTCCCGGCACCAAGTTGTTTATTATCAATAAGTTATGAGATATTATGGCTACCTGTTCTTTGACGTATATATGTAAAACTGGCTGATCGTAGTGCATTGCCACTCTGGCACACTCTCCAATGCTGGTTCATTTCAACAACAGTTCACGGTAGTCACAGCATCTAGAGGTCGATCAGATGGGCAGTCACAAGCGCTCTGTCGGCACGAATTCCTGGCCCTCGCTTCGCCACACTAGCAATGTCGTTGGCACAAAAGACCCGGCAGGTCGCCCGAAGTTGACGCGTTCGCCGCAACTTCCTGGAACAAATGGCAAAGAACGGCCATTCCCAGCCCTCTGATCGCTGTTTGTCTCACATCCACTGTTACAAAGTTCCTCGGGCACTCCGGTTCTCCGCTTGCCGAGAGACGCGACCGTTTTGCTTGATCCCGGTTTTCCAGCACGGTGACGGGCGTGGACCTCGAACGCGAAGTTGTCCAACACATCCTCCGCCAGTGGGTCGCCGTTGAACGTGAGGGTGAGCGTGGGCAGACCCTCGCGTTCCGCGGCGTGGAAGAATTGCGATTCGGCAATGCGCGTGGGCATGCACTCCAGCGGGCCGACATTGACGACGGCCGCTATTTCCCCCTTGCGCCAGTTGTGCAGCGACCAGCCCAATGTCAACACCGTCTCACCTCCGACATCGCCGGCTATATATTCAGTAGCCGCGTCGGCGATGTGGTTCACCGCCACGGGTTCCGGCAAGTGGAGGTGCTTAGCCATCGCTTCCCACGCGATATGGCGGATCCGTTCCTTCAGGAAGTTGATAATGCGCTCGACTCGGCCGGGCGGGTCGATCTGCTGGTTGCAATGGTCTATGTACGCCAAGAATTCGTTGAACGCCGCACAGCGGACACGCATTCCGCGCGCCTCAAGTTTAGCGATGATCCAGTCGTTCGCGAACGCATCGTTGCGGACGTAGATTTCGCCGACCAGTTGCACGACTGGAAGCACACCATTGCCGTGGACCGCCGCAAACTCCTTTGCCGCTGCCTGCAGCAATCTGCGAATGCCAAACAACCGGCCCGTGACTACCTGGGTTACGGCTTGCGCCCGGGAGCGGATGGCGCGGTGTTGCCGTTCAATCAACGCGCATAGCTCCGCCGTGCGCCGTGTGTAAATTTCGTTCGCCGCGCCGGGATGAAGTTCGGTCGGGCGGACAAAAAGCAACGCATCGTGGAGCATATCCTGGGCGATGGCGCCGGTCAGGAAGAGTGTGGTGAACCCCGGTGGCAGTCCAGCGAAGTAGTCTGACTCGTTTGGCGAAACGAACCGGCAACGGTCGCCGGCACCGAGGCGTTCAACAACGATCTTCTGCAGCAGATGGTACATGCCCATCCGGCACGGACCGTTGGTGCGCGTCATCATGTAGGCGAATCGTCCTGCCGGGTCGCTTTGCAGTTTCTCCAGCAGCCGCCCAAGCGTCAGGCTCACCGGCACGCACTCCTTGCCGGAGGTGTGACGGCGGCCAATCTGCAGGGTTTGCCGGTCGGGCATCGCCAGCGCCTCGGCCTTGAATCCCGCCGCGCGAAAGCACGACGCGGTGATGAGAGTGGTCGCCCCCAACCATGGCACAAGCAGCGTCTCGGCCTGTTTATCGAGCATGGTGAAGTCGCAGACGCCGCCCGCCATCGCCGCCAGGTCTTGCGGGGCAGCGCCCGGACCCTTGGAGGCACGGTCCTGGGCGACGCAATGGAGGAACGCCTCGATGCGCGTCTTGGTGCCGGCATCTCCCGCGTGGCCATCCGTCTCGATGACGGCGAACGGCTTACCCTCCATTACGTAGCTGAAGAAGTGCAGGTTGAAACTATCGGGACCACAGGAGTAGTTGCTGCAATAGACGCTGTACACGCCCGGCGTGCGGCGGATCAGTTCGGCGGCGCGCAGCAGGCGTTGGGCGTAACCCCAATAGACGCGCCCCAACACCGGGGCATCGCCCGCGACGGGGTAACAGTCGGCGGGGATGGCGACAGCGCCCTGGTCACGGAGGATGGCCGGAACGTTGGAGTTGAGGATGGGGTTGTAGATGGTATACGGCCGGCCGAGCACCACCACCGGCGTGATGTTCTGCTGCTGGCAGAAGGCCAGCGCCCGCGCGCCGATCTCGCTGCATTGTTCAGCAAAACGACTTTGAGCTGCGATCGCGGCCTGATGTGCACGCTCCCATTTGTCGCCGGCCACACCGAGTGAAGCCGCCAGCCGCGCGCAACTGGCATGGAATTCCGGCGAGTCCAGCCCGCGCGGCCCAATCTCGATCTCGGGCGAGAGCCACTGCGCCGTGCCTTTGCCGGCCAAGTCCAACCGCAACAGGTAAGGGGCGGATTGTACGATCGGGCAGACCTTGGCGTGCGCTTCGTCGGCCACGCGCAACGTGCTGCGCATAATCGGCGCAAACACGAAATCCGCATCGGTTTCGCGCAACCGTCCGGCTACGCCGTGAAACAACTGCATCGGCGCACAGAACGGCACGTGACTTTCCCGAATGCCGCGCTTCAGCGTCGCCGCGTCCGCACCGCTCACAGTCCTCAGGTCGCAACCCAACTCATGCAGAAAGGTGGCGAAGTAGGGGAACAGTTCCTTCAGGATGAACTCATCGCTCAATGCCACACGCCTGCCACCTCGGTCCGGACCGAGCCCCGCAAGCAGGTCGACAATGAGCCGCTCGCGTTCTTCGAACGGCTGCGGGGCGCGATCCGGCAGTTTGCGCCGCCGGGTTGCCCGCTCATGCAATGCGCATGCGCCGCCCCATGTGAACATCCCGGCTGTGCCGTCGACGCGGGTGCGGAGCCGGTCGATCCTGCAGTGGTTACCGGGAGCGCCGCAGCCGACGATCGCATTGCAGATGAACGTACTGCGCTCCTCTACCTTCGCTTCGAGGAACCGCCGGAGGTCCAACGGCGTGACTTCGCGCCACGCGAGGTCCGCGCGGGCAAGCAGCGCAATGCCCAGCGCGCCGACGGTGCCGGGGTTGGGCGGGATGATGACCTCGCTGCCGGTCTGCCGCGCCACCGCCGCGGCCAGCGCGTCCGCCGCGAACGGCATGCCCTGGCAGAAGATCACCTGTCCGACCGTCCGGCTGCCTTTGACGCGGTTGAGGTAGTTCTGGATGATCGAGTCGTAGAGGCCGGCAATGATGGTGTTCTGGGCCAAACCTGCCCCCACGGCCTCGTCGATGATCTCTGCCATGAACACCGAGCATTGTTGCCCCAGGGAGACGCCCTCTGGCGCAGCTAATGCGGCCGCACCCAGTTGCGCGACCTTCTCGATGCCGGCAAACTTGCGGCCCTGCTCCTCGATGAACGAGCCGGTCCCGGCACTGCACGCTTCGTTCATGGCGCAGTCAATTACGCGGCCGTGTTGAAGACGAATGTACTTTGCATCCTGGCCGCCGATCTCGAAAATCGTGTCCACGCGCGCATCGTAATGGCAGGCACCTGCCGCGTGCGCCGCAATCTCATTCTGGATGAAGACTGCTTCCGGCCCATAACATTTCGTCAGCAACGACCCGACAATCTCGCGTCCGCTGCCCGTGACGCTGGCGCCGCGAACGAATTCACCGCCCACGGGGCTTTCCAGGAACTGCCGCCATAGCGCCTGTGCCGCCTCGACGGGGGCGCCCTGGGTTTCCCGGTAAGCGTCCCAGACGGTCACTTGGGTCGCCGCGTCCAGCGCCACCGCTTTCGCGCCGGTTGAACCGATATCAAGACCGAGGATCAGGTCGCGGACGTGACCGTTGCGCGCCGCCCACGCCTGGGGAGGCATGCGCCGCACCCGGCTGAGGCACGTGGTCAGCGCCGGTGTCCGTTCCAGCGCCGCGCCGTCAGATGCTGCAAACAGGCGCTCCACGGGCGGTGCCGGCAACGATTGCTCGGCAGCCAGCAACGCCGCGCCCAGCGCTTCCCAATACAAGCCGTCCTCGCCCGGCACGCGCAGTTCGTAGCCGTACTTTGCAAGGCGGTCGCGGAACGTTCGCTGCACCCGCGCTGACTGGCTCACCCCGCCGATCAACACGACCGGGCTGGGGCAACTTCCAGGCTTCAACAAGTTGAGGACGTTCTCACAGACGGCATCAAAGAGTCCGGCAAGAATTTCCTCCCGGTTTTCCCCTTTGTTGGCAAGGTGCGTCAAATCGGTTTTCAGGATGACCTGGCATCGCCCCGACAGAGCAGCGGCATGTTCCACGTCCGCGCAGAGCGCGCTGGCCTCCTCGACGGTGAGCGAAAACCGCCCCGTCAACTGGCGCAGAAAGTTGCCGGTGCCCTGCGAACAGCGGCTGTTCTCGCGGAACACCTCACGCCCGTTGGGCCGGATTTCGAGCACGGAGAACCCGTGGCTGCCGATGGAAACTAACGTCCCCTCCGTGTCCGGGAAGAAGAACCGGAACGCGCGGCACTGCGCCTGTTGCAGCGGCACCCGCGCCAGGCTGAACTGCCGCCCCAGCCGGCCCGTCGACGCCGCACCGGCCAGCGTAGCAGCACCCCATTCGCGGTACAGGCGATCAAGCAGCGGCTGCGGCTCTTTGCCATGTTCCAGCCGGCAACGTCGCTGAAGTTGCCAACGGCCGTCCACCTGCGCCAGTTCAACAAGCTTGAGCGTGTCTGTTCCCGCGTCCACTCCAAGAAACCAGGGTCCCGACACAATCTGTGCGCTTTCCATGGTTTTCTCCTTTGGGGCAATCCGGAAATCCCTTCTTGAATTTCCGGAGGGTTACTGCTCACAGTCGCCAACGAGCGACGCCTGAACTTCTGAACCCTTCAACCGCGGTCATGGAATCACCTGCTGGTGACTCAGCCAATGGGGCAGTGCAGTAGTCAGAAATGGAAGATAGGTAATCAATAGAACGCCAATTGACATGACCGCGACGATCGGCAGTACGGAACGCAACACCTGTGGAATTGGCTTGCCGAAGCGATAAGAAGACAGCAGCAGATTCAGGCCGATGGGCGGCGTCAGGTAACCGACTTCAAGGTTGGCAAGAAAGATGATGCCCAGATGCATCGGGTCAACGCCGAAGGCCAGAGCCAGCGGAAGCAGCAGGGGAACTTGAACGACGATAGCCGAGAAAATATCCATCATGCAGCCGACCAGCAGCAGAAAGACGTTGAGGGCCAGCAGAAAGACGATGCGTGAATGAATGGTGTGCGTCGTCCATTCCACTGCGCGCGCAGGCACCTCGGCATCCACGAGGTAGTTAGTGAAACCCAGCGCCACCCCAAGGATCAGCAACACGCCTCCGATGACCAGGCCGGCGCGCGCCATGGCCCGCGGTAGGTCGCGAAATACACTCAATTCCCGATGAATGAAAGCTTCTACGACGATCGCATAGAGCGCTGTGACGGCGGCGGCTTCGACCGGCGTGGCCCAGCCTGAGAACAGCGATACGATGGCGACTACCGGCAGCATCAGCTCCCATTTGGCGAGCCATACTGCCTTCACGAGCCTGCGCGCGTGAAACGGCTCGGCCGTTTGAGCGCTTCCGCACGAACGCCACACTCCCCAGCAGGAGATTGCGACTACCATGACGACTGTCGGCAGCAACCCCGCGAGAAACATTTGACCCATCGGGACTTTAGCCACGATGGCATACAGGATCAGCGGCAGGCACGGAGGCAATAACAGGCCGAGCGAGCCCGATCCAGTGATGAGGCCCAGGGAATCCTTTTCCTTCAGACCGCCGGCCAGCAGCATCGGCATCAGCAGGCCGCCCAGGGCAAGAATGGTTACTCCGGAGGCTCCAGTAAATGATGTGAATAAGGTGCACACCAGCACGGTCACAATGGCAGGCCCACCAATCATCCTGCCGAAGAGCGCGCGGAATACTTCGATCAACCGCTGTGGAGCTTTCCCTTCGGCAACCACAAACCCGGCAAGAGTAAACAGAGGCAAGGTGGGCAAGGTTGGGTTCGTAACCAATGAATAATGCCCGATGGGGATGGAGGCGATGGGCTGGTCAATCGCCCAGAAGAGGATCAGCGCCATGCCGCCGAGAGTTGCGAAAGCGGGAATTCCAAGGCCGGTAACGATGGCCAGCGCGGCCACGGCAATCCAAGCCATCTGCGTATGAGGAAGCGGCGACCACACAAAAACCGCGACGATGGCGCTTGCCAATACCAGTGCAAGTACGCGGTTGGCCCACCGGGCGGAGGAGCGCAGGACCAGGCACCACGCGATCAGGAAGAAGCCAAGCGGCAGCGCCAGCTCGATCCACCAGGTCGGCACTCCGTAGGCCAGAATGGTGGGAAACTCGCGCTCCGATAGCACGAACTGGAGCCCCGCAGCTCCCAGCAACACGCTGATGGAGGCGGAGGCCGCCGCGCAGACAACTCGCGACATATCCCGGGCGGGTCCGCGAAGGAGCATCTCTTCAAGATTCGAGAGCGCGATCAGCCGGTCTTCGCGAGCCGCCATGACGGCGCCCAGCATGCCGACGATTAGCACCAGATGCTGAACGATGGCGCCTCCGCCATCCAGGCCGGAGTGGATCAGTGGCCTGAGGACAATTCCCGTCAAAGGCAGAATGACCAGGCACGCCATCGCCAGCGCCATGGTGCCTTTCTCCATCCGTCCCGGCTTGAGACCACGCCAGACCCGTTGTTTCCACCGCAAGGAACGGAGCGGTTCCATAGCGACTTCCGTGGTGCTCATTGCTCACCTCCGGTCTGATTGCGGTACTCGACTACGAGGCGCTGCACTTCATCAAAATCGCCGGCGGGCACCATCGTGCCGCGCACCCTTGGCCACAGAACGTTCTTGGCAAACTGCTCCCATTCGCGCCGCATCTGCGGCGTCACGGTTTGGACCTGCAGACCGCGGCTTTGCATTGCGGCAATGGCCGCGGATTCTTCCGACGCGCCTGCCGACTCCATGCCGGCTCCCGCGGTCTCCGCCGCCTGCTTCATGGCTGCGCGCGTGGAAGCCGGCAGCGCATCCCAACTTTTCTTCGTGACGACGATGCCCCCGGTAACCGGCACCCATTTCAAGTCCAGCATGTGGGCCACGGCGGTGTTGAATTGAGCGCCCAGGGCATGAACCGGCAGCGTCGCTATGCTGTCCACCATGCCAGTTTGCAAAGCCGTCAGCGCATTGGTCCAATCCAGCGCCACAGGATGGCCGCCGATGGAGTTGAGCAGCTGACTCTCCTCGGCGTCGTCCGCGCCGACAGCCATTTTCATCCGCAGAATATCCTGCGGAAGCAGCGCCGGCTGCTTGGAGAAGAAGTGCGAGAAGCCGACAGTCCCCCAGGAGATCATGACAAAGCCACGCTCTTCCATGCGCTTCTCGATGTTGGCCACCATGTGGCTGCGCACATAATCCTCTTCGGCGGAGGACCGGTACATCAGGGGAATCTCCTGCAAAGCCTTGACCGAAGGATCGATCACCGCGAGTCCGTCGGTAGTCAACAATCCCGCCTGAAGCTGGCCTACGCGCATGCGCTGGACGATTTGATGTTCACTTCCCATGGTGCCGTCCGTGTAGACGACAAGCGTTACTCCGCCTTCAGGCGCCTTGCTCCACTGCTCGCCCATGGTCCTCAACAAACGATCTAACGATGTGCCTTTGGGCGCGAGCGTCGCCAGGCGAATGCGCGGCGGCTGGGCTCCGGTGGCGCCGGCCAATGCTGCCAGGATGCAAGAGACCAATGAGATTCTGCGACAAAGTGATAGCACGGCACCCTCCTTAGGAAGCTTCACGGCTTCGCCGTCGCGGCTTCAGATCCCACGACGGCAGTTGGATCGACGGGATCGAGAAACAAATCGTCTTCGCGCGCAAGCAGCCAACGCGCCCGTCGCTGCATCACTACGTTTGCCAGGCGCCATTCCGGCCTTGCATCGGGGTCGACGGCCAACGCCCGGTGCAGCATGGTCTCAAACTGCGCGCGATTCTGACTGGGAACCGAGATTGACTCCGCGTAGGAAACATAAGGCCCGGCCATTTGTCCGTGGGCTATCTCCACCGCGCGGTTGAAGTGAGGCAGGCTGCGCGCTTCGTAGTCCTTCCCGCCGCCAGGCCGCGCCGGTTCGTATGTAATGAGAAACTGCTGAATGGCGCCATCGCTGAAGTCCGGATCCAGTGCCGCCGCACGGTCGATGAGCGCTTCGACGATGGACTGATCGGCAATCAGATCAGGCGACTCCTTGGATATGGAGATGGCCGAACCCCACGCCGCGGCGGTCCAGTAGAGAAATGCGACGTCGCGCTTGTCGCAGCGCATGACCGCGGCCTTGGCGTCCTTCCGTAGCGCGCTTGCAAATCCCTTATGCCTCGTCTCGAGGCCGCGTAAGCCGTAATCCCGGGCCCGCAGGTAGAGCAGGCGGGCACGGGTATCGAGAGCAGTCGCGGCGGCAATGTCGTGGGTCTCGGCTTCATCGGCCTGCTCCTGAACTGCCAGGTAGGCGTACTGGGTAAAGCCACTGGAAACGGCCAGCAACAGACCGCGGTGATTTGGACTTTCTGCCAGCAGGCTTTCCATCAGCTTCAAGCTGAACGGCGCCGCGGCCGCGATCAGCTCCGGATCGTTGTCGGAAGAAAATGTTGTGCCGCTGCCGGCCGCAAGCGCGTTTCCCAGCTTGTTGACCGCGACCCTCTTCATGGAGCAGCCGAGCATGAAAGCCAAAACCCAAGGTGCGATCGCCCAGAGAGCCGTGCACAGTAATGCTCGAAGTTGAGACGGGCGTGACCGTGGCATAACTGTCTACTCTCCTCGCCCGGGCTTCCTGGCTGCGCCTGACGTCTCTTGCCCGCTAAAAGCAAAAGCGCCGAGATCATGGCTAGCCGGACTTTTGAACCGTTCCTGGAAACCTGGGTAATTGAACCTACTTCTACTCAGGTCGAACGGCACAAGCAATTGTTTGGATGTTATTTCTGAATGATTTTTGGATGATCTTCCAAGGGGCCGAAAATTGGATGCATAAAGTGGGATTTCGCCTGAGCCCAGTGATGAATGCCGGTTTGCCGAGACCGCAACTTTTGATAGCATGGCTTCTAGTGTTTCGTCTCTGCAGGTCACTTTCCGCGCGCTCAGATGCAGTTTAGGCAGTCTCGGCGCGCATCGGGACCTTCAAGGCGTACCAAGCATTTTGCGCACGTGCCGTGCGCGCTGTGGCCAACCCATGGCCTCATACAAAGTCATCGCCTCGCGGAGCAGGGCGTGGGCTCTAGCAGCTTCGTCGGCCTTATTCCGGGCAAGGAGCATCGCTGCGTACCACTCCCTCGCCACCGGTTGCAGGTGGCGGTAGGGCGCCGAATCTGTCTGGCTTATGGCGGCGAGATGATGCTGCTCGGCTGCCGGCCAGTCCCCGGCGCAGGCTGCGGCAATACCTGCCACAGTGCGAAACGGCGAAAGCAGTGAGTAGGTCCATGCTCCTGTGAGGATCAGTTCCTCGGTCAGCGGCCGCAGTGCTGCGATCTCTTCTCTTCTTCCCATGTGCGCGAGGCCGACGACCGATCGTTCCAGTGCCGTCCATACGCCCAGGGAATTCAACTGCCCCGGAACCGGCAACTGCCAGCGCCGATTTGTCCAAATCTCATCAGCCCGGGGAGCACCGCATTCCGCGCAGGCTGCGAAGAGACACGCCTCCGAGAGGCCGCCAAGGTACGATTTGCCCTCAAACTCCAACCCGTGCGTATACCAGTGCTCAGCCCGTTCCATATCGCCGGACCAGAGGGCCAGATGCCCGCGCTGCATGCTGGTGGCGAAATTCCAGCCCACGCCATGTGCCGCGCCGAACTCCCACGCTTCGACAGTCTCATCCCTGCACTTGTTCAAATTGCCGCGAGATGCACTCACAACGGACTCGCCGAGTTTCAGTGCCCAAACGGCGAGGTGATGTCCGATCTTCTCCGCGCGCACTGCAGCGTTGGCCAAGGCCGCCGCGCAGGTTTCAGGCTTGCCGGAATACAGGTCTGCCCATAGCCCATAGAACTCAACCGATGAAGCATCCCAGGCGTCTCCGGCGGCCCGGCAAGCGCTGGCGACCTGAGGAGAGGTCAATCTCACCTTCGTGAGTTGGAAAGACTGGTAGTAGTGAATCGTTTCCAGCATTTCCGCACGGCCGCGGGACGGAGCCTTCATGGCTTCGGAAAGGCGCCGTGCTTCGTCAAACATGGGTTCTGACTCCTGCGGTTGGCCGCTCGCGCTCATGATGGCCGCGCGCATGGAGAGCACACTGCTGAGCGAATGGAGGTTCTGGCCCAGCATCAGGTTATGAGCATGCCCCATGGTGCGATTTGCGTCTTCAAAGTTGAGCCCCCACGCCTGGAGGTAGCTCAGAGCAAGGCTCGCATCGGCGACGCGCTCAAGGTCCTGGGCAGCTTCGAATAGCTGAATTGCCTTGCGATAGCTTGTAATCGCCTCATCGGTCCGACCAATGCTCCGCAGGACGCTCGCCTTTTGCTCAAACAGATTTGCTGCGTGAAGTCCGTGATCGTCCTCCCACAGAGAAAGGGCACGGTCCAGGTATTCGAGGGCCTCTTCATGAGCGGCTCCGGCGCGAGCCTGACGGGCTGCAATCAGCAAGTACTTTGTGGTGATTTCAGGATCAGCTGCGGCGCCCGCCTGATAGAGGTGATGCGCCAACTGCGATGCCTGCGCCTCAAGATGCCGCGCATGGACTTTCTGGATACCTTCGGCAATGCGCAAATGCAGGCGCTGTCTTCTGGGCAACGATAGCGATTCCGAAAGAGTCTGACATACCAGCTCGTGCACAAAATGGTAGCGCGCATCGCGGCTGCCCGGTTCAGGCGCAAGCAGGTGAGCGCGTTCGGCTTCCTCGACTGCGTCAAGGGCCGCATCCGGCTGCTGGTTTTCGAGCGCCTCCAAAAGGTCCATGCTGAAGCTTCGACCGATTATCGCAGCGGTCGTCAATACGCGCCGGGTATCGTCACCAAACCGGTTCAACCTGCGGCCCAATACCAGTCGAACCCCGTGGGGCACCTGGAGTTGGTCGGCGGGAAGATTGATAAGCCACTCGCCATCTTTGTCAAACAGTTTGCCTTCCTCCGAGAGATGACGAAAAAGCTCCTCGACAAAGAAGGGATTCCCCTCGGTCTGCCCGAAGAACGCTTGAACCAGCGAGGACGGCGGCTCATGCCCGCTTATCGCTGCGAGCATGCTGCGAACGCCAGCCTCGGGTAATCGGCGCAATGGCAGACGCACGGCTTGTTTTTCGCGCACCAGCGATTCAAGGGTTTGCGCGAAAGGGCGAGTGACTTCCAACTCCATATCACGATAGGTACCTATCACCAGCACAGGTGTCATCGACAACGTTTGCGCGTGATGCTGCAAAAGCAGAAGCGTGGGTTCATCCGCCCACTGAAGGTCCTCAAAGAGGAAGACTAACGGCGTGACACAGGCCGCCCTTTCCACGAAGGAGCGAAAGGCGTTAAACAGGTACCTGCGTCCCTGCTCGGGAGGCAGCGTGATCGCCGGAGGAATATCGGGATACATATTCCGCAGCTCGGGCATCAGGCGAGCTACCTCGGGAGCATGGTCCCCGAGCGAATGGCGAAGCCCTTCTCGCGGCGCCATGCGCGTGATGTATTCCAACATCTCGATGAATGGAACATAGGGTGGAGCGCCTTCCATTTCGTAGCAGTGTCCGACAATTCCCAGCGCGCCGCGGCTTTTGGCTTCTTCAAGAACTGCTCTGGCCAGATGAGACTTGCCGACTCCCGCCTCTCCGCCGATTAGGACCATCGAGCCATGGCCGGCAAGTGCCTCATACAGCACGCGTCTCAACTCAGTCAGTTCATGATTGCGCCCGATGAGGGGCATCCTGCTGACATCCAGGAGTTGCTGGGCGGCAGACAGTGCGCCTGCCACACGCTCAAGATCTGCTTTTACTTCGACAACTGAGGAGTACCGGAGATCCAGAGAACGGGCGAGCAGGCGCCGGATAAGCAGCAGAAGGGCCGGCGGCAGATCCGAGCTGAGATTCGGCGAGTCGTGCAGAATTGACTCCCGGGTCTCAGCCGAGTCGCCCCTTCGGAACGGATGCGCGCTGCCAAACAGCTCCGCCAGCAGGATGCCGAAAGAGAACAGGTCGGACCGCTGGTCCTGCGGCTCGCCCTTTATCTGTTCCGGCGACATGTAGTCTGGGACCCCGGAGTTCAAAGTTGGCTCTCTGCGAGATTCTTCATCAGAAAGGCTGATCTGGCTGTCCGGCTGGCCATGCACGCACTGGCGAGCCAATCCGAAATCGAGCAACTTGGCGGTTCCGTTTTTGGTGACGATGACATTCGCCGGTTTGATGTCACGGTGAATGACGCCTCTGGCATGGGCGGCTGCGAGTCCGTCGGCGATCTGAATCGCGATACCAAGCAGTTTCGGGACGAGAGCGGCGCGTTCTTTGCTGTTCAACCCTGCTGACCCCGCGATGAACTCGCGCAGCACCTCGCCCTCGAGAAACTCCATTACGATGAATGGTTGTCTTTCATGCTCACTGATCTGATAGATGGTGCAGATATTGGGGTGGTTCAGTGAAGAGGCGGTGCGTGCCTCGTGCTCAAGTTGCTTCAGGACCGATGGCGTCTGCGCCAGGTTCTTCGTCAGAAACTTCAGCGCAACGGGCCGGTTGAGCTTCAAATCTTCGCCCTTGTACACCACGCCCGTCCTTCCGCCTCCGAGAACGCTCAGAACGCGGTAGTGGGAAATGTTCTGGCCGACCAGTGGAGCTTTCCGGGCGGGATTGGCGGAGTCCGTCTTCGATTCGTCTATCTCGCGCTTGGCCGAAACCATGAGCCGGTAACCGCGGCGGGCTAGAGTTTCGATGTACACGCCGTTGTTGGAGGTATGGCGTAAAGCGGAGCGGAGTTTGAGAATCGCAGCATTAATGCTGCGATCGAACTCGACAATGGTGTCACCGGGCCAGAGGCGGCTTCGAATCTCTTCGCGCGAGACCACTCCTCCATCGTGTGCGAGGAGTAGCTGGAGGATTATGAATTGTTGTTCAGGAAGCCGCACGCAGCGCCTGCTTCCCTGTAGATCCCCGGTTTCGAGATTGAGCGACAAGAGCCCGAACCGAATCAGATTGGACATCCGCCTCTCCAGCTGCCTCAACTCAGGGATAGCCACACTACACAAGCAAGTCAGCTGGACAAGAGGATCGGACAGTGCAGTGTCAGACTCAATTCTGAGCTATGAAGCCTTTTGGACGGTAAATCTGCTGAAGCCGGTGACTCTGCACGTGAACGGGATCTGGTCTGAGTGGTGCCTTAGACGCGGAAAATGTGAAGCGGGCCCAAACTGTCAATGTTGAGTGGAAAGGCCGGATGACTTGTGGTTCACACAGGATCCTCCGTCAATTGAAGGAGTGACGGCCCTCGCACCCTCATTTTGGTTGACAGGTTATCGTCATCCACCTCACCTTGCGATGTGACAGTCATCACAGATTAGTTGACCGATATCGCCATCCACCTCGCCTCGTGATGTGACATTAATCACAAAACAGCGGGCACGTCGCAGCGCGACTCTCTGCCACCTTGTTTTGGAGCCCGCTGCCAGTTGATGAAGAATCGCCGAGTCACTCGTCGCTGTGCTATCGGTAACGTGAAGTCGGCAAGTGTTCGCCGATCTGCCTAGGCATGCTCCTGGGTTGACGAGCACAGGCCAAAGCGCTCATCGAGGCAGTTTTGAGGTGCTGTTTTCGATCACCGCGCGTCTAGTTTGGCATTCAGAGATTTGGCGAGTTGCCATGGACACTATTTCGATGACCACTGCTCAGAATTGCCAACCAGAAAATCAAGCGATTTATCAAGGCGACTGAATCTGGAACCAATTCGTCTCAGATCCCGTGTACTTGTAGCGTACTCAAGAACCGCGTTTCCTGCGTTTTGATAGATTTGAGCGTCTAGTGTTTTCAATAACTTATTTAGAATCAATATGCGGCGGCAATCCGACCCCCCCCTCCCGGCACCATTAAGTTGTTTAGTATCAATAATTTACGTGGGCATAAACATACTTGCCGCACCATGTTTTGGTGTGTCTGATACCTAGCGCCGAAAAACCCTGTGCAATACTGCGTGGGCTATGATTACCGAGACCGCAGTATCGAGCATTGCGCCCACTGGAACCCGCCTAAGCGGAGGACCGCTGTACATGTATCTCGCTTACATGGACGACACTGGAACCGGCAACAAAGTTGAGCGATTTCAGGTTATGACCGCCGTGATTGTAGCGGATGGGTTCTTCCACGCGGCGCAGAGTCGGGCCATCGGTGGTCTTGCGGCCTATATTCCCGAGGACAAGGCGGACGAGTTCTGGCAG
>Ga0181520_10003984_pt1 | contig 25259 bp, 16 predicted proteins | sample PEATcosm2014_Bin_29_FD_132451 | JGI IMG/M metagenome (GOLD analysis project Ga0181520, IMG submission 132451) | Peatland microbial communities from MTU Mesocosm Facility, Houghton, MI, USA - PEATcosm2014_Bin02_30_metaG | ecosystem: Environmental > Terrestrial > Soil > Wetlands > Peat | place...
ACTTCAGCCCACGCCCCCAAACGCAGCACCAACACGCATTCGGACTGGTGGCTCAACTTACGGAACTGCTGAAACGCCTCACCCCAGAAACACTCGGCAGCAGCCACGCCGAAGGTACATGCAACGGAATTGGGACGCGGCGGCAACGGTTCTGTGTCGCTGAGCACGGTAATCTCGCTGACTCCGGCAGCACGAAGCCGGTCGAGGGTACGCATGAGCACGCTGCGTCCTAACACGTCGAGCAGGGCCAGCGGAATATCGCCGAAGCGCTCTGTCTCCGGCCGGCCGCCAACCAGGATCAGCGCGCGGACTCCGCGCAGGTCGGATGCAGCAGAGACATTACTTCCCAATGCGCGATTTCCAAATGCGCGGGAGCGGAACGTACGATCGCCTAAACCCATGGAGACCACCTGGGCGCGGCGGCGCGAAAAATCGTTGATCGAAGAGGTACCCATCCGGGCAGTCGCCGGAAGCGCGAAACGGGCAGCAGTGCGTTGCGGCCGTGCTGCACGTGGAACGAACGCAGGTACTGTTGAATGATGATCGGCATGGTCTGCCGCAGGGCCACCGAGAAGTTGGCTTCTCCCATCTGGCGCTGCATCTCCGGATCCTCCAGCAGATTCACAATGCAATCGGCCATGCTGTGTGCGTCCCCTGTCTTGAAAAAGCTGATCGCCAGCTGTTCGTCATCGCCCATTGCCCGAAAGTCGGCGATGTCTGCGCAGACAATGGGCAGTCCGTGTTCGCAGGCAATGTGCGCCACGCCACTGGAGCCGGTGGCCGAGGAGTAGGGCATCACCATCAGCGTTGCGGTGGCAAAAAGCCCGGGGATTTCTTCCTCCGCTACGTATCCGGTAAAGCTGATGAATGGATTGCCGGCAAACGTTTTCGCGACGCTTTCGACGTAACCCGGGGTAGATGGGTGATTCCCGCCCGCAATCACCAGGCGTGCCTGCGGAAAACGCTTCACGATCTCGGTAAAAGCTTCGATCAGCAATTCCAGGCGCTTATAAGTGCCCCACTTGCCGAACGCCAGGATGCGGTGCTCGGGATTGCCGCGCCGTTCGAATGCGGGCGGCTCAGGACGCGCCGTAAGAATTCCATGAGCCCGGAAATGCACATTGTCCCCGTTGTACTTTTCCATCAACGTGCGCCGATAGGCGGGCAGTAGTACGGAGATGGAGTTGGCCATCAGCAACATGCGGGTTGCCAAATATCCAGCGGCACGATAGCTGCGCTGGAAGCGCACGCCGGCATGCTGCAGGTCCACATTGTCCATTAGATGATGCAGGGTAATGTGGGTATAGGTTCCAGACAAGCGGGCCAGCACGGGGGTCATGAGTCCGGCAAATGCCGCAACCGGATGAGAGCCGAAAGTAGAAAAGAGCAGGTTAAACCACACCACGTCCGGCTTCAGTTCGCGAATCGCGCGAAGGATGCGGACCGGGTTGCCGAAGCCGTTGAAGTTCCAACAGCGGACGACGTGAAACTCATCCAGCTCTGATTGGATTGGGTCTAGACGATCGCCGAGAATGGTAAGGCTCAGCAGCGGGTCGCTCTGTAATTCGCGAGCGATGTGGAAACCGTATTCATTAAGCCCTCGCCGCGAAGGCGGAAAGGCGCTGACCAGACAAATCTTCATGGGGCCCCTCTGGCCTTAAAACAAAGTCAAACGAATCAGCGGACGCAGGATCGTCTGGCTGTGGCCAGCAAAATTAAAATAATTTACGTTTTGAACTCCGAAGGAGAACCGGATCGGATACTCCACCGGGACTTGCCCGTAACCGTCGCTTACGTTGCGTCGTAGCGGCTTGATGTAAGAGATGAGAAAACTGCTCTGCACGTTGTCATAATCGTGAAACCCTTCGCCGCGCGAGAACGAGAAGCTTTCATTCACCGTCCAACGCCGCGAGAGTCTCCACTCGATTTCCGCGGCGGGACGCATCGCTTGCGCGATCCAGTAACTCAAATCCTGCACGCGCCACGAGCGGATGTACTCGCCCAGCACGGCCACGCGCAACCTGTCACTGAACTCATGCTGCAGACCTGCCGAGGTTGTGGTGGAGTAGAACTCGCGGATCAATGGGCGGAAAAGCAAATCGCGCACGCCGTAAGCGGTGATGAACTGGGTGCGTCCCCACGGGCGCCCGACAATGAATTCCAGATTCGCGCCCAACTCGCGCGAGTGCAGATTCTGTTCCGTGAACGGACCTGTCTCATGGAACGCTTCGCCCTGAATCGTGAGCCAATTTCCCAAAGCGTTGGAGGACATGTAGGCGAACTGCCGGAACAGGTTCTGATTGAGCTCGACTGGACTTTCCTTGTCGCGCCGCACCGTAAATTGCAGTCCCGTATTGAAGGTGAATGTAGCCGCGCCCAGCTTGAGCACCGGGTTCAGCGCCGCATTCATGTTGTAGTCCCAGGTATCGCGATTGAGAATCAACTCTTGGCTCGGTAATGAAATCTGTCCACGGGCATTCCGCACCTGAAAGAATCCGCTCAGGGTAGGGTATTTTCCCAAATCACCGCGAAAGCCGTTGGTCCATAAAGTTTCGAGCGAAGAACGCGGCGGCGGGATGGCTCCAGTCTGTGGGTTGCGGAAGATCTGCCGGTCCAAGCCGAGAATGGTGGCATCGTCAATGATGCCGTGTACCAATATGTCGGAGTCAACACTGAACCTATGGTTGAGCTGCACGCCCTGTTCCGCCGCCGCCTGCTGCATGGCAAACTCGGCAGTGTCGTCCTCTCCGCCCAGTTGATTCGCACGTGCGAAAGCAGTCATTGCGTTGAAAGACTGATGCTGCTGGCGATAGATGTTGGCTTGCGCCATGGTGTAGTCGAAGTTATTTGCGAACTCCGCGGGGTTGCCCAAGATAGCCAGTTGGCTTTGCGCTTCATTGGTGTGGCCTTGGGCGAGGGCGGAGTTGGCCAGGCCGATGGTGACTACCTCGTCGGCAGCGCCCGCCTGGCGTGCACGATCGAAGTAGCGCCGCGCGAGATCGAAATCACTCATGGCGAGAAAAAGATTTGCAGCTTCGACAAAGTTGTCAGCCGTGACCGGCGAGGCCTCGCCCACGCGCGACTCGGCGAAAGCCAGAGCGATCTGCTGCTGTGCCGCGTCAAACCTATTCTGCCTGACGAAAACTCGCGCAAATAGCAGACGTGCTTCCACCCGGTTGGCGTCCGGAGCCTCCAGGGCACGCGAGAAGCGCTGCATCGCCGCGCCCTGCTCACCCAAGGTCAGCAACGCGGCACCGGTGTTCAGAAGAATAGGCGCGGAGTTCGGGCTCTGCTTTTCCGCGGCACTGATGTAGCGCAAGGCCTGCTCACGATGATGCAGTTCCGCATGTGCGTTCGCGAGTTGGGCGTAGATCTCCGGATCGTCGGGCGAGATGGCGAGCGCTGCGTTCAAGGTCTGAATTGCCGCGGGATAGCGCCGCGCATGGAATTGTGTGTCGGCCAGCGCCAGCTCGAGTTTCAAATTGTCGGGCGCATACTTCAGCGCCGCCACATACTCCGCTTCTGCCTTGTCAAGAAGAAGCAAATCGCGATAAGCAGTGGCGCGTGCCAGGTGAATTGCACCCGAGTCGCCAAGCAGCTTTTCGGCCTCAGCGGTTTGCTCCAGTGCGGCACGCCCGTGGTGAAGCTGCAGTTCGGAAAACGCGAGTCCCAGATGAGCTACGCCGTTGGAAGGCTGCAGGCTGAGCGCGGACTGAAAGTCGTGAATCGCCGCATCGGGATTCTGCAGATCGTTCAGCACGTAACCGAGATTTACATACCCCTCGACCAACTTCGGATCGCAGGCGAGGGCCGCGGTGTAATCCTCTACCGCCTGTTGCAGTAGTTGGCTCTGCTTGTGCACATGCCCGGTAAGCAGAGGGAAGTCCGGTTCCTTTGGCAACAGCTTGGCGTAACGTGTGGTGAGCGTAAGGGCCTCGTCATAACGTCCGAGGTCGTATAGATCGTATGCCAGGTAGACCGACGCGTTGCGGTCGGTTTCCATCTGGGCCAGCACCTGATAGCCCAGCCGCGCCGACTCAGCGTACTTGCCCTCGTGAAACAGAACGCGCTCGCGCTCGCGCATGACCCGGGGATCCTCGAGCATGCTGCCGGTGGCGCGGCTCACCCAATTGGCGGCGACGGAGAAACGTCCGGCCTGGATTGCGGCGTTGGAGGCGTTGGCGATTACAGTGGCATTCCGCGGCGCCCGCTTGAATGCCTCCTCGTAGGCGGCGTTGGCGCGATCGAACTGCGCCGTTGCCGTGTACAGGTCACCGAGCGCGAGGTGTGGCACATAGTCGTCCGGGTAGTCCGATGCGTACTGCTGGAAGTAGCGTTCGGCGGCGGCGTTGTCGTTGTCTTCGCGCGCAATGTAGCCCAGGGCCTCCATTGCATAGTGATTTTTCGGATCAGCCTTGAGCACCTGCGCATAGAGCTCGCGCGCCTGAGCCGAGCGCTTGGCATGCCAAAGCAGATTGGCATATTGCAACGTGATGGCGGCATTGTTCGGGTCCAACCGCATGGCCTCTTGGAGGTCTTTCTCGGCGCCCTCCAGGTCATTTCCTCCCGAGCGAATGGAGGCGCGGACGCGCAGAAATTCCGCGCGGGCCGGACCCTCGATCTGCAGTTGATTTACCAGGACTTCAGCCGCCGCGATCTGCTGGTGCGCTGCCGTCTCATTGCCGTTCTCGCGATAGATTTCGGCGAGATTCAAGCGCAGTTGAATGGGGTAGAGCTGGCCCTCCGGCACTGCGGCATTGGGCAGGTTGGCAATGGCTGCCTGATATTCGCGGATTGCATCGGTCATGCGGTTCTCCGTCCGCGCAAGCTGGCCGGTGAGCGCGTGCAGACGATAGTGGTTGGGATCGATTTGCGCAGCGCGAGCAAGGAAAGCCCGTGTGCGGTCCACCTCGCCCAGGCGCAGCTCTGCCTGGGCGGCGCTGAGTTGCAGGCCGATCTGGTGCGGCGCAAGCCCGGCGGCACGGGCGTAGGTTTCCGCGGCGTGCTGCGGATCGCCGTCGAGTTCGTAGCTGTAGCCGAGGTCGGCGAGAACCTCGGTGTTTTGACCGGGCGCGCTTTTCAGCGCGGCGATGGCTCCCTTGTAGTCGTGCTGTTCACGGTAAAAATTCGCGACCGCGCGGAAGACGGACGGGTTCTTCGGGTCGTGGGCGCGCGCGCGCTCCAGCATCTCCCGGGCACGCTCGGGCTGTTTCAGCTTCAGATAGGCAACGGCCAGCATCACTTCGGCGTGCGACGAGGGATGTGCCGCTTCGGCACGTGATAACAGCGTGATGCCCTGCTGTGCGTCACCGCTCTGCAGGAAGAGCTCACCGGCCATCAGCAGATCGTTCTCACGATTGGGCGCCGCATTCACCACTTGCATCAGGAGGTGTTTGGCGTCATCCAAGCGTCCCATGCGCTGGTAGGTCTGGGCCAGACCGCTGAGCCCGTCCAGATTATTGTGGTCGAGCTTCAATCCGTTCTGGTAGGCGTCCACCGATTTTGCGTACTGGGCGGAAAGTCGCGAGGCATAGCCCAGCAAGAACCAGAGTCGCGGATTCTGCGGTGCGGCTTTCACGGCACGCTCGGCGGCCAGAGCAGCGGCAGCCGGGTTGCCACGCTTCAGTTCGTCCTCGGCAGCACGGGCATTGCGTCCGACTTCAATGCTGGAACCCCAGCCCAGCGCTTCGCCGGATTTTTTCGAACTCTTCGCCGTGTTTTGTGCGCCCAAGTCAATGTCTTGCGCACGCAGCAGTAGCGCAGACAGCAAAAGACAAAGAGGACCGGCGACCAGCAGACTTCTATTCACTTGGCTACTCTGGAATGCTGCGCGTTCGCGCGCAGAGAGAGAAAATTGCTTCCAACAACGTCGGATGCAGAGAAGCAGCGAAGTGTCTTATGCCTAAGGCCGTGCAAATTCACGGAATCGTCATGCCAGCCAAACTGGGTACCGATGTGCCGAGGATTGGTCGCTTGCTGCTCACAAACTTCAACGCCGAAAAATTGGAGTAAACCTGACAGCAGCTCTGGGAATCACAGTTGCTTAAGTAAGGCGGAGATGATTCCTTTGACTGCGAAGCCTGTGCTTACTACCGACCGTGCTCTTCCGCTGCTTGCCATCGTTCTACTTGCCCTGGCGGTGCACGGGCCGTTGCTGCTGATGCAGCTTCCCGCCAACTCTTACGATGCCAACACGCATATCTTCTTTGCTGCCCATTATGCCCACCACTGGTTTTCCCCGTGGAATGAAAAATGGTTTGGCGGAATGTCGCAGACCACCTATCCACCGCTGACCCACCAGTGGATCGCATTGTTCTCGCATCTGTTCGGGCTCACGGGCGCCTACATGTTTGTACAGTTGGCCGTGATTCTGCTGCTGCCGGTGGGGATGTACCGCTACGCGCTGCTCTGGGTACCGGAGCGCGAGGCGAGCTATGCGGCGCTCGGCTCGGTGTTTCTAGGATCGTTGGCGATGCTGGTTTATCAATCCGGGCAGTTGCCTACCACCACGGCGGCGGCGCTCACCCTCAACGCCTTGCCGTACTTCTACCGCTGGACGCGCGATGCAGGTGTCATGCCTTTGCTGAAAGGCGCGGCGCTCTCCCTGGCGGGGGCGGCGGCCCATCACGTTACGTTCCTCTTTGGAGCAGTGCTGTTTGCCCTGCCAGTGCTTTGGCTGAGCGTGCTCGACCGGCAGGAGAGCCCGCGCAAATCCTCCAGCGCGATGGTGCTGGTGCGCGGCATTGTCTTTGGCGTCCTCACGCTGGCTGCCACATTCGTGATGCTGCTGCCCTACTTCATCTCCCTGCGCCAGAACCCGATCTCCCAATTGCCCATCCCGCACGGCTCGCGTGACAACTACATCCTGAGTCCGCACAGCGGCATGAACTTCTGGGTTATCCCCATGGGCGCGCTGATCCTTGCCATTCCCTACATTCTGCTCAAGGGATCGGCGGAACGCCGTCTGCGTCCGCTGCTCTTCGGGTGGTATCTGACCACGCTGCTCGGCCTCGGCGGTACCACCCCGGTCGGCCGGCTGCTGCTGGGCCGGGCCTTTGAAGTCCTGACCTTTGAGCGCTTCACCTTCTGGGCAACGTTGATGGCGTTGCCCTTTGTGGGCCTGCTCGCCTCCTGGATGATCGACCGCTGGAACCGCCGTGCCGTGGTGCTGCTGGGTATTGCCGCCGTTTACAGCTGCGCGATGTCAGTGGCGTGGGTGGTCTTCAATCCCATTAACAGCGGTGACTTCCGGGTACAGCCGGTGATTGACTTCCTGAACCGCGAGGAGCACGCCAAGTATCGCTATATCACGCTCGGCTTCGGCAACCAGTTCGCCAAGGTTTCCACCTACGCGAATGCCGGGAGTCTGGATGGAGACTACAACTCCGCCCGGCTCCTTCCAGAACTGACCGCCTACGGCGCGGGCCAGCTCTACAACTCCAAGTACTACGGTACGGCGGGGATGGAGGCGTTGCGCGCGATTCTGAAGCATGCTGACCAGTACGGATTGCGGTACATCTTTGTCCGTGACCGGTATTATGAGCCGCTGTTGGCCTTTGCCGGGTGGCGGCAGGCGGAGACCTATGACAATGGCGCAACCTCGCTGTGGACCAAGGACGACGTGCCTCCGGCAAAACACATTGACTTCGGCAGCGCTGTCCCGACGGTGTGGGAGGGCGTGATGTGGGGACTTGTGCCGATTGGCGTCAGCCTGCTGGCGATCCTCGCCGTTCTGCTCCCGGAGCGGCGCCGCTACTCCGAGGCCATTGAATTCCCGTCGTCGTCAAAGCGGAGCGAGATTTCGTTACGGGAGGCCCAGTAGCCATGAGCAAAGTGCTGCCAGTTCTACTGATTGTTCTTGCTGCCGTGCTGGTGGCCGCCGCCACGATGCACTCGTCATCGCTTACCCCGGCGAGCACGCCGGAAGGTGCGGTACAGGCGTTGCTCAGCCATGTGAAGGCGCACGACGGCGAAGGCGCCTACCGCTACGTGGCGACGGCTAGCAACACGGACATGGATGACTTTGCGCGTGATGTCTTCGGTCAGGAGGGCAATCTGCGGACGTACTCGGCATTGCAGCTCTTCGATACCAAAGTGCTGCACGAAGACGATCAGGAAGCCTCGGTGCGTGCGAGTCTGCAATGGGCCTCGGCGGTAGGTGCCGTGTATGACACGCGAGACCTGAAGGTGGTGCGCGAGGAGAACAGCTGGAAAGTGTTGTGGCCCGTGCGGCCACGCCCCAAAGTTCCACCCCAGGTGATTCCCGTGAACTACCTGCGCTGGGACATCGTAACGCGCGGTGCCGATGACGACTGGGGTGCGCAGAATGTGGATGCTCCCCGGGTTCGCATCATATCCATGAACCCGGTGGAGAAAGATGGCAACTTCATTCTGCTGGGTGAGATTGAAAACGAGGACACCGTGCCAGGGTTCGTTTCTGTTGCCGCAACCCTCATCGGTAAGAACGGGCAGCCCATCGCGCAGGAGGAGAGCTTTGACAAGATCAGCCACGTCCTGCTGCCCAAAGAGATTTCGCCCTTCCGCATCGATTTCCCGAACATCAGGCGTGACCGTATCCAGAGCGTACACATGCAGCCCAACGCAATGCTGGTGCCCGCCTCGGCCGATCCGGTGATGGGTGTCATGCACCAGATGCTGCAAAAGGATGCCCGCGGACACTCCGTGCTTACCGGCGAGCTGATGAACCAGAGCGGGCAGGCGGTCAACATTCCGCACGTGCTAGCCACCTTTTACGACAATGCCGGAAAGGTGATCTGGGTAGCAGACGGATATGTGGACCAGTCTCTGGCGCCGCAGACTCCGGTGGCGTTCAGCATCGGCGTGCGCGATGACCTTGTGCCGCAGGTTCACAGCTACCGGGTCACGGTGAACCAATACAGCCGCGACCGTGTGCAGTAAGCAGGAGGCGGCAATGGAGTCACCGAGAGCGCCCTTACAAAGCATCCTTCCAGGCGGTTCACATCCGTCCCGCAGGTGGGCGAAAGCGAAGACCATGCGCCAACTCTGCGTCCGCCTCCGGGGTGCGCTCGTTTGCGGAGTCCTGCTGACGGCTCCGGCATGGTGCACCGCTCAAATGCAAGTTTCAGGTCCGCTGCAAGCCGGTGCCGGAGCTACGCTTCGGACCCCAGGCTCTGGCGACGCCACTCTGTATCTTTTCGGCCCTGGGGTGGCCAGCAAGCGGCAGGTTCAGCGCGGCACCATTGCGCTCTCTGGCGATGAGTTGAAGGCTGCCGGGCGCTACACCGCGATTCTCGACGGCAGCAGCATGTCTTTCGTTGTCGACGCGGCACCGCTGGAAAACATCTCCTTTATCGCTCGCCCTTCGCGGGTTCCCGCTGCCGCCAGCGGTGCGGTGCTAGGTTCGGCTTTCCTTTTCGACCGTTTTCAAAACCTTGTGATTGCGCCCACCCCGGTTGAGTTCCGGCTTGCCATTGAGGGAACGGCGGGCGAAGAACGTAGCGTGACCAGCAGGAATGGCGTGGCCTGGGTGCAGATGGATTCAGGACGCCGTAGCGGTCCTGCGCAGTTTCTCGCCTCCTCCGGTGAGGTTCGAGCGCGCCGCGTCGTGCAGCAGGTCGCGGCCGACCCGTGCTCGCTTCGCATGAAGGCCGCGCGTGCGCCCGACGGCAACATTCTGGTGGAGACCGCGCCGATTCAAGATTGCTCCGGAAATGCCGTGCCCGACGGTACGATTGTTACCTTCACCTCGGTCGATGCCAGCGGACGTAGCACGGTGGACGCCCGCATCAAGCGCGGCTTCGCCCGGGCCGAGTTACCGGCTTCGCCTTCCACCACGCTGTCCGTGGCCGCCGGAGTCGTTCTCGGCAACGAGATCCACTGGGCTGGTGGCCAATGATCGCCGGTATTCGTTCTCTGCCATGTGGCAAAGCCATCTGTCTCATAGCGGCATTCCTGATGATGCTCGCGGGACTTGCCTGGCTTGCGCCTGCAATCCACGCTGCTCCGCCCGCGCCGCTACAGTCGTTTGACGCTGCCTCGGCCGCGCCACGCCCGGTAGAGGAGACCACCGCCCTCGCCATACAGCGTGACTATGCCCACGCCTGGCAGGCACTGGCCTCGGCGCTGGAAAATAACCGCGCCGGGCTGCTCGATGAGAACTTTACAGGTAGCGCCCGCCAGCAGTGGCAGGAGGCAATCGTCGCCCAGCAGCACAATGGGTTGAGCCGCCGAATCGTCGATCACGGGCATAAGGTGAGGGTTACGTTTTACTCACTTGATGGCTCAGCGTTGCAGGCAATCGACACTGCCGACCTTGAGATTCAGTACCGCGAAGGCAGCAAACTTCTCGCCGCGGAGCGCATCCAACCGCGCTACCTTGTTCTGCTTACCCCGGCAGAGGACAGTTGGAAAGTGCGCATTCTGCAGGAAGTTCCCGCGAGTTAATGTTGCAGGCCAAGCGCTTCAAGGTTTAACGCTTGGCGGATGCGGATGGTGGAATTCGCAACCAGATTCGCAACATGGGAACGCCGAAATCCCTGTTTACGCTCGGTCTGGGCCATCGTGCATAGCTTCTTGGCCTAGAATAGAAAGTGTGCCAGAAGTGAGCCCCAGTGCATCTAAGTACCATGGCTTGGTGAACATGAAAATACCCACTCGTTCGCTCGTTCTCGGAATTCTTGTGACTTCGCTTGCCGCGTTCGCTCAGCAGCCTGCGAGCACTCCGCAACCGTCCCAGCCCAAAACGGCGGAGGCGGTCCCATCTCCGGCGAGCAGTCCGGCGGGAGCGACTTCTCCTGCCAGCTCGCAGCAGCCAGATCGCGCCGAAGCCTACTACCACTTCCAGTTGGGTCACATGTATGAGGAGATGGTGGCCGTAACCGGCAATGCCGAGTTCGCCTCCAAGGCTGTGGACGAGTACAAGGCGGCGCTGCAGGCGGATCCTTCTTCGTCCTATCTGGCCTCCGCCCTGGCCGAACTTTACGCCCGCACCGGAGATGTCCGCGAGGCCGTGATCGAGGCCCAGGAAATCATCAACCACGACCCTGACAATATTGATGCCCGGCGACTGCTGGGCCGCATTTACCTGCGCTCCATCGGTGATCTGCAGGGCGGAACGCAGAATGATACCGAGACCGTTCTCCACCTCGCCATCGAGCAGTATGAGCAGATTGTCCGCCTCGATCCCACCAGTATCGAGGATCACCTTTTGCTGGGCCGCCTCTATCGCCTGAACAACGAAACCGCCAAGGCCGAGGCCGAGTTCCGCACCTCGGTGAAGCTGCAGCCTTCGTCAGAAGATGCCGTCACGACGCTCGCGCTGCTCTACAACGAAGAAGGCGACAGCGCACACGCTCTGGAGATTTTGCAGTCCGTGCCGGAAGCCGACCGCTCGCCGCGCATCGATTCGGTGCTGGGCTACACCTACGAACAGAAGAAGGATTATCCGCATGCCATCGAGGCCTATCGCAAGGCCGTCGATCTCGACAGCGACAACCTTGACGCCGTGCGCGGACTGGCCGAGAACCTGCTGAACGATAACCAGACCGAAGCCGCCCTGGAACAGTACAAGACGATTGCCGCGGCGGATCCGCAGGACGCACAGACGCTGCTCCACATCTCAGAGATTTACCGCCGCGATGGGCAGTTTGAAAAAGCCCTGGACACACTGAACAAGGCGCAGTCCATCGCGCAGGACTCGATGGAAATCGAGTACAACCGCGCCGTCATCCAGGAAGCGCTTGGGAAGTACGATGAAGCTTCAAAGCAGTTGGAAGAGCTGCTAACCCGCACGGAAAAACCGAATGGCGTGTACTCCGCCTCGGAGCGTAACAACCGTGCCATCTTCCTGGAACGGTTGGGCACTGTCTATCGCGACCAGAACAAGACGCAGTTGGCGATAGACACCTTCCGCAAGATGATTGACCTCGGCGATGATTCGGTGGCCCGGGGCTATCAGCAGATTATTGAGACTTACCGCGACGCCAAGGATTGGCCTGCCGCAACGGCGGCCGCCCGCGAAGCCGTCGGCAAAGTTCCCAAGGACCGCGGCCTGCAAATGGTACTCGCCGGACAGGAAGCCGACAGCGGCGAGGCCGACGCGGCGATCGCTCGCGTCAAGGCCATGCTCGACGGCAAGCCCTCCGACGACCGCGAGGTTTGGATTGCGTTGGCCCAGATGAACAGCCGTCTACGCCGTTATCCGGAGGCGGAAAAGGCCATGGCGAAGGCCTTGGAGCTCTCCACGAAACAGGAAGAAAAGGACTATGCCAACTTCGTCGCCGGCTCGATTTACGAACGCCAGAAGAAATACGACGAAGCTGAAAGTTACTTCCGCAAGGTGCTTGCCGCCGATCCGAAGAACGCGACCGCGCTGAATTATCTTGGTTACATGCTGGCCGACCGCGGCACCCGCCTCGACGAAGCGCTCTCGCTGATTCGCCGCGCCGTGGTGCTTGACCCGCAGAACGGGGCATATCTCGACTCGCTCGGCTGGGTCCACTTCAAGATGGGTAAATACGACCTGGCGGAGGCCGCTCTGCGCAAGGCTGTGGACCGCATCGATAACGATCCCACAGTGCACGAACACCTCGGCGATGTTTATCAGAAGACCAATCGTCTAAAACTTGCTGTAACCCAGTGGGAGCGCTCCCTGCAGGAGTGGAAGAATACGATTCCCGCCGAAGTTGAAACCAGCGACGTAGCCAAGGTGCAGAAGAAACTCGACGGAGCCAAAGTGAGGCTTGCCCGGCAGCAAGAGAGCGCCTCAAAATAGCATTGCAAGAAGAACCTTAATCACGAAGCCGCCGGGCCGCGCGATTGCCCCGGCGGCTTTCTGTTGCCCGGCCAATTGGTGGCTGGCAGCATGGTGCCGCAACCACATCGCCTGCGGTGCTACACTTCCCCCATGCTGGCCTCCTACGCTGTGCGTGTCGAGTCCTCTCGCGGACGCCGTTATCCCGAGCCGCCGCATCCTTACCGCGACGACTTCCAGCGTGATCGCGACCGCATCATTCATGCGCGCGCCTTCCGCCGCCTGGAAAACAAAACGCAGGTGTTCACCCAGCGCCTTTCGGATCACTTCCGCACCCGGCTAACCCACACCATCGAGGTCGCGCAAATTTCGCGCACCATCGCCGCCGCGCTCCAGTTGAATGAAAGCCTGGTCGAGACGCTTGCCCTGGTGCACGATATCGGCCACCCACCGTTCGGGCACTCCGGCGAGCGTGCCCTGCACCTTGCGATGCGCGAGCATGGCGAGAGCTTCGACCACAACCTCCACGCCCTGCGCATTGTGGAGCACTTTGAGCAGCGTTACGCCTCGCATCCCGGCCTCAATCTCACCTTTGAGGTTCGCGAAGGCATCATCAAGCACTCGCACGACTACGCTCCCGCGGAGTACCCCGATCTGGCCGAGTACCTGCTCGACCAGCGCCCGCCGCTCGAAGCGCAGCTTATTGACCACACCGATGAGATTGCCTACAACACGGCCGACCTCGACGATGGCTACGAAGCGCGCGTGCTCAAACTCGACGACATTCGCCGCGAGGTCGCCATCTTCGACCGCTACTTCCGCCAGGTGGAACGGGAATTCACCGGCGTCCGCGACAAGCTGAAGTTCAATGAGGCGCTCAAGCGCATGTTGAACCACCTCGTCACCGACCTGATCGAAAACACTCGCCTGCGCATTCAGGCCAGCCACATCCAAACCGTCGAGGATGTCCGGCGGCATCCGGAGCGCCTCGCTGCCTTCAGTCTCTCCACCGATCAGGAGCGCACCCAGGCCAAGCAATTTCTCTCCCGCAACCTCTATCACAGCGAGTCGCTACGCCCGCAGAAGGCCGATGGCGAGAAGATTGTGCGTGACCTTTTCAGCTTCTGGATTGAGCACCCCGGCAGCCTGCCCGCCAGCTACCAGCGCCAGATGGAAACCGAGACTCCGGCGCGCGTCATCTGCGACTACATCGCCGGCATGACCGACAACTACATTCTCGATCAGCACCGCAAGCGGACGGAGAAAAGTCTGACAACCTAGCGCGGTGAACCCAGTGCTTTCATCCGATAATCGTGCTGTAGGGTATTTCAATCGCTTGCGGCCACCTATTCCGCAATGGATTTACCCCCATGCCGATCTCCCGAAGGGCAAGGTGGCGAACCGGCGAAATGCAACATGGCAGGCATGTCATCCCGCGCGTCCAACCCTGTAAATACTACCTACCGCTCCCATTCCTACCGCTCCCGCCCTCCATGCGGCTTCTACTTTGCATTGCAAACAAACGGGTTACCCCGTTTTCCAGTTTGGCATCTGAACTGTACTAGTGATTGCGTCGCGCTATCGCCTCAGGCGGTACGCCAGCCTGAGAGCGGGTGACTCCCGCCGGAGGAATGTAATGAAGAATCGTATCCTGTTCGCTTTGCCCCTGGTTGCCACGCTTGCCCTGCCGGTCGTTGCGCAGCAAAGCAGCACCGTACCCGATCAGCAGCCCGCTGCGCAGTCGCAGACGGTCCCTGATGCCAACTCGCCGATGAACAATCCTGACAAGCAGCTCGAGCCGCTCAAGCCCGACACCCGCGAAGGTTTCTGGGGACATCTGAATCCGTTTGCGCGCAAGAAGTACGTGCAGCGTCAGCTTGCGCCGATCCGCGATCGCGCCAATGAGCTCGATGAGCTCACGGCCAGCAACTCGCGGATGCTGAAGGATGTGGATGCGCGCGCCACCGCTGGAATCCAGCGTGCCGACGCTCACGCCGGCCTCGCCGATCAGCACGCCGTGGACGCCGCCAATCGCGCCCAGATGGCCAACCAGACCGCATTGCAGGCTAGCAACCATCTGCAGTCCGTCTCGCAGGTCGTCCAGAATATCGACCAGTATCAGAGCGCCAACCAGGTTGAGATTCGCTTCCGTCCCGGTGCCGCCACGCTGAGCAAGAACGCCAAAGACGCGCTCGACCAGCTTGCGGAAACCATGAAAGATCAGAAGGGCTACGTCGTCGAGGTCCAGGGCTTTACGCCGGGCCGCGGTGGCGCCTCCATCCAGCAGTCGCAGCACTTGGCAGACGCCGTGGTGCGCTACCTGGTGATCAATCACCAGATCCCGGTCTATCGCATCTATGAGCTAGGCCTTGGCAATGCCAAGATCCAGTCCGCCTCAGAGGATATGAGCGCCAAGCCCACACACGGCAGCCGCGTCGAAGTCACTCTGCTGAAGAACGGCGTGGGCGAGCTTGCCCAGCAAGGCCAGCAGGCGCCGTCGATGTCGCAGCCTCAGTAGTTCGCAACAAGTCGGCAATGCAACCAAGGCGCGGGCCATCAAGCTCGCGCCTTTTGCTTTGATGGGTCGGGAGGGCAACTCACCCGGGGCAGAGCGCGGATCTGACGAACGCGGAAGGCGCAAAGCAACGCCTGATGACGGCGATCACGGTTCTGAAGCAAAAGCTGAAGCTGAAATCAATGCTGCCACGGTGGGTTGGTGCGGCCGTGGCAGCGAAAGTTCTGAGGACGATGGGACGCAGCTTACTTGACCAGCTCAACCGCCGGACTGATCTGGTGCAGGTCTACGAAGTCAGTGGGATACTTGCCCGTGTAGCAAGAGGTGCAGTAGTGCGGATCGCCCACTGGTTCACCACAGGAGGCGCGCAGGCCCTCCAGCGACAGATAGGCAAGCGTATCGGCGCCAATGAACTCACGTACTTCCTCCACTGACTTGCGCGCCGCAATCAGATGCCGCCGCTCGGGGGTGTCGACGCCATAGTAGCAAGGCGAAGTCGTCGGCGGACAGGAGATGCGCATGTGAACTTCCGTCGCACCCGCATCGCGCACCAGACGCACAATCTTCTGGCTCGTGGTTCCGCGCACAATCGAGTCATCAATCAGAATGACCCGCTTGCCGGCCAGCAATTGCCGCACCGGATTCAATTTCAATTTCACGCCAAAGTCGCGTACCCGCTGCTCCGGCTCAATAAACGTGCGGCCCACGTAGTGATTGCGCACCAGTCCGAACTGCATCGGAATGCCGCTCTCACGCGCGTAGCCCAGCGCCGCGGTCAATCCGCTGTCGGGGACTCCGACGACCAAGTCGGCGTCTACCGGAGCCTCGCGCGCCAGTTGCCGCCCCATCTGGTCGCGCGATTCCTGCACGCTCTTGCCAAACACCAGCGAATCAGGACGCGCAAAATACACTTGCTCAAAAATGCACTGCGATTGTGCCAGCGCGGGCGCATAGAAATGCGAGTGCACGCCCTCGGGTCCAACCACTACCAGTTCTCCGGGCTTTACGTCGCGCTCGTAGATTGCGCCCAGCAGGTCAAAGGCACAGGTTTCGGAAGCAAATACCACGGAGTCCGGCAGTCCGTCTTTGCCCGGAATACGCCCCATGGCGAGTGGCCGGAAGCCGCGCGGATCGCGTGCGGCAAAAACGTGGTCGTAGGTCGCCATCACGAATGAGAATGCGCCTTCAATGCGGCGCAAGGCGTCGGCCATCGCGTCCGGCAACGTAAGTTCGTGTGACTGTGCGATCAGGTGCAGCACAATCTCGGTATCACTCGAGGTCTGGAAGATGGACCCAGCCATTTCAAAACGCTTACGAACTTCGCTGGCATTTACGATGTTTCCGTTGTGCGCAATCGCAATCTGGCCCTTATTGCAGTCCACCTGGATCGGCTGCGCATTCAGCAGCGCCGAGTCTCCGGCCGTCGAATAGCGCGTGTGTCCGATAGCGTGGCTGCCCGGCAACTTCTGCAGCACCGCTTCACTGAAGATATCCGCCACCAGGCCCATGGACTTATACACCGTCATGCGGCGCCCGTTGCTGGCCGCAATCCCGGCCGACTCCTGCCCGCGATGCTGCAATGCGTGCAGTCCCAAGTAACAGAGCTTGGCCGCTTCGGGATTACCATACACCGCAACCACACCGCACTCTTCGTGTAGCTTGTCCAATTCCATCTCAGTCATTGCTGCCCGCCTTGTACTTCTACTGCACACTTGCCGCAACTTCAGGCTCACCTTGCAGAGCCTCTTCCAGTGCCTGACGCCAGCTCGCCTTAAACGCGGAAACGTCTCCCTCAATGACAGGAGCTCCGTCAATTCGGATGGTGAATTTTCCGCTGGTGGTGGCGCCAATGCATTGCGCGTTCAATCCGTATTTTACCGCAGTCTCTTCGAGCGCTCCGACCTTTGCAGGGTCGCAGGTCAGCAGCACCCGCGAAGCATCTTCGGCGAAGAGCACGCATTCGGCCGGAAGCGCGGCGGAAATCAGGTCAATTTCCGCGCCCAGCCCCTTCGGAAACCCGATCTTGGCCACAGCCACGGCGATCCCGCCGTCGGCCACATCGCGCGCGGATTCCACCAGGCCCTCAGCTGCCAGTGCCTGCAAAAGATCCTGCAAAGCCCTCTCGGCCTTCAAGTCCAGAATCGGCGGGGCTCCCCACAGCTCATTCAAAACATGCACTGCATATTCAGAGGAGCCGAACTCGGTTTGCTCCTCGCCGCTATGCGCTTTCTGTCCCGGGGTTAGCAGCACAATCGAGCGTCCGGCAGCGGTGGCGTTTGCCGGCACGGCTTTGGTCACGTCCTGCAAAATGCCCACGATGCCCAGCGTCGGCGTCGGGTAAATCCCCTCGCCCAGAGTCTCATTGTAGAAACTCACGTTGCCGCCGGTGATCGGAGTCTCCAGGGCAATGCAGGCCTCAGCCAAGCCGTCGATGGCTTGCGAGAACTGTGCCATGATCGGCGGCTTTTCCGGATTCCCGAAGTTCAGGCAATTGGTTGCCGCCACTGGCTGTGCGCCGGTGCAGGCTACCATGCGCGCTGCTCGCGCTACATTGTGCTCAGCTCCCAGCTTGGGATCGAGATAGCACCAGCGCCCATTTCCGTAGAGTGCCATTGCCAATCCACGCTGCGTGCCTTTAATGCGGATCACGCCAGCCAACTCTCCTGGCCCTTGCATCGTGTTGGTCTGCACCATGGAGTCGTACTGCTCATACACCCAGTGCTTGGAGCAGATGTTGGGGCTCGCGAGCAGCTTATGGAAATCACTGTTGAAGTTCCTCTTGGTTCCTAACTGCAGAGCTCCGGGCTTCTGCTCCGGCACCGGAGCCTTCCACTCGCCCACCTCACGGTGATACAGCGGGGCATCGTCGGTCAGCGCCTCGTTCGGAATCTCTGCCACGGCCACGCCGTGGTGCAGCACGCGCATGGTGTTTTCGCCAATCACCTGGCCCACGGTCGCCGCATCGAGTCCCCACTTGCGGAAGACTGCGAACACTTCCTCTTCGCGGCCTTTTTGGGCAACCAGTAACATCCGCTCCTGGGATTCGCTGAGCATGATCTCGTAGCTGGTCATTCCGGTTTCGCGCTGCGGCACCAGGTCGAGCTCAATTTCCAGTCCAACCCCGCCGCGTCCGCCCAGTTCGCAGGTGGAGCAGGTCAACCCCGCGGCACCCATGTCCTGGATGCCGACAATCGCGCCGGTCCGCATTGCCTCCAGACAGGCTTCCAGCAGCAGCTTCTCCATGAACGGATCGCCCACCTGGACATTGGGACGCTTCGCTTCGCTGCCTTCGCTGAACTCCTCGCTCGCCATGGTCGCGCCGTGGATGCCATCCTTGCCGGTTTTGGAGCCGACGTAGATCACCGGATTGCCGGCGCCCGAGGCCGAGGCATAGAAGATCTCATCCTTCTTCACCAGTCCCAGCGCAAAGGCGTTCACCAGCGGATTGCCGGCATAGCACTTTTCAAAGCGCGTTTCGCCGCCCACATTGGGTACGCCAAAGCAGTTGCCATAGTTGGCGACGCCGCCCACCACACCGTCGAGCACGGAATGATTCTTGTGCAGTGCGGCGCGGTCCATCGCCGGATCATGCTCGCGGGTGATCGGGCCGAAGCGCAGCGAATCCATCACCGCAACCGGGCGCGCGCCCATCGTAAAGATGTCGCGCAGAATGCCTCCGACTCCGGTGGTCGCCCCCTGGAAGGGCTCGACGAACGAGGGATGGTTGTGCGATTCAATCTTGAAGGCGCAGGCCCACTCGCCGCCAATGTCAATGATCCCGGCGTTTTCCCCCGGCCCCTGCATAACCAGCTTGCTCTTGGTCGGCAGCCGCTTTAGATGAATGCGCGACGATTTGTAGGAGCAGTGCTCGCTCCACATCACAGAGAAGATACCGAGCTCCGTCATCGTAGGCACGCGGCCCAGCCATTTCAGAATGCGTTCATATTCCTCAGAGGTCAGTCCGTGACTGCGGAGGACCTCCGGCGTGATCTGCGGCTGTTTTTCAGGGGTGGTCATAGGGGAACCTATCTATTTTCGCACGGTTCGCAGTGTGGCGAAAGAGAGGTGACCGCGGCGGTCGCGGACGGCATGGCCAACCAGGCTGTCCGGCGGCACTTTATGGCGCAGTCCCATCGGCCCTTACTGCACTTTCACGGCCACCAGCTCCCGCTGCGCCTTTCCATTCACAAAGCGCACGCACGGAATTTCCAGCACCAGCACATGATCGAGCAGGTTGGGCCTCATGCGGAATGAGCCCTGCTCGTAGGAAAGCTGCACCCGGCGTCCGTTGAGCACCTGTGGCAACTCAACCGGGGTCTGCGGGTTTGCACAAAAGTAGAGCGAGGCCAGGTCGCAGAACTGCAGCACCGCGATCAGCGCCTCAATTTCCTCCAGCGGAAGCCCTGCCTGTGGCAGCAGACGCTCCACCCGTGCGGCCTCGCGATGCAGAAAACCTTCCACCTGCACGCGCTGTTCGGGCGTGCCCGCGCCACGCTGCAGATAAGGATGCGTGAGCCGCGCAAAGTGTGCGCTTACCACCAGTCCTCCCAGCGGCCCGGTGCTTTGCGCTGCCTGAATCGATCCCATCCACGCCCGCAGAAACTGCTCCGGCTCGGTGTTGGTGAATGAAACCGGCACGCCGGACTCCAGAACGATTGGCTGGCATGGAGATCCCATGTCTCCGTCGTAGGGCATCCAGCCAATATCGTGCATGGCGACGGCGCGCACAATTGCCTCACTTACGTTGGGAACCTTGCGTGAGTCAAACGCGGCTGAAAGCTCCCCGGAGATGCGGGCATGATCTGGCTGCGTAGTGTACCAGTCGCCCGCCGCTGCGCGCTGCTGGGTCTCGGCAATTGCCTCAAACGCTGGACGCACGGCCCCTTCGGACTCCTGTGCCGCCAATTGGCTTCGAAATATCAACGATTCCTCCGTGCGCGAATTCCTCCACCAGATGCCGCCCGTGCCGCCCCGGAGGTTGCCGGCGGTTTCTTCGCACCTTCCAGCAGGTCGCGCAAAATCGCCGCGTGGCTACGCTCTGGATCTTTGGCTGCCGTCAGCAATGTCATGTTCGGCTCGCTTCCCGCGATGCCGTGCAATGCGCCCAGCGCTTCTGCCGTTTTCTGGTCGCGGAGCTCCACCAGATAGCGGCGGCGGAAGAGCGGCCATTGCCGGGGCCTCTCCTTGAACCAGCGCCGCAGCTCGTCGCTGGGAGCCAGCACCGGGAGCCATGCCCGCAGCTCCAAGGATTCTTTCGGCACGGCTACAGGCTTCCGCCGGTCCACCAGTACCCGCGCGCCGTCCTCGACGGAAGCTGCTTCGCGGGCGTGTTTGAGCCGGATGGTCATTGCGATAAGATGGTACCTGATTCCTTTCAGGACAGCTCGTGATGCGTTTCACTTTTTCCCGCGGCCGCCGCTCCAAACCTCTGTTCGCCAGCCTGCTTGCGGTGCTGGTGTGGCTGGGCTGCCAGGCGGAACGCCGCAAGTCCGACGCGGAACTTGGACTCAGCCCCGCCCAGGCCATCGGCCGCAATGTCTTTGATGCGAATTGCGCGCGCTGCCACGAACCGTATTCGAGCCGCGGACTGCACGGCCCCAGCCTCCACAACCTTTACAAAAAGCAGTACTTGCCCAGCGGAATGCCGGCCAATGACGACCGCATCACCGACGTAATCATGCGCGGCCGCGCCAAGATGCCCGCCTTCGGCAACACACTATCAGATGCGAAACTTGACGCGCTACTCACCTACCTGAAGACCCTCTGAGACATTTCAAGTCGCCCCCATAGGCTCCGGCATCGTAGAATGAAGGTAACCATGGCTAGTTCCGAGCTTATCCAGATCCAATCCGCTTCCGTCGCCCCGGCTCCCAAGCCGCGCTGGCTCCGCGCCAAGGCGCCCATGGGCGAGGAATACCATGAGCTGAAGAAGCTCGCTCGTGGTCTTGAGCTGCACACCGTCTGCGAATCTGCCCAGTGCCCCAATATCGGCGAGTGCTGGAATCACCGCACCGCGACTTTCATGCTGCTGGGAAATCTCTGCACCCGGCGTTGCGGTTTTTGCGCGGTTCCCAAGGGACGACCCGAGGCTATTGATGTGGATGAACCGCGCCGGGTTGCGGAAGCCGTCGCCCGGCTTGGCCTCAAGTTTGCGGTTGTCACCAGCGTCAATCGCGATGACGACAACCTTGGCGGAGCCAGGATCTTTGCCGAGACTATTCGCGAAATCCGCCGTCTGCAGCCGGACTGCTCGGTCGAAGTCCTCATCCCCGACTTCCAGGGCCACGAAGACTGCTTGCAGACCGTACTCGACGCACGGCCTGACATTCTGAACCACAACACTGAAACCGTGCCGCGTCTGTATCGGATTGCCCGCAGCGGCGCGCGCTACGAGCGCACCTTGAACCTGCTCTCCCACGCCAAAGAGCTGTCGCCGACCACGGTCACCAAGACCGGAATCATGGCCGGACTCGGCGAGGACATGGCAGAGCTGCTGCAGGTTTGCCACGATCTTGCGGCTCGCAAGGTCGATATTCTCACCATCGGCCAGTACCTTGCGCCGTCGCGCAATCACCTGCCGGTAAAGCGCATGTATCCGCCCGAAGACTTTGCCTTCCTCAAACAGGAGGCAAGCAAGATGGGCTTTCAGCACGTAGAGGCCGGTCCGCTTGTACGCTCCAGCTATCACGCCCACGAGCAGGCTGAGAACACGAAGATCGCGCGCGTCTAGAAAAAGGCTTTGAACGAGGAAGGTCCGCGATTCGATCGCGGACCTTTTTCTGACTCCTTCGATGGTAACTACCAGACGTGGCAGGCGTTCGCCGGAACCATTGCATCCCCGGCTTTGCAGCCGAAGGCCTTGGGAAACTCCGGCGAGTTCCGCACCGTGCCGATCACGCGAAACTTGCCCGGTGAGTGCGGATCGGTGACCGCCAGCTCCCTGGCCCGTTGCGGAGTCACGTTTTCGCACCACACCTGGGCAAAGCCGATGAAGAAGCGCTGCGCTGGGGTAAAGCCGTCGATCTTCTCGTCGATCTTGCTTCCCAGTTGATCGGACATCGCCATGAAGGCCAGTTTGATGCCGCCGTTGTCGGCTGTGTTTTCGCCCAGCGTCAGCTTGCCATTGAGGTGAACCTCACCCTTGTCGTCCTTTACGGAGACAAAGCTGGAATACTCATCGGCGACGCAGGCCGCGCGCCGCTCGAACTCCGGCCCATCGGCTGGACCCCACCAGTTGGTGAAGTTGCCATCGCCATCGAACTTGCGTCCCTGGTCGTCAAAGCCGTGAGTCAGTTCGTGGCCGATCACCACGCCAATGCCTCCATAGTTCACTGCGTCATCGATCTTGGCGCTGAAGAAGGGTGGCTGCAGAATTCCGGCGGGGAAGTTGATGTTGTTCTCGCTCGAGCTGTAGTAGGCGTTCACCGTGGGAGGCGTCATCGTCCACTCGGTCTTATCCACCGGCTTGCCGAGCTTGGCGAGATCGCGTTTTTGTTCAAAGATGTTGGCCGCGTACACATTGCCCACAAGATCGTCCGGCTTGATGATGACCGAACGATAGTCCTTCCACTTGGCTGGATAGCCAACCTTGTTGCTCACCTTGCCGAGCTTGCCGTTGGCGGCCTTTTTGGTTTCCGGGCTCATCCACTCAAGACCCTGGATGTCCTTGCCCATGGCCTGCTCGACGGCGGCCACCAGCGAGTCCATTCGCTCCTTGGCTTCCTTGGGAAACGCCTTGGCCACGTAGAGTGGGCCAAGCGCTTCGCCCAGGCTGGCGTCGGTAAGCGAGGTGCAGCGCTTCCAGCGAGCCTCCAGCTCCTTTTGCCCAGAGAGATACTTGCCCTGGAACTCGAAGTTCTCATCCACAAAGGGTTTGGAGAGCAACGTGGCTGAGCTCTTCAGCACGCGCCAGCGCAGGTAGGTCTTCCAATCCTCGATTGGCTCGGAGGCCAGCAATGCGCTCAGCTTCTGGAAGAACTCCGGGTTACCAACATTCAGCGAGCTGACCTTTGCCGAGCCCGCCAACTTGAAGTAACGCGGAAAGTCGATCTCCGGCGCCTGCTTCTCCAGCTCTGCAACGGTCATCTTGTGATCGCGGTTCTTCGGGTCGCGGCGCGCTACGCGGTCCATGGAAGCCTGGGCGATCTTGGTTTCCAGCGTCAGAATGGTTTTGGCGTCCTGTGCCGCCTGCTCCGGCAGCTCTCCGGCCAGCACTAGCATTTTCTGGATGTGCTCCACGTATTTGGCGCGGACTTCCACCATCTTCGCATCCTGCTTCAGATAGTATTCACGGTCGGAGAGGGTGAGTCCGCCTTGATCGACGTAAGCAATGTTCATCGTCGAGTTGTGCAGGTCTGGAGTGGTGCCGAAGGCGAAGACCGGGCGTAGGCCGCTGGCCTGCATCCTCGCCACCAGGTCAAGCGCCTGCTGATGGTTGGTGAGGGCAGCCACCTTTTGCAGCCACGGTTCAATTGGCTGGAGTCCCTTGGCATCGGCGGTCTTTTCGTTCATGCAGGCCGCGTAGAAGGTGCCAACCTTCTTTTCGTCCGGTGTGTGTTCGCCAGGCTTCGCCGCATCTTCCAGAATTGAGTGCAGCAGATAAAGGTTGTACTCGCGCAGTTCATCAAAGCGGCCATAACGGGCCTTGTCGGCCGGCATGGGATGCGAGGCGCGCCATCCTCCGCAGGCGTACTGGTAGAAGTCCTGACAGGGATCGGCCGTGGGATCCATTGCCGTTTGATCAAAGCTCACCGGTGCTGCCGGCGCCTGTGCCACGGCGGCACCGCACGCCAACAAAGCCGCGCAAAGAACTTTCAAGAAGCGCATTTGCAATCTTCCTCGCAGTCAGAAACCGAAAAGGCGCAGCCACGCGCCATTGGAATCGGGCGCGGGTAAACATCCTTTGTCGGTAATTGCAGTGAAGTTATCAGGAACGGGAGTGAATTGCGAGAGCCTGCAGAAGCTCTTCCGTACTTTGACACACCAGCCGCGCCTCGGGAAGCGCGCGGAGAAGACGCTCCGGCGTCTTCTTCGGCCACTCTAAAAAATGTGCAGCTTGATGCTCAGGTACTTCTTCGGGTCTTGGCGGAAGGCGGTCAGCAGGTTGCGGCTCTCCACCAGCATCTGGTCGGCATTGTTGTAGAGCGAAGGATCCTTCAGCAGTTTGCCCGCCGAACCCCGTCCGGCTTCCAGATCCGCCGAAATCGTTGAGAGATTCGTCACCAGCAGATCCAGTTTCTTCGCGAACTCCGGGTCCTTGGCGAACTTTCCGAGCCCGCCCTCGCCGCGATTGATCCCGTCCACCAACTGGTTTGCCTTCGCCAGAGTCTGGTTGGCGTTGTCGTAGAGCGCTGGGTCGTGAATCAGTTTGGCGATGGTTCCGTTGCCATTGTTGAGGCTGTCGGCGGTTGTGTTCAGCTTATCGATCGTCGCGCTGGCGCGCGTGTACAGGGTGTCATCATTGATCAACTTACCCAGGCTGCCGCGTCCGTTGTCGATGTCACTGAGCATACGGCTGACCTGTGCCACCGAGCTGTTCAGGTTGTTGTAGAGCTGCTTGTCGTAGATCAGCTTTCCAACCGAACCTTTCTGATCTTCTACGGCGCTCACAATGCGATCCAGGCGTGTCACCAAAACGTTCACGTTCTGCAGCGTGGATTGTGAGGAGCGCACCACGTCCTGAATATCTGGCACGGACCTGGACGGCAGCTCGGAGTTGTTCGCCGCTATGCCGCCTTTCGCCTGCGTGGAGTCAATATCGATGAAAGTTTCGCCCAGCACTCCGGAAGTCGAGAGCAATACCTGCGAATCGGTGTGGATGAACGGCTGAAACTTGGCGTTCACCTTCATCCGGATCTCCACCGGAGTGCTCGCGCCGCTGGCATCCTTGTGATTTACGATGCGGATGGTTTCCACGTTCCCGATATCGACGCTCTGCAAACGCACCGGCGCGCCGTTGCGCAGTCCTCCCGCGCTGTCCACGTAGGCAACGACGCGCATCGTCGGCGTAAA
>Ga0181520_10003985_pt1 | contig 25258 bp, 19 predicted proteins | sample PEATcosm2014_Bin_29_FD_132451 | JGI IMG/M metagenome (GOLD analysis project Ga0181520, IMG submission 132451) | Peatland microbial communities from MTU Mesocosm Facility, Houghton, MI, USA - PEATcosm2014_Bin02_30_metaG | ecosystem: Environmental > Terrestrial > Soil > Wetlands > Peat | place...
GTGTCACGCTCCGCGGAGTTTCTCGATTGCGCCGTAGCGGTGGGCCGCTCGATGGAGCGCGACTTTCGTGCCGCCGATGGCTGGCACCCGATTCTGACGCTGCCCGCCAAGATGCCGGCCATCCGCGACGCCGCGAGCTGGTCGCGCATGCCCGGTTGCTATCAGTTGAAGTCAGCCATGGCCTGGTGCGATCTTTCCCGGGCCACTGGCGACACGGCGTTTCGCGAACTGTACCAGGAGTCGATCGATCCGGCGCTGGCCAACTCCGCCGGCTTCCTTCCGGACCCGGCCGGCAAGCTGAAAACCATGGATCGCCTGCACGCCTACCTGTATTTTCTGGAAGGTCTGATGCCGGCCGTCAGAGAGGCCCGCTGCGCGCTGGCTCTGTCCTGTGGCATTCGCCAGGTGTCGCGCCTGCTCCATGAGATCGAGCCCGAGTTCGCGCGCGCCGATGTCTACGCGCAGTTGCTGCGGATTCGCCTTCTGGCCGTCGCCGCGGGAGCCGAGCCGCTGGATCGGGAAGCCGCCGCCGAGGCGCGGGCACTCATGGAGTTTCAGGCTGCCTCCGACGATCCGCGCATCGACGGAGGTTTTTGGTTCGGCCGCAGGAATGACGCGTGGCTGCCCCACGTCAACCCGGTTTCGACCGCGTTCGCCATCGAAGCGCTCGATCTTTGGGAGCGGCGCGCCGGCGCGACTGAAGCCGGCCGGCCGTTGATCTGATGATGCTGCTTGCCTATGCCGCCGCTCGCCTGGCAGGATGGGCGCGCCCTGTTCGGCGCGGCGCGGCGATAGTTCCTCTCGCCGCCAACACCGCCAGCGAGGGAATATCCGTGGTGATCCCGTCGCGCAACGGGAAGGCGCTGCTGGAAGCTCAACTGGCCGGCATCGCGACGGACCTGGCGAGCGTCTCGAGCGAGATCATCGTCATCGACAACGGATCGAGCGACGGCACCGCGGAATGGCTGCGCGGCATGTACCCGCAAATCGTGATCGAAGTCTCGGCAGAGCCGCTTTCCTTCGCCGGCGCCGTCAACCGCGCCATCCGCTGCGCCCGCTTCTCCCACGTCTGCCTGCTCAACAACGACATGGCGGTAGAGCCGGGCTTCTTCACCGCTTTGCTCAAGGCTTTTGCGACTGTGCCGGATCTGTTTTGCGCCACGGCGCAGATTCAGTTCCCGCCCGGCGTGCGCCGCGAAGAGACCGGCAAGGCAGTGATGGCGCAGGCCGCGCTGGAGGATTTCCCCGTCCGCTGCGACGAGCCGTCGGTCGGCGAGGATGGCACCTGGGTGCTGTATGGCAGCGGCGGCTGCTCGGCTTACGATGCCGCCAAACTGCGCGCGCTGGGCGGCGTGGATGAGGCGTACGCGCCGGCGTACGTGGAAGATCTCGACCTGGGCTATCGGGCTTGGCTCCGCGGCTGGCCCAGCGTGTACGTAGCCGGCGCGGTGGTGGAGCATCGGCACCGGGCCACCACGTCGCGGTATTACAGCGAGGAACAGCTCGCCACCATGTTGGAGACCAACTACCTGAGGTTCCTGGCGCGCGCGGTAGCCAGCCCGCCGGTTTTTCGGCGGCTGTGGCGGCGGGCGCTCGACCGGCTGCGATTGCGCGCCGCCAGCGATCCGGCGGCGCGGGCCGCCTTGCGCAGTGCAGCCAGGCTGGCGCTGGCCGGGGGACCTGCCCATGGGCCGGCCGTTCGCGAGGAATCGCTGCTGGCGCTGACGGATGGTTCAGTCGCACGCTTCCCCGGAGGGACGGCATCCGGCAAACCGCCGGCTCTGGTTACCGCACAGGGATGGGCGCCCATGGCAAGTGCTGACGAAGGCGATGCGGTTTTGTTGGTTCGCGTCGGCCAACTGGAGCCGCCGCCCGCCAACCTGCTGGCGCGCTACGTGGAGATCGTCGAGGCTCGCAATGACGCGGCCTTCGCTGCGGCCGCTCATTGGATCCAGCATCGGCGCCGGTAGCGCCGGCGGTCTTTGCCGCCGGTTGTTTGCGAACAGACGGGCGCGCGCCGGAGACCGGCCTGCGCTTCACAGGTCGGGGACCTGCGCCACCCAAGTGCGCGCCATCTTCTATAATGATGTTTCTTCATCTGAAACCAATTTCACTCTCAAGGAGTATTCATGCCCGCGAAGCGTATCGGTATCCTGACTGGCGGTGGCGACGTCCCCGGATTGAACTCGGTCATCAAATCGGTTGTCTACCGTTCCGGTGAATCCGGATGGGAGGTGATCGGCATCCGGCGCGGCTGGGAAGGCCTCACCCACGTCGACCTGCAGGATCCGGCCAGCCGCAGCCGCTACATTCAGCCTTTGAACCGCGAGAACACCCGCACCATCGACCGCACCGGCGGCACCTACCTGCACAGTTCGCGCACCAACCCGTCCAAGATGTCGAAACTGCCGCCGACGCTGGAACGCCGCACCTTCGTTTCCCGCGAAAGCACCAAGAAGGGCGTCACTTCCACCGTGTACGATGTCACGCCGGCGGTGCTCGAGAACCTGGAAGCACTGGGGATCGAGTACCTGGTCGCGATTGGTGGCGACGACACTCTCAGCTACGCGGCTGAACTGGATCGCCACGGAGTCAAGGTCGTGGCCGTGCCGAAAACGATGGACAACGACGTGCAAAACACCGAGTACTGCATCGGCTTTTCGACCGCCATTTCCCGCGCCATGGATGCGATCGAGCGGCAGCGGACCACGGTCGGCTCGCACGAGCGCATCGGCGTCTTCCGCGTGTTCGGCCGCGATGCCGGCTATACCGCGCTCTATACCGCCTATGTGACTTCGGTGCGCTGCTGCATCCCCGAATACAAAGTGAATCTGCAGAAGCTGATCGAAGTGCTGGTGAACGACAAGAAGCACAATCCCAGCAACTACTCGCTGGTGATTCTCTCCGAGGGAGCCGAGTGGGAAGGCTACAAGGTGAAGGAATACGGCGAGGCCGACGCCTTCGGCCATCGCAAGAAGATGAGCGTGGCCGAAGACCTGTCGGGCGAGATCAAGTCGGCCACCGGCGAGGAGACGATCGTCAGCGACCTGACCTACGATTTGCGCTCCGGCAGCCCCGACTTCGTCGACCGCCTGGTGGCTAACACATTCGCCGGGATGGCTATGGATGCCATCGAGTCGGGCAAGAGCGGCCTGATGACCGCCATCAGTAGCGGCTGCTATACATTGGTGCCGATTCCCGATCCCAAGCTGGGTCCGCGGCACGTCGACGTCGCCACCATGTACAACACCGAGCGCTTCCGGCCGGTCTACGATCACAAGCTCGGACTCCCCATCTTCCTCACCAAGGCCTAGATCTTGCACTGGAGGCGTCTGTTTTCGCGACCGGGCGCGCAGCTTACCGGCGAACTGCGCGCCCGCATCCGCGCCTCGTTCGACCGGGCAGCCGGCGACGAAGTGCACTTCCCCGCCACCATCGATCCGCGCATTTACCATGTGAAGCTGATTCGCCGGCACCTGGGCGCGCTGGCCGGGCGGCGCGTGCTCGACGTGGGTTGCGGCAAGGGCCGGTTTGCCCGCATTCTGCACGACGAGGAACCGGCGGCCGAGATCTGCGGGTTGGACCTTTCGCTCGAAATGCTGCGTTTCGCGCCGGCGGGCGTTCGCGTCTGCGCCGGCTCGATGACCGAGCTGCCGTTTGCCGACGCCGCGTTCGATGCCGCCTACGCCACCGAAAGCCTGGAGCACGCGGTCGAAATCGCCAAGGCCGTCAGCGAGATCTGTCGCGTGGTGAAGCCGGGCGGGCGAATCGTCATTATTGACAAGAACGCCCGCGCACGCGGACGCCTGGAGACGCCCGAGTGGGAGCGGTGGTTCACCCGGCGCGAACTCGAGGGCCTCCTGAAGCGCCATTGCCGCCAGGTGGAGAGCCGCGATATCTCTTATTGGGAAGACGTGCCGCCGGATGGGTTGTTCCTGGCCTGGCTGGCGGTGAAGTAAGACGCGGCTCCTGTACGCGCGGAAATCGCGTCTTTCGAGTGGCTGACGTTGCTGGAGTCGAGCGACCTGGCACCGTGTGTCGGTCAGCACCTATTCCCCTTGGTGCGATAATGTTGTTCTCCATGCTCTGGGTACGGGGCCTCATCTTTACCGTCCTTGTACCTGCCGTAGTCGGGGTCTTCCTCCCTTCGGTCGTCGATCCTCGCGCGCAACGCCAGGGAGGATTTTGGGACATAGGCTGGTTATTGGTTGCGGCGGGGACAGTGATATATGGCATTTGCCTGATCCGATTCCTCGCCGCCGGAGGGACGCCCGCCATCTTTTTCACGCGGCATCTGCGGCTTCTCATCGGCGAGGAGCCTGCCCGCCTGGTATCGGACGGCCTGTACCGTTTCTCCCGCAATCCCATGTACCTGGGAGTGCTGCTGGTCGTGTTCGGCCAGGCCATGGTATTCGTCTCGCCTCCGATCGCGGCTTACGGCTGTGCGGTATTCGTCTTCTTCCACTTGATCGTTGTTTTCGTCGAGGAACCACATCTTCGAGCGAAACGCGGCCCTTCGTATGAGCCGTATTGCAGCCAGGTGCCCCGCTGGCTGGGCCTGCCGCGTGGGCCGCGGAAGACTGGCCCTCCAGCCTGATCCATTCCCGAGTTGCTCAGCGCAAAAGAACCTCGGAAGAGCTGACGCCGTCTGACAGGCGCCGGGTGCGAATGTCGCGCTTGCCGGAACTTCTCAACTGGTAGATCCCACGGCATGTAGAAACCGCGTCTGCTCGCAAGTCCTCGCATCGAAAGAGGCTCCGGCGCAATTACACTTTTCGGGCAGGAGCCGGAAGTCACCTGCCGGCGACCGGCCGCAAGAAAAACGAGAATACCTTTGCTCCGCCGTTACTGTAATACATCTGAGTTTTGTCCGAGCGTTTCAGCCGAAAAAGCCATGGGACTCACAATGGCGGAAGCCTGCCAAGGTCCTTTGCATATGCACTGGTTTGCACTTGCCGTCAAGCCGCGTCACGAGAAGGCCGTCGCTGAACGCCTTTTGGCCAGATCACTCGAATCCTATGCGCCGGTTTATCGCGAGCGCCGGCGTTGGTCGGATCGCGTCCGGACCGTGGAGTTGCCGCTTTTCCCGAGGTATGTTTTCTGCCGATTTTCTTTCGCGGACCGGCTGAAGGTCATCAGTATTCCCAGCGTCCAGTCGGTCGTCGGGTTCGGCGGCGAGCCCGCCCCGGTTCAGGACGCGGAGATCGATTCCGTCAAAACGCTGGTGGGTTCCGGTCTGGCAGTTGCCCCGTGGCATTATCTTCGCGTCGGGCAACGCGTTCGGATTTGCGAGGGTCCGCTATCCGGTTTGGAAGGCATTTTGGCCCGTGAAAAATCGGGATACCGCGTAGTGATCAACGTCGAACTGTTACAGCGCGCCGTCGCGGTTGAGATCGATCGCAACTTGGTCGGGACGATCGATGGCGCCCAGCCGGCTTTGGCCAGCCTGTCTTGATTCCCTTCCGCGCGGATTTGCCGTCCTTGTCCGCGCGTTAAGCGGCTACCGCTCTTTGTCCAAGGCAAGATCCGGCGGTTGGCGGGTGCCCGTCCGCAGGAGGCGCAAACGCCACGATCGCGCAGAGATCGAACGATAATCTTCCGGCTCACTCAGGCTGAATACGACCGCCTGAAACTCGCCTGCGCCGCGGCCGGAGCTCGCACGCTCTCCGAGTACACGCGGTCGGAGCTGTTGGATGCGTCCGAGACCGACTCGCAAGGCTCGACCAATCTGAAAAGATTCCACGCCATCAACGAGAAGCTCGAAGAGCTGAAAGCAATGGTCAACCGCATTTCCGAACGGATGGCGCCGGACGCGCCGTGAATCGAAGGTGCTGTTTCCAGCCGGTGAAAAGATGCGTGACTTACGCCCGCTTCGGTTCGTAACGATACTGCTGCTCTCTCTGGCGGTCGCCTGCGCTCAGGCAATTCCTGCAGCGCCGCCACCAGGGAGCGTCGGATCCCAGTACTCCGACGAAACCGCCAGGAACGGCCCTGGTTCGGCCTACGTCCCGATGGACAGTTGGATCTACGGCGCTCTGGATCGCCTGGCCGTGTTCGGCCTCATTCCTTCGCAGATTACCGGACTTCGTCCGTGGACCCGCGCGGAATGCCGCCGCCAGACTCTCGAAGCCGAAGAGCGGTTTCAGAGGTCGCTCGGCGAGTATACTCCTCACCCGATGGCCGGCGACTTGTCAGAGATCGGGGTGGAAGTTGCCGATCTTCTTTCCGCGCTTCATCGCGAGTTGGACTCGCCTGGTCCCTCCGCATCTTCCATCACGCTCCAGTCCGTCTACACACGCAACGGCGTGATTGCCGGCCCGGCGCTCAACGATAGCTTCCACTTCGGCCAGACCTGGACCGGCGACAACGGCCGTCCGTTCGGACGCGGCTGGAACTCCTATACCGGCTTCGCTGCGAACGCCGAATCGGGGCGCTTCGTCGCCTACATGAGCGGGGAGTATCAGCACGCTCCAGCGAGCGACCCGTACCCCCTCGCGGTCCGGCAGGCCATCTCCACCATGGACTGGATTCCCCTCCAGCCCGCCGTGGCGCGATCCGACACCAGTCGCTTCCGCGCCATCGAGGCCTACGTCGGATTCCGCCTCGGGGACCTGGAGTTCACGGTCGGGAAACAGGCGCTCTGGTGGGGGCCTACTTATGATGCGCCCCTCTCGTTCTCCAACAATGCCGAGCCTACCAAGAACCTGCGGATTTCCACGATGCACCCCCTTCGCTTGGGGCTGCTCGGAGAAGTCCGCGGCGAATTCATCATCGGGAAACTGGGCGGACAGCAGTATACGTGGCGCCCCTGGTTCAATGCGCAGAAGCTTTCTTTCAAGCTCACCGACAACCTCGAGATGGGGTTCACCCGCTGGTCCATATTCTGGGGCGTGGGCCATCCGATCACGTTGGGCAGCTTCCTGCGCAACTTTACAGACCTGAACGGTACTCCGTCGCCCAGCCCCGGCGATCAGGGTGGCATGGTCCGCAACGATCCGGGCGACCGCAAGGGCGGTTTCGATTTCCGCTACCGGATCCCCGGTCTTCGCAACTGGCTCACCCTGTATACCGATTCCTACAGCGACGACGATCCCTCGCCCCTGGCCGCGCCGCGCCGCGCCGCGATCAACCCGGGCATCTACCTGACCCGCGTGCCCGGTATCCCGCATCTGGATTTTCGCGTGGAAGCGCCCTCCACCACCCCGCTAGGCCTCGACACTGAGGCAGGCACGTTTATTTATTGGAACACCCAGTACCGCAGCGGCAACACCAACTACGGCCAACTGCTGGGCAGTTGGGTGGGCCGTGATGGGCGCGCGGAAGAGGCTTGGGCCACGTACCGGTTCTCGCCACGGAACAAAATCGAGGTGGGTTTCCGCCAACTGAAGGGCAGCGCGAAATTCATCCCCGGCGGCTCTACGCAGTCGGATGTCTCGCTGCAAAGTTCGTATGGGTTGTCCCGCGACTTGTCCGCCGATTTCTTCGTGCAGTACGAGAAGTTCTACGTGCCGCTCCTCGGCCCCCGACGCAACAATCTCAGCAGTTGGATTCAACTAACCTGGCAGCCGAATTTCCAGATTACCGAAAAAGGAATCAGACAGAAGTGACACAACGAAACTCGAACTTGACGTGGCGCGCGCGCCGGCACGCGGGACAGTTCTCCTGGGCTGCCGCCGGATTTTTACCCGGCGTTGTGTGCCGGCACGCCGGTCCTGCGGCCTTTCTCCTTGCTTTCGCGCTGGTCGCTGCCTGCAGTCCCCCTGTCTTCGCCCAAGACACTGGCGATGCCCAGGACACCGATGCTGCGCAAGTCCTCGGTGCCACTCCCATGCAGGCCGGCAAGTGCACCGGTCCGCTCGGTTCTTTACTGCCCGAGTGCCAGAGCGGCAAGGCTGCCTCCGGCGACGTTCCCGCCCCTTCCCGTTCCGCGGGAGGCCTCCGGACCGCACCCAGCATCCGCTCCGGCTCCGCCGGTTCCGCTGAGGCTGCCGGTCCCGCCGAGGCCGCCCCGCTACCGCCCGAGGCCCCGGCGCCCACCACCGACTTTCAGCGCTTCGTCGCCTCCTCCATCGGCGAGATTCTGCCCATCTTCGGCGCCAGCCTCTTTGAACGCGTGCCCACCACCTTCGCCCCACTCGATCGCGTCCCCGTCACCGCCGACTATGTGGTCGGTCCCGGCGACCAGATTCTCCTCCGTGCCTGGGGCCAGGTGAATCTCGATCTCGATCTCACCGTAGATCGCGCTGGCGCCGTTTTCGTCCCCCAAGCCGGCAATATCAATGTCGCCGGTCTCCAGTTTCAGCAGCTCGCCGGTTACCTTCGCACGCAGCTTGGGCGCGTCTTCCGCAATTTCGATCTCAACGTCAACATGGGCCAGTTACGTTCCATCCAGATCTTCGTCGTGGGCCAGACCCGCCGGCCCGGCACCTACACCGTCAGCTCGCTCAGCACTCTCGTCAACGCGTTGTTCGCTTCCGGTGGCCCTTCCAGCCAGGGCTCCATGCGCCACATTCAGCTCAAGCGCGGCGCCGATCTCGTCACCGAGTTCGACCTTTACGACCTTCTGCTGAACGGCGACAAGTCCAAAGACGCGCGCCTGCTGCCCGGGGACGTCATTTACTTTCCACCCTCCGGCCCACGTGCCGCCGTCGCCGGCAGCGTCCGCACCCCCGGCGTCTACGAGTTGAGGAACGAGAACAAAGTCGCCGACCTGATCCGGATGGCCGGCGGCTTGTCCGCGGTCGCCAACGTCCAGCGCGCTGCCTTGGAGCGCATTCACCAGAACGACTCCCGTGAGGTCCTCGAATTCAAGCTCGATGCCTCAGGCGTCGCCACCGGAATTGGCGATGGCGACCTTCTCTATATCTCCACCATTCCCCCGCGCTTCGCCAACGCCGTCACCCTGCGCGGCAACGTGGCCAATCCCGGCCGCTTCCCCTGGCACGCCGGCATGCGCCTGCGCGACGTCATCCCCGATAAGGAATCCCTCGTCACTCGCGACTACTGGAAGAAGCACAACGCGCTGGGGTTCGTGCCGCCCGACGAAAGAGTGCCCGGCGACCCCTCGGTCGAAACCCACCGCGCGCCGGCCGCTACCGATGTCGCCGCCTTCGTCCCCGAGATCAACTGGACCTATGCCGTCATCGAGCGCCAGAACACGCGGGATCTCAAGACCGAACTGGTCGCCTTCAATCCCGGCAAGCTTGTCCTGGACGGCGATGAGACGCAGAACCTGGAGTTGCGCCCTGGGGACGTGGTGACCATCTTTTCCCAGGCCGATATCCGCGTCGCCATCTCGCAGCAGAACCCCAAGGTCCGCCTCGAAGGCGAATTCCACACAGCCGGCGTCTATGATGTGCGCCCGGGCGACACCCTCGGGGCCCTCATCCAGCGCGCTGGCGGCCTTACTCCGCAGGCCTACCTCTACGGCGCCGAGTTCACGCGGGAATCGACGCGTGTCGATCAGCAGCGCCGCCTCGACCAGTTTACCGACGAACTGGAGCGGGATCTCGATCAGACGGCTTCCAGGAACCTCGGCCGCGCCACCACGCAGGAGGATACCGTCTCAGCCGCCATCAGCATCCAGAACAGTCGCCGGATCATCGGCAAGATGCGCGCCCTGAGAGCCGCCGGCCGCATCGTTCTCCATCTGGAGCCCGGCTCGAACGATCTCACCAAACTCAATGACCTGCCGCTGGAAGACGGCGACAAGTTCATAGTTCCCGCGCGTCCGGCCACCGTGAACGTGTTCGGCGCCGTCTACAATCAGAACTCTTTCCTCTATGAGCCGGCCCAGCGGGTGGCGGACTACCTCCGCCGGAGCGGCGGCCCCACCCGCACGGCGGACAAGGGCCGCATGTTCATCATCCGCGCCGACGGCTCCCTGGTGCCGAAGCAGGGTGCGAGCCAATTCAGGAGAGCCTTCGAGTTCGCGCCCCTGAATCCGGGCGATTCGATAGTGATACCGGAGCAGGTTTTTAAGCCCGGCTTCCTCCGCGGGTTGCGCGATTGGACTGAGATCGTCGGACAACTGGGCTTGGGCGCCGCGGCAATCAACACGCTCAAGTAAGCCACGTGGGCCTTTGCCGGCCCACAGCCACACATTTCCATCGAGAGAGAATCAAAGTGCCCACTGAGCTATATCCGAATCCGCCAGAGAATGCTATCGCCACCCAGCCGGAGCCCTGGATCGAAGAGCCTCACGGGCTCGGCCTGCTGGATATGCTTCTCGCGCTCGCCCAGCGAAAACGGTTCATCCTGACGATGACCTTCGCCGGCGCCCTGGTCATGACGGCGATCGCCTTCCTCATTCCGCCCATGTATACGGGCACGGCGTCGATCATGCCTCCCCAGCAGCAGCAATCCTCCGTATCGGCGCTTCTCGGCCAACTGGGTCCGCTTGCCTCCGCCGCTACCGGAGGCAATCTCGGCCTCAAGACACCCGGGGACCTCTACGTTGCAATCCTGAGCAGCCGGACCATTGCCGACGGTCTGATCCGGTCGTTCAACCTGCGCCAAGTCTATGGCGTGTCGACGATGTTTAACGCCAGAAAGAGGCTGAAGAAACGATCCGATATTACGGGAGGGAAAGAACCGCTCATCAAGGTTTCCGTCGAGGACCGCGATCCAAAACGCGCGGCAGCGCTTGCCAACGCCTATCTGGAGGAACTGTCCAGGCAAAACGGCCGCCTTGCACTGACTGAGTCCGCGCAACGCCGCCTCTTCTTCGAGCGTCAATTGGAAGCGCAGAAGAAGTCGCTGGCCGATGCGGAAGTCGCGCTGAAAGCGACCCAGGAGCGGACCGGCGTCTTGCAGGTCAACGCTCAGGTCGAATCCGTGATTGGGAACATGGCGCGCCTGCGGGCTGGAATCGCCGTTCGCGAGGTCGCCCTCTCCTCATTGAAGAGCGCCGCCACACCCCAGAACCCCGAGGTTGTGCGCCAAGAAGCCGAGCTTGCTACGCTGCGCGGACAACTGCAGAAACTGGAGGCAAGCGGCGATTCCGGTGGCCGTGGCGATACCCTGATTCCGACCTCGCTCGTGCCGGCAGTGGGCCTGCAATACGTGCGCGCCGTCCGCGACCTCAAGTACAACGAGACGCTGTTCGAGTTGCTCTTGAAACAGTACGAAGCCGCCAGAATCGACGAAGCGAAAGACGCGCCGGTTGTTCAGATCGTCGACTCGGCCATCCCGCCCGAACGCAAAAGCTGGCCTCCGCGGGCGGCGTTCGGATTCGGCGGAGCATTCGGCTCTGGAGCCTTAGCGTGCCTGATCGTATTGGCCGGCAGCCGATTTCGGGATCCTCAAGACGCCGACAAGCTTCGGCTGCTCAAAAGGAGCCTGATTGGTTAGCCTCGTCGGGGCCTTCTCGCCGCGGGTGGAAGCATCGATGTTGAGCTGGCCAGACAGCGGCGAGCGATGGCATCTTTAGACATTTCGGTACCCAGCCCGCAGATCCCCTGCCGGATCTGCCAGGATGCCACTTCTCCAGTCGGCGTTCCATCGCGCTCCTTGCGGCTCAACTTCAGTTGGACCATCGTGGGCAACGTCGTGTACGGTGGCACGCAATGGGGAATTCTGGTGCTGCTGGCCCGTCTAGGCGACCCCGGCGCCGTGGGCCAGTTCAGCCTGGGGCTCGCAATCGCGGCGCCTATCATGCTTTTCGCCAGCTTGTCACTCCGCGCTGTTCAGGCCACCGACGCCCGCCTCCAGTTCCAGTTTCGGGATTACGCCGGGCTGCGAATACTGATGACGGCGATGGCGGCTGGCGTCATCTTCGGTGTGAGCGGCGCATTCTACCGCGGCCAGACGGCTCTCGCCATCGCCGCGTTTGCGCTATCCAAGGGAATCGAGTCACTGAGCGATGTAGTCTACGGTCTCTGGCAGCAGCAGGAGCGGATGGACTTGATAGCCAAGTCGCTCATGCTGCGCGGTGTGTTGGCGCTGATCGCGACCGCTGTCTGCTTCGCCGTATTTCACAGTGTTTGGATTGCCGTCTGCGGGATGGCGGCGGCTTGGGCCATGGTTTTCGCCGCTTTTGATCTGCGGCGTGGGATTACGGTGGCGCGCGAAATGGGCCAAACCGTCCTGCCGCGATTCTCGGCTACCCGAATGAAGCAGTTGGCCCGCCTCTCGTTGCCCCTCGGGATCGTCGCCGTGCTGATCTCGTTCAACGCCAACGTACCGCGTTACATGATTAGTCATTTTCGGGATGTTCGCGAGCTCGGCATCTTCTCGGCTCTCGGCTACACTCTTATGGCGGGTACGATGATCGTGGGCGCGCTCGGCCAATCCGCCACCCCGCGGCTCGCCATCTATGCTTCCCAGCGCAGGACCCGGGAGTTTCGCGGGCTCTCGAACCGCCTGCTGCTGATCGGAATGATATTGGGAATTTGCGGCATACTGGCGGCCCTGGCATTCGGCCGGCAGATGATCACTTTGATCTATGGGCGTGAATATGCCCGGAACCAGCAGCTATTCCTGTGGCTGATGGTCGCGGCAGCAACCGGCTACATGGCGTCGTTTGCCGGTTACAGTCTGACCGCGGCGCGGCACTTCAAAGTTCAGATGCCGCTGTTCAGCTTCGTCACGGCCCTGACCCTGGCGTTGTGCTATCCGATGGTTAAGGCGGGTGGGGCGGTGGGCGCGGCGAAGGCGCTCGCGATTGCCGGGTTCGTTCAACTGGCTGTCACGATGACAATCCTCCGGTATTCGGAGACGCGCACAAAGGCGGGCGTCTCATGAAACCCCTCCGCATTCTTCACGTCCTGGGAGCAATGAACCGCGGCGGCGTAGAGACCTGGCTGCTACACGTCCTGCGCCACACCGATCGCGGAAGAATCCAAATGGATTTTCTCGTCCACACCGGCCAACCCGCGGCATATGATGCGGAAGTCTTAGCTCTCGGATCGAGAATATTCCCCTGTCCGCATACCCATAGTCCTATGCGGTACGCCGGAAGGTTCCTGGAGATCGCCAGGCAGTTCGGTCCGTTCGACGTGTTGCATAGCCACAGCCACCACTTCAGCGGGTACGTGTTGTGGCTTGGGCGTCTGGCCGGAATTCCAATTCGCATAAGTCATAGCCACAACGACATTCGCGGCGAATCGGCTTCCGCCGGACTGAGACGCAAGGCATACTGGCGCCTGTGTAAATGGCTGATCAAGACGAATTGCACCCACGCTCTCGCCGCCAGCCCCTCCGCGGCGGAGGACCTGTTTGGGGAGGATTGGCAGCGCGACCGCCGTGCAGAGGTTCTCTTTTGCGGCGTGGACCTGGCGCCGTTTCGGTTGGCGGCGGATCGTAGGAGCATCCGGTCCGAGCTCGGCTTTCACAGCGACGAAATCCTCTTCGGCCACGTCGGCCGCTTCGATCCCCAGAAGAACCATCGCTTCCTCGCCGAGATTGCCGCGGAGATCGCCAAGCGCGAACCGCGCGCCCGGTTTTTGCTTGTGGGCGACGGGCCGCTGCGGCCCGACATCGAGAATCGGTTTCGCCAGGCCGGTATTGGAGACCTGGCGGTCTTTACCGGTTCCCGGCCGGACGTTCCCCGTCTCGTGCTCGGCGCCATGGACGCATTTCTGTTTCCCTCGATCCACGAAGGGCTGCCGTTAGCACTTGTGGAGGCACAGGCGGCGGGCCTCGCCGCGACCATATCGGACACAATAGCCCCGGAAGCCGACTTTGTTCCAGCGTTGATCCACCGGTTGTCTCTGCGTCAGTCCGCTGCAACTTGGGCCGAAAGTGCGTTGCGGCATTGCGAGCGCAGCGTGCCCGACGCCCTGGAAATCGTGGAACGCAGCTCATTCAATGTCATCGCCAGTGCCAAACACCTGCTCGAAATCTATTCCGCCTAAGAGACCGGCCACGGCGCCGGATCGGCAGTTGGCCCGAAACGGCCCCGTTTCCAGCCAACGCCGGCTTGACCGGCTCGCATTTCTGCAAGGATGCCTCCTCCTCTTTCTGGCCGGCCTTGGATTGGCCAGCATGTCCGGGCTGATCGATACCAGCGACTCGGTTTTCAGTGCATCGTGGTTGCTCACGATCATCGCCGTCTGGCACTTCTATTCGTGGCGGCTCGCGGGACAAACCTTGTTTGAGCCATACGGGTTATTCCTTCTCGCTGCAACCCTGTTCAACGCAGGGCAGGGCATTCTCGAGGCTTTGCACTTGAACGAGGATGGCATACTGAGTGCAGAAGACCTTTCGCCTGCGCTGATTGTCCAGGCGCTGTATCTGGTGGCTCTAGGCCTCGCGTCGCTTCACTTTGGCGCTCTGGTAGCGCTCGCGACCGGTCGTGCGAAGCGCTTACGCCAAACCCCTCCTGCCCCTGACTGGCGCCTTAGACGAGTCGCGGCTACCCGCCTTGTCGGCTACGCCTGCCTGGTATTGTCCGTTGCGCCTCTGTTTTTCGTTCTTCAGGATGCGTTGACCATCGCTTTTACGCAAGGTTATGCCGCCCTGTTTGGCCGGCCGCTCAGCGAGCTGTTGCCGAGCTCAGTGCAAATACTGGCGAACTTTGTGATGCCCGGCGCTATGTTCGCGATCGCCGGGAGTAACCGGAAGAAAGTTCCCGTTGCCGTCGGCAGCGCCTTTCTTCTCGTCTATGCCGGCTCGATGCTCGCTGTCGGCTCCCGGTCGGCGACCGTTATGTCGCTGGTCGCATTTGCTTGGACATACAATCATTGGGTCCGCCGGCTGCCACGGGGCGCCATTCTAGCCGCTGGCGCAATCCTGCTCGCCACCTTCCCTCTAATCCACGCAATACGAGATACGCCGGGTAGTTGGCAAAACTCCTCGGAAGTGCTTCAGGACGTTGTGAGCGAACAGAACCCATTGATAGCCGCGGTTTCCGAAATGGGAGGAACCCTCAAAACCGTAGCTCACACCATTCGGCTGATTCCCTCGGTCCGGCCATTCGATCTCGGAACCAGCTATGCTTACGCGGCATCGACCATTCTTCCAAATGTCGGTTGGCAAATCCATCCAGCGAATGCTCACGGTCTATTAGCGGACTGGCTGGTTTGGGCAGTTCGACCCGCCATGGCGCTGGTCGGCGGAGGGCTGGGCTTCTCGTTCCTTGCGGAAGCCTATGCGAACTTCGGTTGGTTCGGTCTGATTCCCACCGTCGCCCTCATGGGATATTTTATGGCACGGTTGTCAGTCTGGGGAACATCCGACGACGACCCGGCTAAGTTTGCGCTCAATGCCACCTTTCTAGCGTTCGTCCTCTTTTTTCCCAGGCAGGAATCGGCAAGCTTCGTCAGGGGATTGGCTTGGTACTCTTTTCTGCCTTACGCGGCGGTCTCTCTTATTGCGGAGCGCCGGTCGCAAAGACGCCGCTTGGTTATGAATACGGCGGCCGCCTAAAGTTACCGCCTGCCAGGCGAACAGCCGCACTGGAACAGAAAACACGTGAATGCAATGGTCGCATTGGAAGCACGACCCGAGCTAAGCGCAACCGGCGTTACGGAATGCGTTCGCAGGCCGAGATGAAGATGGCAACGCGCGCACTTGGTGGAGGACGATGAAGATCTCGCAGAGACAGTCGCCCGTATGCCGTGTAGCCTTGCTGCACTTTTCGGACGTCGCTTTAACGGGCGGTGAGCGAATGATACTGCGCCTCGTTCGCGGCCTTGCGGGAGGCCCCGTGACGCCGATTCTCCTGACACAGTCGCCCACTCCGTTGACCGTCGGAGCCGCGAAGTGTGGAGTGAAGACCCGTTTCGTCAAGGGTTCCCATCGCCTCAGCGCGCGCGAGGGCCGCATTCTCGAATATTCGCCCTGGAAGATCCTATTGACCCTATTTGACCTAGTTATCTACAATCTCCGGCTGATTAGGGTGCTGCGCCGCGAGCAAATCACCGTTCTTTGGTGTTCCAATATCCGCAGCTTTCTGATGGCGGCGGTAGCGGCGCGGCTACTGCACATTCCAATCGTATGGAATATCTGGGCCGAACGCCGGTTTGGCAAAGCAACCCGGACGATCTACGACCTATGTCTTCGGGCTGCCGACATCGTTGTCACTGAGTACGTCGGCCAGGCGGATGGACTGTTCTCTCCCGCACTCCTGAAAACACACAAGGGCCGCCTAAGGACGGTGTACACAGGAGTCGATGATGAATACTACGCCTACACTGGCCCGGGCTACGCCTGTCCACACCATGAGCCGTCGACGATTGTTGGATGTTCTCGAATCTGCGCCGCGAAGGGCCTGGACGATCTGATTTCGGCGCTCGATATTCTGAAAAGGCGCGGTCGAAGGGTGAAGCTCAACCTCGTTGGAGCGGCGCTGACTGCGAGCGACGAGGTTTTTCATGACGCGCTTCTGCGGCGGATCGACGCCCTCCAGTTAACCAGTGAGGTCGAGATTTGCGGATGGCACGATGATGTCAAGCCGTTCCTTGCCAATGCGGATCTGTTTGTCTCGGCGTCGCTCTCGGACCGCACCTGGACCGAGGGCCTTCCCGGTGCGGTCAGAGAAGCCCAGGCGATGGGACTACCAGTCGTAGCTACCGATGTCGGCGGAACCCGTGAGGCAATCGCCGACGGAGAAACAGGGATTCTTGTCAAAGCCGGCAATCCGGCAGCGCTAGCCGACGCAGTCCAGGATTTACTTGGGCAGCCCGACGTACTTAAGAGGATGGCCGCCGCCGCCAAGCGTCGGTCCCGGCGCCTGTTTACGATCGACGCGTACGTGACAGGCTACTCTCAAGTCTTCAAGTCTCTCCTGCAACCGCCGATGCGCAGCCATACGGATGGGCAAGCGGATACGCCGGGCGACCGTTGCGAAGAGGAGCTGCCAACGTGCTGAGGAAGCCCGCGATTCCTTCGGTCGAGCACAGGTCGGTTTCTTCTTTGGACGCACGAAGATAGTCGCTATGGTCCAGTTACCTCCTCCACAGAACGAAGCTGTCCTCGAGATGCTCGACGGATATGCTTACTCGAAGTACTCCCAGTATTTTCATGAACCATGCTCTCAGCCCCCCGGGCGCGGTCCAGTTGAGATCGACTATTGGTCCATCTCTTACCGAGTCACGTTTCCTGAGCGGTCACTGTTCGTGAAGATACCGAAGGTGGACATGTGTCAGGCAGACTTATCCCTGATCGTAGCGGACCCGGGCGCTCAAGAAAGCGCGCGAACCGAGTTCGACGGATTCTCTCAGATTTACGGCATTCGAGACTGGCCCAAAGGGTGTGCCGCCGTTCGGCCTCTGGAATACGTCCCATCGTTCAACAGCATCATCACGGAGTTCGTTCCCTCCAACGACCTCTTTCGCCAGTGCCGCCACGCAGCGATCGGGGGCGGCCTCGCCGTAGTGCCATCGTCAGGTTCGGTCCCCATCTCGCTCGGCCGCTGCGGCGCCTGGCTTCGCCACTTCCAGCGCGCTCACGAATGTGAGGGAACGGTCCGCGTCAGCAGCGAGCAACTGCTGGTCGAGATGGAGAATTGGGCGCGCCAGATCCAATGCCTGTGTATTCGCCCCCGTAAGCTCGATGCCCTTTTGGCCCGGTTGGAGCGAAGCCGGTGGTCACACGAGATCGACACGGCCAGGACCTGCGAGGGATTCGAGGTCCGCAACATTATTGTCGATCCGCACGGCACTGTCCGGCTTGTCGATCCAGGGCGGATCTCGTGGGGATCGGGCCTTGAGGATGTCGCTCACTTCCTCGTTTCGCTGACCATGCTGTTTTGGGGCACATCGAGGTTGTGGCTGGGGATACCGATGTCGCGGCCCTATCGGCATGCTTTCCTGAACGGCTGGGCGCCGCGGGACAGGCGACCCAAGCCGTCTACCCTTGCCTGGTTCGAGACTCGGGAACTCTTCCGCCAATGGTTGGAAGCCTATCGAGTGCTGTCGCGGAAGCCGTACCCGCGCACTCTCGGCCGTTTCCTCCGCGCGGTCTACGTAGATGCATTCTTCCTGAATCGGATTACACAGACCGTCGCCATCGCGTGTAACTGATTTGGTGAAACGAGAATCATAAGAATGAAGCAGACCTTACCTCAACACTATGACCGGCTCACCCGGCGGCACTACCAGGATCGGTCGGTGGCCCAACGATATTGCGACGAATACACCGGGCCCCCCACACTCAGGACCTTGCCCGCCCGTCTGATCGCGCTCAGAGAGCGTCGGATTATCGATCGCGCAATGACCTATATCTGCGGCGCCGGCCCAGTTCAGAGGATCATCGATCTACCGTGTGGCACCGGTAAACTCGCATCTGTGTTCGCACATTTTCAATGCACCGTGGTGGCGGCCGACATTTCGTCCGAGATGATGGAGATCGCCGACCCGGAATATCGAAAGCTGGCCGGTTTTGCCGGTCTGGTGCAGACAGACGCCGCCGCTACCACGTTTGCAGATGCCGAGTTTGACGCGGTCGTGTGCCTTCGCCTTTTGCATCGTGTGCCCTATAACGTCAGAGAATCCATCCTGACGGAACTGAACAGGATTTGTCGTAAGTACGTCATTCTATCGGCCGGCATCGACAGCCAACTGCAAGGCCTTCGGAGAGATCTGCGCCGCGTGGTCACAGGAACTTCCACTGTGCCCTATCCGATAACAAAGTCTGATTTGGCCTTGCAGCTCACGCGTGCGGGCCTGACTCCTTTGCGCTGGGTACCGGTGTTTCGCCTGCTATCCAGCGAATGGGTTGTCATCTGTGAAAAGAGGAACCCAGCTCAATGAGTGCTCCAGCAACCGTTTCATCTCCGAGAATCTGCTGGCACGGCGACAAGACGACAGGCCCCATTAGGGTACTGCACCTTATAGCGGAGCCTCGCTCATGGCATTTCTTTAGTGGTCAAGCCGCCTACTTACGAGCCCGGGGCTTCGAGGTCCACGCCGCGTCGTCCCCTGGACAACTTCTCGAGAAGTTCGGCCGCGACAACCAAGTTGCGGTTCATCCGGTGCCTATCAGCAGGCGCCTGTCGGTTGGCAGCGACTTAGTTTCCGTCTGGCGCGTTATAAGGATCCTGCGGGAGGTGCGGCCGCAAATCCTCCACGCGCACTTCAGCAAGCCGGGGATTATAGGGATGGTGGCCAGCTTCCTTGCCCGAACTCCTGTGCGGGTTTATCACAACCACGGCATGGCATTGTCGTCCGCCCGCGGATGGAAACGAGCAATTCTCTGGATCGTGGAAAGACTCGCGTGTCTCCTTGCCCATCGGGTCATTTACGTCGCCCCTTCCGTTTTACGCGATGCGGCCAGGTTACGCGTCTGTGATCCGCGAAAAGCCCAGGCGATCCTCAGCGCAAACGGCCTCGACTTCTCCCACAGGTTCAACCCACTGCTGTACGGCACGGACTTTCGTGAGCCAGGCCGCCGCTCCCTCCAGATTCCCGACGGCGCGTTCGTGGTCGGTTTCGTTGGGCGAATCTTCAAGATCAAAGGCATTGAGGACCTTGTCAAGGCGTGGCAACTCCTGACCCCGACCGAGCCCAGACTTCACCTCGTCATGGTTGGCGACTTCGACCCGAGGGAGCCCATAGCGCCATGGGCGCAACGGGTCATCCACTCAGATAGTAGGATCCACCTGACGGGCTTCGTCGAGGAGCCCGCGACCGTGTACCCCGTGATGGACGTTCTCGTACTTCCCTCCTACCACGAAGGGCTTGGCTACAGCATAGTGGAAGCAGCCGCAATGGAGTTGCCCGTAATCGGCACACGGATTCCCGGGATTGTCGATGCCCTTCAGGAGGACGTAAGTGGTCTTTTGGTTGCGCCTGGCAAACCGCAGGAACTCGCCGGGGCCATCCGTCGCTACATCGAGAATCCGGCGCTGGCATCGGCGCACGGTAAGGCTGGCCGGGAGTTCGTGGTTGGTCATTTTCGCCGTTCCGATGTCTTGGACCAAATCCTGGAGACATATAACGAACTGATCGAGCGGCGAATCGTCGGTAGCATAGCCGCAGTTGACCGACGCATGAAGACCGTTTGCTAAGGGCGGAGTTAGTCGCACAACACGATGAATCGCCTGCCGAAATCCGAGGGCGACCCACCGGCCGGACTGGGACGCATGAGCGGACGCCTGCGCAGTTCGCTGCGCTGCCCTGCGTGCCGGTCCGGTCTGCGCGAGCACCCGTCGGGGCTTGCATGTGCCAGTGAAGCCTGCGCCACCGTGTATCCCACGGTGGACGGCGTGCCGGTGCTGATTGACGAGAACACAAGCGTGTTCTCGAAGGACGAGTTTGTCACGCGAAAGGCAACCTTCTTCCCGCGGCACTCTCGGCTCCGGACTACCATCAGCGGACTGCTCCCACAACTCAGTATCAGTATTTCGTCCCGCCGAAACTATCGGACCTTTTTACGCTCGATCACATCGACTTCGAACCGCCCCAGTGTGCTCGTCCTTGGGGGCGCCGTTCTCGGAGAGGGCCTCAAGCCCATCATTGACGATGAGCGAGCTGAGTTCGTCGAAACCGATGTATCGCTCGGCCCACGAACCAAACTGGTTTGCGACGGCACTTCCCTTCCGTTTGCAGACGATTCCTTCGAAGGAGTCATCGTCCAAGCAGTTTTGGAGCACGTAGTGGACCCTTATAAGTGTGTAGCCGAAATTCATAGGGTGCTCCGGCGTGGAGGGTTTGTTTACGCTGAGACGCCATTTATGCAGCAAGTTCACGGTGGTCCTTACGATTTCACCAGATTCACCCACAGCGGCCACCGCCGGCTGTTTCGGGAGTTCGAGAATCTGTCCAGCGGCGCTTGCTGCGGCCCTGCCATGGCTTTGGCGTGGAGCTTACAGCACTTTGTGCTCAGCTTCTTCGCATCCAGAACCGCACGCTTGGCAGTGAAGGGGGCGTCGAGATTGCTCCTGTTCTGGCTCAAGTACTTCGACCTATACCTGGCCGGAAAACCCCAGGCACTGGATGCCGCGAGCGGGCTCTATTTTCTCGGGCGAAAAGGCGACACCATTCTCGGCGACCGGGAGTTGATCGGGCTCTTTCGAGGGGGCGCCAGCTAGCCTCGACCGGCGCCGGATTATGGTTTGGCAGTTCCCGGCCTCAACGGTACGGAACTCGCGGGAGTTCCGGAAACGCCCAGGAGCGCAATGAAGAGACTCATCGATATAGTCGGGGCGGCGTTCGGCTTGGTCGTCGGCGTGCCCCTGATGCTGATTATCGCCATTGCCATATGGCTCTCCGAAGGCAGGCCCATTCTTCACCGCGGGAAGCGCGTGGGCCGGCTTGGCGCGCCCTTCTTCATGGTGAAGTTCCGGTCAATGGTTCCCACCGCGGAGTTGTGGGGCAGCGGGGCGATTTCGGCCGAAGACCCCAGGGTGACCCGGCTGGGCAAGCTGCTGCGAGTCACCAAGCTCGATGAGTTGCCTCAGTTGTTCAACGTGCTCAAGGGAGAGATGGGCCTGGTCGGCCCACGCCCCGAATTGTGGCGTTACGCGGACACCTTCAACGGCGAGAGGCGCCAGATCCTGAATCTTCGGCCCGGGTTGACGGATTGGGCGACGCTGATCGATATCGACGAATACAGACTGTTATCCAGGGCGGCGAACCCGGATCTGGAGTATGAGCGGACAATTCGGCCAGTCAAGATTGCCCTCCAGTTGCGGTACATCGGGAAGGCGACCCCATGGACCGACATCCGCATCGTGTTCTATACTGCCGTCAAACTGGTCGCCCGGCGCTGGGTACCCTCCGAGCTTCGAGAATATAGAGAACGGCTGGAGAATGCGCTCCCCAAAGTAGATCCGAAGGAATCGCAGTTGCACAAGGTCCCCTTCAGCGTGCCGGAGGTTCCCGAGGAAGCGATTAAAGCGGTGGTTTCCGTGCTCCGTTCCGGATGGATGACTACCGGACCGCAGACTGCCGCGCTGGAATCCGCCTTCGGAACCTTTGTTGGAGCCAGACACGCACTCGCCGTAAACTCGTGTACCGCGGGATTGCACCTGGCTCTTGCCGGATTGGGCATCGGTCCCGGCGACGAAGTCATCACCACCCCGCTCACTTTCTGCGCCACCGTCAACGTGATTCTCCAGGTTGGCGCAACTCCCGTCCTGGCCGACATCGGCCGGGACCTCAACGTCGATCCGCAAAGCATCGCCCGCGCGATCACCCCGCGCACCCGCGCCATTATGCCGGTGCACATTGCCGGGCTCCCCTGCAACATGGTTGCGATTTGGGATCTGGCCCGCGCTTACAATCTCAAGGTGGTCGAGGACGCGGCTCACGCCTGCGGCGCCTCCTATGGCGGAGTTCGTGTCGGCGGCGGCCGAAGCGACGCGGTCGCCTTCAGCTTCTACGCAACCAAGAACCTGGCGACTGGAGAAGGTGGCGTGGTAGTCACGCCTTCCCCGGAACTCTACGACCGCATGCGCATTCTCTGCCTGCATGGAATCAGCCGCGACGCTTGGAACCGCTACAGCGAGCAGGGGAATTGGTTCTACGAGGTGGTCGCGTGCGGCTTCAAGTACAACATGAGCGACATCATGGCTGCGATCGGCCTCCACCAGCTTGTCCGTCTGGATAGCATGAACGCGCAGCGGGCCAGAACTGCGGACGCCTACAGCCGCGCTTTTGCGGATTTGCCCGAAGTCGAGATCCCCCCGCGCGGCGCCGGCGCCGCGCACGCCTGGCACCTCTACATTCTTCGCTTGAACCTCGATCGCCTGTCCATTGACCGGGCGCAATTCTTCGCGGAGATGCGCCAGCGCGGCGTTAATTGCAGCATCCATTTCATCCCCATCCCACTGCATCCCTACTACCGGGGAAGACTGGAGATGCGGGACCCGTGCGCGCTCGCCCTCGCGGAATATCCGCGGCTGATTTCGCTGCCTCTCTATTCGAAAATGCAGGATGGCGATGTCTCTCAAGTCATAGACGCCGTTCGAGAGGTCGTTTTCCGGTTTAGAAAACGCACTAAAGTGGCCTCCCGCGGTCTGCGCGAGCCTTCCCTTGAAAAGACTTGGTGACATTCTCGTCAGCGCGGTCGGCCTCGTCCTTCTGTCCCCATTGCTGCTCCTTCTAGCGGCAAGCATCGTCCTCGACTCCGGAATGCCCGTCTTTTTCTCCCAGGCGAGGGTAGGCAGAGGATTTCGCCGCTTTCGACTCTGGAAGTTCCGGACTATGCGGTCAGAACTTTCCGGACCCTCGATTACCATTGCGGGCGACCCCCGCATTACCCGCCTCGGCAGGCTGCTCCGGAGCGCTAAATTGGACGAACTCCCTCAATTCTGGAACGTCCTGCGCGGCGATATGAGCCTGGTGGGGCCGCGCCCCGAGGTCCCCGAATATGTCGAACGATTTCGGTCCAGATACGAGCGGGTTCTGGCAATTCGCCCGGGTATTACCGACCTTGCTTCCGTTCGTTTCCGCAATGAAGAGGAGTTGCTGGCTGCGTCGTCCGAACCCCTCCGTGAATACGTCGAACGCGTGCTACCCATCAAGTTGGACCTGGCCGAAGAATACCTCCGGGGCTCGTCCTTCTTCATGGACCTTTGGATCCTGGCGCAAACAGTCTTCGTGATGCTCTGCAAATAATCATGCCAATTAAGTCAACCGGTCCCTGGGCCGCCGCGCTGGAGCGGCTGGACAGAGGTCCGGCCCTCCGCCAATACTGGATTTGGATCATCCAGATCGCCATATTCATCGCCTCCGGCGTGGTGGCTTTCCTTCTTCGTTTCGACATTGGCATGCCCCGTAACGGGCTCCGTCATTTCGAATACGCCATCCCTATCTGGCTGATTGCCAAGTCCCTGAGTTTCCGTCTCCTGAATCTTCACCATGGCTGGTGGCGCTACGCGTCTGTCCCGGACCTGCTGCGAATCGTGGTTGCCAATCTGCTGGGCTCCGTCACCGGCGGCGTAGCGATCCTGTTGCTTGCGCCTCGCGGATTCCCACGGTCGATATACCCGCTCGATTTCCTGGTCTGCTTCGTGGGCACTTCCGGAATCCGCCTCTCGGCCCGCATGGTCGCGGAAGCCGCTTCGCAACTGGGCCGGACGGAGAATGGAAAGCGGGTCCTGATATATGGCGCGGGCGCGGCCGGCCAGGTGCTCCTGCGCGAGATCCGTTCCAACGCACAGTTGGTTTACGACGTCCGCGGGTTCGTCGACGATGACCCTCACAAAAAGAACGCCTGTCTGCAAGGCGTTCGGCTGTTGGGCACTGGTCTGGACCTGCCCGCCCTGGCGGAAAAGCACCGCATCGACGCCATCCTGATAGCCAGCCCTTCCGCTACCGGCCCCGAAATGGTGGCTATCCTGCGCCGCTGCCACGACGCCAAAGTCCCATGCAAGACTATCCCCGGGATGGCCGAATTGGTGGAGGGGAACGGCCTGGCGCTCCGAATTCGCGACGTCGACGTCGAGGATCTCCTGGGCCGCGTCCCCATTTCCCTCGATGAATCCGCCATCCGCGCCACGCTCCAGGGCCAGGTCATCCTGGTCACCGGAGCCGCCGGCTCCATTGGTTCCGAACTCTGCCGGCAGATCGCTCGCTTCCGCCCCGCCGGCATCGTAGGATTCGAAATTGCCGAATCCCCCCTGTTCGAAATCGACCGCGAGATGCGCCGGGCATTTCCCGAAGTACCGTTCCACCCCGAGATCGGCAGCGTACAGAATCGCACTCGCCTGGATGAAGTCCTGCGCCAATACTCGCCGTCGGTCGTCTATCACGCCGCCGCCTACAAGCACGTCCCCTTGATGGAGGCCCACATCTTCGAGGCCATCGAGAACAACGTCTTCGGAACCTATAACCTGGCAGTCGCGGCGGCCGAGAATGGAGCCGAAGACTTTGTCATGATCTCTTCCGACAAAGCGGTTCGTCCCACCAATGTCATGGGTGCCACCAAACGCATCGCCGAGTTGCTGCTTCTCGCCCTGCAAAACGGCCGCACCAAGTACGTCGCGGTGCGCTTCGGCAATGTGCTCGGCTCGAACGGCAGCGTCATCCCCATCTTCAAGAAGCAGATCGCGGCGGGGGGCCCGGTTACCGTAACCCATCCGGACATGCGCCGCTTCTTCATGACCATTCCCGAAGCCTGCCAGCTTGTGCTGCAAGCCGCAATCCTCGGAGAGGGCGGACAGATCTGTGTTTTGGACATGGGCGATCCAGTGAAGATCGTCGATCTGGCCCGGAACTTGATTCTGCTGTCGGGCCTGAAGCCGGACGAAGACATCAAAATCGAATTCACCGGCATGCGCCCCGGCGAAAAGCTCTACGAAGAGCTGAGCACGATGCTCGAAGACACAGCCCCCACCGCCCATGAGAAGATCCGCATCTACATCGGCAAC
>Ga0181520_10003986_pt1 | contig 25252 bp, 25 predicted proteins | sample PEATcosm2014_Bin_29_FD_132451 | JGI IMG/M metagenome (GOLD analysis project Ga0181520, IMG submission 132451) | Peatland microbial communities from MTU Mesocosm Facility, Houghton, MI, USA - PEATcosm2014_Bin02_30_metaG | ecosystem: Environmental > Terrestrial > Soil > Wetlands > Peat | place...
ATGGCACGCGAGATGCCGATGCCAAAACATCCCATAATGGGGTACTGTTTCTTCCCGTCCTTGTCGGCATACGTCACGTCGAAATCTTTCGCGAACTTCTGCCCGAGATCGAAGACATTTCCCGCTTCCACCGCCCGTGCCTTTTTGAGCGTTCCTTTACCGCACCGCGTGCACTTTTCGTTCTCTTTCTCTTTTGCGATCTCCACGTTCACGCAAAAGTCACACGCGTCACAATATAAGATGTCGTCCTCGCCTGCATCGGTGAGCACCATGAACTCGTATGAAATTTTTTCCGTGAATGCGCCGCCGGAGGCCTCGGTCACTTTTGCGACAAGTCCCATGCGCTCGAAGATGCGCAGATACGCCTTTTTCGCCACTGCATAGAATTTTTCAAAATCTTCCTGCGTCTCATGAAAGCTGTACATATCCTTCATGAGGAACTCCACACCGCGCAGCAGACCCGACTTCGAACGCAGCTCATCACGAAATTTCCAGTTGATCTGATACACCGCCTTCGGGAGATCTTTATACGTATTCAGATATTTCATGACGAGCGGCGTCACCACCTCTTCCTCGCTCTGCCCAAGCGCATAATCCCTTTCCGTGCGGCTCTTCACTTTAAAAAGCACATCGATCTTGTCCCAACCGCCGGTCGTCGCCCAAATGCTTTTCGGATGGATGATCGGCATGGAGATCTCCTGGCCGCCGATCGCGTCCATCTCCTCGCGCACGATATTCTCTATCTTATTGAGCGTTCGCAACCCGAGTGGCAGATAGCTGTACACACCCGACATCAACTTCGAAACAAACCCGGCGCGTGCCAAAAGCTGAGCATTTACCGTGGCTTCGTCCTTTGGGGCGTTCCGCTCTATTTTTGTGAATAGCTGAGATTGGCGCATATAGGCCAATCGTAGCACGGATTTGAGGCAAAATAAATGGGTGCCTGCGCTGTATGTCCGTTTGTTTTACCCGGCTCAATCGAGCCTTATTTCTTTCGATGATACCAAAAGGTTAAAAATAGAATAGTCCACGAACCGACGACGCCGAAAACGAAGCCAAGGATGATCGTAAGATCGCGAAGATAGAGCCCATAACACAGCCAGGATGCGGTGCCGATGGAAAAAATTATATATGACGGGAGGGAGATGTCCTTCGTGGACTTCGTTTTAACGATCTTCCATATTTGAGGATAATATCCAAGCGACATTAATATCCCCGTTATCGTCGCGAATAATTGAACGATCATACCTTCTTATTTTTCATCGCAGCAGTCTTCATGCCCCGCTTTTTCTTTCTTGCCAACTTCGGATCGCGCGAAACGAACCATCGATCTTTTTCGTCGAACCACCATGAGTCGGGATGGGTGGAAAGAAGATACTTACCAACCGACTTCCCTTCTTTTGTTTTCAGCCGCTGAAACGCGCTCTTCTGCCACGCGCGAGCTTTGGTGTTACCCTTCAATTCTTCCTCGCGAAGCGTGGCAAGCCATTCAAGCCCATCGGCGTCTTTCACCAATTTCGCCTCAAGCGTTTTCTTTGCCTGCTCTTCGGCATAAAATTCCCCCATCTCCTTTCCGAATGGGATCTCCATAGCGATGTCTTTGAACGCTTGCGATTCCGCGAGACGGCCGTAGCGCTGATGAACGTAATTGAGATCGGACGTCCTTCCTTCGCCAAAATCATGAAAAAGGCTCATATAAATAGCTTTCGCCCTGTCGGCTTTCGGTGTTAGATAGCACAAAGCATAGGCGATGTAAGTCGTCCTCAATAAATGCTCAGCCACGGACTGGCTTCCCGTTCCCAAAAACCACAATCCCGAACGCGGCGTTTTGCTTAAAATCCCGGCTTCATAGATAAAGTGCGCGATGGACTGCATCTCATCATTTTTCATAGCTTAATATTAACATATCGTGCCGCCGCCGAGCATTTCGCCATTTGCATGGTAAAAGACCACCGACTGGCCTTCGGCCACGAACTTCTGCGGTTTGGCGAAAACGAGTTTGTAATTACCGTTATGAAGCAGCGAAAGCACCGCTTTTGAAATTGGTTGCCGATAACGCACGCGTGCAAAAACCTCTTTTTTATCTTTTCTTAATGAAGCCTGAGTATCCTTATTAATGAAGTTTACGCTGGCAATCTCTATCTCCTTGCGAAAAAGGGCTTCGTTTTCGCCGCCTTCGGCGAGGACAACGGTATTTGTCGCGGCATTTTTTGCGGCAACGTAGAATGGCTTGCGCGCCGCAGCAGCTGCGCCGGAGCCGACGCCGGTCTTCGGAAATTTGAAATCGGCATCAATGTGACGCTGGCCGATGGTATAAAACTCGGCGCCGAAATGTTCGCCGATCTTTTCGCCGGCGGTCGTCACAAGTGCCCCGCGCTTTGAAGGAATGTGTTCCCGCAAAAAATCATCGAGTGAAAATTTTCCAAGGAAGCATATTCCCTGCGAATCTTTCTTCTCTGCCGTCGGCAATCCGGCTGCGCGGGCGATCTCGCGCACCTTCGGTTTCATATAGTCGCCTATCGGAAACAGGCAATGGGTCAATTGCGCCTGAGTGAGCGTCCATAAAAAATACGACTGGTCCTTATTGGGATCGTCCGCCGCAAAAAGTGCCGCCGCGCCATTCTTCATTTTTTCGATCTTCACATAATGCCCGGTCGCAACATAGTCCGCTCCCATCGCAAGCGCCTTTTCCAAAAAGATGCCGAACTTTATCTCGCGATTGCACATCACATCCGGATTCGGCGTGATACCGCTTCGATAGCCCTCGATCATGTATCGCACCACGCGCTCCTTATACTCCTTCTCAAAATCCCAGACATAGAACGGTACGCCGATGTGTTCCGCAACGCGCCGTGCGTCTTCGGCGTCGCGCTCGGCGCAGCCATCGATGTTATAGCAACGCATAAAAACGCCAATCACGTTGTGGCCGCGATGTTTGAGCAATAGCGCTGCGACGGAGCTGTCCACTCCGCCCGACATGCCGACGAAGACTGTTTTCTTCATCATTGTTTTCTTTAGTGACATTATACACAAACGTCCTTATGAGAACCTTCACGAAGTGAGGCTGTCGGTTCTCATAAGGACGTTTGTTTATAATCCCTACACCCGCTCCACGTAGGAACCGGTCTGCGTGTTCACGCGGATCATATCGCCCTCATTGATGAAGAGCGGTGCGGAGATCTTCGCCCCTCCCTCGATCGTTACCACCTTCGTTCCACCCTGGGCAGTATTGCCTTTGAGCGCCGGCGGCGCTTCGGTCACTTTGAATTCCATCTTCACCGGGATCTCCACTTTGATGACCTTGTCCTCGAACGTCATCGTCGAAACGCGAGTATTCGGCTTCAAAAACTGGCCCTGATCGCCGACGACATCCTTTTCGAGCGCAAATCGCGCCTTGGGATTGCCCTCTTCGTGGAACCAATACTGGCCTTTGCTCTCATAGATGAACAACGCGTGCTTGCGTTCGATCTCCGCCTCTTCGAACGTATCGCTCGCCTGATAATTGCGGTCCAAAAGCTTGCCGGTGATCAAGTTGCGGATACGCGTCTGCACGACGGCCTTGCGCTGCTGCATACGCAAAAAATGCGTCTCTATGACCTCATAGGGCGCGCCATCAATAACGAATAAAACTCCTTTCGTAAGATCGGTATAAGCGAGTGACATAACGGATATTATTATAGCGAAAATAAAAATGTTTGCAACTGCGGACGGACAAACAAAAAACATCCCTTTCTTCTGACAAATTCGTCTTCGCACGAGTCAGAAAGGGATGCTCTTTTGTTTATCTGCTATTCGTTCTCGGCGTGCGGCATCGGCCGATCGCCGTGTGGCTGGTGCGTACTGCCTTCCGGTTCCTCGATCTTGAGATTCACGCGAGCGTTATTTTTAACGCCGACGATCTTCAAAAGCGAGCGGATGGCTTTTGCGGTGACGCCCTGACGGCCGACCACCTGGCCCATATCTACGGCGTTCACGTGAAGCGAGAGCAATACTCCCATTTCATCGACCTTGCGGTCGACTCTCACGTCATCCGGATGGTCTACCAGTGATTTTACCAAGTACTCGAGAAATTCCTGATCTGCTGAAGGTGAGTTCGTCATTGATGATCTGATGTTCTTTCGTTTGTTCGATCCTTGGGAATGGAATCAATCGACCTTTCGTTCAATCGTTTTTTTAAATTATATACTTATTCTATAAAATTGTCAACAAATCCACCGCGCACGATCCTATGCCTCGGCGGGTGTCGAGGATTCCGCAACCGGCTCCGCCGCGGCAGGAGCGGCAACCTTCGCAACCGCCTTCGGCATTTTCACTGCCACCTTCTTCGAAGTAAGGACGCCCTGACCAACCAAAAGATTATGAGCGGTGATGGTGGGATGGGCACCCATCTTGACCCAATGCGCCACGCGATCCTTCTTGATGGTGGCTGCCTTGGTAAGCGGGTTATACGAACCCAGATCCTCCACCGGCGGTGCCGCCATCTTCGAGCGTTTTTCAGCGACAACAAGCCGATAGCTCGGCTGATGCTTCTTCCCTATGCGTTGTAATTTAATAGCCAACATGCAGTCCATTATACTATATCTCCGTGTAAGGTCAAGATAATCTATTTGAGGTATACTTTTTACATGAAAATAGGCGTTTTTGATTCCGGATTGGGTGGACTGTTCACGATGAAAAGCTTGGTGAAAAAGCTGCCACAGTACGATTATATTTATCTTGGCGACACCCAGCGTGTTCCCTACGGCAATCGTTCGCACGAAACGGTCTATCAATTTTTGGAAGAAGCGGCGGAATATCTGTTCGAGCATGATTGCAAACTGATTCTCGTCGCCTGCAACACCGTCTCTGCGGAGGCTTTGAGACGGATCCAGCGGGATTACCTTCCTGCGCATTATCCGGACAGGAAGATTTTGGGGATCATCGTACCCACGGCGGAGGCAGCGTTAAAAGATCCCAAAGCAAAAAGGATCGGCATTCTCGCAACCCAAGGCACGGTCAGTTCGCAGACCTTCGTAAGGGAAATAAAGAAAATACGCCCAAGCGCCAGCGTTTTCCAGGAACCCGCGCCGCTCCTCGTACCGCTGATCGAGAGTGGTTCGACCAATTTTGCGGATCCCATTTTACGCAAATACCTGCGGCCGCTCATACGCAGAAAGATCGATGTGCTCATTTTAGGATGCACCCACTACCCTATCGTCAAACGGCAGATCAAAAAAATATGCGGCAAGAACATGAGGATAATATCGCAGAACGAGATCATCTCGGCGAAGCTTTCAGATTATTTGAAGCGACATCCCGAGATCGAAAAGAAACTTGGCAAGAATAAGCACCGACGGTTTCTCGTCACCGACCTGACCGACACGACAAAAAGTCTCGCAAAAAAATGGTTCGGCGCTGAGATCAAGCTCGAGATCATAACGCTGTCCAGATAGCAACAAATACAAAATCCCTTCCCATTGCTTTTTGAGGGGCTCTCGGAGCCGCCGAAGGGCGGCGAGAGCGAGCGGCCGCGCAGCAGCGCGGAACGCGTACCCGAAAAAAGCAATGGGAAGGGATTTTGTATTTGTTGCTATCTGGATTCCGTCCTGTCCTTAAGCTTGTTCAACAGGTGATTCGCGTAATCCTTTCCACCCAGACCGAAGGCCAGGCCGCCGGCAAGCGCAAGCATGGCGATGAATCCGGTCACGAGCGTCTGGATCATCGCAGCGGCAATGTTCAATTGCGTAAGCGCTGCCATGAAACCGAAGATGACGACCACCCACCACACCAACGTGCCGAGGAAATTCGCCGCATGCAGTTTTGCGCTCATCACCGACGCCGTCACGACCCGACGCAAGAAATGCCCGAGCACGAGCGACGCAAGCAGGATAAGCACCGCCGCGATCACGTTCGGCAGGTAATTGAGTATCGAAGTCAGGAATCCCGAAAGCGCGTAGAGCCCGATGCTATCGGACACGGCAAGCAGGAACCCGACAATGATGAACCAATATACCAAACGGCCGAGGAAATACGCCGCGCGCAGCTTGAGGCCTGCACGCTCGAATATCGGTTTGAGGCCGAGTTTTTCAAGGAAGGTATCAAGGCGGACCGCTTCGAAGATCTTTTCGACGAGGGCACCCAAACCCGCCGCGACGATCAAGCCGATGATCAGCACGATCAACGCGCCAATGAGGTTCGGTATGAAACTCGCGAAACTGACCCAAACATTCGCCAACGAACCGACCACGACATCGCTCCAACTTTGTATGATCATAATAATGATGAATATGTTAACGGTAACAGTAGTCCCAATCGACCTTTGGTATGTCTTTATTATAGCAAATCAAGACGGCGAAGTTCGCCGAATAAGGTAGCGTCGCCGGTGAACCGGATCGTATTCATACCCAGCTCCCTCGCTGCGGCTACGTTGGCCTCTTTGTCGTCTATAAAAAGCACCTGCTCGGGCCTCACTTTTAAATGCTTGAGGGCATAGCGATATATCCTCTTATGGGGCTTCCGCATCCCTAACTGACATGAGAGAAAGAGCCTGTCAAAATAATGATAGATGCCCAAACGCTCATCGACCGCCATCCTCATCTCGGTGATGTTCGAAAGAGCCACGATGTTCGCGGTTTTTTGCAATCGCGCGAGCACCCTCAAAAGCTGTTTGTTCACCTTTGATCTCCTGACAGCCACACCGACCCAAAGATCCATAAGTTCCCTTTCTTTTTCCCTCAGTAGAAATTTTTTTCTGAGGACCCTAAAAAATTGCCGCGCGGACATTTTTCCGCTCAACATCCGGGCGATATATCTTTCATGAAATTCCTCGCTCTTGCCCGGAGGCAAACCTATCTTCTTTCCAAAGTCCTCATAGATAGCCCGAAAACTTTTCTCGGTGTCGAGAACCACTCCTCCGATATCAAGCATGATGACCGTGATCATGGAATAGAATTTTTGTGGACCCAGGGAGAATCGGACTCCCGCCTCAGCAATGCGAATGCCGCGTAATACCACTTTACTATGGGCCCAAGACGTCAGAAAATTTATCGCACCTTTTGGCACTACCGATATTCTACCCGCAGCGCGGCTAGCTTTCAAGTTTGAGCGACACCACCTTCGAACTGCCGTCCTCCGCAAGCGTCACGCCGTAGAGGATCTCTGCGGCCTCCATGGTGGCGCGGTTATGCGTGACGACGATGAACTGGGAGTGTTTTGAAAACTCCTTCAACATGTCGCCAAAGCGACGCGCGTTGCGTTCGTCGAGCGGGGCATCGATCTCATCAAGCACGAGGAACGGCGGCGGGCTCACCGATATCATCGCAAAGAGCGCGGCGATCCCGACAAGGCTACGCTCGCCGCCGGACAGCATATCGAGCGATGTCGTCTTCTTGCGTGGCAACTTTATCTCGATGTCCACGCCGCCGACACGCTCAAGCGCGACTTCTTCCTCAACATCTTCTCCGCTCTCGTTGCGAGCGAGAACGCCCCCCCCTTCGCCGACCTCTTCGGCCTCATCGTCCGCGGATCGCTCCGCTTTCGGCTTCAACACCTTCAGCTTCGCCGAGCCGCCATCGAACATCAGCGCAAAGAATTTCTCAAACTCATCGTTGATCTTGGAAAGCGACTTATCGAACTCGGTCTTGATCTTCTCGGTAAGCTCCCGCATGAGCGCGGTGAGATCGGTGACGGCCTTGGTAAGATCTTCCGATTCCTTCAACAGATAGTTGTAACGCGTTTCGGTCTCGCTCGCCTCTTTCACTAATGCGTGATCGACCTCACCGATGCTCGCGAGATCGCCCCGCAGACGGAAAATGCGATGTTCCGTTTCGCCGAAATTGAACTGGTCGGCGGTCGCTGTTCCGGAAACCGACGACACTCCGCGAAAATCCTCGGGCCGACGACCGGCTTGCTCGATCTGGCGCAGCACCTCATCGTGACGAAAATCGATACGCTCCTTCTCGAGCAGCAACTCACGGTTCTCCTTTTCCCATGCATCAATCTTGCCTTGTGCCAACTGCACGTCGGCGACAGCACCCTTGAAGGTCGCATAAAAACCTTCCTGCCCCGCTTCCAGTGACCGCTCGCTCTCACGAAGCGACGCGATATCCTTTTCGAGCGCGGCAAGGTCCTTTGCCGTCTGCTCAAGCCCGCGGCGCAGATCGTCGGGTACCGGCGCAGCGGCGGTGCGGGACACCGGTGATTCTTTCTCCTCGAGCGCAAAACCGATTTCCTCAAGGACCGTCTCAATGGCGGCCTGCACCGCAAGCGGCTCCTCGTTAAGCACGGATTCCAATTCTGCCTTTATCTTCTCCAGGACATCAATGAAGTGTTCCACCCCGCGGTCCGCGCTATGAGCGCCGACCGATCGCTTCGCCATATCAATTTGCGCTTCAACGCGGCCAAGATCCTTTTGAAGCTTGCTGCGGGTCTCCATCAGCGCGGCTATCTCCTGCTTCACGCCGGCAAGACGCTTGCGCTCTTCCGGTTGGCTCTCCTCGACCGCCGCCTGACGCACCTGCGCCGCCTTTTTTTCTTTGATAAGCACCTCGGACTCCCGTTGGTGCGCAGCAATATTCTTTTCGATCACCGTGCCTTTTTCCTTAAGCTCGTTCAGCTGGAACCCGAAAAACCGGTCTTCGAGCATACGCAGTTCCTCTTCCAACGCACTGCGGCGTTCCCATCGGCTCGTCTGGCGCTTCAATGACCGCAAATGCGGCACTATCTCTTCGATGAGCGCCTGGGCCTTGTCAAGATTTATTTTACTGTTCTTTAATCTTCGCTCGGCGTCGGCTTTTTTGATCTGGTATTCGCGAAGTCCCAAAATTTCCTCGATCATTTCGCGGCGCTCAAGGGGCGTTGAGCGGACGAAGACATCGCTGTCGCCCTGGCCGATGATGATAAGCCCCCTGCTCCCCAGCCGCGCCTTCGCGAAAAAATCGATAAGGTCGCGCAGCAGGATCTCCGACTTGTTCAAATAATATTTGCTCTGGCCGTCGCGGGATATCTGTCGGGAGACCACCACCTCCTCGAAGTCCACCGGGAAGAACTTGTCCTTGTTCTCGAAGTAAAGGCTCGCCTGCGCCATACCGACGCGCGCGCGCTTCTGCGTGCCGGCGAAAATGAGGTCTTCCACTTTCGCGCCGCGCAAGTTCTTGGCATCGCGCTCGCCCAAAAGCCAACGCATGGCGTCCACAATGTTCGACTTTCCGGAGCCGTTCGGCCCGACGACCGCCACGATGCCCGCCGGAAACTCCAACACCGTCTTCCCAGCGAACGATTTGAAACCGTTCAGTTCAAGTTTTTTCAGGAAATTCGACATTGTTGGCTAGTGATATTTCTTCAGCGCATTCTTCGCCGCATCGATCTCCGCCTCCTGCTTGGACGCACCTTCGCCGGCAGCGATCATTTTTTCGCCGAAATAAACTCCCATCGTAAAGATGCGACGATGCGCCGGCCCGTCCTCGGTAACGATCTTATACGTCGGCGTCAGTTTGAACCGTTCCTGCACGATCTCCTGCAATTCGCTTTTCGCGTCCTTATAGCTCTTCGTCTTGAGCACCTCATCAAGATTCACCATCACGAACACATCGATGAACTTACGGGACGGCCCGAGCCCCTGATCGAGATACATGGCACCGATGAGCGCTTCCATCGCATTCGCCAGAATGACCTCGCGCGCCTTGCCCGTATCCTTCTTCTCGCCGCGGGACATCATGATGAAATTTTGCAAATTGATCCGCTCGGCAACTTTCGCAAGGATCTGATAGTTCACCAGCGCCGCGCGCAACACGGTGAGCCGCCCTTCCGGCTGGGTGGGAAATTTATTGAAAAGCCCGTCGCTCACAACAAGTTCCAAGACCGCATCGCCCAGATATTCCAACCGCTCGTTGTGCGGCAAAGGCCATTTGGGATATTCATTGAGATAAGAACGATGCGTGAGCGCTTCGGTCAACAGATCCTTATTCTTGAAACTGATGCCGATATTCTTTTCGAGTGCGTCGGGAGATGCCATGCTCTGCTTATTTTTTGGTCGGCTGAGGTTTTGATGATTGCGGTTTTGGCGACGCCGGTGACGGTGATTTTCCCGGAACGTGCGGTGCCTGTTTTTCTATCATCTCGCGATAGATGGTGCCCAGCACCCCATTAACGAAACGCGCGGCGTTCGGTCCGCCATAATTCTTGGCAAGCTCGATCGATTCATTGATGGCCACCTTCGGCGGCACTTCTTCGGGATCGGCATACATCAATTCGTAAAGCCCGATGCGTAAAATATTGCGATCGATGATCGCGATCTTGTCGAGCGGCCATTCGGGCGCGGCCTTGCGCATGGTATTGTCGATGTCCTTCATATGCGCGGCGACACCGTGAAGAATTTTCCAACCGAATTCCGGCTCGTCAACGCCCGGCGCGAATTCGGCAAGATTCCTCTCGAGGATCTCGGTAATATCCTTTTTTTTACCATAAAAATCCCACTCATAGAGTGATTGGAGCACGACGGTTCTGATTAAATGCCTTGTTGCCATAGTTTTGAAAAGAACCTACCCGCTTGTTGAACGATGCTACTTCTTGCCGCACGCCGCACACGTCCGATGCGCGACTTTCGGCGCTCCGCAGTTCTTGCACACAAGCAAAACCTGCTTCTTCATCGCAAGATGCGATCGCCTCCGACCCACTTTCCCTTTAGTATGATGTTTTATTGGTACGCCACCCATAATAGATAATAAGGTTAATTTATCGCTTTATGATAGGCTTCTTGCGCAAAAAAGTCAATCGGTGAGCGTCGCAAGGACCATATTTTTCGATGGCGGTACGATGAGCGGCAGTGCCATAGCCTTTGTGGATCGCAAAATGATAACGAGGATAACGAGCTGCCAGTTTTATCATAAAACGGTCCCGGGCGACTTTAGCGGTGATGGATGCCGCCGCAACCGCAGGGATCTTTTCGTCGGCTTTAATGACCGTCTTCGCCTGTTTATGACGTTCCGATTGGTTCACGCGATCGCCGAGGAACAGCCCACCGTCAAGGAAAACGCGGGTTGTTGGACCAATGCCATGCTTTTGAACAAGTCGCGCGAACGCCCGTTCGGCCGCACGGTTCGCCGCCGCCGAGATGTTCGTTCGCTCTATCCCCCGCGGGTACACGCGTGCGATCGCGAATTTCACTTCCGCATGGCCCCTAAAATACTTCGCCCACGCTTCGCGCTGCCGAGCGCTAAGCTTTTTAGAATCTTTTAATATTCCCAGGCCTGCACTTTCGATGATCGTTTTGCTTCGTTGCGGCAACAGCACTGCCGCAACAACCACCGGCCCCGCAAGCGCGCCGCGACCGACCTCATCGATGCCAATGACACAACCACGAGAAGCCATCTCGATATTTATGAACCAAGGAGGCTACCTGGGTCATTAATGCCGCTCGAGACCGAATTGATCGTCTGATTGATCCATATTGCCGCCAACCAGAACGCGATGACCGACGACACCACGAGGATGCCGAGCGCAATATAGCCGATCACACGCGCCTGCGGGTCGGACGATCGGATATATTTGATGCCCTCCCATTTGGTTATCGCGAGATATGCGATCCATGGAAGTACCGCACTGAAAAGATAGAGCAATATCTGCGTTCCCGTCGTCGTTGAAATGGGCGGAACCCGCAACTTCGCACCGCAATTCGGACAAAAATAAAACTCCGGCGGCTGTGGAAGGTGGCACTGCGGACAGATCTGCAACGGTGCCGCCGGTTGCTGCGGTTGGGATGGTTGCGATTGCGACAATGCTTGCGGCACGGAAATTTCGTCCATATATGTCCATTCTACCACGTTCAACCGATAATTCTCCTATCCCCCAGAAAACAAAAAAAGAAAGAACCCCCTCTTTGAAACTTTAGCGTCCGCGCGATTCGTTTCAAAGAGGGGGTTCTTTCTTTTTTTGTTGGTGCCCCCACTAGGATTTGAACCTAGGACCATCTCCTTAAAAGGGAGCTGCTCTACCAGACTGAGCTATAGGGGCATTGGCGCGCGACCGGGCGCGCAACAAACGACCTTGATATCTTAATGAAAAAACGAAAGACTTTCAACTTCCTCCTATCCCTCTTTCTCCAGATCCTCCAAAAGTTTTTTCGCTTTCGAGCCGGGATGCTTCGGCGCCTTGATGACGAAATTCACGAGAAGATCGCCGCGGGCGGATGAACCGAATCGTGGCATGCCCTCATGCGGAATACGAAGAAGGTCTTTGAGGTTAAAGTTCGCGGGGATCTCGGCAGAAACTTTACCGCCGGAAATGGATGACACTTCGATCTTTTTGCCAAGCAAAAGATCAATAAGATTCAGTTCGTACGCGACCACAAGTTCGGTGCCATGCCGCTCGAATACGCCGTTTGGCTTCACACGTACGCGGATGTAAAGGTCGCCGGACGCAGTGCCGCGCTCACCCGCCTCCCCCATGCCGTTCACTTTGATGAGCTGATTATCCTCGATGCCCGGCAAGAGCTCAATATTGATCGAACGTTCCGCTTCGATGCGGCCGGCGCCCTTGCACACCCCGCAAGGTTTCTTTGGTATCTCACCCGTACCATGGCACTTCGCGCACGTCTTCACCTGCGAAAGGTTGCCAAAAAAAGTGTGGCGTTGTTCGCGAACTTCCCCCTGCCCGTCGCACGTCGCACATTTTTCGAGCGTACTGCCCGGCTCCGCGCCCTTTCCGGAACATTTCTGACATTGCACCAGCGTCTTGAACCGCACCGTCTTTGTGACGCCCCGAAACGCCTCCTCCAATGTTATCTGTTCCTGCATCTCAAGGTCGGAGCCCTTCGCATACGTCTTTCGTCGCGGACGACCACCCATCCCTTCGAAGATAGTATCGAAGATATCGCCGAAATCACCCATGTCGCTGAACTGCGACGGGTCGAATCCCATGCCCTCCCAATTCACATTACCACCGCCAAAACCGCCCCACTGTCCGCCGGCGGCATTGAAACCGCCACCCGCACCGCCAAAACCGGCCGGACCTTCGGCGCTGCCGAAGCGATCGTACTGCGCACGCTTGTTCTTGTCCGAAAGCACCTGATACGCCTCGTTGATCTCTTTGAATTTTGCCTCATCGCCGCCTGATTTATCGGGATGATATTTATGGGCGAGTTTACGGTACGCTCTTTTGATGTCGTCCTCAGTGGCGCTCTTCACAACTCCTAAAATTTCATAGTAATTTTTCATGCTAGTAATTCTACCCTATCGGGGATAAAAAAAATATTAAGTCGTATGGCGGCGGAACGCCGGCGGCGCCCACGCTGTTTACGAATACCCGACGATCTCCCGCGTGTGCGATTCCTCTCCCACTTTTATGAACCCGATCGCCAGAAGCATTTCATAAAAGATAAGGGAGATGAACTCGGCAAACCAGATAAAGAGGATGCCGACGCCGCGAAGGGCGATGAAGATGACCGCCGCCCATCCGATGTCGAACCATCCGCCGGACTCGCTTTGCCACGCATTCATCATCCCCTGGAGAATGTTGTAGAACGCATCGCTTGTCGGCGAGGAAGAGGCAACGGGAGACGCGAGATTTTTTGCGGCAAGGCTCTGCTCAAGCTGCTGCGACTCCTGCTGGACCGCCGCGCTCTGCTGGTCCGACGTCAGGTTTTGAAAGCTGGGGTTGTTGGTCAATTCCATCTTCGCAAAGCTTTCCGAGAAACCCCCGAAGGAACCGTTCAAAGAAAGGCTGGGGTAAAAATCGTTGACGAATCCCGACGCCCAATCGAAGAACGTCCTGAAACTTTTCTGTGAGACCAGAAGCGGATTACCGCCAAGCTGAGGAACGTATATCAGCACCATGAAAATGAGCACTCCCGTGGTGAACTTGGTGAGCGTCGCATTCGCAACGCCGAAGAACGGTATCTCAAGGCTGTTGTCCAACCTCGCCCGTGCGGAGAAATATCCCCACACCAGAAAAATCAGCACGACGAATCCCGTAATGACGAGGATGCGCACATCGTCCTGCCAGAAGAATCCTATGAGCGCCAGCGCTTCAACAAAAACGACGAACAGCGTCCGGCCGCCATGCCGTGCGAGGAATGCCTGCAACACCGCGAGCACCGCGAAGAGCGTCAACGCGACGAACAGTATCCACACCGGCATCCCCTGCGTGAGATAGCGATAATAGCCGTAACCGAATCCCAGCGCCGCAAGGATGGCGAGAACGTCAAGCACGATCGACTTGTAAAAACCCGTCGGCCTACCGCCCGAAAGCGCGATCCTAGTTGGATTGATGAGGTTCTGGCTCGGCGCCGCCTTGTCCCCCAGCATTATTTTCCGTAGGTCCATTCTCCTTATTATACGCTGCTTGCCCGATTTTTTGTATCTCAGTGGAAAGCGCCGCCACGGCAGCCTCGATGGCGGCCTTGTCATCACCATCCTTCACTTTCTTTAGCGCCTCAAGTTTTTCGTCGATGGCGGTCTTGATTTCCGCCGCGAGCTTGTCCCCCGCCTCACGCATCGATTTCTCGGCGAGGTACACGATCGACTCGGCCTGATTGCGCACGTCGATCAACTCTTTCTTTTTGGTATCCTCAGCCGCATGTTCCGCAGCTTCCTTCTTCAACCGCTCGATCTCATCCTTTGAGAGGTTTGTTGACGCCTCGATCTTCACCGACTGTGATTTGTTCGTAGCCTTATCCTTTGCGGAAACGTTCAAGATGCCGTTCGCATCAATGTCGAACGTCACTTCGATCTGTGGAATGCCGCGGGGGGACGGCGGAATGCCATCGAGCATGAAGCGCGCAAGGGTCTTGTTGTCGGCTGCCATCGGACGCTCGCCCTGCAGGACGAGCACCTCCACCGACGTTTGGTTGTCCGCAGCCGTGGAAAACGTCTGCGTCTTCGCGGTCGGCACCGTCGTGTTCTTCGGGATCATCGGCGTCGCGACGCCGCCATAGGTCTCGATGCTCAAGCTGAGCGGTGTGACGTCGAGCAACAGGATATCTTTTACTTCGCCCTCGGTCTTGCGGCCTTCCGCCTTCGCTGAAAGGATCTCCGCCTGGATACCCGCGCCGAGCGCGACCACCTCGTCCGGGTTGATGCCCTGGTGCGGTTCCTTGCCGAACAACTTCTTCACCGCGTCCTGCATCGCCGGCATGCGCGTCTGACCACCGACGAGGATCACCTCGTTGATGTCGGCGATCTTGTACCCGGCACCTTTCGGCGCAGCCGCCGTCACCGTTTCCTGGGTAAGTTTGATCGAAAGATCGATATACTCCTGCACGAGGCTCTCAAGCTTCGCGCGCGTCATTTTTATCTGGAAGTGCTTCGGTCCCGAAGCGTCGGACGAGATATATGGGATATTGATCTCCGTCTCAAGCGCACTCGAAAGCTCGTGCTTCGCTCTTTCGGCGGCCTCCTTCAAGCGCTGGACCGCGAGCGGGTCCTTCGAGATATCGATGCCTTCCTGTTTTTTATATTCGGCAACGAGATATTCCTGAATCTTCTTGTCAAAGTCATCGCCACCGAGATGCGTATCGCCGCCCGTCGCACGGACCTCGACCGTCTGCTCTTTGGTTTCCGGATCGAACGCCATCTCGAGCACCGAGACATCGAATGTTCCGCCGCCGAAATCGTAGACGACTATCTTTTGATTCGTCTCTTTATTCACGCCATATGCGAACGCGGCCGCGGTCGGCTCGTTCAAGATGCGGTCCACTTTCAATCCGGCGATCTCACCAGCGTTCTTGGTCGCCTGGCGCTGTGAATCGTCAAAGTATGCGGGCACCGTGATGACCGCTTCATCAACTTTCTCACCGAGCCGCGCTTCCGCGTCGGCCTTGATCTTGCCCAGGATGAACGCCGAGATCTCTTCCGGCGAATACCACTTGTCGCCCATCTTCACTTCGACGCCGCCCGACGGGCCGGCCTGGATGTCGTATGGCAGCCATGCTTTATCGCGCTGGACCTCCGGATCGCTGAACTTGCGGCCGATCAAACGCTTTACCGAAAAGATCGTGTTCTTCGGGTTTGTCACCGACTGCCGCTTCGCGAGCAATCCCACCAGCCGCTCGCCGGACTTCGAAAGTGCGACGATGGAAGGCGTCGTGCGATTGCCCTCGGCGTTCTCCAATATCTGCAGCTCGCCGTTCTTCATGACGGCCACCGCCGAGTTCGTTGTTCCCAAATCGATTCCTATGATCTTTGCCATGTTTTTATTTTATATAATTTAATTTGTTTTATGTTACTCGCGCTCTTTGCTCACGATCACCCGCACCGGCCGCAATATCTTCTCGTGCAGCCGATAGCCCGGCTCGATCTCGGTCACGATCGTCCCCGGCGGATGTTCCGATTCGACCTCGGAAAGCGCTTCGGCGATCGCGGGATCGAATTGATCCCCTGGTTTCACTGACATTTTTTCCATCCCCCGCTTTTTTAAAATATCTTCGATCTGCGTCCGAATAAGATACAGCCCCTTCTCCACCGGCCCCTCTACGTCGAACGTCCGCAGCGCCAGGTCGAAATTGTCCAAAACCGAGATAAGATCCTTCACCAGATCGATGCTCCCGTACCGCGCAACGTCTTCCAAATTTTTCGCCTCCTCCTTTTTATAATTGATAAAATCCGCTTTCGCCCGCTGCCACCCCGCCTTGTATTCATCCCTCTCCTTTTCCACTGCAGCCAATTGCTCCTCTATTGATATCGACGTTTGTTTTGAAATCGGCGCTCCTGATTCCGCTGACGTCTCTTTTTTTTCGTCGTCCATAATAGTAGTGTTAAATGATTATAAATTTTTGAATACCCGTATGACCTTTCGATAATCCATCCGTTTCGGACCGATGGCAAAAATAGAAATAACATCACCATCCACTTTGTAATTTCCGCACACCACCGAAAGGTTTTCACTTCTCGTGACCGGGCTTTTCTTCCCAATGAACACCTGCGGCCCTTCGCCCATCTCCTCGGCAGCGCGCGGCAGTCGCGCATCCACATTCTCAAAATCGTGGATGACCGAACGGATGCCCGCCTGATCCTCCCAATCAAGATGGTCGATGAGATGATCCAGCCCGGATTTATAAATTTCCTCGGCCGCAAGATTGGCAACAACGCTCAAAAGGCCAAGCTGGCCCGAAAGTTCCCGCAGAAGATCCGGCAAAGCCTGCTCGTCAACGAGCTTTTTCAGATCGTTCGAATTCGCGGTCGCCTTGGCCGCGGGATTTTTCGCATCAAGCAGCCGCTCGGCAAAAAACTCATAACCCACATTCGTGGGGATCCGCCCTGCCGAATAGTGCGGCTTCTGCAAATATCCCGCATCTTCCAGCGCATCAAGCTCGATGCGGATCATCGCCGGCTTGATGCCGAATTCGTAGCGGTCGTAAAGCAAACCAGAGCTCACCGGGGCGCCGGTAGCGATGAACTCCTGTATGGCCGCCTCCAAAATCTGCGCCGTGCGTTCGGTCATTTGCGTCGGGTATATTTAATACATTCTTCATTATATACGCGTTAGCAAGCTAGTCAAGGGCTTGCTAAGAGCAGTGTACCGGAGGTGCGGGGGTGGCAAAGCATGGCGCGTTTTCGGCAGAAAACGACGCGACCCTCTCATGAGAAAAGCATGCTGCTGCGGTGTGGTACAATATTCATATGGAAACGAAAACGGGCAAGAATGTCACCTGGATCGACATCGAAAAACCGTCGGAGAAAGACCTTGATTGGCTTCAGAAAGAGTTCGGCATCCATCCCGTCATCGTCGAAGAGCTGCGCGGCCCGTCCTCGCGCGGAAAGGTTGAGGTCTACAAGAACTACCTTTTTTTCATCTATTATTTCCCGGTCTATGATACCGAAGACGAGGCATCGACCCGCGCGGAGATCGATTTTCTCATCACCAAAGACACCATCATCACCGTGCATTACGACGCAGTGAAAAAGGTCATCGAAAATTTCGATTTCCAGCCGCTCTCGACGCCGATGGACGTGATGTACGAGCTCATCGAGCATCTGATCAATTTCGAAGAACGGCAGCTCCGGCATATCCGTGAGAAGGTGGAATCGGTCGGCAAAGAGATATTCAGGGACAAAGAGCGCGAGGTGCTTGAGCGTATCACCTACTTAAAACGCGACGTCTCCGAATATCGCATCATCGTCCGCCTGCAGGGACCGATATTCCATTCACTGCTCGTGCGGGGCGAAAAATTCTGGGGCAAATCCGCGGAAGTGTATTTGAACAGCCTGATCGGCGACCAGCTCAAAGTGGTCAACCAACTTGAGGATTACCGCGAGGCAATCGCCGACTTTGAGGACACGAACAACCAGCTGATGAATCTGAAGATCAACACGGTGATGAAAACCTTCACGTCGCTCTCGTTCCTCACCTTCCCGTTCATGCTCATCGCCGCGCTCTTCAGCATGAACACGCGTGGCACCCCGATCGTCGACCTGCCGCATGCATTTTGGATCGTTTTCGGCATCATGGTGATCGGCATGGTCGCGATGACCGTCTACTTCAAACGCAAAGGATGGTTTTAGTGGTCCTAATGCTCAACTAACAATCGATGACGAAGCTCTATAACACTCTCACGCGTGAAAAGGAGGCACTGCCGGATCAAAAAAAGATCCGGCTGTTCGTTTGCGGCCCGACCGTATACGACTACCTCCACATCGGCAACGCCCGCACCTATATCTTCTTCGATTTTTTTGCGAAATACCTTCGCCATATCGGCTACGACGTTTTCTATCTCCAAAATATCACCGACATCGACGACAAGATCATCAAGCGGGCCGCCGAGGAACAGAAAAAAACGCCCGAAATCGCGGACTTTTTTACGGCAGCTTATATGGAAGACATGCGCGCGTTGGGCATCGATGCGGTGACGGAATACGCCCCTGCGACAAAATTCATTTCACAGATCGCGGCGCAGGTCGAACGGCTGATCGACAAAGGCTATGCCTATAAGATCGAAGGCGACGGCTGGTATTTTGATATATCAGAAGACACTGATTATGGAAAACTCAGCGGCCGAACGGCTGAACAGGCCGAGGACGGCGTCTCGCGGATCGATGAAGCTCTCGGCAAAAGAAACAAAGGCGACTTCTGCCTCTGGAAATTCTCGAAATCGGACGAGCCGAGCTGGCCAAGTATACTCGGCGACGGAAGACCGGGCTGGCACATTGAAGACACCGCGATATCCGAATTCTACTTCGGACCGCAATACGACATTCACGGCGGCGGCGTCGATCTGAAATTCCCCCATCACGAGGCCGAGATCGCGCAACAGGAATCCGCATCGGGGCTCAAGCCGTTCGTTCGAACATGGGTGCACACCGGCGCGCTTCTTGTTGAAGGGAAAAAAATGTCGAAGAGCCTGGGAAATTTTGTGACGATCCGTGATTTTCTCGATCGCCATCCCGCCGAACTCTTGCGATGGATGACGCTCACCCATCATTACCGCTCCCCTCTCGATTATTCCGAGGCAAATGCAAGGCAGGCGCAGGCGGGCATCAATACCGTTCTACAATTCGTCGCAAAGCTCGGCGTGGCGGAAGGCGCGCAGGAAAAGAAAACTCCATCGCACGTCGTGAGAACGATCGTGGAACAGAACAAAGAAATGTTCTCCGCCGCACTCTCCGACGATCTCAACACTCCCGGTGCCATTGCCGCTGTTTTTTCCCTCATATCGGAATATCAGGACACCGTCTGGCGACTTGCCGCGAGCGATGCCACCATGCTTAAAGAATATATTAAAGGAGCCCTTGATGTCCTCGGCCTGTCGTCATTGAATATCCCTGCCATCCCTCAAAAAATCCAGCAAATGGCGCAGAAACGCGAAGAGTTCCGGAGTAATAAACAGTTTATCCAGTCCGACGCCTTGCGCGATGAGATGGATAGCTTAGGATATGAAATTGAAGACACGCCAATGGGATATTTCCTTTGGCCGAAATCATAACCCATGCCCCCCACAAAAAAATCACAATTAAAGCTCCCACCGCAGAATCTGGAAGCTGAACAGACCGTGCTCGGTGCGGTGCTCATCGACAAGAACGCCATCTTCCGCGTGGCCGATCTTTTGGTTCCGAACGATTTTTATCTGCCGCAACACGAGCGGATCTACGAGGCCATCCTGTCGCTCTATGAAAAACATCAGCCGATCGACGTTCTCAGCCTGACCACCTACCTCAAAGAAAAGGAATTATTGAAAGAGATCGGTGGCTCGACATATTTGGCAGAACTTACCAACCAGGTTTCGAGCGCGTCGCATGTCCAGCACTACGCGACGATCGTGAAAGAGAAAAAGATCATGCGCGATCTCGTGAAGGCGTCGGCAGAGATCGCAGAGAATGTTTTCAACTCCTCGGGCGAGGTGGAAGACCTCCTTGATGACGTCGAACAAAAGATCCTGTCGATTTCGCAAAAATCATTGCCGCAAAATTTCATAGCGCTCAAGGACGATCTCACGAGCGCGTACGAGCGCATCGCCAATCTCCACGCCGGTGGCGGAAAGCTGCGCGGCGTGCCGACCGGTTTTCCCGCCCTTGATGAAACGCTTTCCGGTTTGCAAAAATCCGAGCTCATTATCTTAGGCGCGCGACCTTCGGTGGGAAAGACCTCGCTCGCGCTCGACATCGCGCGCAACGCATCGAAAGCCGGCTTCACCGTCGGCGTCTTCTCCCTTGAAATGTCACGCGAGCAACTGCAGGACCGCATCATCTCCTCCGAATCGCAGGTGCCGCTGTGGAACATTCTCACCGGACGCATCTCGAACGACAATGAATTTGCGATGATCCAGGGCGCGCTCGACCGGCTTTCGAGCACCAAGCTTTTCATCGACGACAGTCCATCGCTCAACGTGCTCCAAATGCGCTCCATGGCCCGCCGGTTGCAGGTGGAGCACGGCCTCGATCTTCTGGTCGTCGACTATCTCCAGCTCATCCGACCGCGCATCTCGAGCGACAACATGGTGAATATGATCACGGAGATCTCGCGCGGCCTCAAGGCGCTCGCCCGCGAACTCAGAGTCCCCGTCCTCGCACTCTCGCAGCTTTCCCGCGGCCTTGAACAGCGCGACCACAAGATCCCCCGCCTCTCCGACCTCCGCGACTCCGGCTCCATCGAGCAGGATGCCGACATCGTCATGTTCATCTATCGCGATGAGCGCAATCCGAACGATGCCGCCTCGGCCGCCGACAGCACCGTCCACCTTCGCATCGCAAAACACCGCAATGGCCCGCTCCGCGATATGGACCTCTTCTTCGACTCCGAGCGCGCAACGTTCAAGACGATCGAAAAGCGTTACGACGAATTACCATCGCTATGATGAAACTTCCCGACCCGGTACAGAAAGTGGTCGACAACCTTTCCGACCTTCCCTCGATCGGACCGCGGCAAGCGGTCCGTTTGGCGTTCTATCTCCTCGGCGAGAAAAAGGAATCACTCCGCGTGTTGGCGCAAAGTATCGATGCCCTGCGCGGGATAAAGACCTGCGAGCGCTGTTTTTTTATCCATCAAAATGACGGCGAACTCTGCGATGTCTGTGCGAATCCCGCACGCAACCAACGTGTCATCATGATCGTCGAAAAGGAGACCGATTTCCTTTCTCTTGAAAATACCAAAAAATTCACCGGCCGCTATTTCGTGAGCGGTCCGATCCCGAAGACCGGATTCCTCGAACCATGGCAGAAAACGCGACTGGAGAGTTTGAAAAAATTCATACAAAGCGATCTTGGCGGCCAGGCGGATGAGATCATTCTCGCCTTCAATCCGACGACGCTCGGCGATTTTCAGACATCGCTTATCATGAAGGAATTGGTGCCGCTCACAAAAAAGATCAGTCGCCTCGGACGCGGATTGCCCACCGGCGGCGAGATCGAGTTCGCTGATGACGAAACGCTCGGCAGTGCGCTCGAACGAAGAAGCTAGTGGCAGAGTAAGATAATAAAAAAAGAGGAAGGGGTCCGAACGTTCTGAGTGAACGCGCGGACCCCTTGTCGGGCACCGTTTGGCGGCGCCGCGAAATGATATCTACACTAAACTACTTGGGACTTCGGCACTTGCGTACCTTCGTAAAAGCGGTAGAGGTAAAGACCTAACTCATGGACAGCGTGGACAGATGCCTTGCGTTGTTCCTGTAAGGGATACCGGGCACGCACTGCAGCGGAAAACTTATCGCCGCATTGCGGGCATGCGCCAAGATGCTCATGCACATCAGTGATGTTTGCCGTCGTACTACCGACGACCGCCACCAGACCCGCAGGAGTGAATCCCTGAACGAGGGCGTGAAGAGCCTTCTGTCGCGCGGCCTCCCGTGCCATGGCCTTGCTGGTTGTTTTCCTGACCCCCGCGTTCCTGTCTGCGACAACAGGAAAAGATGGAAGATTTACTGCTGCTACTGCAGATGCAGACATATTTCCATACCTCGTGTGGAACAAAATCTGTGGAACAAACTATATATTATCTAAATCACAGATTTCTGTCAACGACCGCGCTGTGGAAAACGGCCGGACGGACGGGACGATGGTCGGCTTGTCGACCGACCCATAGACCGACCGGATGACGGGCGGCGCGAAAAACCGCCATGAGGCGCTCCCGCTGGACGAGCCATGCCTTGCGGCGAGCGCGAATGGGACGAAAACGAGGGCGCACCCGCTCCCGGCCTTCTGAACGGCGGCCTCGACGAGAACGGGCGACGTTCGTACGGCGGGCGGCCCGACGGAAGATCGATCTCCCGCGCCGGAGGCAATTCAGGAACTTTGGAAAGCGGCAACGTTCCGCGGATCAATCGCTCGATATCACGCACGTCGAATTTCTGGTCGGGAGTGGCGAAAGAAATGGCATGACCGGATGCGCCGGCACGCGCGGTGCGGCCGATGCGATGCACATAATCTTCGGCATTGTCCGGCAGGTCATAATTGAGCACGAGCTCGATCCCCTTCACGTCGATACCGCGCGCAGCGATGTCGGTCGCAACGAGGATGCGGTACTTTCCGTTGCGGAATCCGTCGAGCGCTTCGCGGCGCTGGCCGAGCGAGCGATTGGAGTGGAGTTCGGCGGCGGTATGGCCGAGCGCGCGCAAGCTCGTGGCGATCTTCTTTGCGCCATGCTTGGTGCGCGAAAATACTAAAACGGAGCCGCGATATTCATAAAGCAATTTTTCAAGCAAACGCGGCTTGTCGTTCCGCGCGATGAAGAAAAGTTCCTGGGTGACCTTCTCGAGCGTGGTGCCCGGCGGCGCGATCTCAATGCGCAAAGGAAGCTTCATATACGAGTTCGCAAGCGCGAGAATGTTTTTTGGCATCGTCGCCGAGAACAATAACGTTTGGCGCTCACGCGGCACGGTAACGAGAATGCGCTTGAGCTGAGGCTCAAAACCCATATCAAGCATGCGATCCGCCTCGTCGAGCACCAAGATACTTACTTTATTCAAATTCAACGTTTTCTGCTGGAGATGATCGATGATCCTGCCCGGCGTGCCGATGACGATATGCGGCAAACGATGAAGCGCCTGTACCTGGCGATAATTTGATTCGCCACCCACCAGAAGCGCCGTGCGAACGCCGAGCGTGCCACCCACTTTCGCGATCATTTCCTGTACCTGCAACGCAAGTTCACGCGTGGGCAGGATGACCAAGCCCTGTTTACCGGAAAGTGCCGCCTGGATCATAGGGATACCGAACGCCAAGGTCTTCCCCGTGCCGGTCTGTGCGAGCCCCATCAGATCCTTTCCCTCGATGCCGGCCGGAATTGATTTTTCCTGAATGGGAGTGGGGACTTTATATTGCAATTTATCGAGTACGGTAAGAATATTCGGTGCGATCCCCAATCCATAAAAACTAGATGTTTCTGTCATGTGCGCTAACTATATCATAAAAATAACATATTAACAACACGAACCCTCGCTCGGGTCGAAGTCGAGGGAGGGCTCGCTATGAGATTATATTCAGCTAGAGAAATCCCGTGGGGTAAAGCGTGATCGGCCGCGATATTTTCGTACCCTCCCGCTCTCCCCAATGTGGTGCATAGGCGTAGTATATTATTTTTTTATGGCGACCTTTATCTGTCTGTCAATTACTACACCCATCAAAATCCTTTCTTTCAATCTTTTTGCGACACCAAGAAATATTACGCCGCACCGCTTTTTTTATGGCAAAATTTCCTGTACGCCGCGCGCCTGAATACTGCCGCTTGCGTTGCGATCACCAAAAACGATCACAGTATCGCCAACGCGAAAACCGCCACTTAATACCACTCCCGGGCCGGCGACCACGACGGAAGTAGCGCCATTCCCGTCCATGATCATGAAGCCGCTCGATGCGACCTCCGCGACGACCCCACGATGCATGCACGCAGGAGGATTGGTCTCGGACTCATAAAAACGGCCCATTATAGGGACGTCTTCCTCGGCATAGTGAAACACTCCCGCGTGAAACGACGTTGCCGCGATCCAAAAACTTCCAAGGACAACAAGAAGGACAAGGACAAAAAGAAATTCGGAAAGCGGCCGGTGATAGACGAACGAATAATGATTCATGATATTTGCCAATACAACAAGGATCACCAACGAGAGTAAAAGCAACCCCCACGGCAATGCGGCGAGCAATAATGACCATCCGCTTATTCCGAAATCAGGGGCGAACCAAACGTCATCCTGATGCAACGCAAAAATGATAAAACTGGCAACGTAGAGAAGTAATGCAAAAAGAAGCGCAGCTGATATTGCCATCAATATCGCGCGGACGACAAACACCCACCGCGGACGCATCCTGGTCTCCCCGCTTTTTATCGCGTCGATGACGCCCTCTTCAATAGTATCTTCGTCCATAATGATTGTTCATTGATTACTACATTACTTATCCACCTTTTTTTTCAACATCGCCTTTCCCCGTTGAAGCCGGACGCCGACGGTTGAAACAGGAATTCGTAAGACATCGGCTATCTCCTTGTAGTCCAACTCTTCGAAATAGTACAGCATAAGCGGCTCCCGGTATTTTTCCGGGATCTCGTTGAGCGACCGCTCAAGCATGGTCTTCAACTCGTGCTGGCGCGATGGGCTATCGGCGGTCTCTTTGGCACTAAGATGCGGGAAAAGGACGTCAAAGTCAAACAGCGAAATGTTGCCGCGCTCTTTCGTGCGCTTTTTCAAAGCGTTCACAAACTCATTATGGGCTATGCGATAGAGCCATGGCGAAAAGCGCCGATCGGTATCAAAGCTCTTGATGTTGACATAGGCCTTGATGAACACATCCTGCACGAGATCCTTGGCGTCGTCGCTATCGAAAAGGAATCGGCGCGCGTAGCGGGTCATTTTCGGCTC
>Ga0181520_10003987_pt1 | contig 25251 bp, 19 predicted proteins | sample PEATcosm2014_Bin_29_FD_132451 | JGI IMG/M metagenome (GOLD analysis project Ga0181520, IMG submission 132451) | Peatland microbial communities from MTU Mesocosm Facility, Houghton, MI, USA - PEATcosm2014_Bin02_30_metaG | ecosystem: Environmental > Terrestrial > Soil > Wetlands > Peat | place...
CGGCGGAATCCCGCGGCCCTTGTCCTCGACAGAAATAATCGCCTCGGTCGCGCTCTGCACCTTCGCCCGCAGCGTAATCTCGCTGCCCGCCGGCGAAAATTTGATCGCGTTGCTGATCAAATTTCCCAGCGTCTGCAAAATCCTGTCCTCGTCGATCCACAACGTCAGCGGTCCCGCGTCCACAATGAACCCGATGCCCGCCTTCTGCGCGCTCGGATGCTGCAGATCGGTTGCACGCCGCAGCAGTTCCTTCGCTTCGACTTCCTGGAACCGCATCGGCAAACGCCCCGCGCCCATGCGCTCGAAATCCAGAATGTCGTTCACCAGCCGCACCAGCCGGTCGCAGTTCCCGATCGCCACGTCCATCATCTGCGCCCGCTTCTCCGGCCGCTTTTCAAGCGCCCCGCCCGCAATCAACCCGAGCGCAGCACGCAGCGCGGTCAGCGGAGTCCGCAGTTCGTGGCTGACTGTTGAGATGAATTCGTCCTTCATCCGGTCCAGCCGCCGCCGCTCCGTCACATCCTGGAACGCAACCACCACGCCGGTCACGCGCCCATTCAGCATCATCGGGCACGCCACATATTCCACCGGGACGGTGTGCCCGTCCTTGTGCCGGAACACCTCGTCCCGCGCGCGAATCGGGGTGCTCGCCCGCCGCGCCGCATAGATCGGACTGTCCTCGATCCGGTACACCGTCCCATCCGCGCGCGCGTGTCCCAGCATCGCCAGCAGATCCTGCCCTTCCATCTCGTCCTGCGTGTAGCCCATCATCCGCGCGCCCACTTCATTGACGAAAATAATTCGCCCTTCCATGTCGACGCCGTAAATGCCATCGCCCACCGACTCCAGAATCGATTCCCGCTGCCGCATCACCGCATGCAGCTTATTTTCGGCGTCCGTCTTCTCCGTCACATCGACGCCGTGCCCCAGCACGAACGGCGGCATCTCCGGCAAATCCAAAAGCCGGTTCCGCCACGCAATAATCCGCACGCCGCCCTGTCTGTGCCGCAGGCTGATCGTCCCCTGCTCCTCGCCGGTCATAGCAATGCGCTGCAGATAGGCGTCGAAATTCATCCGCTGATCGTCCGGCACATATTCAATCAGCCGAGTCCCCACCATCTCCTCGGCGCGATAGCCCAGGCTCTCCGCGGCACTCGCGTTGATCGACAGAATCCGCCCATCGAGATCGTGCGTAGTCACCATGCCCAGCGAGCTTTCCACCAGCTGCCGGTACCTGGCCTCGCTCGCATGCAGCGCCGCCGTCGCCTCTCTCTGATCCGTGACGTCGACGCCCGTCATGATGATGAAGTTGATCTCCCCCATCCCATCGGTCAGCGTCGTGGTGTTCCAGGCAATCCGCCGCCGCCGCCCGTCGCGCGACAGCCAGTGCAATTCCGTCGGATCCCGCCGCGCGTTGCCCCGCGACTGCTCCAGCAGATCGAACGCCACCGCCCGCTCTTCGGTCAAAAATAATTCCTGCGGAAACGACCGCCCGGCCAGCTCAGCAAACGTGTACCCGGAAATCTCCTCGCACGCGCGATTGAAGCGCACGATCCGCCCCGACGTGTCGACGACCAGGACCAGCGCGCTCATCGTGTCCAGAACTGCCGACACAAAATTCCGCTCGACCATCAGCGCGCGCTCAATCCGCTGCCGCGCCCGCAGCGAGTGATCCTGCCCCTTCGAGTGAATCGAATACTCGAGGCGCATCATCACCTGCCGCGTCAGCACGCTCAAAATCGACGCATGTTGTTCCGTAAACTGATTCGGCTTCGGCGACAGTACCGCCAGCGTCCCGATCGCTCCCTCCGGCCCCACTAGCGGCGCCGCCAGATACGAGCGGCAATGCACTGTCCGCGTCAGCGGAATTCCCCGCACCGGAAACCGCGGTTCCATCGCCGCATCGGCCACCAGCAGCGGCTCCGGCTCGAGAATCGTGTACTGATCCGCGGTCGCCAGCCGCGGAATCTCTGTCCCCTGAAATCCAAACCGCGACTTGAACCACAGCCGGTTGGCATCCAGAAATCCCAAATAGGCATACGGAGCGCCCGTCACCTGCGCCGCCACGCGTACGATCTCGTCAAACGCCGGGTCCGCCGGTGTGTCGAGAATTTCGTACTCGTGCAGCGACTTCAGCCTCTCGGCTTCACTCCACTGCGCGCTTGTAGCCAGGTAGCTCATCCCTCTCCGCAGACTCCGGCGAGCCCGGGACTCCAGGGTGCATAGGTCTGGGTCGTAAAACGGACACCGGTCGCCACCTGCATTGTTGCAAAGTATTTCCGGCTCGGCTCTGCCCCGTTCGTGTGATGCCAAGTCCTGCTATATGTATCGCTTACGGTACTTTCGGTAGTAACAGCCCGAGCCCCCAAACCAGGGCACTACAGTAACACACTGACCCGTTTTGCATCAGACCTGGTTCATTTCACGTGTTTATTTGACCCGGCAGCAGTCCTCCGCCGGACCCGTATTGCTCGCGTCCAGCTCGACCTTCCACGACCCATCCGCCTGCTTTTTCCACACCGTCATGTACCGGCCCGTCTCCTTCACCGGCTTCCCATCGGCGTCCTTCGAATCGCCCTCGTAGTGCCCCCACGTAAAACCCATGTCTCCGGACGCGCTCATCCGCGCCCCTTCCGGAACCCACGTTAGCTGATAGACGGTCGGCGACCACGTAGCGCGAGCCGCAACCGCATCATGACCCACCACCACCGCGCCGCCATTTTCCAGCGTCACCGCATCGGGCGCGAACCACGCGGCAAACGAAGGCCCGCCGCCCTTGGCCGTATCCGCGGCAAACTTCGCCTCCAGCTGATACAGAAACTCAATCTCCGGCGTCAGCCCAGGATTCGTCAGAGCATTGCCCGCAGGCTTAGCACCCGGCTGAGGCTTCGGAGGCTCCAACCCCTGCCCAAAGGCTCGAGACCCGACGCCGCCCAAACCTAATACCGCCGCGAACAGCACAACTCCAAAGCTAAAACAACGCATGACAAGCAGAATAAAGCAGCCACTGCATGCGAAGCAGCGCCCATGGCGAATTATCCGGAAGCGAAGGGCGTGAGTTTAGGACAGCTCCAGGATAAGCTCGGCATCGATTGACAGCTTCAGACTATTTCCAGAACGGGGCTATCAAGTGAGAGGCCTTGTCGACGAGGTCCACCGCCCCACCCACAATAGCGGCCCCCTTAACCCCTTCCCAGAGAGCCCTGATGACCGTGGGGTTGGGAGTCGGCTTCTGCAACTGAGCCACTAAGCCATCGATATCAGAAAGGACGTTGAGGCGGGTTTCGTCTGCAACCTCCTTTGAGGAAGCCAGATGCTTTCGCAACTCACCCAAAACGCGGGAGAGATCGGTAAAATTGGCGTTCACAACGTTTCCATCGCCAACATTAACAACGCCGTTAATGTTCGTGATATTCACATGAGCCCCCACAGAGGTTTGTTGAAAAAGAGAGGCCTCTTCTAGCCTGTCGACGCCCGCAGCGGAAATCTTATAGGTCCGCCGTTCGGATGGCTGAGTCGTTCCGCTGGGAGTCGTAAAGGTGCGACTCTCTGTCACCACCTTCACATAACCTTTATCGATTAGGTAATCGAGATTGCTCGCCACTTCCTGCAACTTGTAACCGTATGAATCCTTCATCGCCTTGGCGAGTACGCTGTGCAGGACTGCGACCTTCTTGGGGCTCCGACTCTTCTGATTGAATTCGTACAACTTGCGAAGGATATGATCGCGAACAACATCCTTCGGGTTCCCTGAACTTTCCATTATCTTCCCGCTTTCCTCACTGCCGCGTCGATTATGTAATCGCGGATCTTGGGTATCGACTTTGGCACCGTGACCTCAATGACGTGCTTTCGACCATTGTGCCTCTCGAACTCGGCCGGGGGAGAAAATGTATGAACCCCTCGCATCGGCGGGTTGTAGAGGGTTGCGCCCGAGTTGATTGCAGAAAGTCGCAGGTCTGCGCCATGAGCCAGCACGATTTTCGCGGTGTCAAGCGTGAGGACAAGATGACGAGAATTGCGATACGCTCGCGCGGAAAGCAACGTCTCGACGCGTTTAGCAGACGCCCACATGAACACTCGTTCGTTCAACATCGTGTACCACTGCGGAGCGGTGAGCCCGATCAAACATTTTTTGAGAGCCGAATCGTGCATCGGTATCTGATCTCGAAGGACGAACTTCCCGTACTTCTTGTCTCGCAGAACGACGGGCTTTGGGCGTCGCTTTGTGAGGAGCTCTTCGCGGCCCGCCCCGGTTATGCCGAGTAGGTCAAGCATCGCCTCCGTGCTGAGGAGACCGTACCTCTCGATTTGGGGCAGGGCATCCTCTGTCGCCATATGGTAAAGACGAGGATATCGCTCGCACAGGTCGTCTAGCGTCACCAACTTCTCCGATCCAGGATGCTCCGAAAGCCGAATCTCGTCGATATGAGAGATACCGGGGCGCCGGCAACGTTTTCGACTTCTTCGATGAAATGGATGGTCGATGAAGAAAGCTGCTCAAACCGGCGGGCGTCCTTGTTGACTGGGTCAAGATAATCTACGAAGGTGAGGGCGATATCTGTAGGGCCGTTGAGTGACGCGGCCCGCCTGAGCTGAACCCAATCGAAGCTTGCCACGCGCCGGCGCCGACCCGTGGTCGAAGTCACCTCCTTAGCCTCTAAGATTTCCACCGAAATGCCGGACTGCGCCGCGACTATGTCCCATCCTATTTCTTGGCTGAGGGGCCCGGAAGTGCCCTCAGTCGCATTGGCAACCCTGATCGGATAGGTCCGGCAAACCATCACCACCTTCCTAAGGCGCGTCGGCGAGATTCCGGCTTCTGAAAGGCATCCAGCCACGGTGGTATCCCGCGACGTGACGTGGGGATACGAGCCGTGATAAAGGCTCAACCCTGTGCCCTGAGTACCCTCCACGAGTATCTTCTTCCCCCCGCGGTATGCTGCTTCCAAGACTTCCCCCGAATTACATATGAACGGCTGCAACTCGGGAAAATCGCGAGCGAGCTTTGTTTCAGCCCCGCGGCCCATGATTCTGCGCGCAGTCGCGGCACCAACGCCTTGCCCCGTCGAGGAGATTGTTGCCTTTAAAACTTCCTCAGCACGGATGTCATCGTCCGAGATGATCATCGCTTGGCCGTCGATCTTCAGCCGGTCAGGACCCACCCCGCAATCTTTAATCTCCCCCAAAAGCTTCTCTAGGCTGAGGGTGGCACCGGGCGCGATAACAAGTTCGGCTTTCGTGTTTCTCGTACCGCAAGGGAGCTGGTGATGGATGAAGGGCTCCGGCTTCTCGAAAACACTATGGCCCGCATTCGGTCCGCCAACCCGGACGAGAACCGCATATTCCCGTGCTAGGAACGACGCTATATGTCCTTTTCCCTCACTGCCAAATTGCCCCCCCACGACTACATCTACCAGTCGGTCATAGTTTCGAGGAAAAAGATGTAGATGAGTGGCGGCCCGTATCCAAACATCATCCGCCGTGCAATGTGTTGTGTCGATCAGGGCATCTGCCTTCGCCGACAATTGCTCGACGTTCGCCTCAGTGGTGTTGCGGCGGGCCTCTTCGTAGGAGGCGAGCTCCGGAAACTTCTTCGCGCGTTCTGAATATCGGTTCGCAACCACATCATCATCGGCCGTCAAGTGGATGTGATAAACAACCAAACCGTACCGCGCCCGCAGCTCATCAATTTGAGCTTGGATTCGTACTGAGTCGACGACCACGAGAGCATCGCGGTCATGCTGTTTCAGGAATGCATCGAGAGCGTCAGCCACCCATGTTCCACCGGTCTCCCTATCCAGCTGTTCTCCAAGGTCCTGAAGGGAGGTGCGTCCGGGAACGAACCCCTTACCATCCCGATCAGCGGCTACTGCTTCGATCAGTTGGCGGGTCTTTACCACCTTGGCGTCGGCCTGAACAACCAAGAGGTCGCACAGAGTCGACTTGCCAACGCCTATCTTCCCGGAAAGCACGATAATTCGCATGTGCAACCTGAGTACCGAGATAATAGTCAGCACAAACAACCAAAACAACGCAAATACTAAGGGTCGACCAAAACTGAGCAATAAGCGTTCGGTTATCTGGGCACCCCCGACGAGGAGCGGGGCTCTCCCGCTCCCTATGGAAACTTGTCAAGCTTTCCTCCTACGGTACGAAAGTGTTCCACCTCATTCCACATAACTTTCCCAACCCAAAACCCAAACAAATTTGGCAGTTTTTATAACTCAACCTGCTATTCTAATAATAGGGAGATAGAAACAAAAAAGGCCGCCACTGAGGCGGCCTTTTCCTTTGCACAATGCCAAGCCACACCCAACCCGAACCCAGCTTCCAGCCTCCGCCTCCAGGCTCCCAGCTCCCAGCTTCTCCCAGCTTCAGGCTTCCGGCTCCCCACAAGGCCCTCTCCCAACTAATCTCTTTCGAATTACCTGCGGCCCGAGGCCCTCACCGCCCAACACGCAACTTCCCCCAAATCAATCACCTGGTCAAAAAGTTAACCCCCAGGGGCGGGGGGCGCTCGCGAATCGCGAACTGTGAGTTGATATCCTTGCGTCTCATGAAAGCGGGCGGCCGAAAACCCAATCTCTACGCGATGATTCTCATCGCCCTCGCCGTCTACATCGCAGCCGCGCTCACACAACACTTCTTCCCCGCAGCTCGCCCCGAAGCCCTCACCCTCCGCATCCTCGCCCTCATCTTCCTCGCCGCAGCCGCCGCGCGCCGCCATTCCCTCACCGCGTGGATCTTCCTCGGCATGCTCGCCGGCATCGAGCTCGGCGTCGACGCCCCGCACGCCGCGCTCCCCATCCGCGTCCTCTCCGACATCTCCCTCCCCCTCATCCGCGTCATCGTCGCGCCGCTGATCTTCGGCACCCTCGTCACCGGCATCGCCGGCCACGCCGACGGCAAAACCGTCGGCCGCCTCGGCCTCAAATCCCTCGTCTACTTCGAAGCCCTTACCACCGTCGCGCTGTTCATCGGTCTGATCGCCATCGACATCTCGCGCGCCGGCGTGCGCCTCCATCTCGCCGCCCCAGGACCGGCAGCCCCAACAGCAATCAGCGCGCCGCTCCCGCAGCCCGCCATTTCCTGGCAAAGTTTTCTGCTCCACATCTTCCCGGAAAACATCGCCAGCGCCGTCGCCGAAAACCAAATCCTCCAGGTCACGATCTTCGCCATCCTCTTCGGCCTCGCGCTCGGCCGCATCTCCGAAGCCAAGCGCGCCCCCATGCTGCGCCTCTGCGAATCGCTCACCGAAACGATGTTCGCCTTCACCAACTTCGTCATGCTCTACGCGCCCATCGGCGTCGCGGCCGCGCTCGCCTTCGCCGTCGCGCAATCCGGACTCGGCGTCATGCTCAACCTCGGCAAGCTCGCCCTTACTCTGTACATCGCCATCGTGGTCTTCGCGCTTCTTGCTATGCTCCCCGCGGCTCTCCTCGCGCGCCTGCCCATCCGCGAATTCCTCCGCGCTGTCACTGAGCCCGCGACCATCGCCTTCGCCACGAGCACCAGCGAAGCTGCGCTTCCCCGCGCCATGGAATCCATGGAAGCCTACGGCGTCCCGCGCGGCATCGTCGCCTTCGTCATCCCCACCGGCTACACCTTCAATCTCGCCGGCTCAGCACTCTACCTCTCCATCGCCGCGATCTTCACCGCCCAGGCCGCCGGCATCCATATGACCCTCAGTCGCCAACTCGCCATGGTCGGCGTCCTCATGCTCACCAGCAAAGGCGTTGGCGGAGTAGCCCGCGCCGCCCTCGTCGTCCTCCTCGCTACAGCGTCCATTTTCTCGCTGCCCACCGAACCTATCCTCGTCATGCTCGGCGTCGACGCCATCATGGACATGGGCCGCACCGTCGTCAACGTCGTCGGCAACTGCTTAGCCTCCGCCGTAGTCGCGAAGTGGGAAGGAGAATTCCGCGCGGCCAAGCCATCTCCCATCGCCGCCGCGGCCCTGCGGGATTCGCTGTCTTCTCACGCCCTCGAATAACGCGGCCGCCCGGTTGGGCCCGGCGGGAGGTCGATGGTCCGCGGCATAGCCGGCTTGTACACCGCGAAGCGATTCCGCCCGGCGGCCTTGGCCTGGTACAGAGCGACGTCCGCGTTCCTCATCAGAAGGTCCGCGTCCATTTCCATGTCCGACACCGCGCACACGCCGATGCTGACCGATAACGGCACCTCGATATCGCCCACAGGAATCGGAGCCGCCAGCGTTCCCACCAGGAGTTCCGCGATCCTCTCGGCCGCGCTGGGGTCGTTCAGGTCCGGCAGCAGCAACAGGAATTCGTCTCCTCCCAGCCGCGCCACCGTATCCTCACGGCGCACCGCACGCTGCAGGCGCTCCGCCGTCAGCTGCAGAACCTTGTCGCCCGCCTGATGACCAAACGTGTCGTTGATGTCCTTGAAGTGGTCCACATCCACCATCAGCAGCGCCAGCCCGCTGGCATGCCGGCGGTTGCTCTCGAGGGCGACACCCAAACGGTCCTTGAGCAGCAGCCGTGTGGCCAGACCCGTCAGGTCATCGTGCAGAGCCATGTGCCGGAATCGCTCTTCGCTGTTGCGGAGCAGCCGGGTCTGCCGCGCCACGCGCCTTCTCAGCGCCACCACCCACGCAAAAACCAGGATCATTCCCGTCAGCGTCAATTCAGTCACGACCAGGGCGTGATTCGGCGTCCACCACGACGGTCTCCGAATCACCACGATATCCGACGGGCCGCGCAACAGGATCTGGAAGGCCTTAGGAAGCCGGTAATGCCGCGAGGCCTGAGTTTCCGAGATGACACAGATGCCGGTGAGCCGTATTTGACTGCCGTTCTGCAAACCCGCCAGCGACGGGTCGGCTATGTCCGCCGGATAAATCGCCGAAAAAACGTCTCCTCCGGCCGAGACCAGCATCGCCGTCTGGTCCGGCGATCGCTGCTGCTCGATCAGGCGTCCGTCCAGCTCAACCACGTCCCCTTCGTAGTCCCCGCTCAGCGCGTCCTTCGCGCTCACCACTTTGGCCAGAGGCAAGGACGCTGTACCCCGCCGACTGAAAATCGCGTCCTCGATCGTGTGCGTGGAATCGCCCAGTGCCGGATATCCCACCGCATCCACCAGATCGCCCGGCTCGAGCGTGTTCGCCTCCCGTCCCAACACACTCGCGCCCTGAACGCCGTCGTTGATGAACACCGTCTGACCCAGGCGCGCCACCACCACGCCCCGCACCCGCACCAGGTGATCCGATCCGGTCTTCGGCGTGTAGTCGAACACCCTTCTCACCGGCTCGATGGGTACTGAAAACGGATCGGCCGGCGCCGGTTGCAGAATGTCGATGTCCTTCAGGCTCGGCGTATAGACATTCGTCCCGATCAGCTGCTCCCGCTGGTTGAGAATCGGACCCGCGGCCCCCTGTACCCGAACCCGCGCGTCGATCAGCGAGCCGAATGGCCTTCCCCCAGGCTGCGTCATGACTTCCACCTGCAGTCGCCCGGCCGCGATCACCAGCTCCAGCATCGAATCCCGGAACGCGGCCGACCGCACCGTGCCGTCGAAAGCGATCCACTGTCCGTCCTCAACGCCGGTGGAGAGGCGATCGAGGCTCACCATGCGGGCCTCCGGGATCGGCTTCTTTCCGAGAATCCGCAACCTGGCCTGGTCCACAATCGGAGCGAATTCGCCCGGACCCGTAACTCCATCGATTTCCAGCCACGTCCCAGGAGGGATCGCCGCCGTCAACAAAGCCTTATCTTTGATCTCGACATATACGGAAGATACTCCGTCATTCACGAAGAAGCCGTGCCAGTCGGCGAAACAAACCACGCACACCCCGCGCAGATGGATGGGATATTGCCGCTTCGCGTCGTTCAGCGTCAGGTCGTGAACCGCCGCCGCCGTCGTCAGAGTCGGCAGCGTGTCAGCCCTTCGCGCAGCGGATCCGACCCTCTCGCCCCGCAGTCCCCAACCGCAAAAGGCCGAGAAGACCATCGCGAACACAAGGCTCAATACAGGAAAATGAACCCTGACAGGCCTCGGGCAACAGTTCACCGTGGATCTGCAGAAGCGCGCCGCACCGCGCTTCCCTGCCCGCCGCTCTCCGGACTTTCCGTCCGCAACCAGGGTATCGGCTCTCAACATACTGTGCCCTCTTCCGTCGGCCAATCGACATCCGGGTCCACGGCACAAGTGGCTTATCGGCCAGCCGCCAGGGTCGCATGATTGTGGGTAACATTGTACCTCCGCGTTGATAGCAAATCTTTCTGCCAGTCAGCCTGGCGGCCGACTTAAGAAAGGCTCTTCCAGCTGGCGGGAGATAGAGAGATATCAAACCGAATTCGATCCCTCGCATCGAGTTATGAACGGCTTCCTGCTCTGTCGCGTCCTTCCGTTCGCTCCGGGTCCGGCGTGGACTCTCACGATGCGAGCCGGGATGATCGCCGCTCCGGTACTCAGGCGGCGCACGGCTCGGCCGCAGTGGGGCGAAGTCAAGGTTTTGGCATTGACATTATAGACTAGACTAATTAGACTTAGTCCTTCATGAAATCCCTGAAAACCGTCAATATCCACGACGCCAAGACGCATCTCTCCCGCCTTATCCAGGAAGCGGTCCACGGCGAGCCCTTTATTATCGCGAAAGCCGGCAAACCGGTTGTCCAGGTCACCGCCTTCAACGCCCCGCAGCCTCTGGCAGTCCGCCGTACCGGATTTCTCCGCGGCCAGGCCTCCGTCCCCAGTGACTTCGATCGGATGGGCGCCGACGACATCGTCGCCGCGTTCGACGGCACGCAGAACGGCTGGGAATGAAGCTTCTGCTCGACACCCACGTGCTGCTGTGGGCGGCCGGCGATCCCGACCGCCTGCCCGCTCCTGCCCGAGCGATGATCGAAGACACCGCACATCAGCTCTTCTTCAGCGCGGCCAGCCTTTGGGAGATCGCCATCAAGAACGGCCTGGGCCGCTCCGATTTTCGCGCCGATCCGGCGCTCTTGCGCCGAGGACTTCTCGACAATGGCTATACCGAACTGGCCGTCACCGGCAGGCTCGCGGTCGCCGTCGCCGGCCTCCCCCCTCTGCACAGAGACCCCTTCGACCGCATCCTCATCGCGCAGGCCATCGCCGACGGGCTGCTCCTGCTCACGGTCGATCCCGCGGTCGCCCGCTACCCTGGTCCCATCCAGCCTTTCTGATTCCGCCCGCGTGTTCCTGAACCCTCCGTCCAGAACCCCTCGGGACAGGACTTTGCCCCGCCATCAACGTGGCCGGCGACTCCTGGCCTCCGCCGTAGTAGCGAAGTGGGAAGGAGAATTCCGCAAGAAAAACCCTCCCCAGGCAGCAGCCGCATTTACAAGGTTGAGCAGATATCGCACCGCATACGTCATACAACTGCGCAGCCTCGGCAGATCGGCGAAAGATTGAGCAGCTTTGAATGGGCCCGACTTCACTCGAGCCGCAGACCCGCGCGATACCTGGGGGTCTGAACTAGTGTTTCGCAGTGGGGGCGCGGTTAAGCGAACTCATTCCAAAAAGCAGAAGGTGCGCTTGATCGCGCACCTTCTTTTTACTGCTGCTGAGTTCCCTGCCCTACTTCATGTGGGACATGATTTCTTCTAACACTTGCTTGCTGGGGCGGGTGCGTTCCTGGGGAAGTGTGGCCAGTGGCTCGTCGACGAGGTTGAGCAGATCGGTGAAGGCTGCCTTTTGCGTGTCGATGTAGAAGACGCCGGTGAGGATTTCGCCCTTGTCGTGGGCTTCCATCAGCGTCTTCACGGCGAGGGCGCGGTCGGTGGGGTCGTAGTCCTCGTGGAGCTTGCGAAGACGCAGGCTGGAACCGTCATGCATGGTGACGTCATAGGTGGTGCCGGGATCGTATTCGACGTCGATCTCCTCGAAGGAGGGAACGAAACCGACTTCGCCGACGGGCTCTTCGTGATCCTGCATGTATTTGTAACTGCGTGTGGAACCTTCATGGTCGTTGAAGGTGACGCAGGGCGAGATGACGTCGAGCATCACTGTGCCCTTGTGAGCGATGGCGGCTTTGAGCATGGTGAGAAGCTGCTTTTTGTCACCGGAAAAAGAACGGCCGACGAAAGTGGCGCCGAGCTGGATGGCGAGCGAGCAGGTATCGATGGCGGGAAGGTCGTTGACGACGCCGGTTTTGAGCTTCGAGCCGATGTCGGCGGTGGCGGAGAACTGGCCTTTGGTGAGGCCGTAGACGCCGTTGTCTTCGATGATGTAGATCATCGGCAGATTGCGGCGCATGAGGTGGACGAACTGGCCGATGCCGATGGAGGCCGAGTCACCGTCACCGGAGACGCCGATGCCGAGCATGGTTTTGTTGGCGATCAGCGCACCGGTGGCGACCGAGGGCATGCGGCCATGCACGCTGTTGAAGCTGTGCGAACGGGACATGAAGTAGGCCGGGCTCTTGGAAGAGCAGCCGATGCCGGAGAGCTTCATGACGTGCTCGGGCTGGACGCCCATTTCGTACATGGCGTCGATGATCCGCTCGGAGATGGCGTTGTGGCCGCAGCCGGCGCAGAGGGTGGTCTTGCTGCCGCGGTATTCGAGCACGGGCAGGCCGATGCGGTTGGTTTTAGGGGCTGGATTTGTAACCGTCGCTGCCATAATTTCAAATACCTTCCTGTAAGACAATTTCGTCGGTGACGGAGCGGGCGTCGATGGGCAGGCCATTGAAGTGGCGGACGCTGCGTAGTTTTGTTGTTTCGGCTGCGGGCAGGTCGAGCTTCAGCAGGCTCAGCATCTGCGCGTCTCGATTCTGCTCGACGACATAGATTCGTTCGTGCGAGCTGACGAAGTCGCGGACTTCTTTATTGAAGGGGTAGGCGCGGAGGCGGAGGTAGTCGGCTTCGACGCCGTATTCCTTCTTGAGTTGGTCGCGGCTTTCCGCGACAGCGAAGTCGGAGGTGCCGAAAGCGATGATGCCGATTTTCGATTTGCCGGTCTGCACGATGACGGGCGCGGGGACCATGGTGCGGGCAGTCTCGAATTTGCGCGCCAGGCGCTCCATCAGGTTCTGGTAGTCCTCGGGGCGCTCGGAGTAGAGGGCCTTTTCGTTGTGACCGCTGCCGCGGGTGAAGTAGGACGCCTTCGGATGATCGGTGCCGGGCAGGGTGCGATACGGGATCGCGTCGCCGTCGACATCCTGATAGCGGCCGAAGCTGCCGAGCCTCTGGAGGTCCTCGGCGGTGAGGATTTTGCCGCGGTTGAGCGGTTTTTCGGGATAGGCGAAGGGCTCGGACATCCAGTTGTTCATGCCGAGGTCGAGATCGGAGAGGACGAAGATCGGGGTTTGCAGCTGCTCGGCGAGGTCGAAGGCTGCGCCCGCGAATTCGAAACACTCTTTCACGTTTGCGGGGAAGAGCATGACGTGCTTGGTGTCGCCGTGCGAGAGGAAGGCGATGGAGAGCAGATCGGCCTGGGCGGTGCGGGTGGGCAGGCCTGTGGAGGGGCCGACGCGCTGAATGTCGAAGATGACGCCGGGGAGTTCGGCGAAGTAGCCGAGGCCGGCGAACTCGGCCATGAGCGAGATGCCAGGGCCAGAGGTGGCAGTCATGGAGCGCGCCCCCGCCCAGCCTGCGCCGAGGACCATGCCGATGGCGGCGAGCTCGTCTTCGGCCTGGACGACGGCGAAGTTCGCTTTTCCGTCTTTTTCGATGCGGTACTTTTTGAGGAAGTCGATGAGTTGCTCGACGACCGACGACGATGGCGTGATCGGATACCAGGTGACGACGGTGACGCCGGCGAACATGGCGCCGAGCGCGATGGCGGCGTTGCCGTCAATGATGATCTTGCCTTCAGTGGCGTGCATCGGCTCGAGGACGAAGGGGGCCTGCTGGGTGAAGGTCTGCGCGGCGTAGTTAAAGCCAGCTTCAACCGCGGACCAGTTAAGGTCGGCGGCCTTTTGCTTTTTCGCAAACTGCTGGCGCACCGTTTTTTCGACAACGGCCATGTCCATGGAGAGCAACTGCGCGGCAACGCCGACGTAGATCATGTTCCTGACCAGCTTGCGCAGCTTGGCCTCAGGACAGACGGCGGCGGTTAGCTTGTCGAAGGGCACCGGATAGCAGGTGACGTCGTCGCGGAACTGTTTGAGATTCGCGGCCTCTTCGTAGACGGCAACTGCACCGGGGCGCAAAGACAGAATGTCTTCGCGGGAGGTCTCGGCGTTCATCGCAATCAGGATGTCGATGTCCTTCTTGCGCGCGAGGTAGCCGTGCTTGCTGGCGCGGATGGTGTACCAGGTGGGCAGGCCGGCGATGTTGGAGGGGAAGAGATTTTTGCCGCTGACGGGGACGCCCATGGCGAAGATGCTGCGCAGCAGGACGCTGTTCGCGGACTGGGAGCCGGAGCCGTTGACGGTTGCGATCTGGATGGAGAAGTCGTTGACGATGGGCTTGGAAGAAGCCGCTGGTTCTGATTCGCCTTGCGCGGACGCGGCGCCGGCGTTGGTGGTCGCCATGGGGGCGGTGTTCCCTTCGGGTCAAGATCGAAAGATCTGAGGGTCTTTCTACAAGCCCCATTATACCGGGATGGGGCGCGGGTTCGGGAGCGAGTTGGCACGCCGAAATATGACTTGCGCGCCGCACGAGCGGCAAGCTCAACGCTGTACGCCACGTTTGCGGCGAATCTGGTCAAAGACCTCTCTGGCGGAGTGGGTGCGACCATGCGCAACGTCGTCCAGGCCCTGACGAATACCCTCTTCCGCATCGGCTCTGGCGGCGAGGTCCAGCAAACGCTGGTAGGCTGCGGCGTCCTGGACAACGGCGGCGGCTTTCCCGTTCACCGTGAGCACCAAGGGGCGCCTGGTCTTCCTCAGCTGTTTTATGAAGTCACGGGATGCCCGTCGAAATGCCGTCAGGGAATGAATGTCGCTCGTGATATCGAGCATACGCACCTCGGGTAAAGCACCTTATAAGGTGCTGCCAGAATACACCCGCGAGAGTCGGATAATCGCCCAAGGTAATCGAGCCCAATACTAAGCCAGGCACCTGGACTTTGCATGGGGTCCCCGTATCCCCGGATGGTGGAGACCCGGGGATCCGGATTGTACCGCCTGGACTAGCCCTCAGTGGACGACGTTCTGGAAGAGGGGGGACCCGAGCAGGGCCGAGAACTGGCTGTCCGATGCGGCGAAGCGGACGCTCAGGGTTCCTGCTGTCGAGTCAATGGTGGTGGCGTCGATGGCTTGCTTTTCGGTTGGGTTGCCGCTGACCTTTTCATACATCGCGGCGGCGTTGAGGAGCGAGGACATGGTGGCCGCGGTGAAGGTGTCGGAGGTGGAGACAAACAACGTGAATTTGACGCCGTTGTTGAAGTTCATGGTGTAGCTGGAGCTGAGGAGGCGCTTGCGGACCTGCTCGTAGTCGGAGAGCTGCGAGGCCTGGCCGAGGAGGGAATGCATCATGTATTGCGTGCCCTTGGCGTCGAGGATGCTCCAGATTGGCTCGGTGTCGACCTGTCCCATGGCGGCGAGCATGTCCTGGTTGGTGAGGAAGCTGGGGGCGAGGCCGTCGCGGCAATCGAGGGCCGGCTTGATGGCATCGTTCGAGCCGAAGAGCATCGTGGTCGGGTTGAGGAAGGTGACGACCATGCCGCTGGCGCCCATGGGATAGATCTTGTTGTTGCGGATCATGGTGGGCTTGATCTTTTTCTTCGTGAAGTTGGCCAGGATGTCGCTAACCTGGAACTGGCCCTGCGCAATGCCGACGATTTTCACATCGTCGCCGGTGGCGCCGACACGATAGGCGGCGAAGGCCAGCTGCTCGACGTCCTGATTCTCATTGAGGCCGGAGGTTTTGAGGGCGGTCTCGAGCTGCTTGAGCTCGGGAGGAAGCACGCGCGCCTTGAGGTCCATGGCGGCGGAGGAGTTCTCCATGATGCGGTAGTCGACGACGATGAGTTGCTGCACGTCGTGGGGAATTGCGGAACGGGCGTCGGTTGCGATTTGCGCGGCGCGCGCGGGGACGATGGATGCGCACATGGCTGCTGCCAAAACCAAACCGTTGAAAAGCTGCTTGCCGAATCTCACGTTTGAACCTGCTCCCTTCGCCGGATGAACTGGCGAATCGATACTGATAAGGTCTTTGACCTGGACGGGCGGCAAAAGGACACTCGCCTGCCACCCGGTTCCTCGATTTTACGACGGCCTGAGCGAGGAACGAACTACAAACAAACTACAACTATCGGCTAACGGGCCGGCTCATTCGCCGAAGGCCAGGGGAGCGGGCGATCAAGCCGCCGCTCGAGGACCTTCTGGTCGGGATCAAACCCGCCGGGACCGATTTCACCAAGGAGACGCAGCCACTCGCTGTTTCGCTCAAGGGCCGCCTCGGGGATGAGGCCGATGAGCTCGGCGCGAGCGGGGGCTGCGCCATGTTTGCGTGCCTTTTCTTTGACGGCAGCATAAACCTGGCCGACCGGCGTTCGGGTGAAGTCGGTAATGTTCATGGAGACCTGGGCCTGGCCCTGTGCGGAGACGCCCATCGCCTTGACTCCGGCGAGACCGCCGCCGGACTGGCGGATATCTTTGGCGATAGCGCGGGCCACCGCAACTTCGGGCGTATCTAAATAGAGGTTGAAGGCGATGAGGAAGCGGCGGGCGCCGACGGCGCAGGCTCCAGCGGTGGGGTGCAGCGACGGTCCGCCAACGTCGGGGCGACGAGCGGGCTCCTTGAGGACAGCATCGCGGAGGCCCTCGAACTGGCCGCGACGAACGTCTTCGAGCATGGCGCGGTCGGGGCGTGCGGCGGCGGCTTCGTAGAAGTAGACGGGGACCTGGTGGCGTTTCCAGATTTCGGTGCCTGCCTGGCGGGCAAGGAGAACGCACTGCTCGAGGGAGATGTCGCGAATCGGGACAAAGGGAATAACGTCGGCTGCGCCGATGCGGGGGTGGACGCCTTGCTGGGTGGTGAGGTCGATGAGCTGCGAGGCGCGGCCTGCGGCGCGGATGGCAGCCTCGACCACCGCGGCAGGCGGACCGGCGATGGTGACAACGGAGCGGTTGTGGTCTCGGTCGAGGGAATAGTCGAGCAGGCGCACGCCGTCTACGTTCATGGCGGCGACGATGGACTCGACGACGGCGAGCCTTCGGCCTTCAGAGAAGTTCGGGACGCATTCGATGAGCGGGTCGGGCATTTGAATGACGTAGGGGGTTGGAGTGGTTGAGGCTCGGTGGCAGCTTACCGTGTTCTGGAACTATTTGCCGAAGAGCGTATAGCCGATCTGGAACGTGACGCTGGCGTTGACTCCCGGGTTGCGGTCGCCGAGCGAGGAGCTGGAGATGTGGACGCCGTTGACGGAAAGGGTGAGGGCGCGGCCGGGGCGGAAGAAGTAGTGGACGCCGATGCCGCCCTGTGGGCTGAAGTTCCAGACGCTCGTGCCGCCCGGGTTGCCGTGCTGGACCAGAACGTCGGGAGGAAATTTATGCGTAGTGTAAATGACGCCGCCCGCTCCCTGAAACCAGGGAGCGAAGCGCCGGGTGGGCTTGAAGTCCCAGCGGAAAATGACGGGGGTGATGCTGGCGCCGGTGAAAGCGCCACCGCCTACGGGTGCATAGAAAGTGTACGTGAGGCCGGTAACGGGATCTTTGTAGGACTCCTGCTGCGTGTGCGGAGCCGGCGTGAAGGCTTGCCAGTACGGCATGATCTCGCCGGCGAATTCGAACTGTCCGCGGAAGATGCTGCGGCCAACTTGCGGAGTCATGACTTTGCCGAGGCGCACGCCCGCGGCGGTGAAATGGTAGCTCGAGCGATCGCCGACTCCGTTTCCACCCTGGAAGAACGGGCCCCACTCCCAGGAACGCTGAGCGAGGGCGGCGGGGGCGGGAGCGTCGGCGGCGCGGGGATCCGTCATGGGGGGGTCCGCGATTGCCACCTGCGCGGGAGCGTTGTTCGCGGCGGAGTCAGTTTGGGCAGCAACAACGGGAACTGCGGCCGCGAGACAGAAGGCGGGAATGACAAGAGCAAGGCTCGGTAAATTCACTGCGCGATCGACTCCCGGGCTGACTTCGTTACAAAGGAAAGGCCGCCCAGGTTCGGCGGCCCCTCGGTGAATGACGTGCGGCCGCTTAGCTGGTGACTTCTTCCAGCGCCTTGGCGTCCATATCGAAATTGGAGTAGACGTTGCTGACGTCGTCGTGTTCCTCAAGGGCTTCGAGGAGACGCACCATGGACGCGACCTGAGGACCTTCGAGTTTGGTGTAGGTGGAGGCGATCATGGTGATCTCGGACATGACTGTTTCGATGCCTGCCTCCTTGACGGCTTTCGATACGGCTTCGAAGGAATGCGTATCGGTGATGATTTCCCAGGTGTCGCCTTCGTCGTTAAGGTCTTCGCCGCCGGTTTCGAGAACGATGTTCATCAGCTTCTCTTCGTCGGCCGCGGTTTTGGGAACGGCGATGAGGCCTTTTTTCGAGAACATGAAGCGGACGGAGTTGGGCTCGCCGAGGTTGCCGCCGTGTTTCGCGAAGGTGTGGCGGATTTCGCTGACGGCGCGATTGCGATTGTCGGTGGTGGCGTCGACGATGATGGCGACACCGCCGGGACCGTAGCCTTCGAAGGAGATTTCTTCGTAGGTGGCGCCGGGGAGCTCGCCTGTGCCGCGCTGGATGGCGCGCTTGATGTTGTCGTTGGGCATGTTCTCGGCCTTGGCGGCGGCGATAGCGCTGCGCAGGCGAGGATTGCCGTCGGGGTCGCCACCGGACTTGGCGGCAATGGTGATTTCCTTGATCAACTGCGTAAAAATCTTGCCGCGCTTCGCGTCGAGCGCACCCTTTTTGTGCTTGATTGTCGCCCATTTCGAATGGCCGGACATGGGAACCTCAGAATCGATTTTGATTGGTATTTCGGGTGAAAAGCTCGGAAATAAAGGTGTTTCCGGGGCCTGCCCGCAACGGCTGAGTATAGCAGGGGGGAGGGTCGAGGGTACAGGGTGGAGGACGGCGAGCGAAGGAAACCGGACCGCGGATACGCAAGCTTCCGGGCGGGAACGAGAGGCCAGCAGGAGAGTCTGGGGTGAGCGCGTTGCAATCTCCGCGATTAACGAAGCGGAGATTCGTTATGGTCTGGAACTGAAACCTGGCGCGGTCCGGCGTGGGCGATGGTGCCAACATGGCGTACATATGCGCCCACTGGCACAGGATCACGAGTGTGTGTTGCGGGCCAGGTCCGTGACGAAACGCCCGATCGCCGCCGAGTTGCGAAACACGTGTAGCTCAGCTTTGGCCGCGCAGTTAGCTATTGCTTGCATCAGAAGCGGGCGACTTCGACTGCGATACCCGAGGAGCCAGCGCCAGAAGTCGAGCCGTTCGCGCGACCGCAGGATGGCTCGCCAGGCGCAGCAGCCCAGCGGGAAATCCAGAAAAATGACGGTATCTGCCCGGCGGAGCCGAACCTGGACTGCGTCGTACGGCCCGAGGTCCCCGTCCATAATCCACCGATCTTCCGCTGCGAGCTTCTCCTGGATCGCCGTCCACTGATGGGAAGGAGTTGCGACCAGGCCCGCTCCCCAGAAGATTTTGTCCAACTCGATCACAGGAAGTCGCGTGATCTCCCCCAGGCGCCTCGCGAGCGTCGATTTGCCTGATGCGCCGCGACCCAGAATGACCACGCGCTGCATATGCTTTCCCCCGAAGCTTTCTACTACGCTTTGGTTTTTGGGGCGAAGCGGGCGGCGGCAGGATTTCTCGGGGCCACGATGCGTTGGTGCCAGTAGGGGTAGACCGGGGTGACGTCACTGGCGGCGTCAAGTTTGGCGACTTGCTCCGAAGTCAGGTTCCAGCCGATGGCGTCGAGGTTCTGCATAAGCTGTTGTTCCGTGCGCGCGCCAAGGATAACGCTCGAAACGGTGGGTCGCTGGAGCAGCCAGTTGAGCGCGATCTGCGGAACGCTCTTGCCGGTTTCTTTCGCCACTTCGTCGATGGCATCGACGACGCGGTAGAGGAATTCGTCGGCGACGGGCGGCCCGTCGGCAGCCGTCTTGTGCAGGCGGCTGACTTCAGGGAGCGGCGTTCCGCGGCGCAGCTTGCCGGTAAGGCGACCCCAGCCGAGCGGGCTCCAGATGAGCGCGCCGACGCCCTGATCCTCGGCGAGCGGCATGAGCTCCCACTCGTATTCGCGCCCAATCATGGAGTAGTAGACCTGATGCGCGACGTAGCGCACCCAGCCGTAGCGGTCGGAGATGGCGAGGGACTTCATCAGATGCCATCCGGAGAAATTGGAGCACGCGATGTAACGGACTTTGCCGGCGTGCACCAGGGTATTGAGGGTGTCGAGCGCTTCTTCGACCGGAGCGAGCGCGTCAAAGCCGTGCAGGTGATAGATGTCGATGTGGTCGGTCGAGAGCCGCTTAAGGCTGGCGTGGCACTGTTCGATGAGGTGGTGGCGCGAAGAGCCTAGGTCGTTGGGGCCGTCGGCCATGGGGAAGAAAGCTTTGGTGGAGATGAGGAGTTTGTCGCGCTTGCCCTGAATGGCTTTGCCGAGAATTTCTTCAGCGAGACCGTTGGAGTAGCCGTTGGCAACGTCGAAGAGGTTGACGCCGGCGTCGAGGCAAAGATCGACCATGCGGCGAGCTTCGTCGACACCCGTGCTGCCCCACGCGCGGAAGAATTCGTTACCGCCGCCGAAGGTTGCAGCGCCGAAGCTGAGCGCGGAGACTTTGAGGCCAGAGCGTCCGAGGAGACGATATTCCATGCCGGTAAGGATGCGGGAGGTGTGTGGGAAGGTGCAGGAAGCGGGGAAGCTGGAAGCTGCAAAAATCTAATACGGTGTTTTGTTGGGGGTGTCGAGCCATGCCTGGAAGGATTCCCAGGCCTGATCGCGGAGAAGCATCGCGGAGGGGATGGTGCGGTCGCGCGAGGGAAGCGCAAGCTCGCGGTAGAGGAAGGCATCGTCGAAGGAGACGCGGGCTGCGTCGGCGCTCGTGTTGCCGTACCAGATGCGGTCGATGCGGGCCCAGTAGATGGCGGCGAGGCACATGGGGCAGGGTTCGCAGCTGGTGTAGATTTCGCAGCCTCTTAATGTGAAGGTGCCGAGGGTCTGACAGGCTGCACGAATGGCGCACACTTCGCCGTGCGCGGTGGGGTCGTTGTCGCGGGTGACGGTATTGAAGCCTTCGCCGATGATGGCGCCGTCTTTGACGATGACGGCGCCGAAGGGACCGCCGGCGCCGCTGCGGACATTCTCGGTGGCGAGAGCGATGGCCCTGCGCATGAATTCAGGGTTCGGAGACGGGTGCATTGTGGGCGGGAACGATTGCGAGATCAGTATGGCATAAGGTGCTTGCGTTGCAGCGTGTTAGTCACGGTAAATTGTCTTGCTCGTTAAGGACGGCTTCGCTATGATCAGCGAAGTCCCAGGTTACTCTCGGATAGTGAATTCCTTCTGCAGACCACAACTTCCCAGGGTCCACACGCGTCTGTAAAGGTTCGAACCCCACGCTCCCCCTCTTGAGTGCACAGCGGGAGTTGTCAGGTCTTTCAGGCGGGAGCCATCTTTTGAAATTGACGAAGTTCCCTTTTGCTGACGGCGCCAGGCGCATCCTGCTGGTGGCCGCCGTGGCTTTCCTTTTTCCGATTGCCGGATGGGCGCAGGCGACCGCGCAGGATGAATTGCCGGATGCGCCACAGGCCACGATCCTGCAGAGCCAGCCGGCGCAGATGCCAGCAACCACGCCATCGCAGAGTCAGCCGGCACCGCAGACCGGTTCATCGAGTTCCGCTCAGTCTGCGCAGACCACGCCCGAGACGAAGGAGCAGCGCGAGGAGCGGGCTCGGCGGGAGCTGGAGGCGGAAGAGCACCAGCGGATGCTGGGGGTGGTTCCTCTCTTCAATGTGACGTCGAATGCGAACGCGGCTCCGCTGACTTCGAAACAGAAGTATCAGTTGTTTTTCAAGAGCTCGACGGACTGGTATGTTTTTGCGATCACCGCGATCGACGGGGAGCTCAGCCTGCTGGGGAAGGAGTATCCGTCGTATGGGGAAGGCGGGGAGGGCTTCGCGAAATACTGGGGCGCGGCGTATGTGGATACCTTCGATGGGAATTTGTGGGGCAATGCGATTTTGACATCGTGGTGGCACGAGGATCCGCGCTACTACCGCATGGGTCATGGCAAGTTCATCAAGCGCGTTGGCTATTCGGCGTTTACCACGATCTGGTGCAAACGCGATAAGGGGACATGGGGGCCGAACTACGCCAACGTTGCCGGGAACTTCATTGGTGGGACGATCTCGAACATCTATTACCCCAGCGACCAGCGCGGCGTGGTGCTGACGCTGGGACGTGGCGCGAGCGTGACGTATGAGGGGATTGTGGGCGCGGAGATTGCGGAGTTCTGGCCGGACATTGCGCAGCACTTCATGAAGAAGCATGCGGACAAGCAGGCCGCGCCGCAGCCCGCGGCGGCGACTACGCCTTCGCCCACAACCACGCCTGGAACTCGCATGCAGCCTGAGGGGAATCAGACGCCGACACCGAATCCTGGGGACCAGAAGCCTCAGGACCAGAAGCCTCAGTAGTTTTGCTGCTTCGTCACGTTTCGGATTTTCGGGTTTGAGCTGCGTGGTATCGTTATCCCGCATTCTGGTTCGAACCCATGAAAATCCGCTGCGCCGTTCGTGTTTTTCTGCTGCTTCTTGTCGGATTCTTCTCGACTCCTTCCTTCGCAAAGACTGTGGTTTTCTGGCAGCCGGGATTTCCCGCGGCGGATTCGCCTGCGCCGGATGAGGCTGGACTGCACGCGGCGTTCGGCGATGCTTCGTTTGTGGACGCGGAAGGCCTGGGCGAAGCGCTGGCGGCGGCGAATTTGTTGGTGATGCCGTATGGGTCAGCGTGGCCGGAGGCTTCGTGGGATTCGATTCTGCGTTATTTGGATCGCGGCGGGAATTTGCTTGTGCTGGGCGGTAAGCCGTTTACACGCGCGGCGTATCAGGACGGGAGCGGGTGGCATTTGCGGACGGCGAGCGTGGCGCAGTCGCTGGAACTTTTTATTCACGATTATCAGGAGACGCCTGGGACTTCGGCGGAGGTGAAGTTCGCGGCGAATCCGGATGTCTTCCCTGCTCTGCCGGCGTTTGGCTGGAAGCGGGGGTTTAGTCCGGTGGTGCGGCTGAGCGTGGTCGATGGCGACGTCTCGGGGGGAAATACCGGGTACGAGGACATGGATCTGACGACGTTGGCGTGGGGCGAGCGGGAGGGTCACAAGCTGGCTGCGCCGGTGATCGAACTGGACCACAATGCGAATCGGTTTGTGGGTGGGCGCTGGATTTTGGTGGCGTGCGAGCCGGATGCGGATTTCTTTGGGAAATCGAAGCTGCTGGCGACGCTGGTGGAGATTGCGATGCGGAAGAATGACCGCTTCGCGTTTCGGCCTCGGCTGCCTTTGTTTTTGGCAGGAGAGGCGCTGGAGTTTCGGTTCAAGCCTTCGGATCCGATGGCGGAGCAGCCGGGGGGCGATCAGCTGCACGTGAAGGTGACTTCCGAGGACGGCGGGGTTTTGTACGACCAGACGGCTGCGTTTCCGGGGGCGCATCGTCTGACACTGCCGGCGAGCGCGGAGGGCGGACGCGGGTTTCATACCGTGGAGGCGACCCTGATCCGCGATGGGAAGCCGGTGCGGGTCGATCGGTCGGGCTACTGGATGCGGGACTATGCATATTTGCTGTCGGGGCCGAAGCTGACCGCGGGCAGCGATTATTTCGAACTCGACGGCAAGCCGCTGCCGGTGGTGGGCACGACCTACATGTCGGGCGATGTTGCGCGGATGTATCTGATGCAGCCGAATGCGTACGTGTGGGACCAGGACATGGCGCAGATTCACGGGGCGGGACTGAACATGATCCGCAGCGGATTGTGGACGGCGTGGAAGCCGGAGCTGGCGGCGAATGGGCAGATGAGCGAGGACTCGCTGCGGAAGGTCGAGGCATTTCTGATGTGCGCGCGACATAACGGGCTGCCGGTGCAGTTCAATCTGTTCGCGTTTTATCCGGATGAATTTGGCGGGGCAAATGGGTATCTGGACCCGGCGGCACTGCAGGCGGAATCGCGCTATGCGGAGTCGGTGGTGGCGCGGTTCAGCGATGTACCGTTTCTGGCCTGGGATCTGATCAACGAGCCGAGCGCGAATAAGAATTTGTGGCGGACGCTGCCGGATTACGATCCGTTTGAGTCGGCGGCGTGGCGGACGTGGATTGCGGAGAAATATCCGGATCAGAAAAAACTGCTGCATGACTGGGCGGAGCCTTCGCTGGGGATCGGCCGCGATTTGCAGGCGCAGCCTACCGCGACCGCGCCGGAGATTGCGGGGCAGGATCCGCTGGCGCTGCCGAAGGTAGGAGCGTTCCAACCCGACGCAGTGCGGAGCGGGTTCAATCCGCTGAAGGTGTATGACTACACGTTGCTGACGCAGTCGATTTTTGCGGGCTGGGTGAAGCAGATGCGGGCTCTGATTCGGTCGACAGGTTCGCAGCAACTGATCACGGTGGGGCAGGACGAGGGCGGTGTTGCGGGGCGCGTGTCTCCGGCGTTCTATTCACCGTTTTTGGATTTCACGGCGGACCACACGTGGTGGGATTTCGATGCGATCTTGTGGGCTTCACTGGAGCCGAAGATGCCGGGGAAGCCGATGCTGATCCAGGAAACGGGGGAGCAGCGGAGGCTGACGCTGGACGATCGTCTGCGGTTCAGCGCGGAAATCGAGGCGGACCAACTGGAGCGGAAGATTGCCGTTGCGTTTGCGCAGGGGGCGGGGGCGCTGGAGTGGGTGTGGAATGTGAATGCCTATATGGCGAATGACAACGAGATTCCGATTGGCGCGGTGCGTCCCGATGGGACGGAAAAGCCGGAAGCTGAAGTCCTGCGCGGGTTTGCGGCGTTTGCGGCGAAGAGTCCGCAGAGCTTTACGAAGATTGTGCCGCCGGAGGTCACGATGGTGACTTCCCAGGTAGAGCTGTATTCGACGCTGGGTGGGTTGGCGCTCGACACGCAGAAGAAAGCGCTGCGGGCGATGGCGTATTACGATCACACACCCTTACGCATGTTGCCGGAGAATCGGCTGGCGGAGTTGGGTTCACCGAAATTGGTTTTTCTGCCTTCGGCGCAGGGGTTGACGGAGGGGGCTTGGCAACAGCTTTTGGATTATGTGGCGAAGGGCGGGACTTTGTTGGTGACTGGACCGGTGAATCGGGATGAGCACTGGCAACGGGTGGATCGGATGGGACCGCTGGGAATCAAGGCGGAGGTGATGCCGTTGGC
>Ga0181520_10003993_pt1 | contig 25216 bp, 23 predicted proteins | sample PEATcosm2014_Bin_29_FD_132451 | JGI IMG/M metagenome (GOLD analysis project Ga0181520, IMG submission 132451) | Peatland microbial communities from MTU Mesocosm Facility, Houghton, MI, USA - PEATcosm2014_Bin02_30_metaG | ecosystem: Environmental > Terrestrial > Soil > Wetlands > Peat | place...
GCCGGCCAGCCGCCGATCGTCGTCGCTGTCCCATTTGAATTGGGATTGCAGCGCCTCGGCCATGCGCCAGCCGTGGACGTAGCCGAAGCGAGTGAGGATGCCGCGCGCCACGGCGACGCCGAAATGTTCGATCAAATCCTTGCGCAGGCTGCCCATCGCCGTCGCGTCGATGATCAATGCGCGTTGACCGGCGAAGCGGATCAAACCGCACTCGGCGTCAAACTCCACCAATTCCTGAATGTTCAGGTCGCCGACTTGCACAACAACTCCATCATTGTGATCCGAGATTAATCATTTTGATGGGCAGAGGCAAGCGTCCTGCCGGAATTGTCATTGGTCGGAACGCCGAGGATTCAAGCACTTATGCGCGGGCGCGACAACGGCACGGTGCGTGCAGAATAAAGTGGAATCGCAAATTTACAAAGGCAAGTGGGATCCGATCAAGTACATGAAACGCATCCGAATTACGACGGGGACCGGCTGGTGAAGAAGGGGTCGCAAAGCGAAGCCGGCCCCAAATGAATGGGGGATAACGATGAAGAAGGTTCTTTTTTTCGTCCTCGCGGGAGGGCGCGGCGAACGGCTCGCCCCGTTGACCGACGCTTGTCCGAAACCGCTGCTTCATTTCGGCTTTTCGAACCGGATTATCGATTTTACTCTCTACAATTGCCTCATTTCCGCCGGAACGGAAATCGTCTTGCTGACGCAACATTTCTCCGAGATGATTGAAGAATACGTTGAGGATCATTGGCGGCAGGCGTTTGCGGCGCAGGGAAAGATCCTGCGGGTCGCGCGCGGAAACGACTTCCGGAAGGGATATTTTTCCGGCACCGCCGACGCCGTTTTTCAAAACCTGTCGGCGCAGGCCCGCGTGCCCGAGTTGGTCGTCGTGCTGGCCGCCGATCACATTTATCGGATGAACTACCGAGCTCTGGTGCGGTTCCATCTGGAACACGGCCGGGCGGCGACCGTGGGCGCCGTGCCCTGCGATCGCGAACAGGCGCATCGCTTCGGCATCATTGACGGCGGCCAAGACGGCGCGATTCGACGTTTCCACGAAAAGCCGCAAAGCTTGGAAGGCATCGTCCCCCCGCATGTCGATCCGCTCGCCTCCATGGGGATTTATGTTTTCTCTACGGCGCCGCTGCTGAATTACTTGAAAAAGAATCAGCAGGCGGCGTCCAACGATTTCGGCAAAGACATTTTGCCGGACATCGTGAAATCCCGGGGGGCGCTGGCTTATCCATTTGTCGGGCCGGACGGCAAGAGCGCGTACTGGCGGGATGTCGGGGATCTAGCCGCCTACCGAAAGGCGAGCGAGGAATATTTCGCTGGTCAATACCGGCGCCTGCCGTTCGAAAACGTGCCGGGCCTAAAAAATCCGTCGATCTCTTTTGGCGGGAGGTCACGGTTCTCGGCGGAACGCCTCGTCGGCGCCGGTGACGACGTGCTCGCTTTTCGGGACCAGGACCGAAAAAAGGCCACGATCCATTCCCGGAAAGTCAATCAAAACGATTACGGAATCGATCAAAATGAAATGGTGGCGACGCGGATCGATGACCGGATTATTTGAAAATCGACGCGACAATCTCTGTTTTTTGATTGATTCCAGGGCAAATCGACCGGTTTTGCGGATTCCGTTCACCGCGGCTTTGCCGCGAAATGCGGAAGGTTCACGTGCCCGGGTGAATCGACGATTGCGGCACGATAATTGCGAACAATTACGGAGGCGGGCATTAACGCCGGCGAATTGCGAGGAGAAAGTATGCTTGAACGAAACCCGTTGGACGGCGAACGCGGGCGCGAATCCGGCCGTCGTGGGACCATCCTGGTCGTCGACGACGATTCCGACCTGCGGTGTGTCGTTCGCCAGGTTCTCGAAGAGGATCACCTCACGGTGATCGAGGCGAAGGACGGTCTGGAAGGCGTCGAGACGTTCCGCCGCGACCCGCACCGGTTTTGCGCCGTGGTCATGGACGTCGAGATGCCCCGAATGAACGGGATCGATGCCTTCCGGGAAATGCGGGCCATTCGAACGGATATCCCGGTCATCGTGGCCTCGGGGAGCCCGCCGGAAGAATACCAGCATCGCCTCCCCGCCGCGGACCGGGCCTGGATTTTGAGCAAGCCGTTCAGCCTCAAGGACTTGCTGCGCGCTTTGAGCCGCATCGTTTCGCCCGAGGGAATACAGAACATGCGTCGGGATCGGGCGTGAAGATTGCGCGGCATCTCCGCGTTCGTCTCTGGAGGCGTTGATGGCGTGGCCGAAAGTTCTCACGTGGGGCGAGCGAGGGTTCACGACGCCGCTGTTCCAACTCGCCGGGACGTCGATCACCTTGAACTCGCTGCTGACGTTTGCGGCGATCGTCATCATTTCGTATGGCGCTTCCCGGCTGGCGCAACGGGCGCTGGGCCGCATCCTGGGCACGATGACGTTGCAGAAGGCGGGCACGTCGGTCGCCTTGAAGCGGCTCGTGCATTATGTCGTGTTGCTGCTCGGCGTGGGCATCGCGTTGCAGACCGTCGGCATACGGACGCAGGCGCTGTTGACGGCAGGGGCCGTGTTCGTGGTGGCGATCGGCTTCGCGCTACAGAACACCGTGCAGAATTTCGTCTCGGGGTTCATTCTGTTGTTCGAGCACATGATCCAACCGGGCGACATCCTCGAGGTCGAGGGGAACCTGGTCAAGATCACGGAAATGGGGATCCGCACGACGATCGCGCGGACCCAAAACGAAGAGGACATCATCATCCCCAATTCGATCCTGGCTCATCGCGCGGTAAAGAGCTACACGATGAACGACTCCCTGTTTCGGCTCGAGGCCCGCGTGCGGGTCAGTTATCGATCCGACATGAAACAGGTGCTCGAGGTCCTGCGAGGCGTCGCCCGGGATCTCCCCTGGCGGAGACCAGAGAAGGATCCCGCGGTCCAGATGGACGAATTTGGCGATTCCGGCGTTCACTTTCGCGTGCTCGTCTGGGTCGACGACCCATGGGTGGCGCCCGCCTCCGACCTAAACGAGAAAATCTGGTGGGCGCTCAAGGAAGCGGGAATCATGGTCGCCTACCCGCAACGAGACGTTCACCTGGGACCCGAGGTTGTCGAGGCGCTTTCGAGAGAATCGACGAGCCGACCGGCCCTGGTGGAACACCCCGTTCCAGATCCGTGCGCGGGCCCCGCGCCGCTGTCACGCCAATAAGTTGGCCCGCGGCGCCTCGAAGCGACTCAGGCCGCCCCCGACGAGGTTCCATCCATGCGGTGGGCGTCGTCGGCCCCTGTCAGACGGCAAAGGTTCCCGTCGTCGACCGGCATGGCGGCCCCTCATTTTGATCGACCAACGATCATATTGATGAACGTTTTCCATCGCTTTGTTCCACATGTCTTCGACGAAAGGCCGGAAAATCGGGCACTTACGCGAGGGCGCGGCTATGGCACAGCGCTTGCGAACGCAATGAGAACATAAGGAGACTGGAATTATGAAAACGTGGGCGATGGTTGGGATCTTTGCCTTGTTGACGCTCGTCGTCGGCTGCAAACCGCAAGCGGCAGCCGGCGGACAATCCGCGGACGTGCAGAAACTGCAGAACGAGCGCGCCGGCGAACAAAAGACGATTGTCGCCTTGCACCGGGAGGCGCCGCGCACCGAGGCGTTGCTCCAGGCCGCGCAGGCCCAACAGAAAAACGATTGGGTCTCTGCCGCCGCGTGGATGCAAAAGGCGAACGATGCCGCGCCCGAGGAATCGGTCGCGCCGCCCGAAAGTGTTTCTTCGCTCCCGCCAGCCGAAGAGGCCGGCGCCGCGCCAGACCCGGCGGCTTCGGCCGCCGAACAAGCGTTGTCCGCGTCATACTGCAATCGATTCCCCGGCGATTGTTTTCCCGGGAAGGACGGTCTTGTCGTTCCTTACGGCGACCTCGATCGCTGGCGTCATCAGCGGCCCGACCAGGAATCGCCCGCACATGGCGATTCCGTCCCGCCGCTGAATTGGAACGCTTTCCCGGTTCCCGGAATTCCCGTCGACCGGTCGGCGCCGCCGCCGCAACAAACGTGGCCGACGCAATCCTCGCCGACAAATCCGTGGCCGACACAATCGTCGGCGACACAACCGTCCCTGACGGATCCGTGGCCGACACAATCGTCGGCGACGCAACCCGCGCCAGCGGCGACGGAACCGACGCAGACGCAGATATCGGAGCCGCTTACGCCGCGGACACAACCGTCGTTAACGCAATTGACGACGACGCAACCGACGCCGACGCCCCAGTCGTTGGCGAGACAACCGGGGACGCCGCTGCCCCAACCGACGCCGACGCAACCGCCGAGACAGCCGACGCCGGCGCCGCCGCCGGGCGCCTAATGCGACCGATACCCGAACGATTGCTACTGTGGGCCGGTCGGCAATTTCATTCCTTTCGGCGACGGCGATCGCTGGCGTCATCGGCGGCCCGACCGGAACTTCCCCGCCAGCGGCGGTTCCGTGCCGCCGCGCTATGCGAACACGCCGTCGGGTCCCCGAAATCCGGGCGCCCCGACCCCGCCTTTCGCAGGGGACCGCCGGCCGCCGCCGCATCGCATGAATCACGACGAGCCGCCGCCGCAACGCGCGAACCGCGCCGCGCCGCAGGATGTGGCGGGCGCCGATCCTGTCCATTCCGATGATCCCGCTCGTCCGGTCCAAACGAAGTTATCGACGCGTCTGACGCCCGCTCATTTTGATCGATGATGGATCATATTGATAAAGAAGTTTCGGCGCCGCGGCCGGCCTGTTTTCTGCGGAAGGTCGGAAATACGGGCACTTACGCGGGGGCGGGGAATTGGCACAACACTTGCGGCAAGGGAAAGGCGAGAAAACCGAAGTTCTCGGGGGGTGTTCTCACGATTACTTCCAAATCTGGGGCCAATCGCAAGACGGCGCTTGCCGGCGGCTGCGCCGGCGCCGGCCGCGAGGAAATCATTCCGCGCGGCGACGTGGAGGAACAACGAATGAGCCAAAACGCGGACCTTTATGATTCCAGCGGCAAAAAGCTGGCGCACGTTCAGGTCGACATCGGGCCGGGACAATGGGGCGACGGTAGTCCGGCGCAGGTGGCTTCGTTCCAGGTGCTTCCCGAAGTGCCGGTCAACGACAAGGATCGGTTCGAGTTGCGCTTCGCCGGCGGGGACGTGAAAAAAATCGCCATTTTCTGGGAGGACGGGATATTCGACAAGTCCATGGGGTCATCGCCGAGAGGAGTGAAGGGATTTCTAACCTGAACGCCACCGTCTCTGAACAGGATGATGTGTACTTTCGCGATCGAGAACGAAATTTATCTAAAAGGAGGTTCTCTTGCAAACTGCAATCACCGCCCATCAGGAACATTTGCACAATCGCGCGGTCCTCGAAGTCTGTTCCAACCTCGATAACGCTTGCGCGCAGGCGATCGTCGCGCACGCGACAACATCGTTGCGGAACGGCTCGGAAGCCATCGTCGTCGATCTCAGCAAGCGGAAAGGAATTTCTTTGCTCGAGTTGGCGGTGCTCATCGACCGCGCCGACGAAGCCGGCGTCCTGGGAAAGGTGGCGTTCCATCTCTCCGACACGGCGATCCGACGATTTTTTGCAAATATGAAACGCATTGGGATGATCTTGAGCGCTTGAGCCGCCGAGTCGGCGCCAAGCCGGAAAAGGCGTCGAGACACTCAACCCACCGTGCGACAAGATGATGACGACGTTGGCGCAACGGTCAGGCGGAATTTGACGAGAGCGGATCTCGTCGCGACGCTGGCCCCGGTTTGGACAATCCGTGGGTCACCTGCGCGAGTGAAGGAATAGCGAAAGTGACAAAAATTGATAAAGCGATTGAAATGTTAGGCATGGCGCGTCGGTTGCTTGGCCAGGACGAAGAAATGGTGACTCGTTTTTACCCCAGCACACAAGAGTTCGACACCAAGATTCTGAACGGTGAAACGCTTTGCCTGCGCATCCTGCACCTTATCGTTTTCGACGTCGACGACCCCGATCTGACCCGGGAGCAACTTGCAGCGCAGCTCCGCGGCCGTGGGGTCGAAATCCTGCCGCAGCTTCCCGCCGACGAAGCGAAGGTGATTGCCGATTTGGACAGATTCCTTCCTTATCCGGGGCCGGCCCGGGTTGCGTTTCAGTCGGCGAAACGTCAACTCCAAGAAAGTCGGCAGACCTACCTGGCGGCGAAGGGTCTGCTGGCCGACCGGGTGCATAATCTCGGATTGCCGCCGTTGCATGAGTGACATGTCGGCTATGCTTATTTTGACCGAAAATGTGTCATATTGACAGAAATCTGAGTCTGAGCTGTTCGCCGGTTTTCAACGCCGGTCAGTGATTACCGGCACTTACATGCGAGCGTTGCGCTGGCACAATTTTTGCATTATTGGAGATAATCGAGAACGCATGTGATTCATTGACGTGGAAATGGCGTCAGCAAGTTTGTGTCTTGGCAAATTATCCCGGAGTGAGCAATCCGGGCATCTCGGAGCAAGGAGTTATCGCGATGAAAACCAGCAGTTGGTGTTTGTTAGCTCTGTTGCCGGTCATGTTGCTCGCCGGAACGGCGGCCTGCGGCTCTTTGAGCAGCGGCGGCGGCCATTCCGCAGACGACGAGGCATCGCCAGGCGACGACGATGACGATGCATCGCCGAACGACGACGATAACGATGATTCCTGGCCGGCCGATGACGACGACAACGACAATGACGACAACGACGACAACGACAATGACGACAATGACGACGACGACAACGACAATGACGACAATGACAATGATGACGACGATCTGACCGGATTTTGCAGCCCCGACGGTTGGTGCTGGCAGGACCCAATGCCGCAAGGGAATGACCTGAACGGCGTGTGGGCGGCCTCGCCGACGGACGTCTTCGCGGTCGGCGACGGCGGCGCGATCCTGCGCTGGGACGGCTCGGCCTTGTCGCCGATGGCGAGCGGCGTGACGGCCAACCTGAACGGAATCTGGGCGACCGCGGCGGACGATGTGTTTGCGGTCGGCAACGCGACCGATGGCGAACTTCGCCCGCTGAACGGCGTGATTTTGCATTTCGACGGCGCCTCGTGGTCGGACATGGCAGATTGGCCGACTTTCGGCTTGACCGGCGTGGCGGGCGTCTCGCCCTCGAACGCGTTCGCCGTGGGCTGGGACGACCCCAACCAAAGCAGCGTCATCCTGCACTATGACGGCGCCGCCTGGTCGCCGATGACCGTCGATTTCCCCTACCCGTTGCTTGGCGTGTGGGCCGCTTCGGCGACCGACGTTTATGCGGCGGGCGCGGATAACGCCAAGGAGTTGGGCGTGGTGCTGCACTACGACGGTTCGGCGTGGTCGGTCGCGTACACCAGCGGCTTGGGCGCGTCGAAGATGTATGCCGTTTGGGGAACCTCATCGTCAGATGTCTATGCGGTCGGCGAGGTATCCGGCTCGGGCATCGCCGTGCATTTCGACGGCGCCGCATGGACCGACATCGGCAGCCTGGAGCAAACCGGGCAACTGCTCGGCGTATGGGGCTCTTCGTCGTCCGACGTGTACGCCGCGGGTTACAACGTGCTGTTCCATTACGACGGCGCGGCGTGGTCGGCGGTCTCTCTCGGAACCGGCGTCAACGACTTGCTGGCCGTCGGCGGCGCGTCGCCGGACGCAGTATTCGCGGTGGGCGACGGCGGCGTGATGCTCCGTAAAAACGGCGCGAACTGGACCTCGGTGACCCGCATCGTCGGGTATGATTTCACCGGTGTTTGGGGGAGTTCTCCCTCGAACGTGTTCGCCCTCGGCGATTCGGCGGTGCACTACGACGGCTCGGCGTGGTCGCTGAACTGGAGCTTTCCCTCCGATGAGCGGGGCACGAGTTTTTCCGGCATCTGGGGCGCGTCGGCGTCCAGCGTGTTCGCCGTGGCGTCCAACACGGTCCTTCATTACGACGGGTCGTCCTGGTCGACCATCGCGTCGTTTGGCGATGGGTTGTATGTCTCGGTCAGCCTCTTCGGAATCTGGGGCTCGTCGCCGACGGACATTTACGTCGTCGGCGGCTGCACGGTGTGGGAGGTATGGTCCTTCGAAAATCCCGTTGTTTTGCACTATGACGGCGCCCGCTGGTCCCTGGCGATGGCGGGAAACCAACAGGAATACACGGTGGCCGACTTTACCGGCGTGTGGGGAGCATCGCGTTCCGACGTTTTTGTTGTGGGCGACGGCGTTTACCATTTTGACGGCAAGAACTGGACGCCGATGACCGTCCCGGGTTCAGCCGCGCCGACCGGCGTGTGGGGGACCTCCTCTTCGGATGTGTTCGCCGCGGGCGGCGGCGGGATCTTGCATTACGACGGGTCGGTCTGGTCGCCCATGGCCCTGCCGGACGGGACGCCCGCCTACGGCAACGCCGTTTGGGGCAGCGGTCCATCGGACGTTTACGCGGTAGGCTCCTCCGGCGCGATACTGCACTTCGACGGCGCCTCGTGGACGGCGATGTCCAGCGGCACGGCAAATAATCTCTACGCCGTTTGGGGCTCGTCCGCGAACGACGTCTTCGCGGTCGGTCTTTACGCGATCCTCCATCACGGCGCGTCGGGCAAGAGGTAATTCCATGAAACGCAGCAATCGGTCTCTTTTGCCTTTCCCGACCGCGTAGGGCTCGTTTCCGTGACCGACGCCGCCAGTTCCGATGACCCTGCTGTCGCGCCAGCGAGCGCCGCGGGCGCATCTGCCGTTCATTTCGATCGGCGCTCAATCATATTGATGCAGTTTCGTGACAACCTATTCGCCCGTTTTCGGTGGAATGCCGCGATTTCAAGCACTTACATGCGGTGGCGGAAATGGCACGAGGTTTGCCAGAGGTAGGAGGTGAAAAAAGGAAACCGAATGCCTCGGGGTTCCTTCAAAGGGAGGCCAACATGTGGCTCTTGATTCTCTTAATTCTCCTCTTCGTGCTGTCGATCGGCGGCGGCGGGTGGGGATATTCGCGTTACTCCTACTGGAGCTTGTCACCGGCCGCCGTCATTCTGATCGTGGTCATGGCGCTGGTCTTCACCGGCCATCTCCACTGGATGTGATCGCGGCGCGGAATTTGCGGTCGAACGACGCGGCGTGGCCGGCAACTTACCTTGCTAAAAGAGATCGGCCGTGACGCGGGAGATCCAGATGGCCGCGAGCAAGACGAAAAATAGCGAAACGCCGCCGTCCTACCGTGTGTGCCAGGACGATTCGCACGCGCCCGAAAGGACCATTTCGCTGGCCGGCCGTCTGGCGCTGGCCGACGCGAACCGAATTCATGTGGACCTTTTGAAGGGCTTGGAGGGCGGCGCTTTCGAGAGTTTGACGTTGGATCTTTCGGGCGTCGAATACCTCGACAGCGCCGTGATGGCGGTCGTCTTCGAGATCGAGCGAGTCGCGAAAGAGGACGGCAAAAAATTCCAACTCAGCGGCCCCTCGGAAGCCATCAAGGGCCTGATTGCTCTGGTCGATCCCGAAAAACTGACGGCCGCCGCCACTGCTGCAAAAAAGCCGAAGCCCGAGCGGATGCTGGCGCAGATCGGCGGCGGCGCGTTGAGCTTTCTCGCAGACGCGCGCGCTTTCATCGTTTTCGTCGGCGACGCGGCCATCGCCATGGCGGGTTCGATCCTTCATCCCGGGTCGGTCCGCTGGCGGGACACGCTTCTTCATGCCGAGCGCGCCGGCGCCGACGCCCTGTCGCTCGTCGGGCTCGTGTCGCTCCTCTTGGGGTTGATCCTCGGTTTCCAAGCGCTGATTCAACTCAAACAGTTCGGCGCGAACATCTACGCGGCCGACCTCGTCGGCCTCTCCGTGCTTCGCGAACTCGGACCGCTCATGACCTGCATTCTGGTCGCGGGCCGTTCGGGCAGCGCCTTCGCCGCGGAGATCGGGACGATGGAGGTCAACGAGGAAGTTGACGCCCTGACGACCATGGGCTTCGACCCCGTGCGCTTCCTCGCCGTGCCGCGCATCGTGGCGCTGACGTGCGTGGTCCCCGTGCTGACGATTTATGCGGGTTTCCTTGGCTTGCTCGGCGGCCTGATCGTCGGGGTCGGAATGGGCGACCTGACCGTCAGCGCGTATCTGATCCAAAGCCAAAAGGCGATCCATTTGTGGGACATCGGCCAGGGCCTGATCAAGTGTGAGGTCTACGCGATCGTCGTCGGGCTCGTCGGCTGCATGCGCGGCTTCCAGGCGCGTGGCAGCGCCGCCAGCGTCGGCCGGGCCACGACCAGCGCCGTCGTCACCGGGATCTTCCTGATCATCGTCGTCGATGCGGTCCTGACCCTGATGTTTCAATACTTTGGGCGAGGCTAACGGTCACGAATCGGCTACGGGGTCAAGTTCTGTCCGCGTGAGTTCAATCCAAAAGGAGACGAACGGTTGCAGTGGCTGGAAACCTTCGTTAAATGAAAGAGCAGGTTCCGGGTCTCAGGTTCCCACCCACAAGGGGCTGCCATCCTTGACGGACAGCCTGAAATGATTCCCGCTCACACCTGCCGATTCAATAATCGGACCCCGCACGGCCGTTGTCAACTGCAATTTGCCCCAGCCGCAAAGCAACCGGCGAAACCGCCCGCTTTGTCTCCTGGCGCGCAACTGTTCACTGCTCACTGTTCGTTCACTGCCCGTTTTATTCCCGCGCCGCGCCGGCTTGGAAACAGACGGCGCCTTGGCCCGCGGCGGGCCAAAACCGAAAAGCGCGGGGAGTTGAGTATTGCGTCCCTACGGAAATTCCCCGACGTGTACGCAAATCGTAATATCGCCGAAGTAAATTTAGAAACGAATCACCACGCGAGCGCCTCGGGGGCGTCGCCAAATAATTTGGCGAGCGCAGGGATTTTGTCGTGCTGGCGTTTCATCTCGAACCACACATAAGGGTGAGGCCTCTTTCTGATTTTGTTTTTGACCTCATCGGCGCGATCAACGTTCTTCCTTTTTTCCTTTGCGGCAATGTAGTTCTTCAACAAAGCTTCAAATGCCTCGTAGGCCGATTGCCGTGCGTCGCGCAAATACGCGCGCTTTTCAAAACCCAGAAGTTCCAAAGTGTATTCAGCGCGTTGGCGATCCAATCTGCTAAGCCCTTCCCGGGGCACGATTGCGAACGTTGCCGAAAGATCGAGATAAAGAAAACGCGTTGGATCCTCCTGCCGAGGATTGATAAACGCGGAAGGGCCTTTTGGCGGTCGTGCCGGCGGCTCACCTGTTGTTCTTTCGAGTCGCTCGATCTCTCGCTTCGACCGATCAACCACTGCAGTTTTCGCAAGTTTCCGCTTGTTGCAAATTCCGCACGAATATAGGAAGTTTTCCCAATCAAACACGATATCAGGATAGAACGACTTGGGCCGGATATGGTCGACTTCGTCCGCCGCGCTGTCTTCGCAGTAGCCGCACCGTTGCGGCCCAGCGCACATTTCAGCGAGCTTGGCCCGTACGACGGCGAACGTCGGATTGTTTTTCTTGTTTTTTTTCTTCCAATCGGTCTGCGCTTTCTCTATTCGTCTTTCGTAATTCTTTACGGCAGAAACGTCTCGCTGCCAAACGCGAAGCTGGCGGTTCACGTTGTCCGGAAGGTCAACGTCGTGAAGTCGGATCATTTCCTGGCCGTGCGCTTGGTCTTCTCAAGTGAAATCGCCGACGACATGCTGGGAAGCGTCGCACGCAAATTTACCTGCTCCGTTTTTTGCTGTTTCGTCAAGCTGCCGAACAGTTCCTTTTGGTTTAGTTCGGCTAACCGGCTAACCATGCGTCGACCGCTTTCCGACTGTTCGACGCCTTCGCCGAAGTCCTCAGTTGCGTAGGCGTCGAGAACCGATCCATAGATAATTCTGTTCAACTCGGAACCTTCGAGCATTTGTCCCGTGTCGCCCGATCCCGGTCGCGGCAAACGAAAAACAGTGCCCTTTTCAGCCGCGCGACACACCAGCGGACTATGCGTGGTCACGATGAACTGGACCTTAGGGAAATGTTTGCAAAACCAATACCCGATCTTCTGTTGCCACGTTGGATGCAGGTGCGCGTCGATTTCGTCAATTAACACGACGCCGGGCATCCTAATCTGCGACGGGTTCTTTTCGTTGAAAATCATTCGTCTCATCTTCGCCGGCGAATGAAAAATAGAATAGACCTCGTACATTTGCCTTATCAATTCGAATGTCATACTCAAGATCGAACGATAGCCATCGCTTAGATCTTCAACCGAAACGCGACAACCGTTGCCGTCAACAAAATAGACCGCGTCGGAGCTAATGCCATCCAGCCGCACTTGATGGGGCAAGAAGCCTTCTTGATTTACAAATTTCTTTAAGCTTTCCAAGAACTGGTAATCGTCGTCCGTCTTTGTTTCCAAAACCCGATATTGAAGTTTCTGTAACCACGATATGCATTCCGACAACGCAACGTTTTCGCCAAAAACTGTAAGGTGACGGGCCAAAATAGGGTTCGAATAATAGAGTTTTTCGGCTTCCTTATCACCGCCCGCGAACCGTCGAAAAGGCCCGTAAGCTGCCGTAAACCATTCGTCATATAGAAACGCGGACGTGATGCCTTCAAAAATCGGCAAAACGGAGTTACGGGGGGGCTTTCGGGTTAGTTTTACGGTGGCAGGGTATTCGGGAGACATACGCCGCCGATCTGCGGGAGGCTTGTCGTCCCAAACCGAGATTTTGATCCTTCCTGATTTTTCATCTCCTCGAAGCCAGTCATCCCATTTTTGCCTGGAAGCCGCCGCTTCCGATTCACCGATCATAGCCAGCGTAATCGCTCGAACAACTGTTGTTTTCCCTGAGCCGTTGTCCCCGATGATTACGTGCCAGCCGGGCGCTTTCTTCGGTGAAATGCGCCAGTGCAATTTTTCGATGGAACGAATGTTTTCGATGTCGACTTTGGTAATGTACATAGCTTTCCCCGGCGCAAATCCAGAACGTTCTGACTCATCGACTATAATGCCTATGTACCGCAAGCGCATGAACGAAGTCAATCTGGACGAAAACGCGTCGAAACAAGCCGCGATAGCCGGCTAGACGCAAAAAGTCGCGCACCGCGGTTGCGGAACCCGTTCCACTTGGGCGGAAATAAAGGGATTCGACCGCTCGGTACGCTTCTGACGTGCCCACCCACACTTACTCCCCCGCGTCCGATTGAAACTTTGGCGTGATTTCTGCTTTCCGCGCGACCGGAAAGACCGATGCGAGCGCATTAAACGTCGCGGCCGATCCCGCGTCAATACCGGCCGGCCGTTCCAGGCCGCCGATTCGCATAGCGCCACATCATTATGATCGATGTTGAATCATATTGATGAAATGCGCCTGCGACAGTTTCGGCGGTTCATCCTTTAAAGTCCCGAATTCCCAGCACTTACGTGACCTCGCGGGAATGGCACGAGGCTTGAAAGAAACGGAACACGAGATCTGTCGAAGCCGCGAGGCTGACAGGAGGAGAGGATTACATTGGTCGAAGCTGAAGGGAAACGCGACGCGCCAGCGGCGGCTGACACCGCTGCACCGCCGGCCGCTCCAACCGACGCCGCGCCGACCGGCGAGCGCCCGGTCATCGTCCAGGTGCGGAACGTGGTCGTGCGCTACGGCGAGGCGACGATTTTGGACGGGGTGAGCTTCGACATCCGCGAGGGCGAAATATTCGCGATCCTCGGCGGCTCGGGGTGCGGCAAGAGCACGCTGCTCCGGCAGCTCATCGGCCTCGAAAGACCCGCGGCGGGCAACGTGCTCATCGACGGCGACGACATTTCGGCGGCGGAAGGCAAGGAGCAGGAAAAGATCCTGCGGAAGATCGGCATTCTGTTTCAAAACGGCGCGCTGTTGGGCTCGATGACCGTGGCCGAAAATATTTCGCTGCGCCTGCTCGAATATTCCGACCTCCCGCCGGCGATCATCGACGTCATCGTCCGCATGAAACTCTCGATGGTCGGCCTGGAAGACATTGAATACGACATGCCCAGCGAGCTTTCGGGCGGCATGAAAAAACGGGCGGCGCTGGCGCGGGCGCTCGCCATGGACCCGCGGATACTTTTTTGCGACGAGCCGTCGTCCGGTCTCGACCCGATCAGCGCCGCGGAACTCGACAATCTGCTGATCCAGCTCAATCGCTCGCTGGGCGTGACGATCGTCGTGGTGACGCACGATCTCGCCTCGATCGCGGCCATCGCGCACCGCGCCATCATGCTGGACAAATCGGTGAAGAAAATCATCGCCGAGGGCAAACCCGCCGACCTCAAAGAACACAGCGACAACCTATTGGTGAAAAACTTCTTCAACCGGGTGGCCGAAAGCGGGGAGAACCTCAATATCCGGCCCGGGAAGGAAAAGCGATAATGTCGGCCGAAACGCATAAATTCAAAGTCGGACTTTTCGTCGTGGGCGGGGTCGTGATTATCGCCGCCGGCCTGATCTGGCTAGGGGCCACGAAATTCTTTTCGGCGACGAAACCTTACGTCACCTACATCAACGAATCGGTGCAAGGCCTCGACGTCGGCTCGGCCGTGAAATTCATGGGCGTTTCCGTCGGGACCACGACCGCGATCAAAGTCGCGCCGGACGGCAAACTGGTGGAAATCCGCATGGAAATGCGGAAGGATTTCCGCCGGCAACCGGATATGCTGGCCGAACTGGCCATGGCCGGAATCACCGGGATGAAGTTCATCGAGATCACGCGCGACGCGGAAGCAAAAGTGACGCCGCTCGATTTTCCGCCGGCGGGCGACTACATTCCGGCGAAGACTTCCCCCACGCAGAAGATTCTCGACGAGGTCGGCGTCATCGCCGCGAAGCTGGAGCAGGTCGACTTCGCGGGGATCAGCGACGAAACGAAGAAAACCATCGCGACCATCGGCGACGCGGCCGACCGGCTGAAGTACCTGCTCGACAAAAGCGCGACGGAAGACACCATCGACGAGATCGCGGCGACGCTCAACGAAATCAAGGCCGCCGGCGCCGAGGTGAAGGGCGCAATGACCGAAATTCACAAGACGGTCTTCAATTTCAACCAGACGTTCGAGCGCGTGAACGACGAAGTCACGGCCACGCTGATCAATCTGCGCAACACCAGCGCCAACCTGTCGCGCATTACCGAGCAGATCAGCGAAGACCCCGCGCAATCGTTCCTCGGCCGGCCGGCGCCGGAGCGGGGCGGCGCCTCGACGAAGGAGGACGAACGATGAAACGCGTTTGGGCCGTAGGCGCAGTTCTCGTCCTGGCGACGTTCCTGGGCGGCGTGGCCTGCATCAGCGTCACCCGGCCCTACAAGGAAGTCTTCGATTACCAGATCGTCTACGACGCGCCCGCGCCGGCGACCGGCCTGCCGTTCAAGAACGTCGTGGTGCGCATCGCGCCGTTCAGCGTCGCGCCCGCTTTCGACAAACGAAAGATCATGTATTCGACCGGCGCGAATCGGTTTGCCGTTTACCAATATCACTCGTGGATCTCGAGTCCGGGCGATATGCTGACCGACCTTTTGATCCGCGACATGATTGCGTCCGGCTGCTACGAGGCGGTGATCGACCTGCGCGGCTCGATCGTGCCGCAGTATCAACTCGAAGGCGTCGTCGAGCAGATCTACGAGAAAACCGAGGGCGACGTGTGGTGGTCGACGCTGCGCCTGCGCGGCCTGTTCTTCGCCTACGGCGCGGACGGCGGCAAGCAGGTGCTGTTCCAGCGGGTCTACCAAAAGGAAGTCCGAACCGCCGGGCACGAGCCGGGCGACATTGTCGCTGCGATGGGCGAGGCCGCAAAGGCGATTTCGATCGAAGTGCAGCGCGACGTCAACGCGGCAGTCGCGACGTACGAAGGTCAAAAACCTCCCGACAAGCCGAAAGAGTAACCGCAACCCGGCGGCGCCCTCATTTTGATCGATGATGGATCAGATTGATGAAGTGCGCCGGCGCTCTAATCAGCCGGCTTTTTTCGTAAGACTGGGAAATCGGGCACTTAGGTGCGGGCGGGCTCATGGCACGACGCGTGCAGACTCATTGAACAAAAGGGGTTATCGCAATGAAATGTAGAAATTGGTTTGCATTGGTTTTCTTGGCCACGGTGCTGCTCGCTGGCCCCGGCGCCTGCGGCAGTTCCAACAGCAGCAATCACGCTGCGAGCGCGACCGACGACGATGCTTCTCCAGCCGACGATGACGATTCGACGGCCGACGACGACGCCAGTTCGGCGCCCATCGTCATCTCGACGATCCCTGCCGCCGGCGCCACGGACGTCGCGGTCAACGAGGCCGTCACCGCCGCCTTCAACGAGCCGATGGACCCCGCGACGATCGATGCGGCCACGTTCACGCTGCTTCGCGGATCGACGCCCGTTGCCGGGGCGGTCACCTGCGTTGGCGCGACCGCGCTCTTCACCTTGACAACCAATCTCGACCCGAACACCAAGTATACGGCGACGATCACGACCGGAGCCCAAGACGCGGCGGGGAATCCGCTGGCGAGCAGCTTTGTATGGAACTTCACGACCGGCGCCGCATCCGACACTACCCGCCCCGCAATCGTCTCGACGAACCCGGAGAACGAGGCAACAAATGTGGCCTTGAACGCGAAGGTGTCCGCCGCTTTCAGTGAGGCGATGGACCCCCTCACGCTCACCACGGACACCTTCACGTTGTTTGATGGGACGACGCCTGTCGCCGGGGCGGTAACTTGCGTCGCCGCTGCCGCGCTCTTTGCGCCGACAGCCAACTTGGCCCCCAGCACCCTTTACACGGCCACGATTACGACCGGGGTCACGGACCTTTCGGGCAATGCGCTGGCTGCCGATTACGTGTGGAGTTTCACCACCGGAACGGCGTCGGACGCGACGCGCCCCACCGTCGTCTCGACCAACCCTTTGAACAACGCGACGGACGTGGCGCTCAACGCGACCGTGAACGCCACCTTCAGTCAGGCCATGGACCCCCTGACGATCACGGCGGCGGCATTCACGGTGACGGGGCCGGGCGGCGCCGCGGTGGCGGGGATGGTCGTCTACAATGCCTTGAGCCTGATCGGCTCGTTTACGCCGAACAGCGACCTCCTGCCGACGACAACGTATACGGCGACGATTACCACCGCCGTTACGGACCTGGCGGGCAACGCGCTGGCCGTGGATTACGTGTGGAGTTTTTCGACCGGAACAACCGCCGGCAATCTAACGCCCGTCAACCTCGGATCGTTGAGCACGTTCGTGGCCGTGGCCGGCGCCGGCCTGACCAATTCCAACTCGGGCGGCATCACCACATTGAATGGCGACGTCGGGTTGTACCCCACGGCGACGTGCCTTGGCGACGGCGCGCCCTGCACGGCGACCGATCCGATCATCAACGGGACGTTGTACGCGGACGATCCCGCGGGCGTGGCCGCCCAGGCGAAAACGGATTTGACGGCCGCGTATGTCGACGCCATGTCGCGGCCGGCAGGCACGATAGTCAATGACATTTCCGGGATGGTCCTGGCCCCCGGCGTTTACACCTCCGATTCCACCATGAGCATCGCCGTGGGCGGGACGGTCACGCTCGACGGCCAGGGCGACGCGAATGGCGTCTGGATCTTCCAGATCGGGTCGTCGTTCACCGTGAACAACGGCGCCCAGGTTCTGTTGATCAACGGCGCCAACGCCAACAATGTGTACTGGGCGATCTTCGCGTCATCGACGCTGGGATCGAACGTCAGCTTCCAAGGCGACATTCTGGCTGGCGCCTCGAACTCGGTGGGCGTCGGCTCGGTGGTAACCGGCAGGCTCTTGTGCACGACCGGACAGATCACCCTTTTGCACAATACCATCACGCTGCCGCCCTTCTGATTTGCTGGGAGGAATCATGAACAATCGGACTAACGATCTTCAGGAAATGGCGGCGGAGTTGGCGCAGCGCAACGAAGAATTGCGCAAAGAAGTCGAATCGCGCCGCCAACTCGAACAGGAATTGTTGCAAACCAAAGAGACGGCCGAGGCGGCCATCAAGACCCGGAGCGCTTTCCTCGCGGCCATGAGTCATGAGTTCCGCACGCCGTTGAATTCCATCCTCGGTTTCTCCGGACTGTTGCAGGAAAAGGCGCTCGGTCCGTTGACCGACGAGCAAGCCGGTTATGTCGGCATGATCGCCAGCAGCGGACAACATTTGCTGCGGATGATTAACGACAGCCTGGATATTGCGCGCATCGAAGCGGGGAAAATGGAACTGACGGTTGCGGATTCGGACGTGGGCGCCCTGTTGCAGGAAACCATTTCGCTGATGAACAACGAAGCGGCGCTCAATTGCCTGAGTCTGCGGAGCGAAACCGCGCCAAACTTGGCGGGCGCCAGGCTGAAGGTCGACGAACGAAAAATCAAACAAATCCTGCTCAATTTGCTGTCGAACGCGATCAAGTTCACGCCGGAAGGCGGCTCGGTCGTCGTCGCGAGCTGGCTTGCGGACGGCCAACTCGTGGTGCGGGTCAGCGACACCGGCATCGGCATCGACCCGAAGGACCAAGACCGCATCTTTGGCCAGTTCGAGCGAATCGAACAAGCCGACGGAAAAAACCGGCCGGGAACCGGGCTCGGCCTAGCCCTGACCCGCAAGCTGGTGGAAATGCACGGGGGAAAAATCTCGCTCGTCAGCGAAGGCTTCATGAAAGGATGCGCTTTTACGTTCTCGATACCCGGTCAGGCTGCCGCGACTGCCGCAAAACATGTGCCGGCGCTTGCCGTCGAGTTGAATGTCGCGGAAGAACAAGTTCGGCAGTGCCAGGAATTTGGCAGGGACAAACCGCTGGTTTTGGTGGTCGAGGACGACCGCAAATCCAGACAGCTTCTGGCCGAATACCTGCGGCTGGGCGGCTACGACACGGTATTTGCCGTCGACGGCGACGAAGGCGTGAGGCTGGCCCTGGAATACCGGCCGTGGGCGATCATCCTCGACTTCATCTTGCCGAAAAAGAACGGTCTGCAAGCGCTGGCGGAGATTCGCCGGCATCCGGAGACGCGCGAAACGCCGGTCGTTTTCGTTTCGATGGCCGAACGGCACGAAGCGGCGTTCGCCTTGGGAGCGATCGAGTGGCTGGTCAAACCGGTGGCCCGACAGAGGCTCAATGACGTGCTGGAACGGGCTGCCGCCGAGCGCGGCCATCCGCGGCTGAAGGTGCTAATCATCGACGGCGAAGAATCGCGGGATGGCCTGATCAACGCGGCCAAAGAGCGAAACTACGACGTACTTGACGCCTATAGCGGCCGGCATGGCGTCCAACTGGCAAGAGCCATCCGCACCGATTTCATTGTGGTCGATCTCTTTGCGCCGGAGATGGACGGGTTCGACGTGGTCGCAACGCTGCGCGGGGCCGCCGAGACCCGCGACATACCCATTGCCGTCTTCACTGATGCGGAACTTTCAGCCGAGGATAAAACGCGGCTGCTGCGATGCGCGCGGACCATCCTTCCCAAAGTTGCGAAGGAGCAATTGCTGGACGTGCTGCAGCAGACGTTTCAGGCGAAGAAAGCCAGATAGGCGGTCTGCGACCGGCGCGGCGACCCCATCATTTTGATCGATGTTGGATCATATTGATTGAGGCTAGCCAGCGCCCTGATCGGCCATTTTCCTCGGGGATTCCATTACATTCAGGCACTTACGTCAGGGCGCGAAACTGGCACGGCACGTGCGTCCCTTTACCGGCAGAAAGGCGTTTGCGGCCGGGGGCTGAAGCTCCGGCGCGAACGAATAAATGATGGAAAACTGGCAACTCACACTGCTCATCCTGGGCTCCGTGTTCGTCGGGGCATTGATTCCGATCTTCGTCATGATCGCCATCGCGGTCTATCGCGGCAGCAAAGAAATTTCGAACATCGGCGCACAGCTCGCGCGGACGATGACCCACGTCGAAACGATATCCGATCGCATCGAGACGTTGAGTCTGGGCCTCAAGGGCGGGGAAACGAACGTCGCGGACGTTCTGACCTCCGTCGGCGCCGTGGCCCGCGGCCTCGAACGAAACATGAAAATCATCAATATTGTCTCGGCGATCCTGACCTCGGTCGAGCCGGCCATCGCCGCTTTCATTAAAACGCGATTCCCGACGGAAGAAACCGGAAAACCTCGCGCGCCCGCCGTCGCCGCGGTCCCTGACAACGGACATCCCGTGGCCCCGACCGTTGTGTCGCCGAAGAAAACGAAGGACGTAGCGTAGCGGAAAGCAGCAAGCGATGACCGAACAAGACAAATTCCACCCCGCGACGCGCCTCCTGGTCATTGCCGCGGCGATTGTGTTCCTCATCTGGGGCATCAGCCAGGCGCAGGCGGTCTTGGTGTCGTTTCTGGTCTCGGTTTTTCTGGCGATTCTCGCGACGCCGCCGGTGTTCTGGCTCGAACGAAAACGCGTGCCCGTCGTCGTCGCCGTCATGATCGTCGTGGCCGGCATGGTCTTTTTCCTCGCGGCGATCGGCGCCGTGGTCGGCACGTCGATCAACAGTTTTTACGCGGCGCTGCCGCAGTACCAAACGCGCATCCAAGAACAGGTGGCGGCCTTCACGGTGTTTTTGGCGAGCCACCGCATCGCGCCCCCCGGGAAACTCTTGGCCGACTACGTCAACCCGGGGGCGATCATGAACCTGACTGCCGGCCTCTTCCGGCGACTGGGCTCGGCGTTTTCCAATATTGTGCTGATCATGCTGACGGTGACCTTCATTCTGCTGGAAGCCGCCAGCTTCCCGGTCAAACTGCGCGCGGTCCTGGGCGATCCGAAGCAAGTATTTCCGCAGTTCACCAAATTCGCCGACGACATGAAACGCTACATGGTCATCAAGACGCTGATCAGTCTGGCCACGGGAATTCTGGTCGCCATCTGGTTGACCATCCTGCGGGTGGATTTCCCCAGTCTCTGGGGCTTTCTGGCGTTTCTGCTCAATTACGTCCCGAGCATCGGCTCGACGATCGCCGCCGTTCCGGCGGTCCTTCTTACCTTTGTCGAACTCGGCTTCTGGAGGGCCGGCGTCGCCGCTTGCGGATATGTGGTGATCAATATGGGGCTGGAATATGGCGTGGAGAAGAGGCTGATGAGCCGGAAACTCGGCCTTTCCACGTTGGTAATTTTTCTTTCGTTGATTTTTTGGGGGAGCCTGTTGGGGCCGATCGGCGCGGTGGTGTGCGTGCCGCTCACCATGACGCTGAAGTTCGCCTTTGAGAGCAGCGAAAGCACACAGTGGATCGCCGTTTTGCTCGGGCCGGAGCAGGTGGCGGAGAAAATATCGCCGACGCCGAAAAAGCGGATTCGTTTGCACAAAGCGAAAGTCGCTTGAGGCCGGGCGCTGGGTCGAAACACGTTGGCAAGGAGAAGAAGATGAAAGGCAATAATCACGAAAAGAACCTCGATGCGCTCAACGCCGGCATCGCGAAATCCCGCGAGGAAATCGCCGCGCTGACCGCCGGGTTGCAGAAACTCGAGGAATCGAAAATCGACGCACCCGCGGTCGACGCGGAGCGCCCGCCCGAGCGGCCGGTCAACGGCGAACGGCACGACGGCGCCTGGGCGGGCTTTTGGCAAAAGCTCGACGCCGTCGAGGCCCGCGGCGAAAAGGTCGCCAAGGGCCTTGCGGTGGAAATCCAGCGGCATCCGTTGATCGGCGGCGCGGCGGCCTTCGGCCTCGGCTTCGCGATCGCCAAGCTGCTGTTCAAGAGAGGCAAGAAGGTCTCCGCGCAATGAAAACGATGCTGCCAAGGCTTATGTGGGGCGGCCTGATCGCGGTGGCCGCACTGTCGTTCGTGCAGCTCGGTTGCGCGTCGATGATGAACGACGCCGCGAAAGGGGCCGTGCCCGGCATGGTGTCCGGCGTCGCCGAGGGGCTCGCGGATCCCAACAACCAGCGCCTGTTGCTCTCGTCGGTCGACGAAGGCCGCGTGAAGACGGCCAGCGCCCGCTTGAGCGCCGGCTTCATGGACGGCGTGCTGGATACGCTGGAAAATCCGACGCGGCGGAAACGGATCGAGACCGTTTTGAACGGTCTGACCACGATGGTCGCCGGCACGGCGGTGGACTCGGTGTTCGCGCGGGTTTTCGACGAGAAACTTCAGGGGCGCATGCGGCTCGCCATGCGGCAAGACGTAGCCGAACTCATCGGCACGGTGTTCGATGCGGTCGGCGCCAACGCGGGAACTTCCGAGGAACGGACCGCCGCCATCAGCGGCGTGGTTCATGACATCGCCAAACAAGCGACGCTCGGCTTCCAGGATGCGCTCGACGAAACGCGCCGCGATCGCGTCAGCGGCGCGATGCCGAAAGCGGACGGGGCGCTGGTCATCGGCGCGAACAACGCGTCGCGCACCGGCACGCGAATTCTGTGGACGCTGGGTATTGGATTGGGCGCCATCGTTCTCGCACTGGCAGTCACGTTGGTCGTGATTGGCCTCAGGAGTCGAGCGCGTCGGTCCGAATTGGCGGAACGCGACGATGCGCTCAACTTGCTGACGGAAGCGATCAAAACGACGTCCAGTCGACCGGGCGCCGGCGAGCTTTATGCGGCGCTGAACACGTCGCTGCGCGATCGGGCGGGCGGCGAACGCATCCGCAAAGCGCTCGGCGACTTGACCCTGGCGAAGAGCATTCTCGGCGAGGACCCGCCGGCCGCCGCAAGCCGTGACGTCGAACCGCAACCGACCGCGCACCGAAACGGGCGGCGGCGGATCGTCCGCGCCCGGCGCGGCGTCTTGCGCGAATCGCGGAAGAATCCGGCGTGAAAGCGATCGGCATCGTGGGGGCAACCGCCGTCCGGCGCATTTTGCCTTCCGCGCGAGCGGCGGCCCGTCGTTTTGATCGATGATGGATCAGTCGAAAGGCCGAGCCGTTCGGCGCAACTCGCTTTTCGCCGGGGTGTCTTTTGGCCGGTTCGCTTGCCGCCGATTGGGCGTTTTCAATTGTTGCAACCAAGCGTCAAAAGAATGCGGTCGATGTCGGACAAGTTCCCGACGATCGTCGCGCGCCCGCGCGGTCCCTCCACGAGCAGCGTCGGCGTCACGAGGACGTTGTTGTCCAAAGCGGTCTGAAAGTCTTCCACGACGTCCACGATCGTGATCGTGGCGGTTCCGTCGCGCAGGTACTCCGCGCAAATGTGACGAAGGTTTTCCCGCGCCAGCGCCGAATTGGTTTCGTCCCCCGCCACGAACAACATGAAGCGATAAGGGATGGGCTGCGCCATTCTGCTCATCATCGACCTCCCGACGCCTTGGGCGCCCGGCCCGGGCGCTTGGACGGCGAATTTGCCGCCAACATCTTCCGGGAAGCAAGTTTGATGCCATTATCGGTGATGCAAAGGTCATGGATCCACGGAGAATGCTTGCTGCCCCGGGCCTTCAGCACCACCAGCGACCGGTGCAGTTCGTCCTGGGCCGCTTCGAACCACAACTGGATGACGGTGTCCACCAACGAGGAGAAGCCAATTCCGCTCAGGTCCTCGCCGACGGCGGAGCCTTGCATCTGGTTGGTGAGCACGCAAGTGATGCCGCGTTCTTTGCAGGCGGTCACCAACCGCATGAGGTAATCGAACGCCGCCTTCCCCGTACCCATGCGCGCGCAGGCCGAAATTGCGTCGACCACCACGTGCTCCGGTTGCAACGACTTGATCGCTTGCAAGTCGTGGAACAGGTGGTCGTCCGATCCCATGCTTTCGGGCAACCGGGAGACGATTTTCAGGCAGCCGGCGCTCAGGGCGGATCGCAATTTGATGCCGGAACTTCGGACGGCCGCTTCCAGCGCTTCCGGCGATTCCTCGTAGCTGATGTAAAGCGATTTCTCACCCCGGGCGCAGGCCGCTTGCACGTGCGTGCAGGCGATGGTGGTTTTTCCCGCGCCGCTGGATCCGGCGATCAGGACGCACGCGCCGCGCCGGTGTCCGCCGCCGAGGGCCGTGTCCAAATCGGCGTTTCCCGTGGATTGATACGCGCCCAGCGGCCGATGCGCGAGCTGCGCCGACGCGATTGGGACCAGGGAAATGCCGGTGGCGCCGATCACGTAGGGATATTCATTCGAGCCGAAAGCGGAACCTCGATATTTGAGGACGCGCAGGCGGCGAGTGCTGACCTGGTCCGACACCCGATGATCGAGCCGGATGACGCAGTCCGCCATGTAATCGAGAAAACCGAAGCGCGTGGACATATCGGGATCATCGTTCGACTTGACGGATAAGAGAGCCGTGATTCTTTTTTCGTCGAGCCACTCATGAAGGGAATTCAGTTCGTCGCGGGCGCGCGCCGTATCGTCAAAACGACGCATCAGGATGTCGATGGCGTCGATGACCAATTGCCTGGCGCCCATGGCCTTGGATTTCCCATCGATGATGGCCATCAGGGCGTTCAAGGAGAAGGGGCCGGCCGTCACGGCCGCCGGGTCCATCTTGGCGTGGTAGATGAACAACAGCCCCTTTTCTTCCAGGGCCGGAAAATCCCAGCCCAGAGTCGCCGCGTTTTCGCGGACGGCCGCCGCGCTTTCCTCGAAGGTGACGAAGATCCCCGGCGTGCCTTTCAGGGCGCTGTAGTACAGGAATTGCAGGGCAAAAAGAGTTTTGCCGGAGCCCGGTCCGCCTTTCAGCATCGTCGTTCGGCCATCCGGGTACCCGCCGCCGAGCACCTCTTCCAAACCATCGACGCCGGCATTGAGCTTCGCCAGGCGCGTGGATTGGAAAATGGAATTCGCGGGGACCTCTTTCTCTTTGCCCATGGTCAACCTCCTGACAGAAGCACCCGATGCGGTGCACTCAGCTTTTCGCCGGGGCGCTTTTTCGGCCGGTTCGCTTGGCGGCGATCCCGCCGTAACTTTTGAGCTTCCGGTACAGTGTCGCCGAGCCGATGCCGAGTTGCTCGGCCGTGCGCGTCTGATTGCCGCCGTTGCGGTCGAGCACCGCCATAATGTAGTCCTTTTCGACGACGTCGAGCGTCTTCACACCGCCTGAAGTCGACGGGAACGGCATCGCCTGCCGGACCTCCTCGGGCAAATCGTCGAGGTCCGTGCGGGTGACTCGCGAGAGCGCGACCGCGCGTTCCATGGCGTTCTGGAGTTCGCGCACATTGCCCGGCCAGTCGTACCGCAAGAGTTGATCCGCGGCGCGCGGCGACAGCCCGGTGACCGGACGCTTCAGGCGCAACGCCGCCTCGGCCAGCAGGATGCGAGCGAGCGGCAGGATGTCGTCGCGGCGATCGCGGAGCGACGGCATGTGCAGTTCGACGACGTTCAGCCGGTAGTACAAATCTTTGCGGAAGCGA
>Ga0181520_10003994_pt1 | contig 25216 bp, 23 predicted proteins | sample PEATcosm2014_Bin_29_FD_132451 | JGI IMG/M metagenome (GOLD analysis project Ga0181520, IMG submission 132451) | Peatland microbial communities from MTU Mesocosm Facility, Houghton, MI, USA - PEATcosm2014_Bin02_30_metaG | ecosystem: Environmental > Terrestrial > Soil > Wetlands > Peat | place...
AATTTCTCGCAGATGCACTACGCGCGCAAGGGCGTCGTAACCGAAGAAATGGAGTACGTCGCCAAGCGTGAAAAACTTACACCGGAGCTAGTGCGCGATGAGGTCGCGCGCGGCCGGGCGATCATTCCCGCCAATATTAATCACCGCAATCTGGAGCCTATGGGCATTGGGGTCGCGTTTTTCTGCAAGATCAACGCCAACATCGGAAATTCCGCCACCACTTCGAATGTGGATGAGGAACTGGAGAAGTTGCATCGCTCCGTGCATTACGGCTCGGACACGGTGATGGACCTTTCCACCGGCGGCGACATTCCCATGATCCGCAAGGCGATCATCAATGCTTCGCCCGTGCCCATCGGCACGGTACCGATTTACGAAGCGCTCTCGCGCGTGCGGCGGCCGGAGGATTTGTCGATCGAACTGCTGCTGGAAGTGATCGAAGAGCAGGCCGAGCAGGGCGTGGATTACATGACGATTCACGCGGGGGTGCTGCGCGAATTTCTGCCCCTGGTGCGCAACCGCATTACGGGCATTGTGAGCCGCGGGGGCGCGCTGCTGGGGCAGTGGATGAGCTACCACAAGAAGCAAAATTTCCTGTATGAGAATTTCGATGCGATCTGCAAGATTTTCCAGAAGCACGACGTGAGTTTTTCACTAGGCGATGGTTTGCGGCCTGGGTGCCTGGCGGATGCGAGCGACGAAGCGCAGTTCGCGGAGCTGAAAGTTCTGGGTGAATTGACCAAGAAGGCCTGGGAATACGACGTGCAGGTGATGATCGAAGGCCCCGGGCACATTCCGATGGACCAGATCGAGCTGCAGGTGAAAAAAGAAAACGAAATGTGTTACGAGGCGCCGTTTTACACGCTGGGGCCGCTGGTAACCGATATCGCCCCGGGCTACGATCACATTACCAGCGCGATTGGCGCGGCGATGATCGGCTGGCACGGCGCTTCGATGCTCTGCTATGTGACGCCGAAGGAGCATCTGGGGCTGCCGAACGCGGACGACGTGCGCCAGGGCGTGATTGCTTACAAAATCGCGGCGCATGCGGCGGACGTGGCGCGGCATCGTCCGGGCGCGCGCGATCGCGACGACGCGCTCAGCTATGCGCGTTTTCTTTTCGATTGGAACAAACAATTCGAGCTGTCGCTGGACCCGGAAACCGCGCGCAAGATGCATGACGAAACTTTGCCCGACGATTTCTACAAGGAAGCGAAGTTCTGCTCCATGTGTGGGCCGAAATTCTGCTCGATGAATACGACGCAGATCGCCGAAGCGTATCAGGGCCTCGACCAGAAAGAGCGCGAGCAGAAATTCACGCAGCTGCTGGAGAAGGTGCAGCCGCAAACCAAGACCGCGGCGACATCATGATCGGCTGTGTTGGCCGCTGCGTGATCGCCTGCGGATGGAAGCTGGCGAAAAATCTTCCCGCCGTAACCAATCGTCACGGCGCGAAGTATTTCTGAAATCACTTAAGTCAGGCGCACAGTCAGAGGCGGCAGAGAGATTCCCTCAATCTCGGCTGTCCAAACGTCGCCCTTGCTGGTCAGGTGGCCGCCAGTGAGGGTGCCGGAGCTGACGATTTCACCCGCGGTCAAAGCATGGGACGGAAAGCGCCTGGCGATTGCGGCGCCCAGTTCCGCCAGGCAAAGAGCGGGACTCTGCAAAGAGTTTTTGCCCGATCCTTCTTCGGCAAGCTCGCCACCTTTCATCATGCGCACTTTAAATCGCGCTAGCTCGTCCACGAGCGTCGAGATGACGTCCGGCGTCACCTGTATTCTCTTGCCGATCAGCAGTGCCGCGTGGAGCCCGAAGGACGCTACGAAATCACTGGGCTGAAATTTCCATTCCGGAAACGGACAATCAATGATTTCAAATCCTAATGCGAGCCAATTCGTGGACGCGAGTGCAGCTGCGGCATCGGACGTGTCCCCGGTAAACTGGTGTTTCATGCCAAAAATGATTTCGGGTTCGATCTTCAACGCACGGGGATGCGCTACCGTCAGCGTGGCGGAGTTGGCGTCACTGAAATGCACCGTGTCGTCGTACATGTGAGCCCAAAGCAACGTTTCAAGCTTGAGCGCACGCCACATCGCCTTGTTCGCATAACCGACCTTGCGGCCAACAGCTCTGTGTCCAGCAGTTTCTCGGAACTGCTTGAGCTTTGCTTCAACCTCGTAGGCTAGGTTGAGATCGAAACCGGGACGCGCGGACGGACAAACCGCAATCATCTGGCCCGTCTCATACGCAGACAGTAGCTCGTGCGCTAGAGATTCGACGTCACTGGGCGCTGAAGAGTCTTGCGACATAAATCGTCCCGAACTTCTCTGTTCCTCGCGAATCCAAGCCGCGCGAGTTTATGGTGGGATTCGCAATCCCAGGAGGCCCAGACTCTCGGCATTCTAACACCAGCGATTTCAATATCACGGGAGTTCGTGCAGCGATCTGCGGTTACGACTCAGCGAGATATTAATTACTTCTCTCGTTTAGGGCGCCTCAATAACCAGAATTCGACCTAGCCGCCGCGGAGGATAGCGGCTGCCGACCCGTTCTCAATGTGACAACTTAACCAGTCACGCTGCGATCTGCGCCGTGAAACGATGATAAGTTACGTGACGCTGGCTTGGGCCCTGGATGGCCGAGAGCATGAATCCGTCCAACATGCGCGGCCACGTTAAGGAGGAAATCGATGAGGTTGCCCACATCCGTGGCGTCGAGCGTTGCGCAGCGGTTTTTCAATCGCAACTTGTGCTTGCGTATGTTGCTGGTATCTCTGCTCACTTTCGAGCCATTCAATCTCGCTCAGGCTCAGAACACCGTAGTTCTAGTAGGTTCCGGCTCGAGTGTACCGGCGCCTCTTTACAGTCGCTGGACGCAAGAATACGGCAAGCGCAACGCCAACATCCAATTCCGGTACGTACCGATCGGCACCAGCGAGGGGATCAGGGAAATCGCTCGTGGTGCGAGTGATTTTGGCGCCGGCGAAGCTCAGCTTACGGAGAAGGAGCGCAAAGAGAGTAATTTGATCGAACTGCCGGTGGTGCTCATCGCGATAGTTCCCATCTACAATCTCCCCGACCTCCACCAAGAGCTCCGGCTATCCGGGGACGTTTTGGCCGAGATTTTCCTTGGCGACGTTAAAATGTGGAATGCGCCGCAGATCTCGAAACTGAATCCTGACATCACGCTGCCGAGCCTCGCGATCCAGGTCATCAACCGTCCTGCGGGAAAGGGATCCAACTACGTCTTCACTGACTTCCTATCCAAGGTGAGTTCCAAATTTCACACTCAAGTTGGGGTTAGTCCTTCACCGAAGTGGCCGGTTGGCCAGCCGGCGGAGCGCAGCTCCGATATGGCAGACAAGGTGAAGAGCATTCCTGGTTCCATTGGCTACGTGGAATATCAATATGCGGTGAAGTCCAACCTTCCACAAGCAGCCGTGTCGAACGCCGCTGGTAAGTTCGTGAAGGCATCCACAGAGAGCATTGTTGCGGCGTGTGACGCGGTGGAAGAACCGCGCTGGAATAGCTTTTCGGCCTCACTCACGAACGCTCCTGGAGCCGATTCTTTTCCCATTGCCAGCTTCACCTGGATTTACCTGCGAACTTCACCGTCGGACTCAGTGCGTGCAGCCGCAATGAGCGACCTCCTGGATTGGATTTATACTGACGGCCAGCGATCTGCTGTCCAGGAAGGCTACTCGGCGCTCCCTCCGCAGCTGCTGGCAGCGGTGAGGAAGAAAGCCAAGACCATGCAATAATCGGCAGCCTGAATCGCATGGCCGGCAAAGCCAGGCAACGCGGCACGATCACGAGCTGGTGTTCTGGGATTTCATGAGTTTGCCATTCAGCCGAGACCTCTTCCTGTTTTTCGCCGCGGGAATCGCAGGAACGTTGAACGCATTAGCCGGTGGTGGCAGCTTCATATCATTTCCCGCGCTCTTGTTCGTTCGCGTGCCCCCCGTGCAGGCCAATGCCACCAATACGGTTGCGCTTTGGCCTGGGTTGGCTGCCAGCACGATCGCCTACATAAAACGGCTGGACGCGCCTCCGCGCCTGATGGTTCCTTTGCTCGTGACCAGCGTCGCCGGAGGTTGGGCCGGCGCGCTGCTGCTGCTTAAGACTCCGCAACGCACTTTTATGCACTTTGTTCCCTGGCTGATCCTGAGTGGTACTTTGCTCTTCACCTTCGGCAATGCGATCCGTAGAATCGGCGGCGCCAGCGCCGGCATTGACGATCTGCGGAAGATCTCGTGGCGGGCGATCGCAGTGAGTTCCTGCGTGGAGCTGTTGGTGGCGATTTATGGTGGATACTTCGGCGCGGGGATCGGATTCATCACCTTGGGAATGCTGGCGGTGCTGGGAATGCGGGATATACATGCCATGGGCGCGATCCGGACGCTGCTTGCCGCGGCAATTAATGCCGCAGCAGTCGTCACCTTTATTGTGGCCGGCGCGGTTTTGTGGCGGGAGTGCGCCGTGATGGTCGCAGGTGCACTGCTGGGCGGTTGGTTCGGTGCGCATTACGCGCAGAAAGCCGATCCCGGCAAGGTGCGAGCCTTGGTGATCGGCGTAGGCGCCGTGATGAGCGCTTACTTTTTTTTGACGACCCGCTAAAAGCGATGCGATAGACGTCAGCGCCCAGGTATTTGACTCCGTATTGCTGCCCTGCCATGATGTCGCGATGTTGGACCAAAAACCTCAAGATCGCGCGGAATCGCGTGCGAATAACGCCCCTCGCTACCGATCGCATTTATCGCTTGCTGAACCCGCTGCGCGCGCGGCACAAGGTCAAAGCGCTCGGCGATGATGGAGGAACGGCGCGACAAACTCCCGCGCTGCTCACTCGAGTGTTTGACGAGTAGCTTCAGAAAATTCAACGCGACTTGCCGGCGGAAATCGATCGCAAAGCGGCGGAGACGCAGCCCGATGCTCGCCGCATCGGCGAGGAATGGACAGTGCAGGGGCCTCACTCGCCTGCAGCATTCCCGCGGATGAAGAGTGTAGCCGCGTATACTTCGTTTAGCAGATAGGACGTAACGCCGGCCGATTGTCCGCGGACCACTCAAGAGGCACCGACGAATGAGCATGAAGTCGGTAGACACGCTGCTCGACGTTTTACATTTCGCCGACAGTCACACGGCCGTGATCGTGCCGGAGCTTGGAATCCGGGTGACGTACGATTCGCTCCGGCAGCAGGTTTTGGCGATGGCGAATGTCTTGGCGGGCTGCGGGATTCGTCGCGGCGATACAGTGGCGATCGCGTTGCCGAATGGATTGCCTGCGATCGTGAGTTTTCTAGCTGCTTCCATTGCGGGAACTGCGGCGCCTTTGAATCTGGCGTACCCGTACGAGGAATTTCATTTTTTTCTCGGGGACACCAACGCCCGCATTTTGCTTTGCCCGCCGGTGGGCGCGGAATTCGCCCGCAGCGCGGCGGCCGACCGCAAGATCCCGGCAGTCTCGGTGGAAATGAGCGAGCAGGGTGTCGTTCAGCTAGATGCTCCTGCCGCGACCGCTGTCGCGGCAACTGAACCCGGGGCCGATGACATTGCGCTGGTGCTGCACACCAGCGGAAGCACCGGAAGACCGAAGCGCGTGCCGTTGCGGCATTTCAACCTGGCGGTTTCCTCTGCGAATATCGCGAACACGTACGCGCTTTCAGTGGAGGATGTTTCACTGTGCGTCATGCCGTTGTTCCACGTGCACGGGTTGGTTGCGTCGCTGCTGGCGACTTTGCTTTCCGGCGGGACCGTGGTTGTTCCCACCAAATTCAATGCGCTTTCTTTCTGGCGCACGGTTCGGGAACATCGCGTGACATGGTATTCGGGAGTGCCCACCATGCATCAGGTGCTGCTGGCGCGCGCCCACCACAAGCCTGCAGAGGCTGCTTCGCTGCGCTTTATTCGTTCCTGCAGCGCGCCGCTTTCGGCAGCGCTCATTCACAAGATTGAAGCGCTGTTCGGCGTGCCGTTCGTGGAAGCTTACGGAATGACGGAAGCGGCGCACCAGATGACGTCGAATCCTTTGCCGCCGCGGCATCGGAAGGCAGGTTCGGTGGGCGTGGGCACAGGGCTGCGCATCAGCATCATGGACAAGCAGGGGAATCAGTTGGGCACGAACCAGCGGGGCGAAGTGGCGATTCAGGGCGCGAACGTATTTCGCGGCTACGAAAATAATCCGGAAGCGAACGAGCGGGCCTTCGTGAACGGATGGTTTCGCACCGGCGATGAAGGAATGCTCGACGCAGACTGCTATTTGCATCTCACCGGCAGAATCAAGGACATCATTATCCGTGGAGGCGAAAACATCGCGCCGCACGAAGTGGATGAGATTTTGCTGCGACATCCTGCCGTGGCGGCCGCGGTAACGTTTGGCCGCGTGCATCCCACGCTGGGCGAAGAAGTGGCGGCGGCGGTGGTGCTGCACGAAGGTCAGGAAGCGATCGAATCAGTGCTGATCAAGCACTGCCGCGATTTGCTGGCAGAGTACAAATGCCCTAAGAAAATTTATCTCGTAAAAAGCATTCCCACCACAGCGACTGGGAAAATTCGCCGGCGCGCGGTGGCGGCGGCGCTTGGGGATGATCAAGTATGCGATTCCTGATCGCCGGTGCGGGCGCGATCGGAGCTTACATCGGCGCGCGCCTGGCGAACGCCGGTTTCGATGTGACGCTCTTCGCGCGCGGGCCACATCTGCGCGCGATGCAGCAGAGCGGCGTGCACGTGAAAAGCGCTGAGGGCGATTTCGTCGCGCGTCCGAAGATCGCCTCCTCGTTGGAAGAAGTGGGGCCGGTGGACGTCGTTTTTCTAGGCGTGAAGGCCCACGGCCTGCCGCAACTGGCGCCTCAGTTGAGGCCTGTGCTGGGGACGGAGACCGCGGTCGTCAGCACACAGAATGGAATCCCGTGGTGGTACTTTCAGGGTTTCGGTGGCGAGTGGGAAGGATTGCGCTTGGAGCGTGTCGATCCCGGAGGAGTGATTTCCTCGGCCATCGAGGCGCGCCGGGTGGTCGGTTCCATCGTTTACTTCTCGACCGAAATAATCTCGCCCGGAGTAGTTCAGCACATCGAGGGCAACCGCATTTCTCTGGGCGAACCGGACGGATCGCGCTCTGATCGCAGCCGAAAAATTGCGGAGGCGCTCATCGCTTCCGGGTTACGCTGCCCAATCACCGCGCGCATCCGGCATGAGATATGGGTAAAGGTTATGGGCAACGCTTCCTTGAATCCGGTGAGCGCGCTGACTCGCGCGACGCTTGTTCAGATGGTGCGTGATCCGGGAGTTTCTATTTTGATCCGCAACATCATGCAGGAAGTGGAGGCGGTCTCCCATAAGTTGGGCATGGAGTTGCCTGTTTCCATCGAGCAGCGAATGGCCGGCGCAGAAAAAGTCGGAGAGCATAAGACCTCCATGCTGCAAGATCTTGAAGCGGGCCGGCCAATGGAACTGGAAGCCTTGGTTGGCGCGGTCGTGGAGTTGGGCGAGCGTGTGGGGCTCGCGATGCCATATGCGCGAACGGTGTACAGCTGCGCGAAGTTGTTAGGGCAAAGCGTGACCTCCCCTCCGTCGAAGTGAGCCGCCCAGGAGGCGAGCTCGTAGGGTGGCAACAATTCTTACAGCGCTAGATAAGAGCGAACTCGTGACGAGTTTCGGGACAGGTGCCCGCACCATTGGCTGGCAGCAAGGGCCGGACGGCATAACGCTTTGCTGCTCGGTCGGGGCGGACCACCCGGTGCGAACCAATCGTCGGTTTAGTGCCTGGCAAGGTACGTTGCACTTTTTGATGGGAGCAACCAAACTATTTGCTTCAGGGTTGACAGGAGGCGTATACTCTGTGCGCTAACTGGTCCGCTTCTCAGACCACTTGCCTATGCCAGCTCCCGCCAAATCCGACTTCGAAGTTGTCCGGCGAAACAAAGTCTACGAAGAAGTCGCTAAGCAGATCGAACGCTTAATTGTCAAGAAACTGAAACCCGGCGACAAACTGCCCTCGGAGCGCGAACTTGCGGAGAAGCTGCAGGTAAGTCGCAGCTCCATTCGAGACGCGATTCGGGGCTTGGAACTCATGGGTTTGGTGGATCCTCGTCAAGGCGCCGGGACCATCGTGTGTGATCGATCGGGCGATTCACCCATAGACCCTTTTGGCAGCGCTCTGAAGCGCCGGCAGGAATTGGTCACCGAGCTTCTGGATTTTCGCAAGATGCTGGAACCTCCGCTGGCAGCGCGCGCGGCTGCGCATGCTTCGGGTGAAGAAATCGCCGAGATGGAAGAGATTCTGCGGCGGCAAGAGGAAAAGCAAGCTCGGGGAGAGGCCGCTATCACCGAAGATGCGGAATTCCACTACAGCATCGCGCTCGCTTCGGGCAACACCGTGGTGTTGAAGGTGATTGATACTTTGATGGACCTGCTGCGCGACACGCGGGAACGATCTTTACAGGTGGAAGGGCGCTCGGAAAAATCGCTGGCGGGCCACCGGCGGATTCTGGCGGCCATCAAGCGCCACGATACGGAAGCGGCAAACGCCGCGATGCGGCGGCACATTGAAGACGTCGAAGAGATCGTTCTGAACAAACTTTAGAAGCAGGGAGAATTTCAACTTGCGCGCGCGATTCGCGATTGGAAATTCCGGCTTGGGAATCTTTCAAGGAACTCTCCGTTACGGATTCGCCCGCCATATCCTTTGCTGTAACTTGCAGGTCACGCCGTGACGGAAATCGCCAACTCATCTCTTACGCGGACGCTTACACTGCGCGTGGCCGAAGCGCGCGTAGAAGACGTGGGTCACGCCATCGCGCGTTTGGCTCCGGCCGATCTGCGGCGCATGGGTGGACGCGTCGGAGATGTGTTGAAAATTACCGGCGGCATGGTTGGGGTAGGACGCGCCGAGCTTTCGGGCGATGCATTCGAAGGGATGATTCAGATTGACGGCACTTGCCGCAGCAATTGCAGCGCGGGATTGCAGGAGCAAGTGACGGTGGCGCCGATCGAATATCAGCAAGCGGTGGCGGTGCGCTTGTCGCCGCTGTGGGTGGGAGCTGCTCCGGCGACGATTGCGCCGGAGCGGATGCTGGAAGACCTCGAGGGTGTGCCGGTGCTCGCGGGCGGCGTGGTTCGTGTGCCGACGTTTGCGAAGGCCGTGAATTTTCAGGTAGTGCGCACAATTCCTTCGGGGCCGGTCGTGATCGGGAAACGCACAGACATTCGCGTGGTGGAAGGAGAGCAGACGGCGGCGCGCGCTCCGGCAGTTTCCTACGAAGATATCGGCGGATTGGAACGGGAAGTTGCGCGCGTGCGGGAAATTGTGGAATTGCCGCTGAAGTATTCGCGCGTTTTCGAGCAATTGGGAATTCTGGCGCCGAAGGGTGTGCTGCTTTATGGGCCGCCAGGGACAGGCAAGACTTTGCTCGCGCGCGCTGTGGCTGCTGAGAGCCGCGTGCACTTCATTCACCTGAATGGCCCGGAAATCATGCGGAAGTTTTACGGCGAGAGTGAGGCCAAGCTCCGCGAAGTTTTCGAGGAAGCGGCGCGGCATGCGCCTTCGATACTTTTTATTGATGAAATTGATGCGGTCGCGCCCAAGCGCGCGGAAGTTTCCGGAGAGGTGGAAAAGCGCGTGGTGGCGCAGCTGCTCAGTTTGATGGATGGGTTTGTGGCGCGCGGGCAGGTCATCGTCATTGGCGCGACAAACATTCCGGAAGTGCTGGATCCGGCGCTGCGGCGGCCTGGGCGATTCGATCGCGAAATTGAAATTGGGGTGCCGAATACGCAGGCGCGTTTGCAGATTTTGAAAATACATACGCGGGCGATGCCTTTGGCGCCTGACGTGGATCTGAAGGAGATTGCGGAACATTCGCACGGATTCGTTGGCGCCGATTTGGAAGCGTTGGGCCAGGAAGTGGGAATGATCGCTTTGCGCGGGTTTCTTGCTTCGTTTCCGCTGGAGACCGATGGAGCGGTGTCTGCTGAGCTGGGGACGTTGCAGGTGACGCGCGAGGATTTTCTTGCTGGGCTGAAGGAAGTGGAGCCCAGCGCGACACGCGAATTCTTCATCGAGAGAAGCACTTCGACTTTTGCGTCTCTGGGCGGATTGAACGAGCAGAAACGGCTGCTCGATGCGGTGATCGAGCATTCGCAGATGCACGACGAGATTTACGATCAGGTGGGCTTGATGCCGCCGCGCGGCATTCTTCTGGCGGGGCCGACGGGCACGGGGAAGACCGCGATGGCGCGGGCGCTTTCCGGTGAAAAACAAGTGCCGCTGATCGCGATTGATGGACCGCAGCTTTATTCGAAGTGGCTGGGCGAATCGGAGCGAGCGCTGCGCGAAGTTTTCAAGAAGGCCAGAAGGGCAGCGCCTTGCATTTTATTTTTCGACACGATTGATGCGCTGGCGCCGCGGTTCGGCACCGAGCAGTTCGGCACGGACGTGCACCAACGAATTCTGAGCCAGCTGCTGCGTGAGATTGACAATCTGCGCGACGCGAAAGGCGTGATTTTGCTGGCGGCGACGAATCGGTTGGAGCGGATTGAGCCGGCTTTGTTGCGCAGTGGGCGCTTCGACTATAAAATTCCGTTCGCAAAACCGGACGCGGCGGATCGCGCGGCGATCCTGCGGCTGTGCTGCGGGCGCGTGCCACTGGCGCCTGATGTGGATTTCGAGGAATTCGCGGAGCGGACCGAAGGGCTGACGGGCGCGGACATTGAAAGCATTTGCAAGAAGGCGACGCTACTGGCGATCGCGGAATTTCAAGGTCGTCGGCGCGCGGCGCCTTTTGTGGTGTTGCGCCGGGATTTTCTGGCGGTGCTGGAATCCGATCGGGGCAGCGCCAATCATTTGAAACCAGCAAACAATTTGGGCAAAGGCGTGGGGGATTCACGTCCCGACGCATCCACTGAATAGCGAGGCTGATCATGGCTTACACGGAACTCACGGTTTGGACGCGTGGCATCATCATGGACAAGGAAGGGCGTGACATCGTCAATTCGATTTCCGCCTCCGCGCGCCTGGAAGGCAAGTACGCGCAGGCCATGGAAAATTATGTGGACAATCCGGACCGCACGAATTGCCCGACGCGCAAATATTGCCGCGTGAGCGACAGCGTGATCGAGAACGAGCTGACCTACGAAAACGAGCAGCCCAACATCATCGTGCTGGTGGAAGGGACGATGGTGAAGGGTTGGGATTACATGCGCGGGATGCCTCCGGGCGGAACGCTGGTGATCAACACGCACTACACGCCAGAGTACATACTGCGTTTCGTGCCGGGCGCGGAGCGGCTAGCACAGCTGGTGTGCGTGGATGCCGCCAAGATTGCCGACCACAAATGGCTTTACTACCGTTTGGGTGAATTGGGCCTCGACCGGCTTTCGACGGAAGGCGCGGCCGAGCGCAATAAATCCATCGCGCCGGATATCGCCGCTCCGCTGATCGCAGCGGTGGTGAAGACTACGGGCATCGTGAAAATGGCAACGATCGAACCGATGATTGCGAATAAGCACGCGTTCAAGTTGGCGCTGGAAGAATTGCACATCATGCCGCTGAATCCAGTAGCGGCGTAGGAAAAGGACACATGTCAACCAAAGGCACAAAGATTCCCGAGCGGCTGATGATTCCGTTTGCTGGCATCACACCCGCGCCCACCCAGAAGGGGCAGGATTTATTTCCCACCGGAAACTGGCGCTCGATCCGGCCGGTGTATCGCGACAAATTGCCGCCTTGCAACAACGCTTGCGGCACGAATGAAAAGATTCAGGGGTATCTCGATTTGGTCAAGCGCGGGAAGTATCTCGACGCTTACGCGCTCATCAAGGAGGACATGCCGTTCCCATCGGTGACCGGGCGCGTCTGCTATCACCCGTGCGAGCAAGCGTGCAACCGTGGAAAGTACGACGAAGCGATTTCGATTCGCGCGGTCGAGCGGTTCCTCGGCGATCTGGGGCAGGCCTTGACGCGCGACGTGGTGAAGCCCGGGACCCCGAACGGCAAGAAAGTGGCTGTGGTTGGTTCGGGCCCAGCGGGGCATAGCGCGGCGTATCAACTGGCGCGGCTGGGCTACCAAGTCACGATTTTGGAAAAATCGCCGAAGGCCGGCGGACTGAATCGCGGCGGAATTCCGGATTGGGTGCTGCCGCAGAATGTGCTGGACCGCGAGATCGAGCGCCTCGTTGAGCTCGGCATTACGATCAAGACGAATGTGGAAGTTGGCAGGGACGTCAGCTGGGATGATTTGAAAAAGAATTATGACGCAGTCGTGCTTGCGGTGGGATTGATCGAACCGAACAGCGCGCGAGCTGAAGGTGAAAACAAGGAGGGCGTGATTTTTGGCCTTCCATTCTTGCGCGACATCGGCATGGGCACGTCGAAGGTGAAAATCGGCGCGCGCGTCGCAGTGATCGGCGGCGGCAACACCGCGATTGACTGTGCGCGTGAAGCGCTGCGGCAAGGCGCCGTGGAAGTCACCATGATCACCGTAGAGCAGCACCCGCAGGAAATGCCGGCGTCACCGGAAGATTTGCACGACATGAAGGAAGAAGGCGTAGAGCTGATGCACGGGAAGGCGATGACTGCCGTCCTGGGCAACGGCAAAGTAGAAGCTTTGCAGCTGCATCCCGCGAAGTTCTCTGGCGCCATCAATGCTTCGCCGATCAACATTGATCGCGAGACTCCCGCGGAGAAATTTGCGGTAGACAACGTGATCATCGCGGTGGGGCAGCGACCGTCGCTGGCGTGGTTGCCGCAGGAATTCAAGACCGAGCGCGGCTCAATCAAGATCGACCGCTTCGGGCGATTGGACGACACGAACATTTTTGCCGCAGGCGACGTCGTGCAACTCGGTATGGGGCAGCCGCTGATGGTGGTGAACGCGGTGGGCGATGGCAAGCGCGTCGCGTTCAATCTGGATAAGGTGATGCGCGGAGTGGCTCTCGAGCCGCGCACGATTCCAGTGGACGTGATTTTCGATTTGAACCGCATGAACATGACTTATTTCCCGCACTTCCCGCGCGTGCAGCAGACTTTGTTGCCGCCGACAACGCGACGCAAGACGCAGCAAGAAGTGATTCAGGCGTTCACGGAAGAGCAGGCGGTGGAGGAAGCTGGGCGCTGCTTCAGTTGCGGCACGTGCAATGCGTGCGACAACTGTTACCTGGTCTGTCCCGAGCCGTGCATCGTGCGCGATGTGCGCTCGAACGGCCTGTACAAGATTTTGGTGGATTACTGCAAGGGTTGTCGCGTGTGCATCGAAGAATGTCCGACGGGCTGCCTGGAGGGAGTGCCGGAACTGGACTTCGATACGGGCGTGGTGCGCATGGATACAGCGTTCGCGGTCTCGCCGGGATTGCATGGACGGCAGGCGGAAGAGTTGCGGCATCTGGGCGATCGCGCGCCTAAGAATCTCTAGGCAATCTTTAGCGAGCATTTAGGCAACAGTCAGGATTGGAGCGAAATATGCCTACGGCTACGGAAGTAAAAAAGAGAACGGTTCGCATCAACGGCTGCGTCGCTTCGGCGCAGGCGGCGAAGTACGCGGACGTGGACGTGATTGCGGCGTATCCGATCCGGCCTTACACCGCGACGATGATGGCGCTGGCGCAAATGGTGGCCAACGGGGAACTCGACGCCGAGTACATCGTGGCCGATAGCGAGCACTCGCAATTGAGCATCTCGCACGGCGCTTCGTCGAGCGGCGCGCGCGTTTTCACCGGCAGCTCGGGAGTTGGCGTGCAGTTCGCCTACGAACTCTACTCACCCATCTCCGGCAGCCGTATGCCAGTGCAAATGATGATCGCCGACCGCACGCTCGATCCTCCGGGCGATTTTGGCTCCGAGCACACGGATGCGCTCTCGACGCGCGACATGGGTTGGCTGATGGGCTGGGCTTGTGACGCGCAGGAAGCTTTTGACAATCACTTGATGGCGTATCGCATCGGCGAGGATCCGCGGGTGCTGCTGCCGCAGATGGTTTGCCAGGACGGATTTTTCGTTTCGCATATCACAAGTGACGTTGAGTTGCCGGACTCCGGCCAGGTAAAGGAATTTTTGCCACCGTACAAGCATCCCTACCCGCTCGATCCACGGCATCCGGTTTCGCACGGTCCGCAGATCATGCCGGAGCAGGGTCCGCCGCTCCAGCTGGAGCGCGCGCGTGCAATGGAAGGCGCGGTGGCGGTGATCGAGGAAGTGCACGACGAGTTCGCGAAGATTTTCGGGCGGCGCTACGATCCGTGGGTCGAAGAGTATATGACCGATGACGCAGACATTGTGTTTTTCCTGCAGGGGGGCCACGCAGTGACGGCGCGGTTTGCAATTAAACACATGCGTGACAATGGCCTGAAGGTAGGGATGGTGCGGCTGCGCACGATCCGGCCGTATCCAACGGATCGCGTGAACGAAGTGCTTAGTAAATTCAAAGTGGTCGGCGTGATTGAAACGAATATGGGCCTGGGCAGTGTGAGCAGCGGCGGCGTGTTGTACGGCGAGGTTTGCGCGGCTCTGTACGAAAGTCAGCACAAGCCGCTGGTGCTTTCGTTTATGGCGGGAATGGGCGGCGAAGCGATCGTGCTGAACGAATTTTACTGGATGGCGAAGAAGATGACGGAAGCGCAGAAACGCGGGAAGATTGAAAAGCGCACGCATTGGGTCGGCTTCGAAGAGTAGGGATTATTTTCATCGGCGAGCCTGACGGTTCGCACAACGATTGGCGGAGCGCGGTCTTCGTGCTCTGCCGTGGGAGAAACTGATATGCCAGCGATTGAAGTGGAGCGCCAGATACTGCCGATTTTGGGAAGCCCGAATCAAGGGGCACGGTTCTACAATCCCGACTTGCCGGCGAGCGAGCCGTTTGTGCCGGGGCATCGCACGTGCGCGGGTTGCGGGCCGTCCATCCAGTACCGGATGACGAGCAAAGCGGCCGGCGACAATACGATTCTCGTGGGGCCGACGGGCTGCATGTACGTGGCGAACAGCTCATATTTGTGCACGCCGTACAATGTGCCGTGGGCGCACACGCAGATCGGCAGCGCGGGCAGCTTCACCGCGGGCGTTGCCGCGGCTTATGAAGCGATGATTCGCAAGGGCAAATGGAAGGGCGCGTTCCCAAATATTATTTGCGAAGCGGGCGACGGCAGCGCCTCCGACATCGGCCTGGCTTCGATTTCCGGCGCGTTGTATCGCAATCACGACTGCTTGATCATCTGCTATGACAACGAGCAGTACGCGAACACCGGAATTCAGGCGTCGTCGCGCACACCTTACGGCGGCATGACGACGTTCTCACCCCCGGGGCCGATGGTTCCGGAGGCGAAAACTCTTTACCCGAAAGATCTCGCGCGCATGATGGCTGCGGGGCATCCGCACTGTTACGTGGCGACGGCGAGCGTGGGGTATCCGATTGACCTGATGAACAAGGTGCGCAAGGGGCTGAATCACAAGGGCGCTGCGTACTTGATGATTTACACTCCTTGCCAGAAGGGTTTCGTGTACGAGACGCCGCGCTCGATTGATCTGGGCCGGCTGGTTGTGGAATGCGGGCTGTACCCGATCTGGGAGTGGAATCCGGAGAAGCGTGAGTACGACTACAGTTTCCGCCCGCAGAATATGCGGCCGGTATCGGAATATTTGAAGTTGCAAGGCCGCTTTGGCCATCTGCATGCCGAGCACATCGCCAACTTGCAAAAGTTTGCCAATCAGCAATGGAAGATGATGGGCATCGAGTTGCCGGAAGCGTTGATTCAGGCGGCGGACGCGAAAAACCTGGTGAACATGGCTACGGCGTCTGCAGCCGAGGCGGTGGCGCAAACTCTATGAGCACAGACACGAATCTGCCGACAGCCGCTGCTGAGGCGCAGGAAAGCTACGTTGTTACGGAGGGCAAGAAGCGCGGTTCGACGCGCGAGGTGCGGACGGACGCTGCCTATGACCGCTGGTACACCGTGCTGCGGGTGCACGCAGGTGACGCAATCCTGACCGACAACTGGCACACCAACGAAGTGCTAAACCACGCGCGCGGCAACTTCGAAGGCGTCACCTTCGCGATGCGCACGCTGGAGGCTTGGGGCGCGATGTTTGAGAATGATCGTCGCGCCTATTACACAGCGGGCGGACGGATCTGGATCATGGATCTGGAGCCGTGCCAGGGCAAGAAGCCGCGGCTGCCCGGCACCGGCGCCGTCAAGAAGTAGCGCACGCTTGCAGCGTATCCTGCTTATCGACGACACGCCGGAGATTGCCGAGCTGCTGACGTTTGCTCTGCGCGACGCGGGCTTCCAGGTGTTCGCTGAGGGGTACAACGTCGGCGTCAACGAACTGATTGTTTCGCAGCAATCCGTAGCGCTGGTGCTGGATTGCACTTCGTATGATATGAGCGAGGCGCTGTTCGATTCCGTGCGTCACCACCCCGATCATGCAAACTTCCCCATCGTAATTATCAGCGACACGCCTGAAGTGGCTGTGGCGAGTTTGCGTTCCCGGAACGCGGAACGAGTCCTGCTAGTGCCGAAACCATTCACCGGATCGCAAGTTGCGCAGGCGCTGCGGCAGCTCTTGGAATAAACATGCCTTTGTGGAGCATGGACGAATGGCAGTACCTCGAGCGCGAGGTCGTCACCGACCCGAAGGGCAGGCAGTGGACAGTAGCGCTAATGGATGTGTTGGGACAGGAAGGCGATCCCGACATGCCGAACAAGCTGCTGGAGCTGCAGTATTCGTCGGGGCGGTATTTCACGCTGATTTACTCGGGCACTGGACAGCTGCAACGGGAACGCGGCTATGCAGGGTTGCCTGAAGCGACGGAAGCTTACGAAGATTTGGTGATGGCTGTGATTGAGGGAAGTGTGAATCCGTCGCAGCCGACGTTTCGGCAAGACCTTGAAGATTGACGTACGACGGGAGCATCGGCGTGGAATTCGATCGGAGCGGGTCCGGACAACTCCTTCTGTGGCTCAGCACAGAGGGATCTAGCTTGCGCGGGACCCCGATCTGACCCCGAGAGTTGGAACAAGCGCGCTAGCAATCGAGCGGAGAAGTTAATCAGGCGTAAGCCCGAGATATTCCTCGTGGCCCTCGAGGATCGAGGCCAGATTAGACATGAGAAATAGGTCGATGATTTTCTGATTTGCTTTGACGAGTTTCAGCTCGCAGTGTGCCTTCTTCGCGGTCACCCACAGTCCCACGATCGTCCCCAGCCCGGAGCTGTCAAGAAAACTTACATTCGTAAGGTCCATCACGATACGTTTGGCATCGGGAATAAGAGGGCGAACAGTCGTCTTCAGGAATTCCGCAGTAGTCGAGGTAATTCGACCGGTGCAGCGAACGGTCGTTTCCCCCGCCGTCTTTTCGACATCTAGCTTCAATTGAGGGGAAGGAACAGCGCCGGTTAGAGACATGACGTGCCTCCGATTAGTCGCCACGGCTTCACACGGAATTACGGTAGCGCGAGTCTAACACAATAGTTCAAGTCCATCGGGGATTTTCGATTTCACTTTTGCTCTAGCTTCTCCTCAATCGCGTTAAACAGGGACTGACCTGCAGGTGCGGAAGATCGCCTAGTTTGCCGGGGCTCTACCGACCTGGATCCAGATCTCTCATCACGACATGAAGCACTTGCCCGGTCTGCCGAGCATCGCGCTCGGAAACCGTCACCTTCGGGCCTGTCTCGACGTTGGCGATGTCGTGGTCTCGATAGGCACGCGCGACCACTGGCAGCCGGGCACATCCGCCTCGAATGAGCCCTGCGCTCTCCGCGACAGCAAGCCGGGTCGCGAAGGACCAATCGGCAATTTTCCCCGCAGGTGCGCCCGAGGCAGCCAGCGCAGTCGGACCGTTGAATTCCAGTGCGTCGGTCACGATGGCTTCCAGTATTCCGCAAGAGGTGCGCAGCGCCAGGTCATAATTTCCTTGCTCGATCGCGCGCCGGCTATCGATGTAGGCCTGCTCGACAACGGGCCTCAGCTCCAGATTGTGGACGAACTCAAACCGCCGAGGCGGAGGCGCCGCGGATGATCCGGGTGAACCGGAAGCCGAGGGCCCGGAATCGTCCCGGCCATCGTTCATTCCCGCGAGTGACGCAACGGCGTGCTCCAGCACACCTATCGATCGTTTCACAAGCTCGGCGGGCGGCACGACAGTCACAGCGTTGCCGTTGGCAGAGCGCATCAGGAAAGCTTCGCTAAACGCTCGGGCGAGCCAATGCGCCTTGCTGCCTCCAGACAATTGGTTGATAGTGACGCCGCAGTCTTCTTGCCATGTGCGCATGGCCGCCATTGTTGCTGGATTGGATGGATCACTCGCCAAGGCGCCCAGAACCTGATGCCCGCGTCGTATTAAGCCGTCGAGGCGAGACAGGTAAGTTTGCAGCTGCGAACGCAGATTTTCATCTATCGGCATCACTCAAGCCTCAAGTTCGGCCACTTGCGGTCCTCGGTGTATCGCCCAGACATGCCCAGTATCGCGCAGTGTTAGAGATGGCTTGACAGCCGCGAGACAGCGTGTTATGGGTGTTGCGCAAGTGGTTCGCTTAACAGACCAGTATAGCAAAGTTCGCAAAGCCGGGGATCCCTGAGTTCGGGTCCGCACGGCTGATCGGGCACAATTCGGCGGAACCGAGTCGTTCCGGCAGGGCGTTGTTGACGTGTAACGCGCCGTTTACGGAGGTAGCCTATGGTTGGATCCCCAGCTGCTCTTATTCATCCCTCTCGCATTCCCAACCGTTGGGCCCAGTTGATCGCTGGGATCGTGGCGATGATGGCCATAGCGAACCTGCAGTACGCATGGACTCTCTTCACCAAGCCCATACAAGCCCACCTGCATGTCTCGCTGGTCGCCGTGCAATGGACCTTCACTCTATTCGTCGCGCTTGAAACTTGGCTGGTGCCTTTCGAAGGGTACCTGGTAGATCGAATCGGGCCTCGATTCATGCTGGGCGTTGGAGCGATCCTGGTGGGGCTGGGATGGGTCGGGTCGGGCCGTGCAGAAACGATCAACAGCCTCTACCTTTGGTATGGCGTGGGCGGTATCGGCGCTGGAATCGTTTACGGAGGGGCAATCGGCAACGCCCTGAAATGGTTCCCGGACCATCGCGGTTTATGCGTGGGACTTACTGCCGGAGCTTTCGGCATAGGCACAGCAACGACGATTTCTCCGGTCGCGGCCATGCTCAAATCCTCTGGCTACCAACACACATTCATAGTCTGGGGAATTATCCAGGGGGTGGTCGTGCTGGCTGCTTCACTGTTCTTAGCTCGGCCACCGGTTGGATGGACACCGCCGAACTGGAAGCAGAAAGAAGCGAAGATCAAAGCGAAGGTGAATACTTCGGCTATAGATATGACACCGTGGCAGATGCTACGCCAGCCGTCGTTCTATTTGATCTACGTGATGATGACGATGTTAGCCTTCGGCGGTTTGGTGGTCACGGCCCAACTGAACCCCATGGCGTCCTCCTATCACGTGGATAACGTTATCGTGATATTCGGCATGACCGCGTTGGTGCTGGCCATCACGGTCGATCGGGTATTGAACGGGCTAACGCGGCCTTTCTGGGGATGGGTTTCGGACAATATTGGCCGCGAGAATGCCATCTTCATCGCGTTTGTGCTGGAGGCAATCGCGGTTTATGCGTTGCTGCAACTGATCAACCGTCCCGTCTGGTTCGTGGTGTTGTCGGGGCTTTGTTTCTTCGCGTGGGGCAATATTTTCTCGTTATTCCCTTCCATCACCGGCGACTTGTACGGGAACAAATGGGCAACCACTAACTACGGGATCGTGTATACCGCCAAGGGTGTTGCCGCGGGCTTTGCCGGGCCCGGCGCTGCTTGGCTATTTGCAAAGACCGGTTCCTGGTCAAAGGTCTTCTGGGCCATGATTGTCTGCGATCTGGTGGCGGCGTTCATGGCTTTGTTGTGGCTGAAGCCTTTGGCGGCCCGCGCTGTCAAGAATGCGGAGCTAAGCGCTGCGGTTGGCGATACGGCCACAGCGGTAAAAGCGCCGGGCGTCGGCGTAGCGTGACCTTGTTTTCCCGCTCCCGCAACGCCTGAAAAAAATACGGTAGTCGCGATTCAACCTACTCGTGGGGGGCGAACATTCGAGCTAAGCCGGGAGCGTCTGGCCGCGCGTTTCCACGGCGAGCGGGATCAGCAGCAGCCCCAGAGCAAAAGCAATAGAAGTCATTGCAACGGGAATCCCAAGCGAGCCGAAATGCCGTACGCCCGCTCCAACCAGGAATGTGATTCCCGCGCCGCCAAATCGGGCGAATGATGTGGAAAAAGCGAAGGCGCTGGCGCGGCACTCCGTAGGGTACTGCTCGGGCAGCCACAGAGTATATACAGCGAAGTTGGCGCCGCCCAAGCCCAGAAAGAAGAGGCAAACGAAAAACCATGGAAGCGCACCGGGCCCAAGATAGAAAACCTTTCCGAACGTGAGCGCAATAAACACCATCATCAAAGCGAAAAAAATGGCGAGCGCACTACGTCGTCCCGCCAGTTCGGCGAGCCGCGGCATCGCCAGGCAGCCGAGAATTGTGGCAAACGAAACCAGCATGATGCCCCAAGAAGCAAGTTGCGCAGCTTGCGGAGTACTTCGTCCGCCCGCTTCGGCGAGCGAAGTGATGGCCGAGGGAACATACACGGTGCCAGCCCATAGTCCACAGATAGAGGCCAGCATGAGCAGGGCATTCACGATCGTGCGGCGGCGCCAGGGCGCTGAAAACAACGTTGCGAATGGACGCCACACGGCCCACGATCGGATAACACCTTCTTTCTTCTTCCAGGCAGCGGGTTCGGTGACTCCGTGACGAATCCAGGCGAGCAGCAATGCCGGCACACCGCCCACCACGAACATAGCGCGCCAGCCAAAGCGGCTGCCGATGCCGTAGTTCGCCAGGGCTGCCAGAAATATGCCGACGTAATAACCGGTGTGCATCAGACCGGCGCCGACGCGACGCCGGCTCTCGGGCCACTCCTCGGCGACAAACGTTCCTCCCATAGCCCATTCTCCGCCGATGCCCACGCCAGCGAGCAGACGAAGGATCGCAAGTTGCCAGACACCCGCGACGAAAGCGCTGAGAAAAGTGAATAGCGAATACCACACGATCGTGAGCATGAGCGTGCGCACGCGACCAAACTTGTCTCCGATCGGGCCCCAAAGAAACGCAAGTCCCCAGCCGATCAGAAAGAGCGCGAACAGCAGACCTCCGTACAGTCCGATGTTGCCCTTACTGGCTGGAATGCCGGAACGCGGAAGAAGTTCACGCAGTGAGGGCACCAGGACCAGCGCGTAAACGAAGGAGTCCATTCCGTCAAGTGTCCATCCACCCCATGACGCCCAGAAGCCGCGAATCTGGTTTCGCGTGAGTGATGGATTTATTGCTGAGACAGCATCATTGACTTCGTTCGTCGCGGAACGATGCATAACCGTGGGCGCACTATAGCAAAGAAGTCTGCTGCAGCAGCACAAAGTTTTTCGAGTCATCGCGGGGCCCATGCAAGCATCGCTCCGTCGTCTGATGACGTTCAGCAGCATTCCTGCGGCCACGAATTGTGGTAGACTCCGCCCCCGGTCGAGGGCAACCCTACCGCATCGTGAACTGTGACTTAGCGAATCTGCTCCGGTGGCGCGAGCGAATCCGGACTGATTCGACTCCTTGTGACGGAAGCGTTTCGCTGCAGGAAGATTCTTACGCCGTCGTCGATCTGAAGGGAGAATAGAGCATGGGAACTTCCAGTCCTACACCATCTTCCTCGGCACCCTCCAAGACGATGCAGCAATCGGGCGGGAAGCCCTTCTACCGGACATTGTGGGGCCAGGTTTTGCTGGCCATAGTCATAGCCATCCTATTTGGTTACCTCAGGCCGCAGGCCGCGGTAGCCATGAAACCGCTCGGCGACGCTTTCATACGGCTGATAAGCATGGTTATCACGCTCGTGATTTTTTGCACCGTGGTTACGGGCATAGCCAACATGCAGGATATGAAGAAAATCGGGCGGGTCGGCGGCAAGGCGCTTTTGTACTTCGAGATCATATCGACGCTGGCGCTGCTGGTGGGCATGGTTGTCGGCAATGTGGTGCACACCGGCGCGGGCCTCAACGTGAATCCTGCAACGCTGGATACCAAGGCGGTGGCGAATTACGCCGGCGCGGCGAAAGCGCAAAGCGTGACGGATTTTATAATGCACATCATCCCTACCACCGTGGTGGACGCATTCGCCAAGGGAGATATTTTGCAGGTGGTGCTGGTGTCCGTTTTGTTCGGCTTTGCCCTGTCGGCGATGGGAAGCCGAAGCAAACCGCTGCTCGATTTCCTGGAATCCCTCATGCGTGGCGTTTTTGGCGTGATCAATATTGTTATGCGGTTCGCGCCGATTGGCGCGTTCGGCGCAATGGCATTCACGATAGGTGCTTACGGGATTTCCTCACTTGGTCCGCTCATCAAGTTGGTCGTTACGTTCTGGGTCACGTGCATTTTGTTCGTCCTGATCGTGATGGGGGCTGTCGCTTGGCTCGCAGGATTCAGCATTATTAAGTATTTGCTCTATATTAAGGAGGAGATCATCCTCACGCTGGCAATCAGTTCCTCGGAACCCGCGCTGCCAACACTGATGGAAAAGATGGAGCAATTGGGATGTTCCAAGGCATTGGTGGGACTGGTGGTGCCGACCGGCTACACCTTTAATACCGATGGCAGCAGTCTTTACATAACACTGGCGGCCTTATTCGTCGCTGAGGCTACTGGCACGCACTTGACGCTGGGGCAACAGCTCACGCTGTTCGCCGTGGCGGTTTTGACGTCGAAGGGCGCGTCCGGCGTGCAAGGAGCGGGATTTATCGCGCTGGTGGGCACGTTGATGGTTATCCCAACAATTCCGGTGGCAGCGATGGGCTTAATTCTGGGAATCGATCGCTTCATGAGCATGTTCCGCGCGACTGTGAACATGCTGGGCAACGGAGTAGCCACTCTCGTCGTGGCGCGGTGGGAACGCGAACTCGACCCGGTGTTGCTGCGGCGAAATTTGTCGTCGCCAGACGCGTGGCGCCAGCAGGCAGCCGTCGCCGCGGAAATTCCAGGCGCTCCCGAGTAGAACTCGACTCTGTTCACGAGCCGATCGCCGAAGACTGCATACCACGTCGCCAGAATTACTCCGTAACACGCTCGGAAACCTTTGCGCCCGGCTCGTTGTAGCCCAAAAATGGAACGGCGACGTCTTTGTCGAACTGCTCACGATTTTTCAGCTATGCCGCCGCGGAGTCCGTCGAAATCAGAGAGCGACTACCCATCAGGATTCGTAATGGTCTTCACTTTGCGTGGACTCCATTCTGAACCCAAGGAGCGAGGAGTTGCGGCAGCGTCGTCGGCTCACCATGAGATCGCGGCGAGCCGGCGGCGCCGGCCACTGATGAACTGCGTTGTCGCGACTGAAGTTAGTCTCTTACTGGCACTGCGCTACAGAATTCTCTTCCGATTCCGAAGTACAGAACGGCAAGTGGAAGGTCTCATAGTGCTTGATCACCCATAGTCCTTCAGCGTTCGTTATATAGATCAATTGCCTTCCGTTTTCGGAATACACGCTGGTGACACCTTCAAACTTCTTGGCCGTGTGCGGATTTTTCGGATCGCTCACATCCACCAAGCGAATTGTCTGCGTCGGAACGCTTGCTTGTGCTGACTGGTCGGATTGCACAGCTATAGCGATGCCCGCGCCCACGTCAGTCAATCTGCCTCCCGACGCTATGCGGTCCACGACTCGCGGATTTTTCGGGTCGGTCACATCTACCACAGTGAAATGTATATTCTGCTGCAGGTAGAGGTATTGCTTTCCGTTCTCTTGTTGCAAAAAAATCTGCCGCACGGCCGATCCCTGCAGCGGCAGGTGTGCCACTACGCTGATCTTCTCTTTTGACCCATTGTTGGAGTTGTTCTGGGTTGTTGCGTCGGTAGGATTAGAAAACAAAAAGACCGTCATCAACACCAATACGCCGCCCGTACATATTCGTGAAGTCATCTCGTGATGCATGTGGATAATTTCCTCCGTTCGAGGCTGTCTCGCTCCAACCGGATTTTCCGTTGCTGCCCTCCTGCTAATCGGAAAAATGGACCCAACTACCCATGAAGCGGAAGTCCCGATTTGGGATCGTCGCAGCCAAATCCTACCTCTGTCCCGCCCCGGACACAACGAATTTGGCAGCGAAGCAGGCCCGCGAGGGAACGACGATGTTCGCACCCACAGCATTCGCTCCGCAGGTGCTGGTCACCAAGCTTCGACAAATGATTGTGATTCACGAACCGATCGTTGGCGTCCAGTACGCCTTTCCTGGACTAGTCTAACAGCGCGCCATGAAAGCTATTCGCTCCGGAGCACGTCGCAATCGAAGCCCCTCGATGCGGGGTGCGCCCAAACTCCGGAGCAACCGAAGGCGTCTGGATAGGAAACGCCCACCGGCCAGGTCGCGTTACCGGACATTGAGGACCGGGCCGATTTTGCTTCTACGATAACGCCATTACTCAGGACTTGGCGCTGCGGCTCTGTGCGGGTGGCGCGATAACTCCCAATTGCTGGAGCATGCCCAACTCATCCGAACTTCCCCAGCGCTCTACCATCTTGCCGTCCTTGAACTTTGATATCTGCATACCGCGGATCTTTATCTTCCTACCGGTCGGGGCGATTGCCATGAGGGGACCATTCTGCGTTCCGGTTATGGTGTAGGCGAATGCTACGGATTCTTCGTCTGCAACCAGGGTTTCGAGCGCCACACTTAGATCCGGAAATGCATTCCGCAGTCCCGAAAAGAACATGCGATAGCCTTCTGGCCCTTGTGCCTGCCCGGGCGCCGGATCGTGATCGATGTTTTCGGGAGAAACTGCTTCCTTGAAGAGATCGAACTTGCCCGTATTCACCGCTTCAGCAAACTTCGTCAGGGCCGCAATATTCGCTTCTTTGCTCATACTGTCAGACTCCTTGCGGGGATTTTAAAATCGCTACATATTCGTTGCGATGACCGTCTACTTCTTGGCCGTACTCGCTGCGATTGGTATTTCATCAAGTATACCCGACGCCCACCATCGTTCCGGCTCAGCCCAATGCTACTCCGGTGTGGCCACCTGCGGTCAACTCCTTCCATGAGAAGGCCGGTCGGAGTCAAGACAGTTTTGTTTTTCCTCTCTGTGGACCCTAACCTTTTCACCGAGCCGCCTCTGTCGCCATCCTTCCATCCGCAGTCTTTTGCTG